>OAVR01000055.1_pt1 | contig 79607 bp, 67 predicted proteins | sample 1476451 | NCBI WGS metagenome assembly OAVR01 (sample SAMEA2580105, study PRJEB22360) | human gut metagenome | biome: human gut; feature: human-associated habitat; material: faeces | place: Denmark | collected 2008/2010 | reverse complement strand
CCCGGGTATCCAGCTTGGAAGGCTGGTGTTCTACCATTGAACTACACCCGCATAATGGTCGGGGTGACAGGGATCGAACCTGCGACCTCATGGTCCCAAACCACGCGCGCTCCCATCTGCGCCACACCCCGAAGGCTTTGTTTCACCGCCGCTCTCTCGCGACGACAATAGTTATTCTACAGTATAGTTATTATTATGTCAACACTTTTTTTAAAGTTTTTTTAGAAAAATTTATCGAATCCTCTGAAACCCTGATAAAATCTATGTTTTCTTTTTAAAAAAAGTGCTAATACATAGGCTTTTTTTATGTATTAGCACTTATTTTTTAATTTAATTCTAATTAAATAGAAAAAAATCTTACTTCTATATTTTCAGAATCTACATTCATAAAAGCTATACTTGCTTCTCCATCTTTAGGTATTGATGGACTACCAGGATTTATTATCCACATATTTCCCTCTTTTAAGGCTACTTTTCTATGAGTATGACCAAAAATCACTCCATCTACTCCTAATTCAAGTCCTCTATAGTAAATTTTATCTAATCCATATTTAACTGTATATTTATGTCCATGAGTTATTAGAAATTTTTTGCCTTCAATTTCAATAACTTGCTCAACTTGCCCATTTCTTTCATAGTCACAGTTTCCTACAACAGAATATACCTTTCCCTTAAAACCTTCACTTAATAACTTAACATCATTTATATTATCTCCTAAATGTATAAGAACATCTGAATCATTTAGTAAAGTTTTTATATATTCAATAACATGAGTAACTCCATGTGTATCACTGACTATAGCTACTTTCATTTCTTCTCCTCCTATTTAAGTATCCCTTTTAAATTATCCTTTAGTTTTTCTAAAGCTCTTCCCCTATGACTAATAGCATTCTTTTCATCTGAAGTCATTTCTGCGAAAGTTTTTTTGTATTCTGGTACGAAAAATAAAGGATCATATCCAAAGCCTTCATTTCCACTTAAAGCTTCTAAAATTACTCCATAACTTTTTCCCTCTGCTACTATTTTTTCTCCTTTATCTGTAACTGCAACTATTACACATATAAAATTAGCTTTTCTTTCATCATCTTTAACATTTTTTAATTCCTCTAATAACTTTTCATTATTTTTAGAATCATTTCCATGTTCCCCTGCATATCTAGCAGAATATATACCTGGCGCTCCATTTAAATAATCTACTTCTAATCCTGAATCGTCAGCCATTACAATAAAATCACTTTCACCTTTACTAAGTAAATACTTTCTTATTTCATTAGCTTTCTTAAAAGAATTTTCTTCAAATGTTTTTCCGTCCTCTTCAACATCTATGTCTATTCCTGCTTCATTTAAAGATAATATGTTTAAATTAAAATCTTTTAATATTTCTTTTATTTCTTTTACCTTATGTGCATTATTACTTGCTAGTATAAATTTTTTCATTTTACTCTCTCCCTGTTCCAATCCATAAAGAATCTGTCTTTAAAGCATCTTTTTGTGCTTGTATCATTTGTTTTGCTCCTTTTTCAGCAAGATTTAATAATTCATCTAATTCTTTTCTTGAAAAAGGTCCAGCCTCTCCAGTTCCTTGAATTTCTATAAACTTTCCCTCTTCTGTCATTACAACATTCATATCTACTTTAGCTACATGGTCTTCTTCATAGCATAAGTCTAATACTTTCTCTTCCCCTACTATTCCAACACTTACTGCGCTGACAAAATGTCTTATAGGATAAACATTGAAAGGTTTCTTTTGATGAAGTTTATTTACAGCATCAACTAATGCCACAAATGAACCTGTAATAGAAGTCGTTCTAGTTCCCCCATCAGCTTGAAGAACATCACAGTCTATCCAAATAGTTTTTTCTCCTAAAGCTTTCATATCTACAGCTGACCTAAGAGCTCTTCCTATAAGTCTTTGTATTTCCATTGTTCTTCCATCTATTTTAAGTTTATTTATATCTCTTTGTTTTCTACTTTGAGTACTTCTTGGAAGCATGTTATATTCAGCAGTTATCCATCCTTCTCCAGAACCCTTTAAAAAAGGTGGAACTTTCTCTTCTATTGAAGCAGTACATAATACTTTAGTATCCCCAACTTCTATTAATACAGAGCCTTCTGCATATTTAGTAAAGTTTCTTGTTATTTTAACTGGTCTTATCTGTTCTCTTTTTCTTCCACTACTTCTCATTCAATATCTCCTTACCTTAATTTATTTTCAAAACACTAATTATAAGAATAGTATATTGGTTATTTTATCCTTTATCAACATGGATTATATATAAAAATTATACCTATAAAAAGCCCTCTAAACCTTTATTTCACCTAAAAGTATTATGTACTCACTAGGTAATATTTATAATAAAAATTCATATTAATATATATAAGAAATAATATCATGAGGTGAATTATTTGAAGTATATAGGTTCATTCTTCAAAGCTAATTCTCTTTCTAAAGAAGAGATAGCATCACAATTACTTTTTCTTTCAAAAGAATCAGTAAATCATATAGTACTTGAATCTAGGTGTGGAATATCTACAAATTACAAAAATCTTAAAGAAAATTTCAAAAAAGATGAGATATCATTCTTTAAAAATAATACTCCATTAATTTGTATATATAAAAAAGCAAAGCCTAATATTTACTCTTCTAAGTATTCAAAAACTTGGGATGATACCACCTTTAAAAAAGATATTCCAGTTTCATCTAATGCATTAATGACCCTTTCTCTTTTAAGACTTTGTTCTTACTATGAAAAATTTAAAAATATTAATAGTGCACTTTATAAAAGAGCTGCCTTTTATAAAAATTTAAGTAAGCTTCAACTGGAATTTTACTATACCTATTTAAGAAATCCAGAAGGCTTTTTTGTAAACAAAAAAAATGATGAGTCTTCTTCTAAGTCTGGCTTAAATATAAGTGAAAAAGAAGATGAAATGTCTTACTCAGATCAAGCTTTAATGATGTTAGCTTACTATATGTATAGTAAAGTATCCCCTGAAGATTCTGATAGCAAAACCTATGAAGATTTTGCACTTCAAATATTAAACATGTTTGTTAATTTTAAAGAAGAATTATACTCACTTTCCTTAGATGAATGTTGCAAAATAGACTATTGCTTTAATAACATGCTTCTATATTCAAATAATGAAGATTGTAAATTATTAGTTTTAGATTTGTCTGATTTCATATTAAACAAATATTATGAATCAAATAGCACATTTTCTAATCTTGAAACAACTTCTCTACTAGCTTTAAATATGTATTTAAGCTATAAGAATACAAACATACTTATATTTAAAGATGCTTACTTAGACTTAATTGAGCTTTTCTGTAATATGTTTAATGATGAAAAGGGAATAATCCTAAAAGGAACAGATAAAAAAGAGTATAAATATTCTAACATGGAAATATGTTTATATTTAACTAACCTTTTAATGTCCTTTGATTTAGATGAGGATTCCTCAGATAAAAGAGAAAATATAATATCTAAGGTCTATAAAAATTATATAGTTAACTCAGGAATAGTAACCAGTTTCCCTGATGCACCAAATTTAGATTCTCATGAAAGATATAAAAAATTCTCTTTAAAGCCTGATGATTTAATTGATGAATCAATGTTTAGAATGACTAATGCTAATAGCCCTGAACTTACAGGATTAGCACCTATATTTACAAAAAATCTAAAGTACTCTACAAAAAAATCAATTTTCACTTCAGATAAAACTACCTTTGATAGTACAAAAAATATGTTTATATTCTTTGTATTTATAAATAGCTTTATTGATAAATATATAGATTTTATTACTGATACTCCTCAAGAGAAAAAAAATGCTATGTTAATAGAACAAATAGGCTCTTTAAAGGATGTACAAAAAACAAATAAACTTCCTAAATTAAATAATTCTAATTCCAATACTCCTATAGTTCCACCTGATGCTGGAGAATCAGACTATAATTCTATAATTAATCAAGATCAAGTGCATGAAATTTCTCCACCACCAAAAAATCCAAACTTAACTAGAGAAATATCTGAATATATTGATTCTTCAATAGATAAAAAAGAGGATTTAGATGATAAAATGAAAAATATTCTTGATTCTACTGATTTATAATAATTTACACTCCATAAAACAATTAAAAACTTATAAATAGCTTTCTAGGAACTTATATACTCTTTACTTTCCTAATATGCTATTTATAAGTTTTTTTAGTAAATATGATTAAAACTTAGATCTACATGATAGAAGATATTTTTTAGTAGCTTAGATTTTGCTATTAAATACAATATATAATTTAGGGGAATTTATGTAAAAATAAATTCTCCTAAAGTTTTTAATACTTAGAGTTCAAATTTACTTTCATATAAACTTATAAGTATTTTAACTGCTATATTTTAATATTAAATTTCCATTTCCATCAATAAATAAATAATTAACCTTTGGCGACTTACACCAAACATCATTTTTAAAATATAAACTAACTAGACTTAAATTAGGCTTTTCTGAAGTAGTAGTCTCTTTTTCACTTTCTTCATTCTTATCCTCTGATTCATCCTCTTCTTTATCTATATTTTCTTTTTTTAAGCTTTCTGAGTTTTTTTCATTGAAGTTAAATTCACCAAAAGCTATATTAAATTCTCCACTTTCTATTACTTCATCTATATCATCTTCATGAATTTTTACTATACTCTTTATGGCTATCTCCTTGTCTAAAAATTTTTTTAGTTCATTTGCTAAAGCTTTATCTTCTTCATTATCTCCTACAACTATTTTTAGTACTTCATTATTACCAAAAACCTTTTTCAAAGTATTTTTACCTGCTTCTTTAAGATTATTTTTTTCTGATTCACTAATCTTATACTCTAATTTATCTCCATCCTTTTTAATTGAGGCAATATCTTCTTTGTTATTTATTATTTTTATATATGGTTCTCCTAAATTATTTTTTAATATATTACTATCACTAATTAAAACTTGCATAATATTAGATATTCCTTGAATCATCTCAGCTTTATCACTATTTACAACCATTAACTTTAAAGTATCATTATTATATTTACTCAAATCTTTATATAATCCTATATCTTCTGAATATATTATAGGAGGATTCTTTAAAATATCTACCTTTTCTAGATTAAAAGCTGCTAACTCAATTTCATCAGAGTCTTTCTCCTTAAAAGCTATATCTTTTATTTCTAATTCGCTACTATTATAAGGGTTGTCTTTTAATCTTATAAATCCATCCTCAGTTACATCATATATTGTATATGGCCCAGTATATGATATTTCATTAAAATCCTTCTTATAATTATCTAATGGTTCATTTAAATCTCTTAGTCTATATATAGGTTTAGCTAAATTTTTAAGTAAATCATCATCTTTATTGTTCATTCTTAAAACCAATGTATAATCATCAGGACTACTTATTGCTACTTCACTAAAATCAATTTTCCCTTCTCTATAATCTTTAACTCCATAAATACTATCTAACTCACTACTTGTATAATCTTCATTATCTGGACTTAATAAATCCCTAAAAAACATTTGAAAATCCTTTGCTGTCACTTCCGTGCCATTGCTCCACTTATTTTTTTCATTAATCTTAAATGTATATTCTAAACCATCATCACTAAGGGTCCACCCCATAGCAAGATCTGGAATTGGTTCTCCTTTTTCATTTACCTCAACTAATCCTGAAAATATATTACTTACTAAATCCTCTTCTCCTTTATTTAAGGATTCACTAGGTCTTATGGTATCTGGTAAACTTTCAAGAGAATATATAAGCCCTTCATTATATTCAAAGTTCATATTAGAAACAGGGGTTACATCCACATAACTCCTTCCTACTCCAACTACTAATAAAATTATTAAACATATAAATAAAATTACTTTCTTCATGTAAATATCTCCTTCAATAATCTTTTCCCTTTAAATTATTGACAACTATATTAAAAGAAATGCAGTATTATATTTATTTTTACAAATATAGTCATAAAAACTATTGATAACATATTAAAAGGCATGGCCATACTTATCAACCATAAGAAAGTAATTTAAGCTCATTAAAATTTATATAAAACAAAATTCCATACTTAAAATAAGGATTTAAAACTTAACTTGTCGTATGAAATATGATGATGTTTCTTTCTCTTTATCCACCTTTGCTTAACAACAAAGTCTTTTCCATTTAGAAGTTTTATTCTATTTATAAATCTATCTGTTTCTGCCATGTTATAAACATCTTGTTGAAAAACTCCTGTGGTAATATATACGCCCTTGTCTATCTCTCTATCTTGTATTAAACGTATAAATTTATAGTAATCATAAATTGTTACAGCTAATACTTTATGAAATACTATTAAAGTCTTTTTTCGACTAGAACTTATTTCTACTATAAATTCATTATTATTTTTTTCTATGATTTCATAATTTAATTTTTCTTTAATACACTCTTTAATTATTATTTGACTTACTTTTTTTATTGATATCTTCCTAAATTTCATTAATGACTTTTCTATATTCTTTGAATTCATAAGAACATAAAAAGATTTCAGCATATACTTATCTCCTTATTTATCACTTACTAAAATTATATGTTTTAATGTAATAATTATTTAATACTATTTTCAACTATTCTTATGGTATAATTTATTTATTATTTTATATGGAGGTAAAGTTAAATGACCTTAGCAGTTCAAGTTGTTGCTATACTTTTCATGTTAATAATGATATTTTTAGGAATCTGGAGTTTTGTAATTGCAAATAAAGCTTACAGACAGATAAAGTATAAAAATTATTTACTTGAAAAAATAGCGCACAACATATCTCTAATAAGAAATAAGGAAAAAATATTTGATAACTTAAATGCTATGGATGATTCAGTTTCATATTCTGAAATAAAAGAAAACCTTTTAGATAAAGATATTAAAACTGATACAGACTCAGAAGAGGATACAAATATATCAGAGGAAATAAAAGAAAACTCAAATATAGAGGAAAAATAAAAGCCATGTGAAATTACTCACATAGCTTTTATTTTTTATATCATATTTTCAAATTCTTCTTCACTTAATATAGTAACACCTAAAGATTTAGCTTTATCATATTTTGAACCAGCTGCTTCTCCTGCTATTACAAAATCAGTCTTTTTACTTACACTTCCTGAAACCTTTGCTCCTAAAGATTCTAATTTTTCTTTTATTGATGTTCTAGAATAGTTTTCTAAAGTACCAGTTACTACTACTGTTTTTCCCATAAATGGACTTTCTAACACTTCTTTTTTCTCATAATGAGGATTTACTCCAAGAGATAATAATTCATTTATTACTTTTAAAGTTCTTTCCTCTTTAAAGAATTCTATTATACTTCTAGCAACTATATCTCCAACATCTTGGACAGATACTAATTCCTCAAAAGTAGCCTTCTCTAGGTTTTCTAAAGACTCAAATCTCTTTACTAAATCCTTAGCAGTTTTAACTCCTACATTAGGAATTCCTAAGGAATATAAAAATGCTTCTAAAGTACAATCTTTACTTTTTTCTATGGCATCTAAAAGATTTTGTGCTTTCTTTGGACCAAACTTATCTAAATCTAATAATTTTTCATATTCTAATTTATAAAGATCTGATATATCTCTTATATCAAGCTTTTCAAATAATTGCTCTGCTGTTCTTTCTGAAAAACCAGCTATGTTCATAGCTTCTCTACCAGCAAAGTGAACTATAGTTTTAACCATTTGAGGCTTACATCCTAAAGTATTTTCACAATAGATATGAACTCCTTCATGAACTAAATGTGCTCCACAAGCTGGACATACCTTTGGTTCTTCAATTTCCTTTGTACCTTCTAAGCTTTCAGGAACTACTCCCATTATTTCTGGAATAACATCATTGCTTCTTCTTACAAATACTTCAGCTCCTAATCTTACTCCCTTTCTAGCTATATCATCCATATTGTTTAATGTAGCTCTCTTAACAGTAACTCCTGCTAACTCTACTGGCTCTAAGATAGCTGTGGGAGATACTCTTCCACTTCTACCTACATTCCATTCAACATCTAAAAGCTTAGTTGTAGCCTCCTGTGCTTCAAATTTATATGCAATAGCCCACTTAGGAAATTTAACTGTGTATCCTAAAAGTTCTCTAGTTCTTATATCATCTATAGCTATAACTAATCCATCTATATCATAATTTAAATCAAATCTTATATCTCTTATATAATCAATTTCTTTTTGAATTTCATCTAAAGTTGTGCATTCCCTAATATAATCATCCATTGGAAATCCCTTAATTTTTATGAAATTTAACATTTCCATATAAGTTTTAAAAGGAGCTCCTTCCTTATATCCAACATCATAGAAGAAAGCTGATAAATTTCTTTTAGCTGTCTCTGCTACATTTAAATTTCTTAAAGCTCCCGCTGCTCCATTTCTTAAATTCTTAAGAGGAGTGTCTGCTTCACTATTATATTTTTCAAAGGCTTCTGTAGTCATAATAGCCTCTCCATGAATTTCTAGAAAATCATGACAATCAATTTTTAATGGAATTGATTTTATAGTTTTAACCTGAGCTGTCACATCTTCACCAATAGCCCCAGTTCCTCTAGTTGCTCCAGTAACTAATACTCCATTTTCATCATAGGAAAGATTAATTGTTAATCCATCAAACTTTTTAGTTAAAATATATTTTAATGGTGGTAATTCTTCATCTGAAGTTCTATTATATTCTTCAAGGAATTTAACATTTCTATTATGCCACTCTCTAATTTCCTCTAAAGTTTGAGCTTTGTCTAAACTCCAAAGTCTAGCTTTATGAGTGTATTTTTTAAACTCAGGAAGAATTACATCACCAACTCTTTGAGTAGGTGAATAGGGTAATTTATATCCTGTTTCCTTTTCTAAATCTACTAATTCATAGTATTTTTTATCATAATCTTTATCTGTTACTGAAGAATTTCCTAAAACATAATATTCATAAGCATATTTATTTAACTCTTCAACTAACTCTTCTATTAATTTTTTCTTATCCATCTTACTCATCTACTCCTTATTAAAGTAAATTTCTATATTAAAGAAGCTCTAGTGGTGCAAAGCTAAACATTAAATGTTTAACTCCTTGACTATCAAAGGCAATTGTAAGCTTATAGTCATCTCCAACTTTACTCTTTGTTATTAATGTTCCCACACCAAACTTAGGATGCTTAACTTTTCTTCCCATAGTTAGTTCATCTATTTCTACATTACCTGAAGATTTTCCTGATAAAGTCTTATTTAGGGATTCATTTGCTTTAGAAACACTCATTCCTCCTCTAATGCTATGAGGATTATAAGTTTTTCTAGTCTCTCCAGAAGTTTGTGAACTATTTTTGAAAGAGTTACTTGAACTTTTACCATTGATATTTACGTAGTCTTTTATGTTAGCTGGAATTTCTGATATAAAATCTGATTGTCCATAAGCTACTGTTTTACCAAATATCATTCTTGTTTCAGCTGATGTCATATATAATTTTTCCTCAGCTCTAGTTATTCCAACATAGCAAAGTCTTCTAGCCTCTTCCATTTGATTATCATGTTCAAAGCAAGCTGCATTTGGGAATATTCCATTTTCCATACCAACTAAGAAAACTGTTGGGAATTCTAGTCCCTTTGAGCTGTGAACTGTCATTAGCATTACATAATTATCTTCTGCTTCTAAATCATCCATATCTTGAACAAGAGCAACCTTCTCTAAGTAAGCTGATAATGATTTATCTTCTTCATTACTCTTTTCAAATTCAACAGCATCAGAAACTAATTCTTCTAAGTTTTCTATTCTACTTTGATCCTCTATAAGCTTTGAATCTTTAAGTGATTTTAAATAACCTGTTTTTTCTAAAACATATTCAATTAATTGAGATACGCTTAGTTGCTCTGACATAACCATTATTTCTTCCATCATATCAGTAAACTTCTTAATAGGATTTATGCTTCTAGCTGTTAATCCTGGTACATAATCTACATCTAATAAAACATTGTATAATGTATCATCTATTTCAGACGCATGATTTTGAAGTTTTTCTACAGTAGTATCTCCAATGCTTCTTTTAGGAACATTTATTATTCTTCTTAAACTTATAGAATCTTTAGGATTTACTATTATTTTTAAGTATGCAAGAATATCTTTTATCTCTTTTCTATCATAGAATTTTAGTCCTCCAAAAATTCTATATGGAATTCCTGCTCTTCTTAAGGCTTCCTCAAAATTACGAGACTGTGCATTTGTTCTGTAAAGAACAGCAAAATCCTTATATTTATATCCTTTATCACTTTTTAATTTTTCTATCTCTGAAACAACAAAAGCTGCTTCCATTTTATCTGAATAAGCTCTATGAATACTTATTTTTTCTCCCTCTACTTGTTCAGTTCTTAAAATTTTAAATTTTCTCTCTGCATTATTTTTTATAACTTTATTAGCAGCCTCTAAAATATTTCCTTTTGATCTATAGTTTTGTTCAAGTTTAACAACTTTAGCCTCTGGATAATCCTTTTCAAAACCTAATATATTTCTTATATCTGCCCCTCTCCAAGCATAAATACATTGGTCATCATCACCAACTACGCATATATTTTTGTGTTTTGCAGCTAAAAGCTTAGCAAATTCATATTGAGCTTTATTTGTATCTTGATACTCATCTATCATTATGTATTTAAACTTATTTTGATAGAACTCTAATACATCATTATGCTTTCTAAATAACTCAACAGTTTTTACTATTAAATCATCAAAATCTAGGGCATTATTTTCTTTTAATTTCTTTTGGTATAAAAGATATGCATCTGCTATTTTATTTTTTCTAAAGTTATCTTCATTTTCTTTCTTAAAACTTTGTGCACTTTGGATATTATCCTTTGCTTTTCCTATAGTACCTAAAATCTCTAAATCAGTTATCTCTTTTTCATTAATATTAAGCTCTTTCATTACAAGTTTTATTAATGTTTTCTGATCTGATGAATCATATATTGTAAAGTCTTTACTATAACCTAATTTATCTATTTCTCTTCTTAAAATTCTCACGCAAGATGAATGAAATGTTGATATCCACATGTTGTTTGCTACTTCACCAACTAGAGATTTTACTCTCTCTCTCATTTCCCCTGCTGCTTTATTTGTAAATGTTATTGCTAATATATTATAAGGTTTTATATCATTTTCTATCATGTATGCTATTCTGTGTGTAAGTACTCTAGTTTTACCAGAACCTGCTCCTGCTAATATAAGTACTTGACCATCAATTGTGGTTGCTGCTTCATATTGTTCTTTATTAAGCAAGCTTTTTAAATCCATTAGATCACTCCTCTTCCTACAATAAAACTAAACTTTATTATACCATATAAATCTATATATTATATTCTATCAAACATATTATTCTTTTACATGATTAATAAAAAATAAATGGCCACATTATAAAATGTGACCATTTATTTCAAATATAATACTCTTACTTTAAATATAATCTTTTAAATTTACCTCTTTAATTTATTTCATATATTTTTTCTTAATTAATATTAGTAAGATTATTTGAAACTTCTCCCTCTCCTAAGGATTTATTCAGCTCATTTTCATGAATATTTTCTTGCTCTAAATTTTCTTCCTTAGGTAAATTCTCTCCTTCTACAGGTGTAGTATTTTCATCTCCACTTTTGGGAGTCTCAAGGTTTTCACCTTCATTATTAGAATTTTCTATTGAAGATTCTTCTTTAACTTCATTATTAGGTTGATTTACACCCTCATCTTTAACCTCGCTATTAGGTTCAACCTCTTCATCTTCCTTAATCTCATTATTAGATTGACTTTCTTTATTACCATTTTGATCATTAGTTAAACTCCATGTGATGTTTCCATTAGAATCTTCATATAAGTATAAAGTTATTTCTTCTAAATCCTTACCAAATCTATCTTCAAAATTACTATTTAATTTTATACTTGGCAAATTATTTTCTATTCCAACAGGAATTAAAAATTCTCCATCCTTTTTACTTATTATAAGTTCATTTCCATCTATTGAAATTTCAACATTATCTAAAAAAGTTTCACTTCCAATAATATCACTATTTATATCCTCTCCACTGTAGAACACTTTTTTAGAAAATTCTAATACAAGAGAATTTTCTCTAGCACTTATCTTTGAAACTTCAAAAGGACTTTCCTTAGGATCCAACTCAACTATTTTAACCGTATTTTCTACTGAATACTCTCCCCTAAAATAAGCATAACTTCCATAAGTAGCACTTGAAGCAAGTGAAACTCCTAAAATTAATGCTATAATTTTATTCTTACTAATCACTTAAACTCCTCCTCTACTATTTACTATTTTCCTGAGCATACCCTATATTTAAATCAAATTTAAATTCTGCATTAGAATAATTCTCTGGCATATCTCTTTGCATATTTAATGTTAATGTAGCAGTTAAAACTTCACCATCATTTAAAACTACTTCATTCCCCTCTGCATCTAATAATTGAATATTTTTATTAAATAGTGAAAGTAATGTCTCTTCTCCATTTCCATATCCTTGTATGTCTCTATTTTCGCTACTTTCAAAACTTAATGAATACTTTATTTTCTCTAGTCCATCATTTCCTATTGATGAATTTTTAAAATTTAATGTCATTCTTTGATTTAGAGTTCCATTATTAGTTATTATAAAAGTATCACTAACAGGAACTTCTATATCCATTTTCTCTATTTTAACTGTTTTTGTAGCCTCAGAACTTAAAGTTCCTAAAGTTAACTTTAAATCACCGTTTACGTTTTCTTTATCTGAAAAATAGGCTAAACTTCCTAAACCACCTGTTATTCCTATAGCTAATACCAATGAAATTATCCTTCTCATCTTAACGGTTTTCATATTAAATCTCCTCCTTTTTTTGAGGTAACTTTAATATTGATGCTCCTATACCTAAAGCTAGAACTCCAAAAACCATAAAATTATTATTGCTAAAGCCCCCTGTATTTGGTAAGTTTCCACTTCCATTATTGCTTTCATCTTCATATTCATATTGAACACTAAGATTAAATACATTTTGTATCCCTTGTCCTCTATTATCTAGGTCGGTAGAAATATTTATTTCTAAATCTATAAGCTTACTATTGTTAGCCTCTACATTTATTCCGTCTTTTAATTTAATATTTCCTTCTGAAAAAACCTCTTCAAGAGTTCCTTGAAAAATCAAATCATCACTATCCTTTACAATAATTGATGCATTTTTCAAAAAGTATTTATATCTTTCATCACCCTCATCAATATATGAAGAATTTACATAGTCTAAGAGTTTTTCATCATGAAAATTTAGAGTTTTTATAACTATATCTTTACTTAAATTATTAGATATTTTTATTGAGCTTTCTTCTAAATTTCCTGGTTCCCAAATAATTTTTTCATTAAATAAATTATTCTTTTCTTCCACTACATCAACAGTAACGCCGGCCTTTTCTTTAGCAAATACAATATTATCTTTAGCTGGCATAAAAGCTAATGTTGCTAAAAGTGCACATAAAAATACGTTTTTAGTTTTCCTCATACTGTTCCCCCCCTTTTTAATAGTCTTAACATAATAAATCTAATTTAACTTTATATTTATATTCATCAACTATAAAAAAAATAACTTAGTTCATATTTATTTTAGAAAAATATTACATAATATTAAGAATAAATCTAATTATATTTATGAAAAATATATTTTTAATTCTTAAATCAATAGTATTTTTATAATAAATATTAAAAAAATGCTTATATATGCTATATTTATATGTCAGTATTTATTTAGAACATAGTATAAAGAAAAAAGAGTTGATACTTTAAAGTATCAACTCTTTATATAATTTGAATATATTATTTCAATAGTTTGTCTAAAATGCATTTTTTGTTGCATTATTATAAAATAAAAAAACGCAACCCTTGGGGCTAGGTTGCGTTTCAGCAATAAGCAATAAATAAAAAGGGGGCTATTTATTCCTTTTATTTATCCTCGCACAACTATTATATTAGATGTTTACTTAAATTGCAAGTAATCTAATATTTTTTTTGCAAGTTTTCCTACATGAATTTTCCCTTTACAATCATTACTATTTAAATTTTTAAAAATTTTTGTAAAGTACCGCTAATTCACTTTCTGAAAGCTCTTTATATTCGCCTTCTTCTAAACTTTCATCAAGTGGAAGATTACCAAAAGAAGTTCTTTTTAAATAAACAACCTTTTTCCCTCTAGCCTCAAACATTCTTTTTACTTGATGGTATTTACCCTCTTGAACTGTAACTTCTACTCTAGATGAATCCTCTAAATTTTCTATAACCTTAAGCTTTGCACTCATACACTTATATCCATCATCTAAAGTTACACCATTTTCGAAAGCTTTAATATCTTTTTCTGTTATAGGAGCATTTATTTCTGCATAATAAACCTTATCAACATGATATTTAGGTGAAATTAATTTATGATTTAAATCACCATCATTAGTTAATAGTAATAATCCTACTGTATCTTTATCAAGTCTTCCTACTGGAAATGGTTCAAAAACTTGATCTTCCATATATAATAAATCAATAACAGTTTCATCTCTCTTATCATAAGTTGCTGAAATTACTCCAGCTGGCTTATTCATCATTAAATATATGTACTTTTTATACTCTACTTTTTCCCCATTTATAACTATTGTATCTTTCTCAGGATCTATTTGAAGTCCGCTATCCTTAACTTTCTCATCATTAACTGTTACAAAACCTTTTTTAACAACTTGCTTTATTTCTTTTCTCGTTCCGTATCCTAAGTTTGATAAAACCTTATCCAATCTTTCCACTAACTAATCACTCCTTCGTAAAAAATCACATTTATATCTGTGGTTAGTATAAAGCAAAGTTTAACTAATTACAACTTATTAAAACTATAAAAATAAATAAGACTCTATTTTAAGTAAATATTAATTTTAAATAATTTAAAAACCAACTTAATATTAGTCTTAAAAGCTTATTTTTAAATCAATATTATATAAAATAAAGTCCTAATTATATATTAAACTTTAATATTTTATTCTACCTTAAACTCAAAAGTATCATAGTCCTCATAAGCACATTTTTTATAATAACTTTTAGTTAATACTAAAACCTTATACTTTCCTGGTACATATGGCCTAAAAGAATAATAACTCTTTCTACTATATTTTTGAACTAAAGACCAGTTTCCATTGATCATTATATAATATTCATAGCAAACTCTACTTCCACCTTCACATTTTGTAGAAAAATTTATTTCCTCATTAATTTTAAACACCTTATCAGAAGCACTTATTTTAGTATTTGTAATAGGTAAAGCTTCACTAACATAAAATCTTACTTCTCTTCTTGAATCAAATCCCTCTTTACATTTAATATTTCTAGCAAATATATCAATTGTGTATTTTCCTGGACATTTTGGTGTAACTTTAAACCTCTTATTTTTTACATAATCAGTTTCTTCTACTACTTGTCCATTTACTTTAGTAACATACTTAACCTTTACTTGTCTAGTATTTTGAACTATTACTTCAATATCAATATCATCTCCAACTAAAAAATATTCCTTAGCTGGAACTAATATATGATCAATTTTCCCTTCTGCATACTCCCTAACTTTAAAATTTAATACAGTATGCACATCATATTCTTTTGTTGAATATTTATCTTTTACTCTTACATCAAGCTGATAATTTCCTTTTTCACTTGGAATAAATTCTACCCAATTGTTACTTCCAAAATCAATACTTTCTATGGTTTTACCATCCTTAATTATTAAGAAGGAATACTTTAAGTCAGTACCACCATCTGCACTAACCCTAAGTTTTATTACTTCATTAATTATAGGAGTCTTATCTCTATCAAATATTAATTCTGTTATTTTTATTGGCTTTTTAACCTTTTTTTCTATTTTATAATCTAATTTTGATTCTATTTCATAATCTCCAATAAATGATTCATCCTTAGCCCAAAGAGTTATTCTATAATTTCCTTCTTTTTTAGCATTCCATTTTAAAGTGCTATTTCTTGTATAACCTGTATCTTCAGATATTTCTCCATCTATTTTAAATCTATAAAGGATATCACTTCCTCCATCAATAACAGCTTTTACCTCTATTACCTCTCCTTTTTCTTGAGGTGAACTTAAATCTGTAGTAAAACTTCTTAATTGTAATGGTTCATATGGTTTTATATCATATACCATAACGGCTCTATCATCAAATTCCTTATTAGAATACATATCTCTTATTAAACATAAAAGTTTATATCTTCCCTCTTTAAATTCTTTAAAAGTTACTATACGATTTGATGAAAAATCTTGAATGCAAGTTCTACTTCCATCAGGTGAAATTTTTACAAACTTATATAGTGCTGTTCTTTCATCTTCAAAATTTGCTTCCACCTCAAAAGTAAGCTCTGAATTTACTATTAATTTTTCACTTAAATTAATAAAATTAATTATTTCAGGCTTCACGAATTCTTTTGATGTAAATATAACTGTGGCATAATCATCTGCTGTATTAGTTGAACTTGTTTTTTTACATTCAATTAAAAACTCAAATTGACCACTTTCATTAATAGTATAATTTAATTTATTTTCTAGTGTATAATCTTTTATAAGTTGCCATCCGTTCTTTCCACTTATAAAGTATCTATACATAATATTTTCATTGTTACTGTCAACCTTTAATTCTGCCTTCTCTCCAACATTAAATACATCTTTATTGAGATAGATTCCTTTTATTAATTTTTCTTCTTTAATTTCATTTTGAAGCCCATCAACTCTTCTTTTCACATTAACACTCTGAGTAACTTTATAATCAAAAGGCTTAGTTGAATTCTCTTTTCTTCCTTGAACCATAATCATATACTCTCCATCTTCTTTAGGATTCCAGATAAATTCATTTCCTTTTTCAAATTCCCTTAAAGTTTCCCAAATTCCATCCTTTCCTGTTAAGATTTTATACCTTAAATTATCATGAGTATTATTTACTATTTTTATGTTAACCGGACTATTATCTTCTATTATATCTCTCGTATCTAACTCTAAAAGTAATTCTCCCATAATCACTCCCCCTAAAACCCGAAACACTATAGATAAATAAATTATATTATACTTCTGTTTTTATGTAAATATTTTCTATTTTTCTTGCCATAAAACACTCTATTTCTACATTTTTTCTGCTTTTATAAAATGTATAAAAAGTTTAAAACTGTCTATAATATAGGTAGTGTTACTTAACACTGTAAATCTCCTAATTTTATTATATCCATATAATCAAACCATTAAAGAAATCTCAGCCACTCTGAGATTTCTTTTTTAATATACCTTAATTAATAGTATATATATTATTTTTTAAATTTATTTTCTAATTCTACAAAGTTTATTTTCTAATTTTCCAAACCTTGTTTTATTATATCTAATTTAAAATAGCCTTTACCTTTTCTATCAAAACTTCTAAATTATAATAAAGTCTATCATCATCTTCTTTATTTCTTTTATGATTTCCTTTTGATTTTCCACCAGCTCTTCTATTTTTTTGACTTAAATGTCTTTCAAAAAGTAATCTATCAATATTATCATTATCATAAATATACCCTCTAGGGCTTATGGCTAACGCTCCTTTTCCTAAAGCCATAGCTGCTACTCCATAATCTTGAGTTATTACAATATCATTTTTATCAGTATTATTAGCCACATACATATCTACGCTTTGAAATCCACCATCAACCATTCTCACCTCAGAGTAATCTGAATTTATCATATGATTTATTGTGCAATAAATTAATATTTTTACTGAATGCTTTTTAGCAACTTTTTCAATTATATCTCTTCCTGCACATCCATCACCATCAATAATTATTTTCACCTTTATAATCCTCCCATAATATATTCTCTATTATCTTTTTTTGAATATTAAATAATTATCCATTAATAAAATTATACACATTTTCATTAATTTACTAATATTCTTACAATAATAAATAATTTATATATTAATAAAATTATACTCTTAAAACAAAAAAGAAGCTCTAAAAAGAGCTCCTTTTTATAATTAAATTTATATTATTTTAATCTTTCTTCTAACTCAGCTTTTAAATCTTCAAAGCCTGGTTTTCCAAGTAAAGCAAACATGTTTTTCTTGTAAGCTTCAACACCTGGTTGGTCAAATGGATTTATTCCTAAAACATATCCACTGATTCCACAAGCTTTTTCGAAGAAGTAAACTAATCTTCCGAAGTAGTATGGAGTTAATTCTGGAACATTAACAACTACGTTTGGAACTTCTCCATCATTGTGAGCAAGTAAAGTTCCTCTGAATGCTTGTTTGTTAACATAGTCCATAGTTTTTCCAGCTAAGAAGTTTAATCCATCTATGTTTTCATCGTTAGCTTCGATTACTATTTCTTCTCTTGGAGATCCTACATTAATAACTGTTTCGAAGATATCTCTTCTACCTTCTTGGATGTATTGTCCCATTGAGTGTAAATCAGTTGAGAAATCAACAGCAGCTGGGAATAATCCTTTGTTGTCTTTTCCTTCTGATTCTCCATATAATTGTTTCCACCATTCATTGAAGTAATGAACTGATGGCTCATAGTTAACTAATATTTCTATAGCTTTACCTTTATTGTATAAAGCATTTCTAGCAGCTGCATATTTGTAACATTCGTTATCAGCTAATGAAGGATTAGCATATTCTTCTCTAGCATCAGCAGCTCCTTCCATCATTTCATTTATGTTTATTCCAGCTGCAGCTATTGGTAATAATCCAACTGCTGTTAATACTGAGAATCTTCCTCCAACATCATCTGGTATTACGAAAGTTTCATATCCTTCAGCATCAGCTAAAGTTTTTAAAGCACCTTTCTTAGCATCTGTTGTAGCATATATTCTCTTCTTAGCTTCTTCTTTTCCGTATTTCTTTTCCATGTAATCTTTTAAGATTCTGAAAGCTATAGCAGGTTCTGTAGTAGTACCTGATTTTGATATAACATTTAAGCTTACATCTAATCCATCAATAGCTTTTAATAAATCAGCCATGTAGCTTGAGCTTATGTTATTTCCTGCGTAGAATATAGCTGGAGTTTTTCTCTTATCTTTTGATACAGAATTATAGAAGTTATTAGTTAACATTTCTATAGCAGCTCTTGCTCCTAAGTAAGAACCACCTATTCCTATAACAACTAATACATCTGAATCACTTTGTATTTTCTTAGCAGCTTCTTTTATTCTAGCAAACTCATCTTTATCATAATTAACTGGTAGGTCAACCCATCCTAAGAAGTCATTTCCTGCACCTGTTCCATTATGTAATTTATTGTGTGCTTGGTTTATAGTTTCTTGCATGTAAGCAACTTCGTGAGATTTTAAATATGGAGCTGCTTTTGATAAATCAACAACTAATCCTTTTTTCATTATTACTACCTCCATTAGCGTTTATAAATTTATTTTAACCACGCCATTAATATATATAATATAATCGCAAAAATAATTAAGCCTCCAAAAACCATTGGAAGTATTATTGCGTATTGCGCTAACATTATAGCAACCAAATCCTTAAAAGTTGGCTTTTCTTTATTTTTAACTTCTTCCATTAATTTCTCATATTCTTCTTTTTCTTTTCTTCTAGTTATTTCATCTTTAAACCAAAACAAACTTAATTCCCCCTGTTTACCACACGTTAATATTTTATCATTTATTATTTATGGATTACAATACAATATAGAACTTTTTATATATTTAATGAAATTTTATTATATATAGTTATAGTGTAGGAGAATTTAATCCCCTACACTACATAAAATTTAATTTTTTAATTCAATTTTTACATTTTAATAAATAAAACCTATTTTTAAATTAAACTAAGTGACATGCAACAAAGTGATCTTTTCCAACACACTTATATTCTGGAGCTTCCTTCTTACATTTATCCATAGCATATGGACATCTAGTATGGAACTTACATCCACTTGGTGGATTAGCTGGTGAAGGAATATCACCCTTTAATATTATTCTCTCCCTTTTAATTGTAGGGTCTGGTATTGGAACTGCTGATAATAATGCCTTTGTATATGGATGTAATGGATTATCATAAAGTTCATTTTTAGGAGCTAATTCAACTAAGCTACCTAAGTACATTACACCTATTTTATGACAAATATGCTTTACTATACTTAAATCATGAGATATGAAAAGATATGAGAATCCCATCTCTTCTTGCAAATCCATCATTAAGTTTACAATCTGTGATTGTATAGAAACATCAAGTGCTGAAACAGGTTCATCTGCAACTATAAAACTTGGATTTAAAATTAAGGCTCTTGCTATACCTATTCTTTGTCTTTGTCCACCTGAGAATTCATGTGGATATCTTTTCATATGATATCTAGCAAGTCCACATCTTTCTATAGTTTGAGCTACTCTTTCAGGTAATTCTTCTTTACTACATAATTTATGGCTTAGAAGTGCCTCTCCCACTAAAGAGTCTACTGATAATCTAGGATTTAATGATGAATATGGATCTTGGAATATCATTTGCATTTTTGGTCTTAAAGCTCTAAGTTCTTTCTTTTTAAGAGCAAAAATATCTTTTCCTTCAAAATATACATTTCCATCTGTTTTTTCAAAGAGTCTTAAAATTGCTCTTCCTGTTGTTGATTTTCCACAACCAGATTCTCCAACTAATCCTAAAGTTTCACCCTTATCTATAGTAAAACTTACTCCATCAACAGCTTTTACATTGCCAACTGTCTTAGAAAAAACTCCTGCTTTAATCGGAAAGTATTTTTTCAAATTTTCAACTTTTAAAACTGTATTATCTGCCATCTACTTTCCCTCCTTATATAACCAGCATGAAACTTTGTGTCTATTTCCTACATCAATAAGAGTAGGTTGAACATCCTTACATTTTTCCATACATCTATCACATCTCTCATTGAAGTAACAATTATCAGGCATACCTACTGGATTAGGAACTTGTCCTGGTATTGAATAAAGTCTAGTTTCATTTCCATTAACTGATGGCTTAGATTTAAGTAACCCTTGTGTATATGGATGAAGAGGGTTTTTAAATAACTCTAAAACTGGAGCTTCCTCAATAACCTTACCAGCATACATTACAACAACATAGTCCGCCATCTCAGCAACTACTCCTAAGTCATGTGTTATTAATAATATTGATGTATTTAATTTCTCTTTAATATCTCTCATAAGATCTAGAATTTGTGCTTGAATTGTAACATCAAGGGCAGTTGTAGGCTCGTCAGCTATTAAAAGCTTAGGATTACAACAAACTGCCATAGCAATCATAATTCTTTGTCTCATTCCCCCTGATAATTCGTGAGGATAAGATTTCATTATTTCTTCTGCTCTAGCTATACCAATTATTTTTAAAACTTCTATCGCTTTCTTTTCTGCTTCTTCTTTTGATAAATGCTGATGAAGAATTATTGCTTCACAAATTTGATCTCCTATTTTAAATACTGGGTTTAATGATGTCATAGGCTCTTGGAAGATAACTGATATATCATTTCCTCTCATATCCATAAGTTCTTGCTCTGTGAACTTTAAAACATCTTTTCCCTCAAAAAGAATTTCTCCTCCAACTATTTTTCCAGGAGGACTAGGTATTAATCTCATAAGAGACATGGCAGTAACAGATTTTCCACATCCAGATTCTCCAACTACACAAACTGTCTCTCCTTCTTTTATTTTAAAACTAACGTTATTTACAGCTTTAACAATTCCCTCACCTGTATGAAAGTGAGTTTCAAGATTTTTAAATTCTACTAATGTTTTTCCCATTACACTCGCCCCCTTAGACCTTTAGCTTAGGATCTAGAGCATCTCTTAATCCATCTCCAAAAATATTTATAGATATAACAGTTAAGAATATACATACTCCTGGAGGTATCCATAACCACCATCTATTTGTTAATGTATAATAATCTTGAGCTGTCTGTATCATATTACCCCAAGTTGGTGTAGGAGGTGTAACTCCAAGACCTAAGAAACTTAAAGATGATTCTGTTAATATAGCTCCACCAATTCCCAATGTAGCTGAAACTATAATAACTGCTAATGTATTAGGTAATAAGTGTAAAAACATTTTTCTAGCATCTGATAGTCCTAAAGCTTCTGCCGCTTGCATAAATTCTTGTTCTCTTAAAGATAAGACCATACCTCTAACCATACGACAGGTACCAGTCCAACTTAATGCCCCGATAATAAACATAACTACGAAAATTCTATACTCTGGTGGTATTTTTAAATCTGACATTATAGCAGATACCATTATTAATAATGATAAGAATGGGAAACACATAAATACGTCAACAATTCTCATTATTAAACTATCTACAAAGCCACCATAATATCCTGCTAATATACCTAAAGTTGTTCCTATAATTATAGAAATTCCTACCGCAACTATACCTATTGAAAGTGAATATCTTCCCCCATACATAAGTCTAGCTAAAACATCTCTTCCTGATTCATCAGTTCCTAGCCAATGCTGAGCTGATGGAGGTTGATTAGTTCTTACTAGATCTATTGTTAAATGATCATGTGGATATAACATTGGTCCTAATATTGAAATTAAAACTAAGACCAACAATATAAATAAGCCACCTAAAGCTAGCTTGTTTTTTTTCAGTCTTTTAAAAGCTACAGTCCAAGGGCTTTCTATTTTCTCTTTTTTCACTTTAACTTCTTTATTTAATTCTGTTTGCATATAAAAAGCACCTCCTACTTAAGCCTTATTCTTGGATCTACTAATGCATATATAATATCAGCAAGTAAGTTTCCTATTAAAACTAATATAGCTAAAGTAAGGTTTATACCCATAAGTAGATAATAATCTCTGTTATTAACTGCACTTAACTGTACTGGACCTATTCCTGGCCAGTTAAATATTTTTTCTGTTAATGTAGCACCTGAGAATAATCCTGGAATTGACATTCCTAATAGTGTTACAACTGGTATAAGTGCATTTCTTAAAGCATGTTTATATATAACTACCTTCTCTTTTAATCCTTTTGCTCTAGCAGTTCTTATATAATCTTGTCTAACTACCTCAAGCATACTTGATCTTGTGTATCTCATCCATCCACCTACACTTCCAAGAGTTAAAACTATAAGTGGTAAAATCATATGTTTTAATACGTCTAGAACATATTGCATTCCTGTATATGCACTTCCTGGAGTAGTCATACCCGATATTGGAAATAAATTAAGTTGAACTCCTAAATATTTAATTAATATAAGTCCAAAGAAAAATGATGGCATTGATATTCCCATAAGGGCAAATACCGTAAAAAATTTATCAAAGAATGAATATTGCTTTGTTGCTGAAACTATACCTATTGGCACCGCAATTATAAGCCCCAAAATTAGTGATGCCGCTCCTAAAATAAAGGAATTTGGTATAAAATCTTTCATTACTTCTGAAACTGGTCTTTTATAGTAAAAAGATTCTCCTAAAGACCCTTCTGTTACAACGCCTTTTAACCAATACATGTACTGCGTTGTTTTTGGCTCATCTAAATGATATTTCTCTCTTATTGCTTGTTTTGTTTCTACACTCATATTTGGATCCATATTTGCTGTAATAGCATCTCCTGGAGCCATAGCAAATATGAAGAAAAGTACTAATGATACACCAACAATAGTCGGTATTATTAATAGTATTCTTCTAGTGATATACTGTAGCATATTGCTGTTCCCCCCATTTTTCAAAATTAGCCTGGATTTTTTGTCCAGGCTAATTTCTTAATTTATTTTAAATTTTATTTATTGTTATCTAATTCAAGTTTATAAACATCGTGAGTCCAATCTATATAAGTTGAAGGGTTATATCCTTTAACTCTTGAATTTGATGCAAACATTTCTTGTGCATTTCCAAGAAGAATATAAGGTACATCTTCAGAGAATTTTAATTGCCATTCAGCATAAGCTTTCTTTCTCTCCTCTTGATTTGTTGTTCCTTTACCTTCTTTTAATAACTTATCTGCTTCTTCATTTCTCCATCCAATATTATTAAATCCGCCTGGTACATCTTGAGAGATTGCAAATATTCCTGATGGATCTGGATCTATTGAAAGATTCCAAGCACCATTGAATATATCATATTCTCTGTTATTAACTTTATCCATCATTGTTCCAAATTCCATTAATTCTGGAGTAACCTTAACACCAATTTGTTCCCAAGATTGTTGAACTATTGGGATTAAAGCATCAACATATTTAGAACCAGTATAAGTTAACCATTGAAGTTCTAATTCAACTCCATCCTTATCTCTAACTCCATTTCCATTTGTATCTTTCCAACCTGCTTCATCAAGTAATTGATTAGCTTTTTCTGGATTGTATTCATACTTAGGAACATCTGGGTTATATGCCCATGAAGTAGGAAGAATGTGTGAGTTGTAAACTTGACCATATCCTTGGTAATAAGATTGCATGAATCCTTCTCTATTTAATCCATAAAGTAACGCTTGTCTTACTTTAGGGTCTTTAACCTTATCACTTCCATAGTTAAGTCCCATGTATCCATAACCATTTTGCATATAAAGATCTAAGTTTAAGAATCCAGCTTGTTTTAATGGATCTATATTTTCTGGTTTAGCACCAACTCTATCTATATCAACTGTTCCAGCCATTAATTCTTGTAATAATGTTTGTGCATTTGTAACTTTCATTACTATATAAGGAATCTTCGGCTCCCCTTTCCAGTAATCAGCATTTTTTTCAAACTTAACTTCTTGTCCTGGTTTAAAGTGAACAAATTTATAAGCACCTGAACCTACTGGCTCTAATAATTTATCCTTAACAGCTTGGAAGTTTCCTTTTTCAAATTTATAAACACTTTCAGGCATAATTCCATATTCAAAATTCCATATACCAGCTGCATCAGTATTCTTGTTAGTGAATGATATTGTATAATCATCAATAACCTTTATACCTTCAACACTACTAGCATCGCCCTTATTGTACTCTTCATATCCAACTAAATTATTTACAGCATCCATTCTTGGTCCATCATATCCTGGATCACAAATAGAAGTAAATGTAAATGCTACATCCTTTGCTGTTAATTCTTGACCATTAGTAAATTTAATACCCTTATTTAATTTAAATGTATAAGTTTTTCCATCTTCAGAAACTTCATAACTTTCTGCTACATTTGGAATTGGTTCTCCCTTTTCATTATTAGTAATCAATCCATCAAATACTAACTTGTTAACCCATGAATCATAAAGAGTAGAAGAATATATTGGAACAAATTCACCCTTTGGATCTGTAGTTCCTACTATTAAAGTATCAGTTCTATTTTTTGCAGCATCTGGAAGTGCACTAGGATTTGATGCCTCTATTCTCTCTGGCTTTGATAAATCCTTAGTAGTTCCTCCTGATTCTGAACCATTACCATTTCCTTGAGCTGTATTGTTAGCTCCTCCTCCACATGCTACAAATAACATTGAAGCTGCTAACCCTGCCGTTAATAATGCAACTAATTTTCTTTTTTTCATTTAATCTGCCCCCTTTTAATATATTTATTGCTGTTATGTAACAAAATTTAAAATGCCCCATATAAAAAATCTTGCTACAATAACATACATTTACTGTGATTTTTAAAATAAAATTTTATTACGTATTTTTCTTTGTTTTCATATTAACACTTATATAACTTATAATTTACTTGTAAGTAAATATTTTAATTAATAAATTATCAAAATAAGCCTTAATATATAATTACTTTATCAAAAATTCAAGTGTATATCATAGAAAAACACACGTCTTTTAAAATTATATTATTTGTATTTTAAATTATTTCCAATAATTTTGCAATATTGTAAAATTATTTTTTCATTATAAATATTTTCTCAAAAAGATTATTAATTACAATCAATAAATCTTAACTATAAATAATAAGTTATTTTAAATATATGCCTAATATGTATTAAATTATTAATTTTAAAGATAATAATATATATAATATGCAATTTTAATAATTTGTTCCTATAAAAAAAATTTTACTTTCGTGATAAAAGTTACAGTTTATTCTCTTGTTTGATGATATACTTGCAAAGTATTTATTAGATAATTATAAATTTTAGAGTTAAAAAATTAACAATCAAAGAAAAAACGGAGTGAATGAGATGAAAAACTTAAATCTTAAAGGTAATCCAAATCGTGGATTAACAGGAGCTACTTTAGGTTTCTTCATAGGTTTTGCAGCAGTTTCTCTTTACGGACCAACTTCTGCAGTATTTAAAGAAGCCTTCGTAAACCTTAATCCAGTATTACTAGCATTACTTATTGCAGCCCCTAACCTGTCAGGTTCTTTACTTAGAATACCTTTTTCAGCATGGGTTGATACAACTGGTGGGAGAAAGCCCCTTATAGTTTTACTACTTTTATCAATAATAGGTATGGGTGGTTTATACGTAGTATTAGCTTTCTTTAGTGATAATTTAAATCAATATTATTATTTATTATTTGCACTTGGACTATTATCTGGATGCGGTATAGCAACATTCTCTGTTGGTGTCAGTCAAGCATCATATTGGTTCCCAAAAAGTAAACAAGGTGTAGCTTTAGGAATATATGGTGGTGTTGGTAACTTAGCACCTGGAATATTTGCATTATTAATTCCAAACTTAGCACTTCCTCTATTAGGATTACCTGGTTCTTACTTAGCTTGGTTAATATTCTTAATAGTTGGTACTGTAATTTACATAAAAATAGGTCAAAACGCTTGGTACTTCCAACTTGTTGACAAAGGAATAAATAAAGATGAAGCTAAGGAAATAGCATCAAAAGAGTATGGTCAAGAATTATTCCCTAAGGGAAAAGCAAGTGAAACACTTTTAATATCAGCTAAGTCATGGAAAACTTGGGCTTTAGTATTTATCTATTTCACAACTTTCGGTGGATTTTTAGCATTAACAGGTTGGTTCCCTAACTACTGGATGACTTATTTCGGATTAAACATGAAAGTAGCAGGTCTTTTAACAGCTTTATATTCTATATTAACTTCATTAACTAGAATATATGGTGGAAAAGTTGCTGATAAAAACGGTGGAGAAATAACTACTATAGTTTCCCTAGGAATAGCACTTATCGGTGCAATTTGTATGACTTTTGCTTCAACTATGACTTTAGCAATAATAGGTATAATCTTACTTGCTATTGGTATGGGAGTTGCAAACGCAGCAGTATTTAAAATAGTTCCTAATGCAGTTCCAGAGGCAATGGGTGGAGCTTCAGGATGGATTGGTGGATTAGGTGCTTTAGGTGGATTCTTAATCCCTCCTGTAATGGCATCATTCCTAAACAGATCAGGATTTGCTGGATATTCACAAGGATTTTCAGTATTTATAGTTTTAATAATTGTAGCAATTGGAGTAATAGCTTTATTCCAAGCTTTACAAAAGAAATCAGCAAAATAAAACATTTATATAAAACAAAAGTAGCTATGAATTTTCATAGCTACTTTTTTTATTTTAAATTATAAGTAATTAAGTAATTTATAAATATAAAATTATCCACCAAAATAAAACTCTAAATTATCCACAAAATATTATTAAAGCCCCTTTGTAAAAGGCATATATTTTTATTGATTATAAAAAGATAAATAGACAATCATATTAAAATGACTGCCTATTTATCCGTAATAAAAATTTATATATCTTTTGATTAGTTTGGATACTTAAACTTTATCTGATTTAGACCTAATAATTTATAATCAGATAAATTATATTAAAATTCAGATAGGATTAATACCTATCTGAATTAATTATTTATATTATTCCCACTCGATAGTTGCTGGTGGTTTTGAAGTTACATCGTAAACAATTCTGTTAACTCCCTTAACTTCATTTACAATTCTTCTTGAAACTTTATCTATAACTTCATATGGTATATGAGCCCAGTTTGAAGTCATTCCGTCTGATGATGTAACTGCTCTTAATCCTACAGTGTGGCAGTAAGTTCTTTCGTCTCCCATAACACCAACTGATTGAATGTTAGGTAATACTGCGAAGTATTGCCATATTTCACTTTCAAGACCTGCTAAAGCTATTTCTTCTCTGAATATAGCGTCAGCTTCTCTAACAACTTCTAATTTATCTTCAGTTACTTCTCCTAAAACTCTTATAGCTAATCCTGGTCCTGGGAATGGCTGTCTCCATACTAAGTGGTGAGGAATTCCTAATTCTTCTCCTACAGCTCTTACTTCATCTTTGAATAATTCTCTTAATGGCTCTATTAATGAGAATTCCATATCTTCTGGAAGTCCTCCAACGTTATGGTGACTCTTAATTACTGCTGAAGTATCTGTTCCACTTTCAACAACGTCTGGATAAATTGTTCCTTGAACTAAGAATTTAATGTCTCCTAATTTTCCAGCTTCTTCTTCAAATACTCTTATGAATTCTTCTCCGATTATCTTTCTCTTAGTTTCTGGATCTGAAACTCCTTTTAATTTACCTAAGAATCTATCTTGAGCATTAACTCTGATAAGGTTCATATCAAAACCTTCTTTGAAGATTTTTTCTACTTGATCTCCCTCATCTTTTCTTAATAGACCGTGGTCAACAAAGATACAAGTTAATTGCTTACCTACAGCCTTGTGAACCATAACAGCTGCAACTGATGAATCAACTCCACCTGATAATGCACATATTAATTTTTTATCTCCAACTATTTTCTTGATTTCAGCTATTTTTTCTTCTGCGAAAGAAGCCATTGACCAAGAATTTTCTAATCCACATATATTGTAAAGGAAATTTCTCATCATGTTTTGACCAAATGGAGTGTGCTCAACTTCTGGATGGAATTGAACTCCATAAAGTCTTCTTTCTTCGTTTTCCATAGCCGCTACTGGACAAACATCTGTATGAGCTATGATTTTGAATCCTTCTGGTGCTTCTGCTATATAATCAGTGTGACTCATCCAACAAGTTTCATCTGCTTCTATTCCAGCAAATAATTTTGATGAATTATCTAAAGTTACATTAGTTTTTCCATATTCTCTTACTGGAGCAGTATCAACTTTTCCTCCTAAAAGGTGTGCCATTAATTGATCTCCATAGCATATTCCTAATACAGGAACGTTTAAGTTGAATATTTCTTTATCTAATGTAGGAGTGTTTTCTCCATAAACTGAATTTGGTCCACCAGTGAATATTATACCTTTTGGATTCTTTTCTTTTATTTTTTCTATGCTGTATGTGTAAGGTATTATTTCACAATAAACTCCACATTCTCTAACTCTTCTAGCTATTAATTGATTATATTGTCCACCAAAGTCGACAACTAAAACTAAATCTCTCATTTGCTTTCCTCCACAATTTCATTTTCCGTTTATGTATAAAGTATACTCAACAAAATGTTAAAACTTAATATATATTTTAACATTTTGCTGAAGCTTTTAATCTAATTATTGGTTAACACTGTAGTTTGGTGCTTCCTTAGTTATGTTTATATCATGAGGGTGACTTTCTCTAAATCCTGCTGAAGTTTGAACAACAAAATTAGCATTTTCATATAAATTTTCTAAAGTTGGTGCTCCTAAGTAACCCATTCCTGATTTTATTCCACCTATTAGTTGGTAGATAGTATCTGCTAAATGTCCTTTGTAAGCAATTCTTCCTTCCACACCTTCTGGAACGAATTTCTTAGTACCATTTTGGAAATATCTATCACTTGATCCTTTTGCCATTGCTCCAAGTGAACCCATTCCTCTGTAAACTTTATAGCTTCTACCTTGATATATTTCTATAGCTCCTGGTGCTTCTTCACATCCTGCAAAGATTGATCCCATCATAGCTGCACATGCTCCAGCTGCTAGAGCCTTAACTATATCTCCTGAATATTTTAATCCACCGTCAGCTATTACTGGTATTCCTAACTTTTTACCTTCTTCAGCACAATCCATAACTGCTGTTAATTGAGGAACCCCAACACCTGCAACTATTCTTGTAGTACATATTGATCCAGGTCCTATACCTACTTTGACACAATCTGCACCTGCTTCTGCTAAATCTCTTACAGCCTCTGGTGTAGCTATGTTACCAGCTATTACTTGAAGTTCAGGATATTTAGCTTTTATTCTTTTAACCCCTTCAATAACTCCTTTTGAATGACCATGAGCTGTATCTAAAACAATAACGTCAACCTTTGCTTTAACTACTGCATCTACTCTTTCCATCATGTCATTAGTTACACCGATTGAAGCTCCACATAAAAGTCTTCCTTTTTCATCTTTAGCTGCATTTGGGAAAGCTTTAGCTTTTTCTATATCTTTTATAGTTATAAGTCCTTTTAGATTATTTTCATCATCAACTAAAGGAAGTTTTTCTATTTTATGTTGTTTTAATATTTCTAATGCTTCAGTTAATGTAGTTCCTTCCTTCGCAGTAACTAATGGACTTTTTGTCATAACTTCTGAAACTTTTTTATCGTAGTTTGTTTCAAATACTATGTCTCTGTTTGTTATGATTCCAACTAGTTTTCCTTCTCTTGTTACAGGAACTCCTGAAATTCTGTATTGAGCCATTAAATCTAAAGCTTCTCTTACTGTGTGATCTTCTGATAAGAATATTGGATCTGTTATTACTCCATTTTCTTGTCTTTTTACTCTATCAACTTCTCTTGCTTGATCTTCTATTGTCATGTTTTTATGGATTATTCCTATTCCACCTTCTCTAGCCATAGCTATTGCCATTTTAGATTCAGTAACTGTATCCATACTTGCACTCATTAATGGAATGTTTAATTGAATTTTTTTAGTTAATTGAGTTTTTAAAGAAACCTCATTAGGTAGGACCTCTGATTTGTTTGGTACTAGTAATACATCATCAAATGTATATGCTGTTTTTAATATTCTTGCCATACTATCGCCTCCACACACTATCTTTAAGTTATTTACGTACAATTAAATGTTTTTCCGTATTTCCACCTTTTTAAATCCCCGCTCATTTTTGAAAGTAAACTTGCAAATATACACGGAAAATGAAATTTTGTTTTCAAAAAAAGCATAATAACTCCTAAGTGAAGTTAATATGCTTATAGTACACCTATAGTATATCAAATTCACTCATAGACGGAAATTTAAGGTTTCCGGTAGAAACGCCTTGCCTTATTCAAAGCTTATACGAGTTTATTTATATTCCGTTTTGTTTAATTTTTATTAATTATAATCTATGAAAGAAAGCTTGTCAATAAAATGCAGAAAATTAATTTCAAAAGTTCATAATTGATTTTTTTCTTGCATTATTTATAATAATTAAATAAAATAATTCACAATTTCATTCATAATGTACTATATTCTTATTAGTAGTACTTTTAATATTAATACATACATTTTTTATTTTATTATATATATCTTACAGATTATTTATAATCCTAGGCTTTTGTAGTAAGATATTTAGCCATTCTTCATACTTATAAATAAAATTTACTTGATTAAACAATACTAAAGGCACTTCTACCTTAAATTTCTTTTTAAGTTTTTAATAATTAAATATATTATGCTCTAAAATTTATTAGTAAATACAAAAATAAGACCACAAATTAAGTTATGTGATCTTATTTTTCTTTTAGATTAAAATACATCTGGCATTTCTGTTGGTTGAAGAATTGCATAGTGCTTATCTATATCACTTGCTCCTTCAATAGATCCCTCTACTTTTAACTGTTCCCCATTTGGTATGTCTGATGTAATATTTATAACAATTAAATAATCAGTGCCATCCTCTAATTTAAATTTATCTTTATCTTTTATCGATATATTATTATTATTCAAACTAAATTCTGCTGTTTCAGAATTTGCGAAATCAACATTTCCATTTATTATCTTATATTTACTTACAGTTATATCTCTATTTCCTGTTCTTAAATAATTTGAATTTAAAGAAATATTAATAATAGTTCCTAATGAATTTATTTTTACACTTAATGCAACTTTACTTGGAATTCCATTTACTACATCACTTATACTATTAACATTTCCAATATTACTAGGTTTAACTGCTGAATCTAAAATTCCCATCTTAATTATTTTAGAACTACTTATAGCATTTATATTTATTGTAGGAAAATATTGAGTTATAGTTGCCATATCCTTTCCAGAATACTTATAGGTAATTCTATTATCACTTCCATTAAAAATAAATTCTCCAATTCTACCAATTTGTATTTTAACTGGAATTTCTATAATTTCAGCTTTATACATCATATCATTTTTATCTAAAGTATAAACCAAATCATTACTAAATTTAATTGTAAAATTAGTACCGTTTGGTGTCTCATCACCAGACTTTTCTATTATATAATAGCTATTTGAATTCTCATTTAAATTACTATTACTTTCTGAAACGAACTTAATTCCTGGAGGTAACATTCCATTTATTTTTATGTCAGTTAGTCTTATAGTATTTGGTAACTTGTCACTAGAAATATTACTTATATCTTTAGTTGCAATAGGCTTAGGTTTTAATGTATATTTTAAATCATATTTTTTCCCTTGAATTAATTTTTCTCCATTTTCTATGCTTATATTAGTTATAAATCTATTTTCTACATTAAAATAACCATATTTTCCTTCCTTTAACACCTCTTGATTTGAATCATTATTCTTATCTATAGATACTATTCTATAATCTATGTAGTAGCTACCTTCTTCTGATGGAAATGGTATTCCATCCTTTCCACCAGTAAATATTCCATCAGCATTTTCACCTGGTTCTTTACTCTTTGAAGGATAGAAAGTAAATGCAGATCCATCTTCACCCATGTAATCAGGTTCTCCATATTTATATCCATAATCTCTATGTTCACTATATTTATAACCTACTTTGAAGGCACCTCCACCTCCCCAGTTAAAATATTCTAAGGATATAGGATAATATTCATCTTCACTTAAATATATTGGATTTGCATCACGATTTGAAAAATACTGTACACCATGAGGATAAAATCCATTCTTTGAAAATTCATATGCTTTTCCATCTGCTGTAATAGTTCCCTTAGCACCATCATCAGATAGTATCCCTAAGATATACCACCCATTTTTTTTAGGTTTTATGTACCCCCAATATTTAGCTGCCTCTTTATATTCTCCACCAATGTACATATCATTATAAAAAGTCATATTAGGTACCCACTTATATTGTGTTATTCCATCACTATCAATATAACTAGCTAAATGTCCATATTGACTTTTACTACTAGCAACAGTTGTAGGTAAATATTTTATATTACTTGATGGATTTTTAAATACTAAATTAGGGTCAGACCATTGGCTATTACCACTTAATGTAGGCAAATGGTTAACATCATAAGATCTAAATGTTAAATTATTGGGATTATCATAATCTATATCTGCATTTATACTATTTGTAGTTAACAGTATACTTTTCCATTCAGTATTGTCATCTTCTCTCTTTTTTATAAATCTGTATTTTAAATAATAATCACTATTTTTATTCTTTGCTATTCCTGAAACTTTAAAATTGGCTAGACCTCTTCCTATTAAAGTATTATCTTGAGTTAAATCCTCGTAATAAATTTTATTTGCTTTATCATTTTCAGTATTATAAGTTTTTCCTAAAATCCCCCTTGAATCACTTACAGATATATTTACATTTAATCCATTATTAACAGTAAATTTTACCTCCGGTAAGTTTGCCAAGGTAGATCCATTTATTTTTATACTTCCATCTACAATATATTCATTAATAGTCTCATTCTTTAAATTCTTACCAATATATTTTATGGTAATTTTAAAAGGGTCAGCACTATAATATCTATCCCACCAATTTCCTGAAAGTTTATATTCTACATTTGGGAGCTTAATTGAATTAAGATTCGCTCCATCAATATTAATATTTTCATTAATTCCCTCTTGACTCCACTTTATTTCTTTTACTTGCATTCCCTTAGGTACATTTAAATCTAGTATTATATTTCTAAGCTCTTCTATATAATTATATCCATTCCAAAAACTATCCCCAAAATATCTAGCAGATAAATCTTGTAACTGTACCATATAAGTCACATTTACCTCTTCATTGTTATTTATTTTATATTCTGTATTATTAGTACTTATTTTAGTATCTGAGATTGAATAAGCTAAAACATTTAAACTTATTAAACTTATTATCCCTATTGTTAATATAAAAATAAAACTATTTCTTCTATTATCAACTAACTTAATCAACCACTTTACCTCCAACCCATCTTTTATTTTTTATTTCTAAAAGTTAATATATTACTAACCTCATATGGAGTAGAATACTTAGTATCAAATTCTATTTTTACCTCTATTAAGTTAGCTGTACTAAAATTTGTTCCACTAGGTAAGGCATTAAATTCTATATCTTTTACAAATTGTCCTATCTGAAACTCTTTTTTGTTATCTTTTTTATAATATAAAACTTCATTTTCTAACCTAAAAGTAGTTTTTATATTATTATCTAACTCATCATTATCAAATGTTATTGATATATTATCTCCTTTTCCTAGCCCAATAGTTGTACTACTTTTAGTTAAATCAATATTCTCTTTGCTATTATCCATTTTAATACTTGAAATTTTTGAGGCTTCCATAGCTGAGTCAGTAAAATAATTCATTATGGCCTTTGCTTCCCTTTGAAAATCTATTTGATTGCTTGTCTTATCTAAAGTTACATAATTTGAAATAAAGAAAGGTCCAACTATCATTAATATTATTGCTATTAAGGATAGTGCCACAATTAATTCTATAAGAGAAAGCCCTCTTCTTTTTAATTTTAAATTTTTCATTTAATCACCAACCTTCTCTTAATAGCTTAATTTACTTCCCAATTGCTTGTTTTAACTAAATTTAAAGTATTATCACTCATGTTGGTTTGTGATTTTATTGTAATAAAATTATTACAAACCTGTCCTCTAAATAAATTTTTAAAATAATTGTAATTTTGAGATATTATTTTTTTTATAATATTGTCATCATATACTAAGTCAATTTTTTTACTTTCTTTAACATCTAGATTATCAGCTGTTATAATAGTTCCATTAAACTTTAAACTTTTATCTTTAGAATCTAATATTACATTTTTCTTTGTAACTATTATTCCTGCACCAATTCCATTTCCTAGATTTATTTCATTATCAGTTACATCTGTTGAATTCCCATATTTAATTGTAAGATTTCCACCCTTATCATTTTTAGAATCTATATAGATTATTGCCTTAGTTAACTTTCCATCACTCTCTTTAATATTTACAATTTTTCTTACTTCCTTATCAGGAAATTCAATTTCTGAATTATCATTATTTGTTGTATTAATTAAGCTTCCTATATAATTAATTGCCTTTTCATATTGATTAACTTGATTTATTCTAACGCCAGTGGTCTTGTCTAAGTTATCATTATTTTGCCTTACTTCATTATTGCTTATTGTAGCTCCAATACTAGTTGTATTATTAGGTAAACTTATTCCATCTAAATGTATAGTTCCCTTTGCATTTTTAATATTATCCTTAAAATATTTTGCCTTTTCATCAACAGAATCTAGCTTTGCAAGTTGTAGTGGATTATAATATTTAAATTCCACATTTCCATTATCAACTGTATAAGCTATATAATTTCCTTTAACAGAAACAGATTCCCCAGTTTGATATGCTTCAGGCTTTGTATTTATGTAAGCTGTTCCCATTATAATAGCTTCTTGTCCTATTTTTATACTTGATCCATTTCCTATATCATCTGTGTTTACTATAATTGCACTAGAATTATTTATTTTACCTGTTAATTTATCTTCAGTTCTATTACTATTTAGCCCATAAAAACCATCATTTAAATTTATTGATGATTTTTTTCCATTTAATATTAAATCGTTCATTGCATAAACAGGATAATTAGAAATAATATTTCCTTTACTAACATCTTTGTCAAAACCAATCTTATCTCCATTTATCCCTAAATTTCCTGTGTATACACCTAAATTGTTATTTAAATTACTATTAGATTTTTTTGATTCATCATTTAAATTCAAATTACTCTTATTATTTTCACTATTTTCTGTTTCACAACCAACTTTTAAATTACTTCCTTCTCCACCAAGTCTTATATCATTCTTACTTACCAAAGAGCCATTATTAACACTAAGTGTTCCTCCATTAATAACAACCCCATCTCCATCTTTTTTATTAACCATATTTCCACTTGTTAAATCTTCTTTATCCTTAACAACATTTGCTGATACAAAAATTCCACCCTCCACATTTAATGTAGATCCTGTACCAATATTTAAGTTTTCTCCAACAACTAAACCATTTGAGCATACATTATATAAAGGAAACTCTTCAATTTTATAAGCTCCATTATAATCTGGAACCTCAATATTAAAAGTTAAAGATACATCTTTATAGTTCTTATTACCATCTGATTCTTTAACATTAAACTTAGAATCTAATCTTAAACTTACTTCTTCCTTTTTATCCTTGTCAGATGTGGTTTTAAAATTTAAAATTCCACTTAAACCACTTCCATTAGATACTTTTTTATTATTTATATCAATAAGAGTAATATCATAATTACCCTCTTCATTTTTTTCTTTATTTTTATCTTCTTCAGCCATTTTAATTAAATTGTTATTAAACTTAACTTTATTATTTTCTAATAAAAATACTTTTTCATTTTTACTAACTTCACTATTAGGATTTAATTGCTTTATAATATATTCCTTATAAGCTTTCTTGAATATTTTATTTTGACTTTCTTCCTTTTCAGATGATATTTTTTTATAACCATCATCTGTTTTATTATCACCTGATTTTAAATCTTCCTCTGATGATAATGATGCATCTTCTTTCGCAACAGCATCATTTCCATAAGTTATAGCCTTAGCAGTAAGAATATCTAAGGCTTTTTGAACTTTATCAAGTCCTGATTCTGACATATATAAATTTTGAGTTTTCTTACCATGGACAATCATTGCCTTATAGTTTGTTAAAGAAAGTGAAACTATAGCAGTACCTATTACAGCAATTATTGCTAATACCACTATTACATAAGCAAGAGTTGCCCCTTTTCTTTTTTTACTATAAAACATGCTATCATCCTCCTATAAACTCTGTTGTATTAAGGTTATAAAGAACCTCATCTTTTTCCTTAACCTTTAAATTAATATTAAATAATTGACCTCTTAAATCTTCACTATTTCCCTCTATATAATTCTTAAATACACTTACATCACCATGAGGATTTTCAGTTGAAGTATAAATGTTATATCTTACTCCACTCCCTTTATTCTTGTATGTATAAACATTCAATTGACTTCCTATACATTTATTTGCTATTTTTAAGTTTATTTCCTTATTTATAGAATCTTCATAAAAGCGTACTTTTATATTGTTTATATTTCTATCAACTGTATTTTTATCTAACAGTTCTTTATTTATCTTAGCTTTATCATCCTGGTAAACAGGCTTCCCCTCATTGTCACAACTAATTTCTATCTTTCCATCTTCATTTTTAGTTATCTTAAGATTTAATATTCTTTTTTTATTGATTTCATCCTCATTTATCTTATTATATTTAATTACATACCAATCAGGTTTAACTATTGGATTGTATTTATCCTCACCTTCTTTAATTAACCGATGTACTGTTATAGTGCTATTTCCTATATACACCATATAATCAATTCCTAGACTAGTGTCATTAAAAGCATGTTCCTTGTCATTTTCTCCATTATCCTCAAGCTTACCCTGCATTATATCTCCATCTATGTTAAATTTCTTCTTATTATTAGGATCTACATATTCACCTTCAACTTTATAAATTGGATTGTCCTTTGTCTTTATAACATTTAAATTTCCAATCTTCAATGTAGCTTTATGACTCTCACTATAATTAGCATCTGAATCTATTTTGTTTAGCTGACTTAACTTAATTGTTTTTAATTGTTCTAAGGCACCTTGTCCAGCATTTATAGCCTGCTCCTTTGTAGCACTTTTTACTGATGTTTTAACTGCTGTTAAAGTAAAGCTACCTAGGGGTATCATTATTAAAGTAAATAAAACCAAACTAATTATAGCTTCTATTACTGTAAACCCTTTTTTACTTTTTCTTTTTTTGATACCCATAGCTTCACACACCTTTTCTATTAGTTTTTAATCACTTTAACTTTGCCCTCTGTGGTTACATTAACTCTTGGACTTTTTTCGTCATCCTTATTTATTATTAAATTAACTTCTTTATCTGAACTATTCACAATTTTTATGTTAGCTCCAGATTTATCATCATTATTTACTCTCTTCTCTGAGAATATTTCAAAGTTTATATCATTTCCATTTGGTTTAAATTCTTCTCCATTACCTTCAAATTTCGTTGGGTAACTTTTTCCTTCAACCTTGTATTTATAATAGTACTTTCCATTATCACCTGAAATGTACATCTCAATATTACTTACTGAGTTTTCATCATTATTTAAATATGTTTTTTTGTCTTTATCATCTGATTTACCTAAAACTATTGTTGGCAAATCTGAATTTATAGGTCTAACAGTCATTAAGAAATCATTCTTAACCTTTGAATTTTCTAATTCATTTTCTATCGTTCCTGTTCCAACTGCACTTGCTCCTGAAAATGGATTTTCCTTACCATACTTCTCATCAGCTGTTGTAAACTCTTCTTTTGAAGCATCTATCTTTGGAATTGCAACAAGTTGTATATTCATATTTGCTGATACATTTCCATCAGTTTGTGCACTTAAATTAAAATTAAGTATATTTATGTGCTTTGGATTCTCTTCAATAGACTTCATAAATTTCATAACATTATCATAAGTACCATTTACACTTAATGAAACTGTCATTTGGTTTAAGTTATATATTTCTTCTTGCTTTTTATCTTTGTTATCTTCATTTTTCTTCTTATCAGTTATATTATTATAATCATTAACTATTCCCTGTATTTGGTTTGGATTTTCATCATCCTCACTTTTACTAGATGAATCTCCCTCTTGCTTTTCAATAACAGGCATAGTTTTTATTTCAGAAAAACTCATAGTTCCTTTAACATTTGCATCATTCATAAGATTATTTAATTCTAATATTATATTTGGCTGTGATATGTTTGAATAAAAGCCTGATGTTAAGTTTTGAATTTCTGAATTAAAAATATTTATTTCTTCCTTATTAGGTTCTATGGAATTAACCATTTTCACATCATCATTATATTCTTGCTTTACTTTTAGTTCTTTTGATTTTAAATCCTTTAATTTGTTATATTGATAGTCCCAAACCACTTTATAATATCCAAAACCAACAACCCCTAGAGCTAGGACAAATAATAAAGTTTTTTCTCTCTTATTAATTTTCATTATTTCCTACCTCCTTTAAAGTACAGCTTATGGAGAATGAATAGTCTCCCTGTGCATTTCTTTCTCCAATTCCACTTATATATGTATTTTCTATAAAACCTAAATTATTTAAGTTATATTGAAGATCACTTATAGCACTTCTTGTTTTTGATAATGCTTGTATAGTTAATGTTTTGTTATCTATACTTATTTGAGTAAATACTAAATCCTTAGGAACAGTACTATTTATTATTTTAATTCTTTGAGTAGTTACATAATTATTATCATAAACTTGTCCTGTAGCAACTTTCACATTATTATAATACTTTTCTAAATCATCATGTTCCTTTTCCACCTTCATTGCTATACCTAACTTTTCTTGCATATCTGGATTATCTATTTCTCCTTGATAATAACTTATGTTTTTACCTAAAACATGTTCTTTTATCATATTTACTGAAAAGTTAACTGCAAATATAAAGGCTAAGGCTCCAATTATTCCAAATCCTATATACTTTCTTTTTGAATCACTTTTTCTTTCCTCAGCTATATGGGAGAAAAAGTTAAAATCTCTCATTATTTATCACCAACCTAAAGTCTTATTAAGGCTCCAATAGCGTTTATGTATTCTGAAATATTCACTTCTTCTACACCTTTTTTAAATTCTATATTGCTATTTCCTTGAACTATCTTTACTTTCATATTTAGTTTAGTTGATACATATCTTTCTAGTCCTTTTATGTTTGAACTTCCTCCACAAAGATATATCTTGTCTATATTATTTTGAGTATTTTTACTTTTATAATATTTAATTATTCTATTTGCTTCATCAAACCAAGAATCTACAACCTCTCTAACAACATGCTCTAAAGGCCCTTCTTCTCTGTTCATCAAATTGCAATTTTCTCTCTTTTGCATTTCTGCATTTTCTAATGAAATTTCTAATACTTTTGATATTTTACTATTTAAATAATTCCCACCAGATTTTGTAGTTTTTATCAGTATTAACTCATTATCTTTCATTATTGTTAAGCCTATATTTTCTGCTCCCATATCAATACTTAAAATAGACTCCTTTATTTCAGGATTCATTATGTAATAAGCTTTTCTTTTAGAATTATAATTTAAATCTAAAGCATATGGTTTTCCACCAATTTTATTAACAAGCTCTGCATAGGAATAAACCATTCTATTTGGATAAACTACAATTAAAACCTCTAGCTTTTCATTCCCATCAATAACCTTCTCTCCTAAAACATTATATTGAATCATATGATCCTCTAAATTTATAGGAAGATATTGCTGAACTTCGTACTTAATAACTGATTCTATTTCATCCTCATCCACCTTTGGAATAATAATTGTTCTATTTATAATAGAAGTGCTATTTGTAGTAAAAATTACATTATCATTCTTAACATTATTAGAATCCAAAGCATCATTAATAGCCATAGCCAAACTATCTATATCCTTAATATGACCATCCTCTATACTTCCTTCAGGAGTCTTAAAAGAAAAAGCCTTATCTATACTAACCTTATTTCTATGATATCTTCCAACAACAACTTTAGTATTCTCACTTCCAACATCAATAGAAATAGCTTTTTTACATATAACAATCTTAGCTTTTTTCTTACTACCTTTTTTATCATTCTTTTTCCCAGAATTCTTTCTCTTAAGAGCCTTAAGTATATCAGAAACATCCATCTGCAATATACTCTTCTTCTCTTTATTTTCTATTGCCAAAACTTTCCCTCCTTTACCTTTATAGTTGAAAAGTGCAAGGAAAGTTTCCTTACACTTTTTTTAAAATTTTCAAGTTACTATTTAGTTACTTGATGAATTATTTATTGCATATTCTCCAGTAGTTGTTGGATAAACAAGTATTGCCTTATTATCTATACTTTTAGAATCCTTTGCCACTAAGTAAACTTCTATTCTAGCTGGCTTAGCATCATTTTTTCCAGTTGAAGTTTCTGGTGTTCCATCTATATCTATTTTAACAGCAAATACATCTCCATTTACTGATTGAGATACAGGAATAGTTTGTAAATATTTAGCTATTTCATCAGTCGAAGCAGAATTTAAAACAACACTCTCATCTGCAGTTATTTTACCTTCTGCTATTAATGCTGATGTTGCATCATATATTGTTTTTGCACTTGCTATATCAGCTTTAACCCTTGATTTTCTTTGAATTGATAAAAAGTTCGGTATCGCTATTGCTGCTAATATTGCTATTATTGCTATTACTATAATAAGTTCTATTAAAGTAAAACCTTTTTTCTTTTTATTTTGTTTTCTTAAAAACATCATTAGTCCTCCTTATTATTTATTTAAATTATAATCTTCACTTGCTTTTGGATAAACATTTGTAGCCCCAATATCTACCTGTATTGTAGGTGAACTTTCTGCTCCTTTTACAGTGACTTTAAATTTTTCATTTGCTATTGATTCAGGCTTTGGTATTGTTTGAAGATATGACTGCAATTCACTCGCATCTTTATCATTTTTAGGCTCTGCTGTTACTGTACCAGTAGCACTATCTAAAGTAAAAACAACTCCCTTATCAGTTGAAATAATTTTACCTTCTGAAATTAAAGCTGATGTTGCATCATATATTGTTTTTGCACTTGCTATATCTGCTTTAACTCTTGATTTTCTTTGTATTGATAAGAAATTTGGTATTGCTATTGCTGCTAATATTGCTATAATTGCTATAACGATAATCAATTCAATTAGCGTAAAACCTTTTTTCTTCTTGTTTTGTTTTTTAGTATTCATTGGTTTTCCTCCTTAAAATATATGTAATATATTAAAAGCCTAAAGACTCTTAATTCAATTTAAATTCTTCTGTCTGTTTAAGATATAATTCTCCAATAACTCTATTTTTTACTGCATAAATTTTTATAATTGAATTATTCAAATTTTTAACCCCATTTTTTTCTTCAAATGTTACATTAACATTAAAAGTAAATCCTTTTTTCTTTTACCTATCTTAGTTCTAATACTCAACTTTTTTTCATCTCCTAAAATTTAAACTAACTTATACTGTTATACATTTTAAACATAGGTGTTAATATTGAAATTAGTAGGAATCCTATAATTACTCCCATAAGAACTATCATTGCTGGCTCTATTAATGCTGTTGCTGTTTGTATTTCTCTTTCTAGTTCATCATCATAAAAGTCTGCTGTTTTATCTAATATGCTATCTAGTGAACCTGCTTCTTCTCCAACCTTAACCATGGAAGCAAGCATTGGTGGGAAGATTTTTATTCTCATTATTGAATCTCCTAGTCCTTCACCTTTTAAGACCTTTTCTTTTACTTTTAGTAATTCTTTCTCTGCAATTTTATTTCCAACTACAGAGGCAACTATTTCTAGTGAAGTTACTAAGGACATTCCACTTGATGATACTATTCCCATTGTTCTTGTAAATCTAGAAACTATTATTTTTTGAGTTAATTTCTTTATCACTGGAATTTTTAAATTTATTACACTTAACTTGTATTGACCCTCTTCACTCTTTAAATATTTGCCAAGTAATATAATTGCTGTTACTAAAATTAAAAAAATTATTATTCCATACTTCCCTAACATCTTACTTGTCCCAAGAACCATCTTAGTTGATGTTGGAAGGTCTACATTATTTTCTTCAAACATTTGTACAAAGGTTGGCATTACAAAGGTAAGAATAAATGTAATAGCAATAATAGCTACTACTCCAAGAACTATTGGATAAATCATAGCACTTTTAATCTTTCCTCTTATCTTTGTCTCTTTTTCGTAGTATTCAGCCATTCTTTTTAAAATTATATCTAAATTACCACTTCTCTCACCAGCATCAATCATACTAGTAAGTAAGTTTGGAAAAACATCTTTTCTTTTTCTCATGGAGTTTGCTAGAGTTTCCCCTCTTTTTAAATCTCCATTTACTCCAATCAAAGCTTCCCTAATCTTTGGCTTCTCACCTTGCTCTATTAATATATTTAAAGCTTTACCGATAGATAATCCAGAATCTAACATAACATAAAACTGTCTACAAAATACTGCTATATCCTTAAGCTTCACCTTACGATTAAAAGAAAAACTGCTTTTACTTTTACTATTTTCCTTTTCTATGCTTAAAGGATAATATTGATTTGATAAAAGCATTTCCCTAACTTGGCTTTCAGAATCAGCACTTTGAGAACCTTCTATTCTTTGCCCTTCTGAATTAATAGCTTTATATTTAAAATTTGCCATAATTCCTCTCCTTTTCTTTCACCAAATTACATATCGTAAGTTATATTTAACATTTCTTCAACTGTGGTATTCCCTTCTAAGACTAAACTTCTACATGCTTGCCCAAGAGTTCTCATACCATGCTTAATTGAAATTTCCTTAAGAATATCTGCACTTTTATTTTCTAAAATAGCATCTCTATGTTCCTTAGTTACTTCCATAATTTCATAAATACCCATTCTACCTACATAGCCAGTATTATTACAATAAGCACACCCTTTTCCTCTACGAAGTATTAGTTCTTCATTTATGTCTATATTTAATATTTCTTTTTCATATGGTGTAGCTTCATATGTTTGTCCACAATTTGGACAAATTCTTCTTACAAGTCTTTGAGCTATAACTCCTTTAATAGCATTTGCAATCAAATATCTTTGAACTCCCATATCTTCTAATCTTAAAACACTAGATGGAGCATCACTAGTATGTAAAGTTGATAAAACTAAGTGACCTGTAATAGCTGATCTTATTGCTATCTGGGCTGTTTCAGTATCTCTTATTTCCCCAACCATTATGGTATCAGGATCTTGTCTTAATATAGATCTTAATCCTGTAGCAAATGTTAAGCCAACTTTAGTATTAACATTAACTTGGTTAATTCCTTCAATTGATACTTCAACAGGATCCTCTACAGTAATAATATTTTTACTTTCTGTGTTTAGCTCATTTAAAATAGTATAAAGTGTTGTGGTTTTACCACTTCCTGTAGGCCCTGTAACAAGAATTATTCCATTAGAATGCTTTGTTATTTTGTCTAACAGAGCAAGCTCAAAATTATTCAGTCCAAGTCCTTCCTTAGAAATTATGAAGTTTTCTTTATTTATTATTCTTATAACTATCTTTTCTCCTGTTATCATAGGAAGAATAGATACCCTTAAGTCTATTTGCTTATCTCCAACCTTAGTAAGAATTCTTCCATCTTGTGGAAGTCTTTTCTCTGATATATCTAAATTAGCTAGGATTTTAACACGAGTAACTAAAGGAGCTAGAGTATCTACTGGCAAAGTAGATATTGTATGTAACTTACCATCTATTCTATATCTAATTCTTAATATATTTTCATAAGTTTCAATATGTATATCACTAGCTCTTTCCTCAACTGCATTTTTAATAACATACTCTATCATTTTTACAATAGGAGCATTATCTAAATTATCTATTTCCTCAATTTTGTCTAAATTAAGTTCATTGCTTTCTTCATCAGAAGCTTTTGATAATTCTTCTGCAACTGATAAAACCTTTTGGTTTGAATAATATATGTCTATAGCTCTTTGAATAGATTGTTTTACAGCTATATAAGGGCGCACATTTAAACCTGTAGAAATCTCAACATCATCTATTGCAACTATGTCTAAAGGATCTGCCATTGCAACTTTTATGGTATTATCATCCACTTCATAAGGAAATATCAAATGTTTTCTACAAACATTTTCTGAAATCATCTTTATAGCTCTTCTATCTATTCTTATAATTTCAAGATTTACTCTTTCAATATTTAATTGTTTTTCTAAAACTTCTATTATATCCTCTTCAGTAACAAAATTTTGTTCAACTAAGATTTCTCCAAGCCTCTTTCCAACTTGCTTCTGAATCAATAATGCTTCTTTAAGCTTATCCTCTGTAAGCTTTCCTGATTCAATTAGTATATCTCCTAAACGCTTTTTCTGATAACTAATCAAAGAAAATGCCTCCTTTTTAAGCAAAAAATTTAACTATAAAACTATATAACTTCAACTAGTATATTAAACTTTTTAAAATCCAAAATATATTGGTATTATTATGTTTCCAAAAAATATTAAAATAATAGTAGATATTCCTATAGCTGGTCCAAAGGCTATATAATCACCTTTTTTCTTTTGTTTAAATAAAATAGCTAATACTGCTATTATTCCACCAATAATAAATGATAAAAATATATTTATTATTGCTAATTTCCACCCTAAAAAAATTCCTGCTATGGCATGTATCTCTATATCTCCACTCCCCATAGCTCCAGTTAACTTACTAATTAAAAATATTACTAAGGCGGATATTAATAACCCCATAAAGTAATTTAAAATATTTTCTCCAAAATAAAACTTTTCTATTAGCGCAAAAATAATCCCAAGTATTATAGCTGGATAAGTAGTAACCACGTAAACATCTTGGGTATCGTAATCTATAAATGAAATTACTATGAGAAATGTAATTAAGACTATATACTTAACTGTCAAAAAAGATATACCATAATATTTATACACACAAAAATACAGAAAACCTGTAAGTAATTCTGTTAGTGGATACCTTATAGATATTTTACTTTTACAATATCTACACTTTCCACCTAAAAATAAATAACTAAAAACAGGTACTAAATCTATAGGCTTTAATTGTTTTTTGCATGTACCACAATGTGAAGGCGGAAATGCTATAGACTCCCCTGCAGGAATTCTAAAAATACACACATTCAAAAAACTTCCAATTATTAATCCAAATAAAAAAAATATTATAGACACATTTCCTCCAAAATTATTCAAAAATGAATTATTTATTAATATTTCATAACCATTATAAACATCTTGAAATTTTTTGTAAATATTTTTGATTAAGCTTTTTTAATCATTATACTAATAATTTAATTTTTTTAATTATTTAATATTATTCTTAAATAGTACTTAATAAATGATTAAATTATATCTTTTGAAATCCTAAAAATAAGGGCGTGTAGCAAAATAATTTTTATTATTATATTTTATACAGCCCCTATAAAATCACTTTAATTAAAGTATATTTATACTATAGACACTGTAACTTTTCTTCCATTCTCTATATTTACATTATAAGAGTTTCCATTTTGAGGCTTATCTAAATCTTCAAGTAAATCTTGTAACTTACTTTTACTAGTATTATCACTTATTCCTGAAATTTGTAAATTCCCATTGCTTGAAGTTATTTTTATATTTGTAACATTACTTGAAATAGCGTCTTCTGCCAATAACATTTCTACCGATCTTTCAATAGCAGCACAATTTTGTTGATCTACCTTTGTCTTAGCACTATCTTTAACAGCTGAGAAATTTGGAGCTATAACTGTTAAAATTATAGCCATAATAGCTAAAACAACAGTTAATTCTATTAATGTGAATCCGCCTTTCTTATTTCTTTTACGTTCATTTCTTTTTCTAAGCATTAAACTTATTTTTACTAATGACATTTATAGTCCTCCCTTTATATTTTTTAAAGTTAAAAAATCTTTAACTTTAGATTTATATTAGGATTATGGACATTTTTACCATTTATATGCACAAAAAAAGAGATTCTTTAAAAGAATCTCTTTTTATATATCATTTGTATATTTAATTTCTTATGTTATTTAAAGTCTTAAGTTATCTTAAAATCTTTGGTTTTTTTAAATCTTTTGTTTATTCTAACTTACTTAAGTACTCTATAAATTCTTTCGTATTTCTCTAATGTCTTTTGTTTTAATAGCAAAAGCTATCTTCAAACTTCACTCATATGTAACTTTAATATCTTTCGTTCTATGAATTCATTTGTTAGTCATTATCTTATCTTTAGTGTTTATAATTCTTTTGTTCTTCAAAAATCATTTGTAATTTATGTATTTATAATAACACATTTTTTCCCAGTTGTCTACAAAATAATACAATATTTTTTATTTTTTTTAATATATATTTTTTATACCAATTAAAAACTTAAAATTAATACTTTTAATTACAATTAATTTCTAAATAACCTGTTTTCATAAACTTTTCAATCACTTTTTCGACATTTAAACCAATTTAATCATCTTATGTAATTATTTTCAATATAAAAGCAAATAAAAAAAGGATGACAGTTAAGTCACCCTTTTTATCCTTCTTTTATTAATACATTCCGTCCATTCCCATACCTGCACCTTGAGGCATTTCTTTTTCTGGAATATCTGCTACAGCTGCTTCTGTTGTTAAGAATGTTGATGCTACTGATGCTGCATTTTGAAGAGCCGATCTTGTAACCTTAGTTGGATCAACTATTCCTGCTTTAATCATGTCTTTATATTCTCCTCTTAAAGCGTCAAAGCCTACTCCAGCATCACTATTTTTAACTTTTTCTATTATAACTGAACCTTCTAGTCCTGCGTTATGAGCTATTTGTCTCATAGGCTCTTCTAAAGATCTTACAATTATATTTATACCAACTTGCTCATCTTGTATATCAGAAGTTAATTTTGCAACTTCATTTATTACATTTACGTAAGCTGTTCCACCACCTGGAACTATTCCTTCTTCAACAGCTGCCTTTGTAGCTGCTAAAGCATCCTCTATTCTTAGCTTACTTTCCTTAAGCTCTGTTTCTGTGGCAGCTCCAACCTTAACCACTGCAACTCCACCTGCTAATTTTGCTAATCTTTCTTGTAATTTTTCTTTGTCAAATTCAGAAGTAGTAGCTTCTAATTGCATTTTTATTTGGTTAATTCTATTTTTAATCTCTTCTGAGTTTCCTCTTCCATTAACTATTGTAGTACTTTCTTTAGTTACCTTAACACTTTCAGCTTCTCCAAGCATATCTAATGTAGCTTCTTTTAAATCTCCACCTACTTCATCAGATATAACAACTCCTCCTGTTAAAGTAGCTATATCTTGTAACATTTCTTTTCTTCTATCACCAAATCCAGGTGCTTTAACTGCAACACAAGTAAATGTTCCTCTTAATTTATTAACAACTAATGTTGTCATAGCTTCGCCTTCTATGTCATCAGCTATTATTAAAAGTTTTTTACCTGCTTGAACTATTTGCTCAAGCAATGGTAATAAGTCTTGTATATTGCTTATTTTCTTATCTGTTATTAATACTAATGGATTATCTAAAACAGCTTCCATTTTTTCAGTATCAGTAACCATATAAGCTGATACATATCCTCTATCAAATTGCATACCTTCAACAACATCTAACTCAGTTCCCATTGATTTAGATTCTTCTACAGTTATAACGCCTTCATTTCCTACCTTTTCCATAGCATCTGCAATTAACTTACCAATTTTTTCATCAGCTGCTGAAATTGCAGCAACTCTAGCTATGTCTTCTTTTCCATTTACAGGCTTAGAAATTTTTTGTATTTCCTCTACAGCTTTTTCAACCGCAGTCTTAATTCCATTTCTTATTAATATAGGATTTGCCCCTGCTGTTACATTTTTTAATCCTTCTCTTATAATTGCTTGTGCTAATAATGTAGCTGTAGTAGTTCCATCTCCTGCCACATCATTAGTCTTTGTAGCTACTTCTTTTACAAGTTGAGCTCCCATATTTTCATAAGCATCTTCAAGTTCAATTTCTCTTGCTATTGTAACCCCATCATTTGTTATTAATGGTGATCCAAATTTTTTATCTAAAATAACATTTCTTCCTTTTGGTCCTAATGTAACCTTAACAGTGTTAGCTAATTTATCTACACCAGCTTGCATAGATCTTCTTGCTTCTTCACCGAATAATAATGTTTTAGCCATATTAACTTACCTCCCAAATCTATTATGAATATCTAAATCACTTATAGTTTTAAATTATTCAACTATTGCTAGTATATCGTCTTGTCTTAAGATAGTATATTCTTCCCCCTCGAACTTAACTTCTGTTCCTGCATATTTAGAATATAATACTTTATCTCCTATTTTAACTTCCATCTCAGTTCTTTTTCCATCAACTATTGCTCCTGGTCCCACTGCAACAACCTCTGCTTCTTGTGGTCTTTCCTTAGCAGTTCCAGTAACTATTATACCGCTTTTAGTAGTTTCTTCTGCTTCTAATCTTTTAATAACAACCCTGTCTCCAAGTGGTTTAATACTCATTAAAAAACCCTCCTTAAAAATGCTAATTATTTTTTATTTAGCACTCACCAATATAGAGTGCTAATTCTTACTATTATCATATAATTTACCAGTTGTAAATTCAATAACTAAATTTATTTATTTAGAATATATTATTATTATTTTCTATGTTTAAGATAATTTATCTTAAGTTTTCTGCTATTCTTTTGAAATTTCTTTAATTTGCTTTTTTTAGTATACATCTCTATTTATTACTTATTTCCATATTATTATTTCTTAATACACTACATACTATAAATTAATACTAAAATTTTTCTTAAAATATGTATTTTTGTTTAATATTTAATAAAAAAGTCTAGAATAAATAAAAATAATTATTTTAAGGAGTAAATAATGATTAAGATTTTAAAAGATATATTGTTTTCATTTTATTTACTAATAAGCTCAGTAGTATTTTCTGTTATTGTAACATTAAATATTTCTCCTGTAATCTATTCCCTATTTATTAAACTTAATAGAATCCCTAAGTATAACAACCTTAGCAAGGAAGAAATTTTAAATGACTATAATAATATAATTCATTATTTAAATTCTCCCCAAGAAGAAGTCCTTAAGTTTAAAAATTTTAAAATAAGCCCTACTGGAGAATTTCACTTTTTAGAAGTTAAAGAAATTTTTTCTTTAATATATTTAATAGGATTAGCTTGCTTAATTTTAGGAATAATTTTATTTATAATATCAAAAAAATTCAAACTAAAAATATCATTTAAAGCTTTTAATATTTTCTTCTATGAAGTTTTATTTATATTTCTTAGTTTAATCTTAAGTTTTTACTTAAACTTCTCGAAAGTCTTTACCATATTCCATAAAATATTTTTCAATAATGATTACTGGATATTTGATCCTAAAAAAGATCCAATAATAAATGTTTTGCCTGAATCTTATTTTTTATTTTTAGCAATTTTCATTTTATTTTTAGTAATGATACTTTCAATAATATCTAAAATATTTTATACTCTAGAAAAACATAAACATTTAAAATAAAAATAATATTTAAAATAAAATAGATTAATTTAAAAATTTAGCATAAATCCTCTTAAATTTTCAAAATATTAAAGTAACGGCTTTTTTAATTTTAAATACATATATTATAATATTTATAAGTATTCTAATTATTTAAGGTGTGATGAATATGAATAAAGAAACTCATATATGTGCTCTTTGTGAAAGAAAAGTTCCTAAAGTCACAGAACATCATCTCATTCCTCGCGAAAAAGGTGGAAGATTTGATGAAACAACTTGGCTTTGTGTACCTTGTCATAAACAAGTACATGCTTTATATAGTAACTATGAATTGGCTGTTAGACTTAATTCTCTTCCAAGACTTAAAGATGATGAAAAAATTAAGCGTTACTTAAAATTCATAAAAAAGCAACCTGGTGATGCTAATGTTACTATAAAAAAATCCAAAGCTATTCGTAAAAAAGGCCGTTATTAATAAAATGTATTACATCAAAATAAAACTTACAAACAATATAAAGAGAATATCTAAATAAGCTTTAGATATTAAATTCTTAGCTAAATTTAGTAATTCTCTGAATATGTTTGTAAGTTTTTTTCTTAAATTTTTATTCCATTTTCTCTAGCATAATAGAATAGATATTGTTGAGCAAATCCAGAATACTCTCCAAATCTCTCTCTTGCAAAAATTCTTATTTTATTTAATGAAGCATCATCAGCTCCATAAAAATGCATCATTGCTCTCTTAACCCAAACATCTACTGGGAATGCAGAACTTTTTTTCATAGAAAATAGCATTATACAATCTGCTACCTTTGCCCCTACTCCCATAAATTCTTGAAGTCCTTTATGACATCCATCAGCATCCATATTAGTTATCTTTTCTAAATCATATTTTTCTAATATTTCAACTATATCTTTTTCTGGTGCATCTAGTATTCCCTTTTTAGCTAACTCACAGTTATATATATTTTTAGTTGTATCCCATATATACTTACTTCTAAATGAAGCTCCTGTCTCTCTTATATCATCTATTGAAGCCTTAGATAGACTTTCTGGAGTTGGGAATGAATAATAATTATTTCCCTTATACTCTATTGGTTCTCCCCATCTTTCACTGATTTTCTTTATGGTCTTTGAAATTACAGGAATACTATTTCTTGCTGATATTATAAATGAAATAACAAGTTCAAAAGGATCTTGATTTAATATTCTTATTCCATATCCAAATTCAACAGCACTCTTTAATGTTTCATCCCAAGATAAAGCTTCCTTTACCTTTGAGTAATCTCTTTCTAAATCAAAATAATCAATCCAAATATTTTCAAAATCTTCTTTGTTAGTATTGTATATTATTACATCATCGCCTTCTTGAGCTAACTCTATAACTTTCCCAAAGGCAACTCCTATATATGAGCCACTTTCTGTTCTTTCCCATCTAAAACATTGACCACATTCAAAAACTTGTTTTATATTAAAGTTTTTTGCATCTTTTAATATTACTTTGTTCTCTTCATATTCTACACTTTTAAAATCCATTCTTTTCACCTATCTTTCTCTTCTTACGATTTCATCTAAAACCTCAGCTGCCGCTTCTATCATAACTATGCATCTTCTGTCATCATCTTTTTTGTACTTAGCTTTTAAGTCAGTACAATTATAGTATCCCAATTTATCATAAAACTTTTCCATAAATTCCTGTGTTAATGCTCTAGTTTGTGGACTTTGATGACCTCTATCCTCTGTAAATATAAGTCCTAGAACACCGGCTGCCCCTGTTGCTGCTCCACATAAATTTCCTATTGCTAATCCTCCACCAAAAGAAGACATTACTTTTAAAGTTTCCTTTGATAAATTTAAATTATATTCTTCATTTGCAGCATACATTATGCATTCTGCACAATTTAAATCATGTTTCTTATCCCATTTTTCTCTTGCTTTTTCAACTAACATATTATCCCTCCAAAATAAAGTTTTATTACTATAAACTTCTATCTTCTAGTTATTATAAATAAAAACTTTATTTTTAAAAATACATATAAATAATATTTGAACTTAAAATATCAATATTTTAAATTATAATTTTAAAACCTTATACTAATAATATTATACTAATAAAAGTTATTAATAAATAGTCTTTTTATATAATCTAAAAAGAAAAACACGGATAGGTGTTCTTTCGAATCACCCTCCATGTTATTAATCTAAGCCTTTATTGTTTTTTTCTTATCAACTTTAAAAGTATCCCAAAGTATGCTTATTGCAATTAGAACCATAAGTCCTGATATTACTATAGGCTTTGATAAAAATACTGTAACATACCCTAAGAAAGGCATATGAAATAAAACTTTTCCTATTAAGTCTTCTACTCTAACTATTTCAGTATCATTAGCATTATTATTATCACCCTTTGTTATAAATCCTTCTTCATTTTTTTCAACAACTCTATGGGTAACTACTTTCCCCTCATATTTAAATGTTATTATCTCTCCAACTTTAACATCCTCAGCATCAACACTCTTAACAATAGCTAAATCTCCAGTATTAATCTCTGGTTCCATACTTCCACTTAATATTGAATATATTCTAAATCCAACAGCTTTAAATATTGAATCTGACTTACTCATAAAATTATTTACTAATATTATAACTAACATAGAAATAACTATGTAATATATTGTATTAACAATCTTTTTACTATTCATAAATTCACCCTTGCTAAATATAAAATATAATTCTCCTATTATATTTATATTCAAATATTATGTAAAGTATTCCTATATAAAAATAAAAACTGTACTAAAAGTAAATAAAATTACTCTTAATACAGTTTTAATTAAACTAAATTATAAGTTATGAAGATTGCTATAAACACCACCAAGCTTCATAAGCTCTTCATGTGTTCCTCTCTCTTCTATTCCTTTATCAGTTAATACAACTATCTCATCAGAATTTTTAACAGTTGAAAGTCTATGAGCAACTACAAGGGTTGTTCTATCTTTACTTAATTCTTCTAAAGCTTTTTGTATTTCATATTCTGTAACATTATCTAAGGCTGATGTAGCTTCATCTAAGATTAATATTGCTGGGTTCTTTAAGAATACTCTAGCTATTGAAATTCTTTGCTTTTGTCCTCCTGAAAGTTTAACTCCTCTTTCACCTATAAATGTGTCATATCCATCTTCTAAGCCCATAATAAAATCATGTAGACATGCATTCTTAGCTGCTTCTATAACTTCCTCATCTGTAGCTTTAGGATTTCCATACATTATATTTTCTTTTATAGTTCCTGTAAATAAAAATACCTCTTGTTGAACTATACCAATATTTTCTCTTAAGGACTTTAAAGTAACAGTACTTATATCCACATCATCAATAAAGATTTGACCACTTTCATAGTCATAGAATCTAGGTATAAGATTACATATTGTTGTCTTTCCTCCACCTGATGGACCAACTAAAGCAACCATTTTGCCTGCTTCAATATCTAAATTGAAATTCTCTAAAATACTTTCTTTATTATCATATCTAAAAGTAACATCTTTTATTGTAATCTTTCCTTTTACATCTTTAAAATCCTTTGCATTAGGAATTTCTTTTTCATTTTCCTCATTCATTATCTCTTCATATCTTTCAAAACCAGACATTCCATTTTGGAACATTTCATTGAAATTTATAAGCTTTCTAATAGGCTGTAAGAACATCTTTATATATAATAAGTATGCTGCAAAATCTCCTACATTTATTTTTCCTAAGTAAGTAAAATATCCAGCTGCTATTAAAACTATAAGTTCAAGCATATCTACAAGGAAAAACATCCCTGAAAAATATTCAGCCATTGCCTTATAAGCATGTTCTCTAGCTTTCTTAAAGATACCATTACTATTATCAAACTTTTCCATTTCATAAGCCTTATTACCAAAAGATTTAGTTACTCTAACCCCTGAAATACTATTTTCTATAGTAGCATTTACTTCACCAGTTTTAACTCTTGTCTCTTTAAATGCTTTTTTCATTTTATTTCTCTTATGAATAGTATAAAAAAGTAAAAAAGGTATTATAGCAAAAGTAATAATTGTTAAAGGTACATTTATTGTACATAAAATTATAAATGATCCCACTAACATAACTAAGGATATAAATAAATCCTCTGGACCATGGTGAGCTAATTCTGATATATCTAGAAGGTCATTTATAATTCTAGACATAATAACTCCAGTTTTATTATTGTCAAAATACTTATTAGGCATATCCTGTAACTTATCAAATAAGTCTCTTCTCATATCAGCTTGCATTCTAACTCCAACTACATGTCCCCAATATTGCATAAAATAGTTCAATCCTGCCTTAATTAAGAATATTAGAGTAAGTACAATTGCAAAAACAAACAATAATTTTATCTGCCTATTTGGAATAACATCATTAATTATATTTCTTGTAATCATAGGATAAAATAAATCACAAGCTGAAACTAAAAATGCCGCTAATAAATCTAAAATAAACAATTTTTTATATGGTTTATAATAACGTATAAATCTTTTTAACATGCTATCTCCTTTTAATGATAAAAATTATTAATTAACACCAATTTTCATTCTTTTAATTATAATGAACTTTCTAAATTAAATCAACCTGATAAAATTATTTAAATAAAAAGCTTTTTATAAAAGAAAAAAGAGATTGATAAAATATCAATCTCTTACTTTGCTTCAATCTCATCCTATAATATATACCTTAAAATATTATAGAAAATTTATACCTTATAAACTTTCAATATTATGCGTTGTAGTTGTAGAATCCTCTACCAGTTTTTCTACCTAACCATCCTGCTCTAACATATTTTCTTAAAAGACTGTGAGCTCTGTATTTACTATCTCCAGTTTCTTTAAATAATACGTCCATTATAGCTAAGCAAACATCTAATCCTATTAAATCTCCTAAAGCTAAAGGTCCCATTGGATGATTAGCTCCTAATTTCATTGAAGTATCTATATCTTCAACTGAAGCTATTCCTTCTGCATATATTCCAACAGCTTCGTTTATCATAGGGATAAGTATTCTGTTAACTACAAATCCTGGTGCTTCAGCAACTTCTACTGGAGTCTTTCCTATAGCTTCTGACATAGCTTTTACTTTGTCAAAAGTTTCTTGTGAAGTAGCCATACCTCTTATTACTTCAACAAGTTTCATTATTGTTGCAGGGTTAAAGAAATGCATTCCTATAACTCTATCAGGTCTGTTTGTAGCTGAAGCTACTTCTGTTATTGATAATGAAGATGTATTTGAAGCTAATATAGTTTCTTCTTTACAGATTTTATCTAATTCAGCGAAAATTTGTTTTTTGATTTCCATATTTTCAACTGCAGCTTCTATAACTAAATCACAGTCAGCAGCTAATCCTAAATCAGTAGTTCCAGTGATTTTTGATAATACTGCTTCTTTATCTTCTTCAGTTATTTTTCCTTTAGAAACTAATTTAGTAAGACCTTTGTTGATTCCAGCTATTCCTCTATCAACAAACTCGTCTTTGATATCTCTAACGATAACTTCATATCCTTTTTGTGCAAATGCTTGAACTATTCCAGCACCCATTGTACCTGCACCAATTACAAAAATCTTTTCCATATTAAGTTCCTCCTAAATACTCTCTTTAATTGGACTTTTCTGACTTAACAGAAAAGCCCTACACCATTAATTGAAAAATTTTATAAGTTTACCCTTGTTATATTATTTATTAATTAAGCTTCTTCCTTCATAGCTTTTAATTGAGCTATGAATTCTGGAACAACTTTATTTACGTCCCCAACTATTGCATAGTCAGCAATCTTCATTATTGGAGCATTAGCATCTTTATTTATAGCTATTATCATATCTGAATCTTGCATACCAGCAGCATGTTGAATAGCTCCTGATATACCACAAGCTACATATATATTTGGCCTAACAGTTTTTCCTGTTTGTCCAACTTGGTAATCTTTATCTACCCATCCTTTTTCTACTGCTGCTCTTGAAGCTGCTATTGATCCATTCATAACTTCTGCTAATTCTTTAAGCATTTTAAAGTTTTCTTCTGAACCAATACCTCTACCACCTGCAACTAATACATTAGCTTCTGATATATCAACGATATCTTTGTGTTCTTTAATTATTTCAACAATTTTTGTTCTTATATCATTAGAGTTGAATTTTACTTCAACATTTTCTACAATTGCATCATTTTCTCCTAGTGGAAGTTTTTCAAAAACTCCTGGTCTTACTGTAGCCATTTGTGGTCTATGATCTGGACATACTATTGTGGCCATTAAGTTACCACCAAATGCTGGTCTTGTTGCTAATAAATCTCCACTTTCAACATCAACATCTAAAGATGTACAGTCAGCAGTTAAACCAGTTTCTAATCTTGCAGCAACTCTTGGACCTAAGTCTCTTCCTATGAATGTTGCTCCTATGAAAATTATATTTGGTTTTTTAGCATTAGCTAATTCACATATAGCTTTTGTATATCCATCAGTTGTGTAATGTTCTAATTCTGGAGCATCAACAACTAGCACTTCATCAGCACCATGTCTTGATAAATCTTCAACTAAATTTTGAACTTTACTTCCTATTAATAACGCTGTTAATTTTGATCCTAATTTATCAGCGATTTTTCTACCTTCACCTAATAATTCTAATGAAACTTTTTGTAATTGACCTTCTCTTTGCTCTGCAAAAACCCAAACGCCATTGAAATCTGCTTTATTCATCTTAAATACCTCCCATAATCCTTAGATGTAGTGTTTTTCTTTTAATTTGCCTAGTACATAAGTAACTGAATCTTTAGGTGATTCTTTAACTATTTCTCCTGCACCCTTAGCTTCTTTAGTCATTGATCTCTTAACTTTTGTTGGAGATCCTTTTAATCCTAATTCAGCTTTATCTACATCTATGTCATCAGCTGACCATACTAAGATTTCATCATCAGATGTTTCAAATATATTTTTAACATTCATGTATCTTGGCTCATTTAACTCTTTTATAGCAGTTAAAAGTACTGGAGCCTCAACTTTTATTAATTCATATCCATCTTCTAAAGCTCTATTTACTAATAATCCATCTTCTTCAACTTTAACGCCTTGAACATAAGTTACTTGAGGAATATTTAAATGTTCAGCTATTTCTGGACCAACTTGTGCAGTATCTCCATCTATAGCTTGTCTTCCTGCGAATATTATGTCATATTCTAATTTCTTTAATGCTCCTGCTAAAGCCTTTGAAGTAGCTAATGTATCTGCACCTGCAAATGCTCTATCAGTTATAAGAATTGCTTTATCAGCTCCCATACATAAAGCTTCTCTTAAAGCTAACTTAGCTTGAGGTGGTCCCATACTTAATACAGTTACTTCTGCTCCATTATTATCTTTTAATTGTAATGCAGCTTCTAAAGCATGCTTGTCCTCTGGGTTTATTATTGATGGAACTCCATCTCTTATAAGAGTTCCTGTTTTTGGATCTATTTTAACAGCTGTTGTATCTGGCACTTGTTTTAAGCAAACTACTATTTTCATCTCAAAGCCCTCCTAAAATTATCTTAATATGCTTCCTGCAATAACCATTTTTTGAACTTCTGAAGTTCCTTCATAAATCTCAGTTATCTTAGCATCTCTCATCATTCTTTCTACTGGGTATTCCTTAGTATATCCATATCCACCGAATAATTGAACTGCCTTAGTTGTAACTTCCATAGCTACATCTGCAGCGAATAACTTAGCTCTTGCAGCATCTATAGAATATGGTTTACCCTCTTCTTTTAAGCAAGCTGCTTTATATACTAAAAATCTTGCAGCTTCGATTTTAGTATCCATTTCTGCTACCATCCATTGTAATCCTTGGAATGCAGATAATGATCTACCAAATTGTTTTCTTTCTTTCATGTAAGCAACAGCTTCTTCTAAAGCTCCTTCTGCTATACCTAATGCTTGAGCAGCGATACCTATTCTACCACCGTCTAAAGTTTTCATTGCTATTCCAAATCCTTTTCCTTCTCTTCCGATTAAGTTTTCTTTTGGAACAACACAGTTTTCCATGATTAACTCAGTTGTTGAAGAAGCTCTTATACCCATTTTGTCTTCTAACTTACCAATTGAGAATCCTGGGAAATTCTTTTCAACTATGAAAGCTGAAATTCCTCTTGTACCTTGACTCTTATCAGTCATAGCAAAGATTATGAAAGTATCTGCAACTCCACCATTAGTTATGAAGATTTTACTTCCATTTAAGATATAATTATCTCCTTCTAATACAGCTGTAGTTTGTTGTCCTGCAGCATCTGTACCTGCTCCTGGTTCAGTTAATCCAAAAGCACCTAATTTTTCACCTTTTGCAAGTGGAGTTAAATATTTTTCTTTTTGAGCTGGAGTACCGAATTGATCTATTAATGAAGCACATAATGAAGTGTGAGCTGAAACTATAACTCCTGTAGTACCACAAACTTTTGATAATTCTTCAACAGTTAAGATGTAAGATAAAGTATCTCCACCAGCTCCGCCATATTCTTTACTAAAAGGAATTCCCATCATTCCTAATTTAGCCATTTTCTTAACATTTTCCATAGGAAATCTTTCTGTTACATCTATTTCTGCAGCTATTGGTTTAACTTCATTTTGCGCAAATTCTCTAACCATTTGCTTAACTAATTCTTGTTCTCTTGTTAATTGAAAGTTCATTTTAATTACCCTCCTTAAATCCACACAACCATTTTGTTTAAAAAATTACTTGTTTTTAAAGTTCTTTTCTCTTCTTTCTACAAAAGCACTCATACCTTCTGTTTGATCTTCTGTAGCAAAACATTTTCCAAAATCTTCAGCTTCTATAACTACCGCTGAATCTATATCAACTTGCATTCCTCTATCAATTGCATCTTTACATAACTTAACAGCTATTGGTGCATTATTAGATATCTTCTTAGCTAATGACATTGCTTCTTCCATTAAATTCTCTGGTTCAACAACCTTATTTACTAAACCAATTCTTAAAGCTTCATCAGCTTTTATCATATCTCCTGTGTAAATAAGCTCTTTAGCCTTACCAGGTCCAACTATTCTTGGTAATCTTTGAGTTCCACCAAATCCTGGAGTTATTCCTAATCCAACCTCAGGTTGAGCAAATTTAGCCTTTGTAGTTGCTATTCTTATGTCACAAGCCATAGAAATTTCACATCCACCACCTAAAGCGAAACCGTTTATAGTAGCGATTACAGGCTTGTCTAATTTTTCTAATCTTCTAAACACTTTATTACCTAAAAGTCCAAATTCTCTACCCTCTTCTTCATTTAGATCTTTCATTTCTGCTATATCAGCACCTGCAACAAATGCTTTATCTCCAGCACCTGTTAAAATAACAACATATATATCATCTTGTTTTTCTATATGGTCTATAGCAGTATCTAAATCCTTTAAAGTTTCTGAGTTTAGTGCATTTAATGCCTTAGGTCTGTTAATTGTTAAAACCCCAATGTTTCCCTCTTTTTCAAAGATTACATTATTTAATTCCATTGTATTTCCTCCCTCATATACCATAGCGAATATATGGTTTTAAATAACTTAACAACTAATAACTAACAACTTAATATTTTTCATCCTATGCTTTTTCCAGAATTTATTGTTAATTTTGTAACAAGCAAAGACAAAAAAATAATTGAAGTACTCGGTACTTCAATTAAATTATAAAACTTAAAAGTAAATTTTTCAATATATTTTTTTGAAAATCTAATACTATTTTTCCATATTAAACAAATTTTTATAAAATAAAACCAATTTATTTTACATCATTGTGATTTAAAAGATATACTAAAGTCATCATGCTTTCACTTAAGTGTACATTCTCTACTCTTATATCTTTTGGCACCTCAAGATCTATAGGCGCAAAGTTCCATATACCTTTGATTCCGCCTTCAACAAGATCATTACATACTTTTTGAGCATTTGTTCTTGGAACACAGATTATACCTATTTCAATATCATTTTCTTTTACGAAATCTTTTAATTTTTCAACATCTTGTATCTCAACATCTCTTATTTTTATTCCAAACATTCTTGGATTAGCATCGAAAATACCTTTTAATTTAAAGCCTAATCTATTGAAACTATTATAGTTTGCAATAGCCTGACCTATGTTACCAGCTCCGATTATAACTGTGTTATAGTCTCTTGTAAGGCCTAATATACTTCCTATGTTATTATATAATTCTTTTACATTATATCCATATCCCTGTTGCCCAAAATCTCCAAAACAATTAAGATCTTGTCTTATTTGAGAAGCAGTAAAGCCTATTTTTTCGCTTAACTCTTTTGAAGATATTCTATCAACATCATTTTCCATTAATTCTTGTAAATATCTATGGTATTTAGGCAATCTTTTTATAACAGCCATAGATATGCCTTTTTTCTTTTCCATTTTAATAGCACCTCTTTCTAAAATTGTTCTTTTTTTAAAAAGCAATTACTTTTTAGACTGTATTCTAAAATCGAATGATAAAATTACAAATTTAACCTTCTAAAATATTACCATACCCTAAAAAGTTTGTCTATATTTTAACATTCTTTTGGTTTCACTATCAAAAATATATGTATTAAAGTGTATTTTTTACATTTAATTGCATTTTTTATATTTTGCAATTAATATTATTAAATTTATACTATTTCATTATAACTTAACTTCATAATAAATTTCTACAAAAAAAATAAGGCTTGCGTGGCTAAAACCCTACGTGCACACAAGCCTATTTAAACATTTCATAATGTTTAATATAAAAGTTTAAGGGAATTATTTACAATCTATACCCTATGCCTGAAAGTATTCTTACCTTATTAAGATAGCAAAAAAACTAATCCTTGTCAACAACATTAGACAAATTTCACGCTTATAATTTTTTATTTTTTAATATTCTACTTGAATTTATTACTGCTATTAGGGTTACACCTACGTCTCCGAATACAGCTTCCCACATATTAGCCATTCCTAGAGCACCAAATATTAATATTACAATTTTAACGCCTAAAGCAAAAATTATATTTTGCCATACAATTTTATTTGTTTTCTTAGCTATTTTTATTGCTTTTATTATCTTACTTGGCTTGTCATCCATTATTACCACATCTGCCGCTTCTATTGCTGCATCTGATCCAACTCCACCCATAGCTATTCCTATATCTGCTCTAGCTAATACAGGTGCATCATTAATTCCATCTCCAACGAAAGCAACTTTTTTACCTTTACTCTTATCTTCAAAAATTTGCTCTAATTTTTCAACTTTATTTTGTGGTAATAAACTACAATACGCTTTATCTAAACCTATTTCTTTAGCAACACCTTCTCCAACCTTCTCATTATCCCCAGTTAGCATAATTGTTTGCTTAACTCCTATTTCTTTTAATCCAGTTATGGCTTCTTTAGAATCTTCTTTTATTTCATCTGAAATAACTATATATCCTAACTCGCTCTTTTCATTTGCTAAATAAACAACAGTTCCTATTTCATTGATTGAAGAAATCTTTATATTAAACATATCCATTAACTTTGAATTACCTGCTAAGAATGTTTCTCCATCAATGTCTACTTTTATTCCTTTTCCTGAAATTTCTTCATAATTTGAAATTAAGGCTTTGTTAATTTCTTTATTAAATTCACTTACTATAGATTTAGCAATTGGATGATTTGAGTAATATTCAGTATAAGCTCCTAATTTTAATAATTCTTCATTACTTAACTTGCTTGTGCTCTCTGATTTTTTAACTTTAAATGTACCTTTTGTTAGTGTTCCCGTTTTATCAAAAACTATACTCTCCACATTATTTAGTGCCTCTAAATAGTTACTTCCTTTTATTAAAATACCATTTTTAGAAGCTAAACCAATTCCAGCAAAATATCCAAGTGGTATTGATACTACTAAAGCACAAGGACATGAAACAACTAAGAATATTAAGGCTCTTGAAATCCATTGTGAGAAACTTTCTCCACTTATTATTAAAGGCGGAATAATTGCAAGGGCTAAGGCAGAAAATACAACTACTGGTGTATAATATCTTGCAAACTTAGTTATAAATTTCTCTGTTGGTGATTTTTTATTTCCCGCATTCTCAACTAAATCTAGTATTTTAGAAACTGTAGATTCTCCAAAACTTTTTGTTACTTTTATTTTTAATAATCCACTTTTGTTTATTGACCCTGCTAATACATCGTCTTTTGCCTCAACTTCTTTTGGTAAAGATTCTCCTGTTAATGCAGATACATCAAGAGTTGCCTCTCCTGATAAAACTACTCCATCTAGAGGAACTTTTTCTCCTGCTCTTACCACTATGATTGATCCAACATTAACGCTTTCTGGAGATACTCTTTTTTCCTCTCCATTAAGATCAATTAAATTTGCAAAGTCTGGTCTTATATTCATTAAATCAGATATTGATTTTCTTGATTTATTTACAGCATAATCTTGGAACATTTCTCCTACTTCATAGAAAAGCATTACTGCTACCCCTTCTGGGAATTCTCCTATAGCAAAAGCTCCAATTGTGGCTATAGCCATCAAGAAGTTTTCATCGAATACTTGTCCTTTTAAAATATTTTTAAATGCTCTTAAAAGAACTTCTCCACCTGCTATAATATAAGCTACACCAAAGATAATAAACTCATACATTTTATCTAAATTAACTATCATTCCTATTATAAATAAAACTAAAGCTATACCTAGTCTAAAAAGTTCCTTCTTTTCTATGCTTTGGTTGACTCCTCCATGATTATGAGAATGTCCATGTTCATGAGAATGTGAATTTCCCTCTCCATTATTGTGTTTATGAGATTCTCCTTCTCCACAACATCCAGCATTGCATGTATTAACTGAAGGTTTCATTCTATTTTTATCCTTTAGTACTTTAACATCTGGCTCTAAATCTAAAACTATTTTTTTAACTTTATCTTCTAACTCTCCTTCTGAAACACCTTCTTTAGGAGTTATCAATAAAAGTTTTGTTGAAAAATTAAGCACAGCTTCCTCAACATCATCAAGTTTATTAACTTTATCTTCAATTTTACCAGCACAGTTCGCACAATTTAAGCCATCTAAATAAAGCTTTATATCTTTCATGTCTAAATACCTCCTTTACTCTAAAACGTGATTTAAGCCTTCATTGAATATGTGTTTAACATGATCATCAGCTAAAGAGTAATAAACTATCTTACCATCTCTTCTAAACTTAACTAATCTAGCTTGTTTTAAAACTCTTAATTGATGAGATACTGCTGATTGACTTACACCTAATAATTCTGCCATATCACATACACACATCTCTCCTTCAAAAAGAGCACATAAAATTTTTATTCTTGTTGAATCTCCAAAAACTTTAAATATTTCTGCTAATTCATAAAGTACTTCTTCCTTTGGTAAATGTTCTTTCACCCTACTTAATATATCTTGGTGGATATAAGAACAGTTACAACTTTCTATTTTATTATTATCCATATCCTTAACTCCTATTATTCATTTTTACATATGAGCATTTGTTCATATGTTCACTTTTATTATATGTCTGTTTTACAAAAAATGCAACTAAAAAAGGTTATATCAAAAAATTTTATTGATACAACCTTTTTCCATTATTTATTTAAAAACATTTCTATTTTTTTTAATATGTCTTCTTCTCCAACTACAAGTAGATTATCATCTTTTTCAAATTTCAAATATGGTCCAGGAGATATTATTAACTCTCCTTTTCTCCTTATAGCAACAATAGTTGCCTTTGTATTTTGCCAAAACTTTGAATCTGAAACACTTTTACCTATAAGACTGCATTCCTTTGGCAATTCTATTTCTATAGGTGTTAAAGGATTTGTATATCTAAGCCTGTTAGAGTAATCCACTATTTTATCTATCATTTCGCCTATATTTTTTTCTATAGCCTTTTTCTCTTCCATTAAGGATTCTATATCATGTTTTAAAGATGTTACACTTTCAATTGAATGAAACCTATTTATGAAATTATAAGCATTATCTTTTGAAATAATTGTTACTCCACTCCCCTTGCTTGATGATACTACTTTCATATCTTCTAATAGCTTAACGGCTTTTCTAACTGTTTCTGGTGATACATTATAACTACTTGCTAAAGTAGATCTACCATGTATCTTTTGTCCTACCTTTATGTCATTATTATATATTCTACCTGCAATATCTAAAGCAATTTGCTTATATATAGGTTCATTTACCTTACTCTCCATCTCATTTCCTTTCTATTATAAAAATTAGTTTAATCAACATACATATATAATTGATTTTAACATATTTTATTAATCAAAGGAAATATTTGTATTAAGCTATAGCTTCAGAATAAGCTGTCTTTGTATTTTTAGCTATAGAATCACTTATATATTTAACTATACTTCTGCATGCAAAGTATGCATACTTCATATCATTCTCATAACTTTCTCTTTTTCTATATATCTTATGAGCTTCTTCTAAGAAAAACTCCACAGACATATTACCCCATATTTTAAAATCATCTTGTGATGGAATATATGTTTTAGCAAAGTTAGCTAACTCTTTTTCATATTTAACATGTTTATTCATACTATGCTTAAATTCCCATCTTTCACTATGAGGAATGCAAAAAAAATCACATATAAAATGACATATAACTCCTAGTTCCTGACTAAATCTACTTACTGAAAATTTCTTTTTAAAATCATACATACTAAGTGATGCTAATTTTTTTATCTTATTAACTATCATATCAAAAGATTCATCTAAATAATGCTTCTTTAATTTATATTTTGAAACCATATCAGGTTTTACATTTCCATATATAAAGTTTTTATCACTTATTTTAAAATCTACGTCAACATCTCTCAATATATTTTGTGCAATAAGAATGTGAGTGTTCATTAACATAATTTATTACCTCTAATCTCTTTAAAAAAAGTCTCTTATTAATATAGTATTTCATATTAACTAAAAGTATATTACAAAAATCTATTGAATTTATTAATTAATTATTAATTAATGATTTATCTATAGTATAAAATGATTCCTAAAATAAAAAAACTAGACATGTAAGTTAAAATTTACAGGTCTAGTCTTATTAAAAATATATATTAATAATCGTACTTTCCTACATTCTCACAAATTCTTATATCTAAAAGGTCATCTGAAAGAGTTTTTTTGTATGAACACAAGAACTCATTTAACTCACTGTCCTGAAGATCTATATGTTTAGGACTAGTTATAAGAACTTTGTTATTTTCTAAAATTAATTCAATATCATTTTTTTCATTTTTAATAAAATATGTAGTAACAGTAGATGTTTTTACTTTTCCTTTATACTTCTCTTGAAAACTCAAAGTTTTTCTTAAATTTTCATAATCTCCACCTTGAATTCCTAAGTTACTCATATCTATACCTAAGTTTTTCATTTGCCCTTCAATATCACCCATATCAAATCCATATCTCTTAAGCATTTCTGTTTGAATATTTAAAAACTTTTCTTGAGAAATATTATTTTCATTCATATATTTGGTTATCTCTCTAGAAAGATCCATCATACTCATTTTTCCTTGAGCTACTGAATAATATAAATCATAAATATATGACTCAAATTTATCTATATCTTTATCTCTTGCTTTATTTTTTAACTCATTAAAATCTACAATTCTATCACTCATAAAACAATACCTCCGTAAAGTTCAAACTTATATTATTACTATAATAACATAAAAATATCTTTATAACATATTTTAAAGATTAAATTTAATTTTATTTTAATTTGGTGTGAATTTTAAATAATTTTATTCCTTCTCAATAAATTTCAAATAAAAAATCTACTAAAAAGTCCTATATCATACACCTAAAGTATATGATATAGGACTTTTTTTACATAAGTTTATAAACTTATAGATATTCTTTAAATTCCTTCTTACCACTAATAGAATTTAATAGATGCTTAATCTCTTGGTCCCTACCCTTGTCCATGACCAAAATAACATCTCCTGCATCAACTAATACTAGATCTTTTATTCCAAATCCTATTATTAATTTTTCCTTTCCAAAAACGGAACAATTCTCACATTCCTCTAAAAAAACATTATCTGAAGTTCTATTATTTCCATTAGGCTCTAAAAATCTACCTAGAGCTGAGAAAGTACCTATATCATCCCAAGAAAAATCACATTTTATAACAAATGATCTTCTTGTTTTTTGCATTACCCCAAAATCTATAGATATTCCATCAATTAAAGAATACTGCTCTTTTATTATTTCTTCCTCATCATCTTCTCCAATGTGTTGATATATCTCCATTAAACATTTATACATCTTAGGAATATATTTTTCAATTTCTCTCAATATAACATCAGCTCTAAATATGAACATTCCACTATTCCATAAATAAGTCCCTTTTAATAAGAAGTCCTTTGCTACTTCTAAATTAGGTTTCTCTGTAAACCTTGCTATCTTGAAGGTAGGAATGTGTCCATTGACTCTATTGCCCATTTCTATATAGCCATAACCTGTCTCTGGTCTAGTTGGCTCTATTCCTATGGTAACAATAGCTCTCTTCTTATCCGCAATCTCTACGGCTTGTTCCAGAGTTTGAAGATAACTTTTATCTCCTTCTATATAATGGTCTGAAGGCAATACAATCATAACTGCATCCTTATCTTTCTTTAAAAGCTTAGCTGCTGAAAGACCTATACAGGTTGCAGTTTCTTTATTAGCAGGTTCAGTAAAGATATTTTCCTCTCTTATGTCTTTAAGTTCATCTCTTATTTTGTCTTCATACTCCTGGTTTGTCACTACATAAATATTATCTTTATGGATTATAGGTCTAATTCTATCCACAGTATTACTTAAAAAACTCTTCCCATTATTGTGTATGCTAAGAAATTGTTTAGGGTTTGAACTTCTTGAAAGCGGATAAAGTCTAGTACCCTTTCCTCCTGCTAAAATTAATGAGTAAAGCATGTTGCCTTCAACTCCGTTAATTGTTATAGTGTATTTTATGTAAAAATATCCCATTATGTGAGTATTAAAAAAATTTAAGGCTTTAGTTTAAGTAAAAACACCATAACTAAAGCCTTTCCTCATTTATTCATATTAATTTATTTTATTGCTAATTTTATAATAAAAAACTTTTTACATAATCATATTAACGTAGAAAATTTATTTTAGAACTGATCTAAGCTAAGTAAATTCAAAGTTTTAAAAACCATTATTATGAGAAACTTCTTTTATCCATCTTCCTGATTTTTTAATAGTTTTCTTTTGAGTTTCTAAATCTAATGATATAAATCCATATCTATTTTTATATGAATTTAACCATGACCAACAATCTATTGGAGTCCATAAATGATATCCTACACAATTTGAACCCTCTTCAATAGCCTTATGAAGCCATTCTAAATGCTCTATTATGAATTCAATTCTATAATCATCCTCAATTATACCTTCAGCATTTTTGAATTTCTCTTCGCCTTCAACACCCATTCCATTCTCTGAAATGAACCATTTTATGTTGCCATAGTTATCTTGCACATTTTTAGCTATATCATAAATCGCCTTAGGATATATTTCCCATCCTCTATGAGGATTCATTCTCTTTCCTGGCATATCATAATTATCAAAATATTTTTCTGGAGCCCATGTTTCTCCACCATATTCCTCTTCTCTAGCTTTAACCCTTCTTGGTTGATAGTAGTTTACCCCTAAGAAATCCACAGTATTATTTTTTATAACCTCTAATTCTTCCTTAGTTGAATTCCACATTACTCCATCTTTCTCTAAAACCTCTACTAAGTTCTTAGGAAATTCTCCTTTAGTTGCTGGATCTAAGAATAACTCATTGAAGAAAGCATTGGCAATTTCAGCAGCTCTTAAATCTTCCTTTGACTCACTTCTTGGATATGCTGGAGTTAAGTTAACTATTATTCCTATTTCTCCATCTTGTCCTAATTTTCTATACTCTTCTATGGCTCTAGCAGAAGCTAATGCTATATTATAGGCAGCTTGAAGTCCTCTTTTTCCATCAACTATGCAAGGATAATGCCATTTATATAAAAACTGTCCTTCAATAATAACTATAGGTTCATTAAACGTAGCCCATTTTTTAACCCTATCACCAAATAAACTAAAGGCAGTCTTAGCAAATTTCGCAAATAATTCTACAACATGCTTTGATTCCCACCCACCATATTTATCATATAATTCAACAGGAAGATCAAAGTGATGTAAATTCATGATTATATCTATTCCATTTGCTAAACATTCATCTATTACACCATTATAAAATCTTACTCCATCTTCATCTGGCTCACCAGTTTCAAAATCTTTAATTAATCTTGTCCATTGAATTGAAGTTCTAAATGAATTTAATCCAATTTCTTTTAGCATTACTAAATCTTCTTTATAACTATTGTAAAAATTTGATGCTACATTTGGTCCTATACCATTGTGAAATAACTCTGGATTTATATCGAACCAGTGATCAAATACATTGTCGTGTTTCTTGTTAAATCTACCTTCTGACTGAGGTCCTGAAGTTGCAGCTCCCCACCAAAAGTTTTCTGGGAAAGTATATTTCATGTGAAAACCCCCTATACCTTTGTAAACTTTTTCTCTACTTAATTGTATATTTTAAAGAAACTTTTTTCTAGGGTTCTTATATGGCTTAATTCCAAAAAAAGTGGTTAATTTCAAGAAAAAAAAGATCTAAGTATAACTTAGACCTTTTTTTCTCAAACCAATATTATAAATATAATTGTATAAATTTTAATTTAAACTCATAACGTCCCCTTTAAATGACCATATTTAATAAATTCTCTCAAAATTCAATAATAAAATAATTTCTCAATATAAATACCCTAATATCTATCATAAGTCGAAAGATATGCTAGCTTCTTCCCCGTCGAAGCTTATAAAATTCATGTAAGAACAATTTCTTATTCTTAAGTTTAAAATAAAATTTACTCATATTTTCAATAGTAATTGTACTAGAAGGCTCCCCCAAACCTTAAAGCTTAAAAACTTAATCTTAAATATGTTTATCATACCATTATTGGCTTGTTAGAAGTTCATCTATAAATAACAGGCATTAGTACATAGACGTAACTTTCAAAGATTGTATTCCTAATTTAGTTATATGTTTTTAGTATAAATTGAACACTTTATTTTAAATACTTTTTATCCGCTCATTGAAAACATATACAATCTTTAAGTATATTATACATAACTTTTTTAATCATTTCCATACAAATCCACTCATATTCATTCATTTTTTATTTATTTCATGATTTTTTTAACAATTGTTAACTTATTTTGGAAAGGAGCATACCTAATTTTTAAATCTAAGAATGTTTTTCTATTCATAACGCCCTTTTTATTGGAAAATAAGTCAAAACTATACTTACCATGATATTCTCCCATACCACTATTTCCAACTCCACCAAAAGGTAAATATGATGATGATACATGAACTAATGTATCATTTATTGTTACTCCTCCTGATGATGTACTATTAAGAACTTTTTCAATTTTATTTTTATCCTCTGAAAAATAATATAGTGCTAAAGGCTTGTCCTTACTATTTACTACCCTTATTACTTCATCTAAATTTTCAAAAGTTAAAATTGGGAATATAGGACCAAAAATTTCTCTTTCCATAACTGGATCATCCCAAGTTATATTTTTTAATATGGTTGGTTCTATTTGAAAAGTTTTTCTATTATAATTTCCTCCAAAAACTAATTTTTCTTTATCTATATATGAAAGTACTCTATTAAATTCTCTTTCATTTACCATTTTAGAATAATCTTGAGATTCTAAAGGATTATCTCCAAATTGATTTTTTATTTCTTCCTCTAATTTTTTTATAAATTCTTCTTCAATATTCTTATGGACATATAAATAATCTGGTGCAACACAGGTTTGTCCCGAATTCATTAACTTTCCCCAAACTATTCTTCTAGCTGCTAACTCAACCTTACAATCCTTATCAATAATACAAGGACTTTTCCCTCCAAGTTCTAAAGTTACAGGGGTTAAATATTGAGAAGCTGCCTTCATTACGATTTTTCCTACAGTGGCACTTCCAGTAAAGAAAATATAATCAAATTTTTCTTTTAAAAGTTCTTCTACAACTTCTTTTCCCCTTTCTGGATTAACATGAAGAACATACTTTTCATCAAATACTTTTTCTAATATTTCTTTAAGAATTTTAGATGTCTCTGGCGCTGATTCAGATGGCTTTATAACGGCTGTGTTTCCAGCTGCTATTGCTCCAATTAAAGGATCCATTGTAAGCATAAAAGGATAGTTAAAAGGGCCTATTATTAAAACAACTCCATAAGGCTCTAACTGTATAAAACTTTTTGCTGGGAATTGTACTAATGGAGTTTTTACTCTTCTTTTTTTGCTCCATTTTTTTATATTTTTAATATGCATATTTATTTCATCATATACCATTGCCACTTCTGTAACATATGATTCAAAGCTAGATTTCATTAAGTCTTTTTTTAAAGCTTCAAAAACTTTCTTTTCTTCACTTTTTAAAACATCTCTTAACTTTTTTAGTTTCTCTATTCTAAAATTTATATCTTTAGTTTCACCTGTACTAAAATATTCTCTCTGTTTATTTATTTTTTCTTTTAAAGTTTCCATAGCACTTTCCTCCCACCATTCCAATTTCTTTTAAATTTATTATAGACCTATTTTATTTAATATTAAAACACATGATTCTTTAAATTATTTTTATAAAGAACTTTAAACAAAAAAGTTTAGAAAACTACTAATAGTTTCCTAAACTTAATTTTAATTTCCTAATTTATAAATTAATCCTTCCTTTAATTCTCCATAAGGAATTTTAAATTCTCTAATACCTGAAGAGTATGGAGCTATTTCATATTGCTGAAAATACACTATAATTCCATCTCTATTTAAATAATAGGCTTGATTTTCATTAACTCCCTTAAACAAAGCTCCATTATCAAAATAAAGCTCCTTTTCTTTTTCAATATCCTCTTTTACCTTTTTATCAATTATACTTTTATAATCAAATCCTTCTTTAAACAAATCTTTTAGTCTAAGCTCTTTTCCTGTTTTAAAATCATAATTATAACTTACTTTAGTTGTTAATCCATGAGCTCCACCGGTATATTGATAATATGTAACAGGCAAACTAATTATTTCATCTGTATTAAACGCTTCAAAGAGACTATATGCCTCCATTTTAGGCATTTCTTTTCCTGCCTTTTCATATTCTTTGCTGTACTCTTCTCCTAATAACTTAATGTCATTTATCCAATTTAAAGTATAATCCTCTACAATTTTATTTATTTTATCTGTAACATCTTTTTCTCCACCTTGAATTATTGGATATTTAACTTTAATTTCATACTTGTCAGTATTTTCTTCTATAGATTTTTCTATAACTTCTATTTTATTTATTTCTTCCCCTAAAACTACAGTATAAAAAATAAGAAGCAATGACATAAGGCATAAAAAAACTTTTTTAAATTTCATAAAATAAACCTCCACTTTATATTTGGCTAATTTTATTTTTCTCTTAAGTGTTATAATTATGTATAATGTATAAATAAAATCTATTAAAAGCTGATTGGAGTGATATAAGTGACCTATCTTATTATATTGATAATTATTGCAATTCTAGTTATTGTCTTTTTTTTAGCAACAGGTCTGTATATATTTAGATCTACTGTAACTAGAGAACTGCATGATATAGAAAAAAGTTATACTAGATATGTAGAAAATAATCTTTTTGACGAAGCTTTATATAATTCTGCTTCTAAAGAAGATATTACTTTAAAATCCTTTGATGGTCTTAATTTAACCTCAACACTTATAATGAATGAAAATCCTACAAAGAAATTTATAGTATTAGTCCATGGAGTTTCTATTTGTTATGTTGGTTCTTTAAAATATTTTGATATATTCTATAAAAATGGCTTTAATGTTCTTATAGTGAATCAAAGAAGACATGGAAAAAGTGAAGGGAAATATTCCACATATGGTTTTTATGAAAAATATGATGTAAACATGTGGATAGAATATTTAAAATCTAGATTTGGTAATGATATAATTTTAGGTCTTCATGGTGAATCAATGGGAGCAGGAACAGTTATGGAGACTATTCCTATAAATAATTCTATAAAATTTGTCATTGAAGATTGTGGCTACTCTAACTTTCATGAACTTATAGGATTTCAAATAACACATGCATATAAAAATAAACTTGTTAGAAAAATTCTTCGTCCAAGCCTTATATTTGCAAACTTCTTTATGAAAACTAAAGCTAAATTTTCTATGAAAAAAATAGTACCTATAGATATAGTAGCTTCAACCTCATTACCAATGATGTTTATACATGGAAAAGAAGATTATTTTGTCCCATGGTATATGTCAGTAGATTTATATAAAGCTAAAACTAAAGGCTATAAAGAACTTTACCTAGTTGAAGGTGCCAAACATGCTGAAGCTTTAGAAGTTAATAAAATTCTATACGAAAAAAAGATAATGACCTTTATCGAAAAAGCATTATCTTTGTATAAGTAAAGTAAAAGTTTAAATTCTATATCAAGACATGTTTTAATAAAACTTACAAACAGTATGAAGAGAATATCTAGATGAGCTTTAGAATTTAAATCATTACGGAGAAGATATTACGTTAAAAAGCTGAGACTGTTCGAAGCGTAGCAAGTTTCGAAGCTTTAGTAATATCTTTGGAGTAATGATTATAAATTCTTAGCGAAATCTAGTAATTCTCGGAATATGTTTGTAAGTTTTATTATTAACTTTTGATATATATCACTTAATTATTAAATTGAAGCCTCTTCAGTCTTTGAAGAGTTTTCTGTTAATCTGTTTATTTCAGCTAATTCTTTCTTAGTTAAGTATCTCCAAGATCCCATTTTTAGGTTTCCTAGGCTAACATTCATTATTCTTATTCTTTCTAATTTTTTTACCTCATATCCAAAATACTCACACATTCTTCTTATCTGTCTATTTAACCCTTGAGTTAGTATTATTCTAAATGAGTTTTTGCTTTCTTTCTTAACTAAGCATTTCTTAGTAACTGTTCCTAGTATAGGTACTCCATTACTCATACCTTTTACAAATTCATCAGTTATAGGCTTATTTACAGTGACAATATATTCTTTTTCATGATTATTACCAGCTCTTAATATCTTATTAACTATATCACCATCATTAGTCATAAATATTAATCCTTGAGAATCCTTATCTAGTCTTCCTATTGGGAAAATTCTTTTTTCATGATTTATAAAGTCAACTATATTACCTTTTATCTTACTCTCAGTAGTACAAGTTATTCCAACAGGCTTATTTAAAGCTATATAAACTAGTTCATTTTCAACCTTTAGAGGTTTTCCATCAATAGATACACTTTGACCCTTAGAAACCTTCATACCTGTTGTAGCCTTTATCCCATCTATCTTAACTCTTCCTTGTTCTATAAGCTTATCAGCCTCTCTCCTTGAGCAAAATCCTGTTTCACTTATATATTTATTTAATCTAACTTCATCTCTTATTTCATTTTTATTTGATACTATAATAGTATTTTTTGCTGAAGCTTTTTTAGCTACTTTTTGTTTATTATTTTTATTAGTTTTATTTAAATTTTTATCTTCACTCTTAAACTTTTTATTAGATAAACTCTTATCTCTTCTATTGTTATTTTTTGATGCTTTTCTCACTATAAATAATCCTTTCCTTAATTAATTTTTCTTCTCATAGCCTGAATTATTTATTTTTATTCTAAAATTATTCTTTGCATTATCATCCTTATTTACACTCTCAACATATTCTGTAACCTTATTTAAATCTACAGTATCCACCATTTTTCCAGTTATATAAACATCCACAATTCTATTAGGAGGAAGCATATCCTCTTCTTCAAAACCTTTTAAAATTGAGATCATACCATCTTCAAATTTCTTGTTTTCTAATTTTAGTTCTGTTATTAATATAGTTCCCTTTTCTGTTGGGGAATAACTATAAACTATTCTATCAAACCTATTCAATCCAATTTTAACCTTTGATGTTCCTTGAATTAATATAGTAGTTTCCTGTTGCTTATAAAGAAAAGTAACACTTCCTATAATAATAAATGCAATTAAAGCTACGCTAACTATTACTTTCCTATAATGTCTTAAAGTTTTCTTCTCTTTTCCGGACAATTCTTCTCCAACTTTATTTTCACATCTTGTTTTTATTCTTATAAATTGTCCTTCCTTAGTTAATATTATAGTACTCTTTTTCCCCTCTAACATAACTAATCCTTTATGGACAATTTCTTCCCCTTTTGTACCCTTTATAACAGCTAAGTTTTCTAAGTCCTTAAAATTTATATTTAAATACATAGCTAAATTTGTGTAATCTGCATTGTATAATAAAATTAAATAAGCTATTATGTAATTTGACCAACTTATAATCTTTTCATTACTAAATCCTGTTTTTTTAGCTATAACCTTTGTTTGTAATTCTCTTCTATTTATTATCTTTCTTAATAACACTTCTTCATCAACTAAGAAATAGGCTATATTAAGAATTAAATTTCTTTCCTCAATATTAAACTCTTCATTTGAAAGACTCTTTAAATCAACTTTAAATTTTCTAAGCTCTTTTATGAAAGTACTTATTTCTTTTTTCAATATGTTTTTATCTAGATTTTTCTTTATATTCCTAGTAGAAAACATATATTTATCTTTTCTAAAAGTTACCTCACTCACTCAAGATACACTCCTTTATGTATATTTTATAAAAAATAAGACTAAGGCAAAAACCCAGTCTTATTCCACTAACTTTCCTTTTACTATAACCCTATTTTTAGCGTCAGTTGTACATGTAACTATAGTTATAGTAGCATCTTTTGTTGGGTTTAAAGCCTCAGTTTCATCTGGAGTAACCTCATACATATCAGTTACTTCATAAGTATACTCTTTTCCATTGTAAGTAACTTTGACTTTATCCCCTTTTTCAAGCTTATCAATATCCTTAAAAGCTTGTCCAAAATATGATATTCTATGTCCTGCTATTGAGAAATTTCCTTTTTCCCCTGGCATTGGTGAACCTGGGAAATGACCCACTACATACTTTATATCTTCATATCTAACGCCTTCTATTATGCCTATCTCTAAATTTATCTTTGGAATATTTAAAATAGCAATTCCTTTTCCCTCTTCAAGTTGTGCTTTTTCTGGCTTTTTATCTTTTTCAACTTCACCTTTATCAACTTTATTCTTTTCGTCACTATTTTCTTTAGTATCTTCTTCTAATGTTTCCCTATCTTTATTTTCACCCTCTGGAACATCAAACTGTAAATTTCTAAAACTATCTAAAACAGCTTGCTGCTGTCTATAAGTATCATATTTCATCCAAATAGTTACTCCAATAAGTGATATCCCTGCCACTATTAAAAGAATACCTAATACATTTCTAATTTTTCCCCACACTTCTCAATTCACCCTTTCAATTTAAATTCCCTTTTACTTAAAGCTTCTAATAATATTAATAAAAACTAAAATTATTTCTAATCAATTATTATAAGCTATTTTCTTTAATTAAATCTTAATTTATTATACCATAGCCCCCATGATATCTATATAAAATTTTATATTATAAATATATCTTTTACATAATTAAAACCTATAAATATTTTAATTTTATGTAACTCTATTTTTGTTACAATTAGGTTTAATTTTCTTTAATAGCTATTGATACTTTGATAACATAATAGAATTATATATAATGAAATCATAAAAACAAATTTTTATTGAAAAAATAAATAAATTTAAGAGGTGATAAGAATGAGAATAGGAATGGGATATGATGTTCATAAATTAGTTGAAAATAGAGATTTAATATTAGGTGGAGTAAAAATTCCTTATGAAAAAGGACTTTTAGGCCATTCAGATGCAGATGTATTATTACACGCAATAATGGATTCACTATTAGGTGCAGCAGCCTTAGGAGATATAGGAAAACATTTTCCAGATACAGACCCTAAATATAAAGGTGCTGATAGCATAAAACTTCTAGAATTTGTAGGTGAACTTTTAAATAAAAATAACTATAAAATATCAAATATAGATGCAACTATAATAGCTCAAAGACCAAAAATGGCTCCTCATATACCTACTATGAGAGAAAATATAGCTAGAGCATTAAATATAGACTTAGATCAAATAAATGTTAAAGCAACTACTGAGGAAGGACTTGGTTTTACTGGTTCAGGTGAAGGAATCTCATCTCAAAGTATTTGTCTTTTAATAAAATAAAAAAGATAGGCCTTATATAGCCTATCTTTTTTTACTTTATACCCAAGTTGATTAAACCCCTTTTATATAAATCCCCTTTTTAATGCTTATTGCTTTTTAATATTTTATTCAACGGCTATAGCATTTAACTCCCCACTTTTTTCAGCACTTTCTTTCTTTTGGAAAAATGCTATGAATACTATTGCACTTATTCCCATTAAATATGGGTAGAATAAAAATTTCATTATTTCAAATGAACTTAATCCAGTTAAAGCTGCCGCTGACATTAATTGTGCTCCATATGGAATTATTCCCTGAACTGCACAAGAGAACATATCTAATATTCCTGCAATTCTTTTTGAATCTAAGTTATATTCATCTGAAATATCCTTTGCTAAAGGCCCAACTGTAACTATAGCAATAGTATTATTTGCAGTACATGCATCAACTAAGCTTACTAACAATCCAATACCAAATTCAGCCCCTTTTTTGCCATTGATTCTCTTAGTAACTAAGTTTAATACATAGTCTATACCACCATTTTCTTTTATTATTTCAACAATTCCCCCAATTATTATTGAAATTAATATAAGTTCACTCATTCCCCCTATACCAGTTGATATTGAAGTAAAGAAAGTCTTTAAATCTAAAGATCCTGTAAAGAATCCAATTGCTCCAGCTAATACTATTCCACCTGATAATATAGCAATTACATTAGCCCCCATTAATGCAGCTATTAAAATACCTAAGTAAGGAATAATCTTAATAAAATTATAATCGTATTGGCCTACTGATGTATTAGCCCCACTTCCTAAGAATGTATATATTACAATTACTAAGATAGCAGCTGGTAATATAACTTTAAAGTTTATTTTAAACTTATCCTTCATTTCGCATCCTTGAGTCTTTGTTGCTGCTATTGTGGTATCAGAAATCATTGATAGATTGTCCCCAAACATAGCTCCACCTACTACTGCCCCAACTATAAGTGGTAATGCTATATTAGTTTTATCTGCAATCCCCATTGCTATTGGTACTATAGCAGCTATTGTTCCCATTGATGTTCCTAAGGATATAGCTATAAATGATGATATTATAAATATTCCTGCTACTAATATATTTTTAGGTAATATTGTTAATCCTAAATTCACTGTAGATTCTACAGCTCCCATATTCTTAGCAACTTCTGCAAAAGCACCAGCTAATATAAAGATTAAACACATTAAAATTATATTGTTATTACCAGCCCCTTTACAAAATATCTCTATGTTCTTTTCAAGACCTCTTTTTCTATTCATGAATATCCCAACTAGAACTGCAATTATTCCTGGAACTAAAACAGATACAGAGTAGAAATCTTTCATTACTAATGAAGTTCCCAAGTAAATCGATACAAAAATTATTAATGGTAATAATGCTGAAAACTTTCCTTTTTTCATTTTCTCTCCTCCTAATCTATTTAATAAATCTATCCTTTATCCTACAAAATAAAAAAACTTCTATCCTAGGATAGAAGTTATTATTCTTACAGACTCTCTTTCTTATCTCTCAGTTTCTACCGCAGGATTTAGCACCGCTATAAATCTTTGCATAGGAAATTGCTACTGATTTTTCTCATTTTAAAATCAGTATTGTTTTAACCGCAAAGAATTACCGGTTGCTGGGTTTCACAGGGCCAGTCCCTCCACCTCTCTTGATAAGATTTATTAAATTTTGTTTTTTTAAATAGTATCATGCTAAAATTACTTTGTCAATTTATTTTTTTGATTTTAATAATTTATTTACTTATTAATTTATATAACAAACTTTCAAGTAATATTCCTTCATTTGGAGGATAATCAAATTTTTCGCTATATTCTATAGCTTCTGCAATAAAATTACATGACTTCTCCAATGCTTTTTCAGTGCTTTCACCTCTTAATATCCATCCGATTAACAATGAAGCAAAAGCATCACCTGTTCCACAATAAAAAGCATTTATTCTTTTATGAGAATAGGTGTAAAACATTTTTTCTTCTCTATCATAGAGTACAGTATCAATATATTCATTTGCTATTGAACTTGCTACACTTGTTATTATACTTATTTTAGGTCCTAAATTCCCTAGACCTACTAAATACTCTTTTATCTCATCTTCATTTAAAATTTCTTTATATTCTTTACCCAAAAGAAAAGAAGCTTCTGTAATATTGGGAGTTATTATATCTGCACTTTTTATTAACGTTCTCATTTCTTCAATCATTTTCTCACTCATGCCATCATAAAGCTTTCCATTATCAGCCATGACAGGGTCTATAACTACTAGAGTATTATCTTCTTTAAACTCTTCTATAAATTTTTCAACAAATTTAACTTGATTAGGATCAGCTAAATATCCACTATATATGCATTGAAAATTTAAATTAAGTCTTTTCCAATGATCTTTGGTTTCATATATAAAATCGCTTAAATCTCTGATTGCAGGTTTTCCAAATCCATCTGTATGTGCTGATAATACTGCTGTTGGAAGTGGACATACTTGATTTTCCATTGAAGATAATATAGGTATTATTGTTGCTAATGCTGCTCTCCCATAGCATGAAATATCATGAATAGCAGCGATTTTATTCATAGGTTCCATTTCTATCTCCCTTCAAAAATCTGCTCTTAAATAAAATTCTTATTACCTAGTATTATATTAATTAAAATTTCTTATATCAAATGTATCGGTATTTTTATATAAAATAAAAAAAGCATCGCTTATAAAACGATGCTTGGTGCACCATCAGGGATTCGAACCCTGGACTCCCTGATTAAGAGTCA
>OAVR01000054.1_pt1 | contig 80592 bp, 78 predicted proteins | sample 1476451 | NCBI WGS metagenome assembly OAVR01 (sample SAMEA2580105, study PRJEB22360) | human gut metagenome | biome: human gut; feature: human-associated habitat; material: faeces | place: Denmark | collected 2008/2010 | reverse complement strand
CTTTTTCTCCTTTTCGTCTATTTAAGATAATAGGCTAGCTCCACAAGAAAACCGACGCGCGTTGCGTGGCAATGCAACCGAGCGTGTCGCAACCTCTTGCATCAAAGCTAATAGCTGTTTTTCACAGCACCATAGTAGTTTAACACAAACAAAGGCCCAATGCAAGGGATTTGAGAAGATTTTTTTCGTTTTTTTGATGAAAGTGTTTTCGAAAGAAATAGAGTGCTAAAAAAGTTGCTATTATATAGGAAAAAGGGAGCGAGACAGAACAAATTTATATCCAATTTGTTCGTCGTCTCGCCCCCGCACAGTTGATTAGGTTATCTTTGGAGCTTAACAAGCGAACAAAGATACCAATCAACTACTGCGTCTAGCAGTTATTCCTATTATTCTCAGATGGATGTAGTCTTTTTTCTTCCTATTTATCTATTTCTAGAAATTCCGTCCTGATTTGTTATAGCCATATTTTTCAACGAAATGCTCACGGAATTCTAAGAGATTGTCATCCATGATGGCTTGACGGATCTGCTTCATGAGGTTGATCAAGAAATACAAGTTGTGGTAGCTGGTCAAGCGAATGCCGAAGGTCTCATCTGCCTTGAGGAGGTGGCGAAGATAAGCTCGGGTGTAATTTTTACAAGTGTAGCAATCACATTCGGGATCCAGCGGTGTAAAGTCTTCTGCAAATTGCGCATTTTTCACTACCAGGCGTCCTTGGCTAGTCATACAGGTACCATTTCGCGCAATCCGCGTCGGCAAGACACAGTCAAACATGTCCACTCCACGAATAACGCCATCAATCAGACTGTCTGGAGCTCCTACTCCCATGAGATAGCGCGGCTTGTTCTCTGGTAAGAGCGGAGTTGTGAAATCCAGCACCGCATTCATCTCTTCATGGCTTTCCCCAACAGCTAAGCCACCGATGGAATAGCCTGGAAAGTCCATGCCGACCAAATCTTGAGCAGACTGACGGCGTAAGTCTTCAAATCCAGCCCCTTGGACAATCCCGAAAAGACCTTGATCATGAGGGCGACGGTGAGCCTTTAGGCCACGTTCTGCCCAACGACTGGTCCGTTCGATTGATTTCTTCACATAATCATAGGGTTGATAGAACTGAGGGCATTCATCAAAGGACATCATGATGTCGCTTCCTAGATTGTTTTGGATGGAGATGGCCTTTTCTGGAGAGAGGAACATCTTCGAGCCGTTGAGGTGGTTTTTAAAGGTTACCCCTTCTTCAGTGATATTGCGGGTATCCGCTAATGAATAGACCTGGAAGCCTCCACTATCTGTCAAAATCGGCTGGTCCCAGTTCATGAACTGGTGCAGTCCTCCTGCTTTTGCGACCAAGTCATCCCCCGGACGAAGCCAGAGATGGTAGGTGTTGGCCAAGATAATGCCGGAACCCATTTCCTTGAGTTCTTCTGGCGATTGGGTCTTAACGGTTGCCTGAGTCCCTACAGGCATAAACATTGGGGTTGGGAAGGTCCCGTGAGGGGTGATAATTTCTCCCAGACGAGCACCTGTATGCTTTTCTTTTTTGATTAATCGATATTGAATCGGTGAATCTGTCATGGTTACCTCCGTACTGGGAAAAACAGTCCCAGCCTTCTTATTCCTGTCACAGTTTTCCTGTGAGCACCTGTACGATTGTACCAAATTTTACCGGCTCTGTCACGGACTTATGTTATAATAAAAAGTACTACTATGAAGAGAGTGTCATCTATGAACCTTAAACTGATTCGCCTCCGGGCACGTACCATGCAAGTCCAGCAACCGGGCTTAGCTATCCTTTTTGCTCTTCCGGTCCTGTTGACCATTCTTGCTAACTTTCTCTTAAGTGGGCAAGATCTGGTTGATCTACTACCGGACATGACCTTGCAGCAAGCAAGTATCTACATGATCCAGCGGCAGCTCTTTCCTTCTGTCGTCTCCTTTGTCATCTCTATTTTAGTGATCGGTGCGACTTTTAGCTATTTAGATACGATTAATCCCAAGATCGAACACCGAACACGTGTCTTAGATATCTTTAAACAAGATCGCTTTACCTCTGTATTTGCCACCTTGATCTTGAAGCAAGCCGTCCTCTTTTTATGGGGACTCATCCTCTATGTGGGGAGTCTCATCAGCACCTACGCCAGCATTCGATTTTTGGCGATCTACGATAAGGTGAGCAACCCTAGCACTCTGAGTGCTTCCAGTCCTGAATTCCAATCTCTCATGCAACAAATGCCTCTGATGACTGCTGGTGTCATACTTGGCCTGATTGGCCTCCTCTTTTACCTGCCACAATACTACAGTCTCAGCTTGGTCGAATTGATCCTCTATGAGCAATTACGAGACGGCGACTACAAGGGAGCCTTTGGAGTCCTTCGCCAAAGTCGTGAAACCATGAAAGGGTTCCGCAGCAATCGCTTGGTGCTCGATCTAACCTTGATTGGTTGGTACTTCTTGAATTACTTCACGCGCGATGTCATCGGCTTTTATACCATGCCTTACTTTATCAACTGCCAAATTGCCTTTTATGATCAAATCAAGCAGATTAAACAAGGGCCGCGCCATTTTACAGGCCATCCAAGCCATGAAACTGAATAAGAGTAAGAAGAAAACCCCAGCTTGCTGGGGTTTTCTTCTATTCAATTGTTTATCATTTATAAACCGTATAGGGAGTCCCCTAAGATCAGTCGGGTGTGTTCCCGTTTGATACAGCGGTTCATGACGATATCTTCTCGTCCAGCTCCACGAAGGATTTCTTCTGCTTCTTGATTTTCTAGCTCCAATTGTGCCCAGAAAATTTTCGCATCCGTCTCAATAAAATCACGCGCTACATCTGGCAAAAACTCACTGCGACGGTATACATCGACGATATCTACTGGGAAAGGAATCTCCTGCAAGCTAGCATACACCGTTTCTCCAAGAATCTGGCCACCGGCTGCACGAGGATTAACAGGAATAATCCGATAGCCCCGCTCTTGCATCTCCTTACTGACACGATGACTGGTTGTGTCTTCACGATCAGATAATCCAACTACAGCGATGATCTTGCTCGTTTCTAGGTAATGTTTGATAATGCCATCACTAGGATTGCGAAATGAATAAGCCATAAGAATCTCCTTTTGTATGCGTTTCCTTTCTTTAAATAGTATAACAATACGGAAGGCATTGCAAGTGTTTGTCATTAAAAGAGGTAGGAAACTGAAAAGTCTCCTACCGCTTTCTGTTTTGAACAAACTCAATTTTATTTGGCTTCATACCATGTCTTGCCTTCGTTTTCATCGGCTTCCAGTGGTACTGCAAGTTCGATAGCGGATTCCATGGTCTCTTTGACTAGTTCTTTGATCGCTGCCAGTTCATCACTTGGTACTTGCAGAACAATTTCATCGTGCACCTGAAGAAGCATCTTGGTCTTGTATGCTCCTGCTTCTAGCGCTTGGTCCAAGTGGATCATGGCAATTTTCAAGATATCTGCTGCAGATCCTTGGATTGGTGAGTTGATAGCCGTCCGCTCCGCAAAGCCTCGAACATTGAAGTTGCGAGAATTGATATCTGGAATCTCCCGACGACGCTTGAAGAGAGTTTCTACATAGCCTTTGTCACGCGCTTCCCGTACCACTCTCTCCATATAGTCCTTGATGCCAGGGTAGCGTTCGAAGTAGGTCTCAATATAAGCCTTGGCTTCTTTTCGACTGATCCCTAGGTTGTTAGACAGTCCAAAGTCGGAAATTCCATAAACCACACCGAAGTTTACTGCTTTTGCATTGCGACGGTCGTTCGGCGTCACATCTTCAGGTTTTGCAATATTGAAAACTCGCATAGCAGTCGATGTATGGATATCTGCCCCATGTTTAAAGGCGTCAATCAAATGCTCATCTCCCGAAATATGGGCCAAGACGCGCAGTTCGATTTGTGAATAGTCCGAACTCAGCAAGACACTGTTTTCCTCTTCTGGGACAAAGGCCTTACGAATAAGACGACCTTGTTCCAAACGGACAGGAATGTTTTGCAGGTTGGGATCCACACTGGACAAACGGCCTGTCTGCGTCAAATCCTGTACATAGCGGGTATGGATCTTCCCATCTTCCAAAATCCAATCTTGAAGACCGATGACATAGGTCGACTGGATCTTAGCAATTTGGCGGTATTCAAGAATCTTAGACACAATCGGTGCAATTGGAGCCAGGCGTTCCAAGACATCAACGGCTGTTGAATAGCCGGTTTTTGTCTTCTTAGTATATTCAAGAGGGAGTCCCAATTTTTCAAAGAGAATGACCCCCAATTGTTTTGGAGAATTGATATTAAACTCTTCTCCTGCAAGCTCGTAGATTTCTTGAGTCAAGCGTTCCAAAACCACTTCGTTTTCCACCTGCATGTCTTCTAGGGTCTGACGCTCTACCTTGATCCCCGCGATTTCCATCTTGGCCAAAACAGCTGCTAGCGGTTGCTCCATATCATAGAGCAAATCTAGCTGGTCATGGGCTTGCAACTGTTCCACCATGGGCTCTTCGGTATCCAGTAAAACAGCGACTTTCCGTGCCAAATGCTCTAATAGGACCGCCTTTTCTGGGATAGCTTTTTTGGCTCCCTTGCCATAAACGACTTCGTCCAGCGGTAGCGCAATCTGACTATAGAGACTCGCAATGGTTGAAATTTCATTGTCCTCTACGGTCGACAAGAGATACTTGGCCAATCGACTGTCAAACGCGGGATTTTGAAGGGTAATGCCCAAGTGGCTAAGCAAGACCTTGGCCCGCTTGAAGTCATAGACCTTGAGGGGCGTTTTTTCGAGAAATTCTTTGAAAATCGGTGTTTGTAAAAGACCAGTATCTGTACTCGCGTAGAGCTGACCTTTGGTCCCCCATGCGAAACCGATGATGGGTTCCGTATGGTAATTGTCCCCAAAAATCTCAAAATGGAAGAAACTATCTTCCGTGAGCATATCTGAAGTGACTTGCTCGACTTCTGTATAGTCAATAGCTACAGGAGCTGCTTCTTCTCCACTGAGATCCAAGGCCTGACGGAGTTGCTTGAAGCCCATCTCCTCATAAAACTTGGCAAGATTTTCTAGATGAGGACCCGAATAAGTGATATCGTCCAGGCCAATTTCAATAGGCGCATTGGTATCGATGGTTGCGAGAGTCTTAGACAGATAGGCCTGTTCCTTATCGTTGATGAGGTTTTCCTTCATCTTAGAAGCCTTCATCTCGTCGATATGCTCGTAAATGCCATCGAGAGAACCGTACTCTAGGAGTAGTTTGATCCCGGTCTTTTCTCCGATCTTAGTAACACCTGGGATATTATCCGATTTATCTCCCATCAAGGCCTTGAGGTCGATAAACTGCTCGGGTGTCAGTCCCATCTTTTCTTTGAGATAGGCTGGAGTGAATTCTTCAAACTCTGCTACCCCTTTTTTGGAGATTTCAACCACCGTATTGTCATCCGTCAGTTGGATCAAATCCTTGTCCCCAGAGACAATGGTCACATCAAATGGCACCGAGGTAGTTTCTGCCATCTTATCCAGCGTTCCAATAATATCATCCGCTTCATACTGGGCCAGCTCATAATGGCGGATTCCCAAATGATCCAGTTGCTCACGAATGAAAGGAAACTGCTCGCGGAACTCATCTGGAGTTTTTGCACGGCCCCCTTTGTAGTCGGCATACATCTCCGTCCGAAAAGTCGTCTTTCCTGCATCAAAAGCAACGAGGACATGGGTCGGTTGGATGCGCTCCAATAGATGGCTCAACATGAGGTTAAAGCCATAAACCGCATTGGTATGCAAACCATTGGCATTTTTGAAGCGATCAATTTGATTATAGAGTGCGAAAAAGGCACGAAAAGCGACGGAAGACCCGTCGATGAGTAGTAATTTGTTCTTTTTTTCCATAGGCCTATTATACCACGAATCACAAGGTCTCTGGTACATAAAAACTCTACCCTTTCGGGTAGAGCCTTCTTTAGGAGTTTCTTATGAAAAATGAAGAGAAGTGTTTATTCGCCGTAACAAGAACCTTGTTGTGGCAATTTCTTAAAGCGTTTTGGATAATTAACTGAGATTTTCATTTTCTGTACCTCATTTCTTATTGGATGAGTACAGTATACAAGAGAAACCTAAACGATTCCTTATAGAAAGCTTCAAGAAAACTAAAAGCTGAGGCGAAAAACACGCGGTTGTTTTTTGCTGCAAGCTGGTAACTGAAGATGGAGCCCTGTCTCATCTTGACTCCAAGAAAGGAGCTGACTTTCTCCAAGGAGTTCCACCTTTTGAATGCGCGCATGAAGGATTCTCGGTTGCTTGAGATCATAGGCGAGAGACGGCAAGGTCAGCTCTTCTGTCCTTCCACTTGGTTCCAGCTGGATAGCATAAAGAAAACCATCACGCATGGTATAGCGGAAATCTTGGCTGGTATAGAGTGGCGCTTGCCCATCTGAGAAGGAACCTTCCTGGGCCTCGGTCGGTCCGTCTGATGACACCCGCCAAGGCCGACTCTGATAAATGGCTTCTCCATTTACCACCAGCCAGTCCCCGATCTCTGTGAGGATGTCTTGGTCTTGCTCAGGGATCGTGCCATCTGCCTTGGGTCCAATATTGAGCAGAAGATTGCCATTTTTTGCCACAACATCAACTAAATTTTGTAGCAATTCCTTACTGGTCTTGTAGGCTAGATCCTGGGTATAGCACCAAGAATTACGGGCGATCGCGGTATCCATTTGCCACGGAAAGGCTTGCGTCTCTCCGTATCCTCCCCGCTCCATCTCAACGATTCCTGAACCGAAAGGGAGGGCATCCTGTTTGTAACAAACAGCCACCTTGCGATCCTCTTGTGCTGCTAGATTGTAATAATAAGCCAAAAAGCGCATCAAGTAGGGACGGAAACTCTCATGCTGGATCCACCAGTCAAAATAAAGGAGCTCTGGCTGGTAGTCCCGCACCAGTTCACAGGTTCGCAAAAGCCAATCTTCCAAGAATTCTTTGCTTGGATAAGGCTTGGAAGTCAGATCAAAATGATCCTTGGGCTCTGGCTCCGCTGGCCAATAAAGGCTGTCTCTTGGGGCTTCTTGCGGAATGTCACTAGTGAATTCCTTGCCATGTGAAAAGAAAAACTGGTGTTCTGCCCGGTGAGAGGACGTACAGAAGTGCAGGCCACGTTTTTCTGCTTCCTTCCTCAGCTCTCCTAAGACATCTCGTCTCGGCCCCATTTCTAAGCTATTATAAGGCGAGAGAGTAGAGGCATACATCTGAAAACCATCGTGGTGCTCCGCAACTGGAAAAAGATACTGGGCTCCCGCTTTTTGAAAGAGATCCAGCCAAGATGCCGGATCAAATCGATCGGCTGTAAAAAGAGGAATGAAATCTTTGTAACCAAAGCTAGCCTGGTCTCCAAAATGCTCTCGATGATAGTCATAGCAAAGATTCCCTTGGATATACATATTTCGCGAATACCATTCCGAACCAAAGGCAGGTACACTGTAGACGCCCCAGTGGATAAACATTCCAAATTTGGCATCTCGATACCAATCTGGACAGACTTGATGGCTAAGAGAGTCCCAGGTTGGTTCAAAAGGACCTGACTGGATGACTTGATCAATCTCTTCAAGGCTTATCATTCTCTTCTCCTCTTTTCTTGTTACTACCTCTATTGTAACGAGAAACCCTCGTTTGTAAAGACAAACGAGGGGAATGTTTAAAATAGTAGACAAAGAGCTTGATCTAGGAGAATCAAGCTGATGATGAATGAAATGAAGCTTCTAGACTTTCACTGCTTGAGAAATGAAACGAACGATGGCATCTGTCTCCCCTTGGTGAAGAGCCTTAACAATTTTGGACCCCACAATAACTCCATCTGAGACCTTGTTGAAACGGTGAACATCCTCCATGCTGGAAACTCCAAAACCTGTTAAAACAGGAATGGACGCTATTTCGTGTAATTGGGCCAAGTGGTGATCCAAATCATCTCGATAGCTACCAGCTTTCCCCGTCACTCCATTGACAGCAACGGCATAGATAAATCCTTCTGCATCTTGGATCAATTTCTTCTGGCGCTCGATTCCTGTGGTTAAGCTCACTAGCGGCACCAAAGCGATGTCCTTATCCACTAATAGAGGCTCTACCAGATCCGCATGCTCATGAGGAAGATCCGGAATAATCACTCCCTTGACCGCTGTTCCTTCTACATCTCTAAAGAAGTTTTCAAGCCCATATTGGAACAAGGGGTTGAAATAGGTCATGATGACCAAAGGAACACTTGTCTCTAAGTGCTGGATCGTTTGCACCAGTTCCTCTGTCGTCGTCCCATGGGCTAAACTTCGTAGTCCCGCCTCTTCAATCACAGGACCATCTGCCACCGGATCCGAAAAAGGAATGCCAACCTCAATAGCTGAGACACCAAGTTCCTCCAAAAATTGGATGGTTTCCTGCAAACCTGCTAAGCCTTTTTCATGATCTCCTGCCATAATATAAGGAACAAAGATCCCTTGCTGCTGGTCTTTCAGCTTTTGTAAATGCTCTGTTAAGGTCTTTCCCATCTTACTCTCCTCTCTCTTGTTCTAGGCGGTCTTTGACTTGTACCACATCTTTATCCCCACGACCTGATAAGCAAACGATCATAGATTTTTCAGGCCCCATCTCCTTGGCCAATTTCACCGCATAGGCAATAGCATGGCTCGATTCCAGAGCTGGAATGATTCCTTCTACTTTCGAAAGCAATTGAAAGGCTTCTAGGGCTTCTTGGTCTGTCACAGGCACATAGGTTGCCCGCTTGATCTCATGGAAATAAGAATGCTCTGGCCCAATCCCAGGATAATCGAGACCTGCCGAAATCGAGAAGGCTTCTAAAATCTGTCCATGGGCATCCTGTAACACATCCATCAAGGCGCCGTGAAGGACTCCTGGACGTCCCTTGGTCAAGGTTGCTGCATGCTGGTCTGTATCTACCCCAAGTCCAGCTGCTTCCGCCCCATACATGGCAACAGTTGTATCCTCTACAAAAGGATAAAAGAGGCCAATAGCGTTCGATCCGCCTCCTACACAAGCTAGGACGGCATCTGGCAGAGCCCCGTCATTTTGCTCTGCAAATTGGCGTTTAGCTTCCCTGCCAATGACACTTTGAAAATCACGGACAATCTCTGGGAATGGATGAGGTCCTAGAGCAGATCCCATGATATAGTGGGTATCTTCCACGTTTGCTACCCAGGCTCTAAGGGCAGCATTGACTGCATCCTTGAGAACACGCGATCCATCTGTTACCGATTGAACCTTTGCCCCCAACAACTCCATCCGAAAGACATTAAGGGCTTGGCGTCTGACATCTTCTTCCCCCATGTAGATGGTACATTCCATATCAAATAAAGCAGCGGCCGTTGCTGTTGCAACACCGTGCTGTCCGGCCCCTGTTTCTGCGATGATCTTCTTTTTACCCATTCGGTGTGCCAGCAAAACCTGTCCTAGAGCATTATTAATTTTATGAGCCCCTGTGTGGTTGAGATCTTCTCTTTTTAGAAAGATCTTGGCTCCACCGACATACTTGGTTAGATTCTTAGCGTAATAGAGCGGTGTTTCCCGACCGACATATTGTTTCAGAAGCTGATCCAATTCTGCTTGAAAAGAAGGATCTGCTTGACTTTCTCTGTAGGCTTCTTCTAATTCTAAAACTGCTGTCATCAAGGTTTCAGGGACAAATCGTCCCCCGAACCGCCCGTAAAATCCGTTTTGATCTGGTTGTTTATATGCCATGCTTGACCCTTTCTATAAATCGTTTTATCTTTTCTTGATCTTTTTTTCCATTTGTCTCGACCCCACTGGATACATCCACCGCATAAGGATGAAAGAAGCGAATGGCATCTGCTACATTGTCTACCGTCAAGCCTCCTGCAATAAAGAAGGGCTTTTTGAAATTTTGGGTTTCGAGTTCTTGCCAGTTAAAAGTCTCTCCACTTCCTGCTACTGGAGCATCAAAGAGCAGATAATCGGCACTGGTCTCAGGGAGTGCTGCGTCTTTTCCCACTTGAACAGCGCGAATCGTTTGTTGGGGAAACTCTTGCAAGATGGCATCATCCATCGGTCCATGCACTTGTATCAGGTCCAAGCCCACAACTTGGCAAGCTTTCTCCACTTCTTCTTTCTGTGGTGATACAAAAACTCCGACTTTTTGAACTCCCTCTGGAATCCCTGTAGCCAACTGCCTAGCTTGCTCCAGCGTGACTTGCCGTTTGCTTGGTGCAAAGACAAAACCAATGTAATCCGCACCTGCCTCAACAGCTGTCTGGACAGCTTCTGGGGTGGATAATCCGCAAATTTTAACCTTTATCAATCTGCAACTCCTTTACTTTTTCAGCCACATTATCTGCCTTCATGAGGGTTGTCCCAACGAGAATGCCATTAAAATAAGGAGCGAGCATGCGCGCATCTGCTTCTGTAAAAATAGCAGACTCCGAGATGTATACCGGTTCTTGTTCGAAATGGGTCGCCAATTCAAGGCTAGTATGGAGATCTGTCTCAAAGGTCACCAGGTTGCGATTATTGACCCCTATGATCTGAGCCCCAATCCGGTGAGCTACCTCTAGCTCTGTCAGATTATGGGTCTCCACCAAAACCTCCAGGCCAAGATGGGTCGCAAACTCATAGAGCTCCTTCAGACGAGCTTCTGATAAGGCTGCAACAATCAACAAGATCACGGTCGCCCCTGCGTTTCGCGCCCGAATTATTTGCTTTTCATCCACAATAAAATCTTTATTGAGGGTGGGGATACATACTTGACTAGATATTTCCCGGAGATACTCGATACTGCCCTTGAAAAACACTTCATCGGTCAAGACAGAAATCATCACGGCTCCATTTTCTTCGTAAGTCTTCGCCTGCGCGACGATATCCACATCGACATGAATATCTCCCAGACTCGGGCTAGCCTTTTTCACCTCTGCGATGACCTGAAGCTTTTCTGGATGACTCTTTAGGTAATCATACAGGCGGTAGGTCTCGCGCAAAGGTTGGAGCTCCTCTTCCTTCATCGCAGCCACTTCCCGCGCCTTTTCCTTTAGAATCTTTGGCAAGAATTCTTGACTCATTTTTGATACTCCTGTAATAATCTCAATTTCTCAAGGGCAGCCCCACTGGCAATCACTTCACGTGCCAAGGCAATCCCTTCCTTGATAGAATCTACCTTGCCATTGGCATAAAAACCAAGGCCGGCATTCAAGACCGTCACCTCTAAGAAGGGACTTGCTTCATTCTTCAAGACACTGAGCAAAATTTCCGCATTGCGTTTGGCGTCACCACCTCGTACTTGATCAATTTCAATGCGCTCCATTCCTATATCTTCTGGTTGAAAACTGGATAAGGTAACCCGTCCATTTTCCAAAATAGCGAGCTGGCTTTCTCCATCAAGGCCTGCCTCGTCCAAACCTTGTGGACCACTCACCACCACTGCGCGTTTCCGACCCAAATTCTTTAGAATCTCCGCCGTACTTTCCAGCATATCTGGACGACTGGTTCCCAATAGCTGGGTTTCTAGAGGAATCGGATTGATTAGAGGACCAGTTAAGTTCATCACCGTTGGAACCCCTAGCGCCAAGCGAGCGGGCATAATATAGCGCATGCCAGGGTGCAGATTTTTGGCAAATAGGAAGACAATTCCCGCCTTTTCAAACACTCTTCCCAAATCTTCTGGGCCCAAATCAAGGTTAATCCCTAGAGCTTCTAATACATCCGCAGAACCAGATTTGGAAGAGATCGAACGATTTCCGTGTTTCGCCATCTTGATGCCACCACCAGCAAGGACGAAGGCAGCTGTTGTTGAAATATTGAAACTATAAGAACGATCGCCCCCAGTTCCACAATTGTCCATCGCTCCTTGAACTTCTGTAGGAATAGCGACTGCATAGGCCTGCATCACTTTTGCAATAGCCGTCCGCTCTTCAACCGTTTCTCCCTTCATTTTGAGACCTAGAAGAAGGGCCGTCACCTGGGCTTCTGAAGCACGACCAGCAACGACTTCCTCCATAGCAGCTTCTAACTCTGCACTGGTTAGATCCATTCCTTCCGCCACTTTTGCAAGCACTTGTTTCATCTTCCGCTCCTTGACTAGTTTGACAAAATTTTCGATGGTCTTGAGCCCATCTGGCGTCCCGATACTTTCTGGATGGTATTGAAAACCATAAATCGGTAAGCTGCGGTGTTGAATTCCCATAATGGCTTGATCATCCGTCGTCCGAGAGGTAATGACAAAATCCTCTGGCATGTCTTCAATCGTCAGCGAATGATAGCGCATGACTGGGACTTCTTTTGCGACACCCGCGTATAGCGGAGATGGAGCTTCTAGCTGGATCTGGCTTTGTTTGCCATGCATGACCTGTGGTGCCAATCCCAAGCGCCCTCCAAAAACTTCCGCAATCGCTTGATGCCCCAAGCAAATCCCCAAGATTGGTTTGATCCCCGCGAAATCTCGAATCATCTCCTCCATCTTGCCCGCATCCTTTGGCCAACCTGGACCTGGAGAAAAGACCAAGGCATCTGCTTCTTGGGCAACTTGGTACAAGTCCGGATCATCATTTCGAAGCACCTGGACCTCATCAAATTTTCCGATATACTGTGCTAAATTGTAGGTAAATGAATCGTAATTATCTACTAATAAAATCATCCTTCTTCTCCAATCCTTGTCATTGATTTTGCCTTATTGACGGTTTCTTGGTATTCATTTTCAGCGATCGAATCATAAACGATTCCTGCTCCGGCCTGCACATAAGCCTTCTTATTTTTGAGGATCATGGTTCGAATCGCAATAGCAAAATCGAGATCCCCCGTCACAGAGAGATAGCCAATAGCACCCGCATAGACGCCACGTTTCTCTTTTTCTGCCTCATAGATTCGCTTCATGGCTCGAATCTTGGGAGCACCAGAAACGGTCCCAGCTGGAAGAGTTGCCTTCAGAGCCTCAATAGAGGCTAGTCCAGGAAGCAATTGACCCTTGACCACACTCGTCAGGTGCATCACATAACGGAAGAACTCCACTTCCATATATTTAGTTACTTCAACCGACCCATTTTGAGCGATACGACCAATATCGTTTCGCCCTAGATCCACCAACATCTGGTGTTCTGCGACTTCTTTTGGATCCCCTGCCAAATCAGTTGCCAATTGCCGATCACTCTCTTCATCAATCCCTCTTGGTCGCGTGCCAGCAATGGGATTGGTTGTCACCACTCGATCCTTGACCGACACCAGACTTTCTGGACTAGCCCCGATAATTTGGTACTCCCCAAAATCATAAAAGTAGAGATAATTCGAAGGGTTGGTCACGCGCAAATTGCGGTAATAATCCAATGGTTTTCCTGAAAAATCAGCTGAAAAACGTTGACTGAGCACGCATTGAAACATATCTCCTTTTCGAATATAGTCCCGCGCTAGGGCTACCATTTCCTCAAACTCTTTTTGCTCCAAATGATTGTGGAAATGAAGCGCATGCAGATCCTTGTCCTGAAACTCTTCCTTTGCAGGTCTTGCCAATTGTGCTAACACTTGCTCCAAGCTCGACGCTTGCTCTGCTTCACTCCGTCCACTATAGAGGTTCTCTTCCACCACATAAACCTTTTCCTTTTTGTGATCAAAAATTACATAGCTTTCATATAAGAAAAAGTGAAGATCTGGTGTGCCAATCGTATCTTCAGGAATGGAACCAATGTTCTCATAGAGGCCAATCAAGTCATAGCCGACAAATCCAATCGCCCCACCGTTAAAAGGAAGCTCTTCAGAAGTTTTCGTTTTGACCGTGATGCGATTCAAAAAGTCCAAAGGATCCTCTTCAACAATTTGATCATTGTAATAGAGGACGCCATTTTCAAACTTGACTTCACTGACTGGCCGATAGGCTACAATTGAAAAACGCGCATTCTCTTTTTCACGAGGGATCGACTCCAAGATCATTTTATGGGGCGCATCCAAACGCATATAAGCCAAAATTGGACTCAACACATCAGCAGATAAAACTTTTTTCATATCAGAAACCTCTCTTCTAGAACTCTTTTTCTAATGAATCGTAACGTCGCTTGCTAAGGCGAGCAAGGGTATCCCATCGCTCTATTTTCGCTTTGGGATCAATGTGCCTAAGCTCGCTTCGCTCGCTAAGGCACATAGAAAAGCCCTCACACAAAAACTGTGTGAGGGCGTAGTGTCCGCGGTGCCACCTCTTTTATAGGGAAAAATAGCTGGTCTTTCCCTACATCTCTATCTCCTCTATCAAGGAGTTGCACGGTAAGGGGTGCCAACCGAATTCACATGGGTTAGAATTCATTGATCATAACAGTCCAATTTTCATCAGTCGCTATTGCTTGTTCACAATTCCCACAAGCTCCCTGAAAATAGCTGACTCATTACTTTTCTGTTGCTACCATTATAACCCTTTTTCTTAGAAAGTCAATAAAATTTAGTCTTTTTTTATACTTTTTTCTACACTTATTTAATACAATCAACTCAAAGTTCCCTATCGGCGCATCTTTTTTAACCCAAAAATAGGATACTTAACAAGGCCAAAATAGCAGGGCCACCTTGGGTCAAGATAATCTTTTTATTGGCTGTCATCGCACCGTAGGCTGCAGCTCCAATAATAAAAAGCACAAAAATCGTAACAACTTCACTATTTTTAGAGACAAACAATCCATACAAGAGGAAGACACCAATCAAGGCATTGTATATCCCTTGATTCTTAAATAAAGAGGTCACAGATGGGCGAGCGAGTTCTTCTTTATCCATGTTGAAAACCCGACTTGTGGTATCAGATGTGGTTCTGATGCTCTCCAAATAAAAAATATACAAATGCTCCAGTGCAGCAAGACTTGCTAAAATAATCGTCAGTAATGACATCGTAGATTCCCCTTTTTATTCAACTGTTATTTGTTCAATGCCAGATACTAATTTGTCCAGCAGGTAAGAAAATTGCTCTTGTTCTTGAGCAGTCAAAATCCGACTCATCTGTTCTTTCACCGCCACATGATAGCGAGGGGGATGTTTGACCAAACGATTATAGGCCGTATCCGTCAAATGAATTAAGATTTCCCGCTGATTCTTTGGATTTCGACTCCGATGGACAAATCCTTCCTTTTCTAATATTTTGAAATGTCGGGTTAAAGCCGCTGGATCAATCTGCAAGCGCTCCTGAACCGCGATCTGATTGCAAGGCGCTTGTTCTAACAAATCCTGCAAGATTTGGTAACGTGTTAAGCTAATCCCTAGGCGCTTTTCAAATAACTGTGTAGTTGATTGATCTGCCAAGCGTAGTTGGTAGAGCAAATCATTTATTTCTGCCATGTCCCTTCCTCTATTCATTTTTGATAAATCAATAATTGACTAATCAATTATAAAACATTTCATATCCTCTGGCAAGAAAAAGAGCTTGCACTATTCTTTCACACAAAAAAAGCCGCCTGATTTGGCGACTCTTAGGGAGATTATTATGAAAAAGAAAAGTTTTAGGATTTTTCTAAACAAAGTTAGGAGGTCTTTGTTTATGCTTCTATTATAGCGGACATTTCTTAAAGAAAGCTTACGACTTTATTTCAAAATGAAAACAAATTCTTTACAGATTCTTTTCAGCGTTTAAAATAGCTGGGATATCTAGTAAGGTGTTCATCTGATGATTGCCTTGATAGTCAGACGTCAAGAAATTGATACTCTGAATCTGGCTATTTCTTGCAAAGTCAATATCCAGGCTCCGATCCCCAATATAGTAGGTATTTTCTGGCTCCAACCCGTACTTCTCCATCAGATACATGGCAGCTTCTGGGTCAGGCTTGCGGGCAAAACCACTTTGACTGGTCAAAATCTCTGTAAAAAAAGATTCCAAACCCAAGTCCCGCAGGATGACAAAGGCATTCTCTCCCTTATGGGTATAGACAAACTGCTCAATTCCAGCTTCTTGTCCCCAGGCTAGGACATCAGGCGCCCCATCCATCAGAAGGACCTGGGCATTTTTCTCTGCTAGACTTTCAGCTCGGCGATGATTCAAGTCAGTCACATCCAGATGATACTCCTCCGCCACGGCTACTAAAAGATCTTGAACCGAATGCTTCAAGATGTAGTCTTTAATGCTAGCTCGGTCAAAGGGAAGCTGATAAGTTGCATAGGTCTCCTCAAGACCTGCCAGAATCGCATCATAGGAATCCAGCAAGGTCCCATCCAAATCCCAAATAAAGGCTCGTTTTGTCATTTTTTCTTCTCTCCTACTTTTCGTCTATATAGCTGACTCAAAAATAGCCAACGAAAGCCATTGTCGAGCAGCGTCCCCGTCCAGACCCCTGGAAGGCCAAAGCCAAGGGTTACTCCAAGCAGATAACCGGCTCCAATTCGAATGACCCACATGCCAATCGTCGTTGCATAAAATGGAAGTTTCCCATTTCCCAAGCCTTGCCAAACAGCTGTATAGATGACCGTTCCTGCTGTAAACGGCGTTCCTAACAAAGAAAAGAGGACAACCGAAAGGCTAGCTTCGACTGCTTTTGTATCTTGTGTGTAGAGATGGGTCAGAAGGGTGCCCCCAAAAAAGATTCCCAAGGCAATGGGTAACATTAACACGAAGGACAACCAGTAAGACTGCTTTCGAAGGCGGGCAATCTGCTCAAGATCACCTTCACCCAGGCTCCGTGCCACGAGCATAACCGTCGCTGTGGCCACTCCAAATACAGGCATGTAGTTGAACTGGGTCAAGGTCTCTCCGATGGCATTTCCTGCGACTGCCTCGGTCCCAAAAGCAACCACGATCGCAATGATTACCACATCTCCAGCCCGCATCATCAGCCGCTCTCCGGCTGCTGGAAGTGCTAAGTTCAAGAGCTTACGATCCAATCCCCAACGAAGGGGGGCAAAGGGTAGCTGGACCTTTTGCCACAAGAGGACAACCCCCACCAGACGAGCCAGCACTGTCCCCAAAGCTGCTCCGACAATTCCCCAGCCAAAAAGGAAAATGGCTACAGAGGAGAACAGAGCATTTAATAGATTGGTCAAGAGGCTCACATACATAGGAAGACGTGGATTGTTGGCCACCCGAACCAAGGAGCCCAAGGTCGTCATCAATCCTAAGAGAACAATGGTCCCGCCGACCAAGGAAAGGTAAATCCCCCCGCTTTCGGCTACTGCAGCTTCAGTCCCCAACAGCGAAATCATCTGGCGCCCAAATAACAGCGATGCCCCTCCTAAGAGAGCACTCAACAATAAGGTCACCTTCAGTGACTCTGTCGCATGGTAGGCAATATTTTCTTGATTTTTTTCACCCAAGCTTTTGGACATAACACTGGCAACTGCCGCACCCAGTGCCAAAAAGATGGCTTGATAGATGGTGATGATATTCCCTGCGACGGAAACACCTGAAATGGCAATCAAGCCCAGGTGAGCCACTAAATAAGAGTCCACCATGCCCATCAGCATTTGTAAGAAATTTTCACCCATGGCAGGAAGGGCGATATTTAAGATTTTTTTGTATGAATTCATGAGTATATAAAAGAGCCAAACGGCTCTTTTGATCTTTCTAATACAGAGAATTAAAGTCCCAAGTAGTCTTCTACGGCTGCTTGCATGTCTTTGGCTGCCACGCTTGTACGATGGCGAACTGGTGCAGTTTCAAGGCCGTCTACAGCCGGTGGCACAGGAACACCTGAGAGTGTGTGTAATTTAGCCAAGGCTTCGAAATCGCCTAGACCTGTCTCGCCCGTCACCGCTTCTACTGCCACAACTGGGAATTTATAAGGACTTGCTGTAGAGGCAATGACTGTTTTAGCAGTATCCCCTGTTTGGGTCCGGTATTTTTGGTAAACGGCTGATGCTACGGCTGTATGAGGGTCTTCGATGTAATCAGACGCTTCATAGACCCGCTTGATCTCTGCAGCAGTTTCTGCTTCATCTGCGTATGCAGCCGCAAACAAATCTAAGATATCTGCATCAAAGTTGGACAATTGGTACTGACCTGTTGCAACGAGGCTTTCCATCAACTCTTTGGTCTTTGTGGCATCATTGCCAACCAAGTGGAAGATCAAGCGTTCCAAGTTGGAAGAGACCAAGATATCCATCGATGGACTAGTGGTTACTTTGAAGCTGCGTTTCTTATCATAGACACGTGTTTTGAAGAAGTCTGTCAAGACATTGTTCTCGTTTGAGGCACAGATCAATTTCCCAACTGGAAGACCGATTTGTTTGGCATAGAAAGCTGCCAAGATATTTCCAAAGTTCCCTGTTGGAACGGTGAAGTTGACTTTCTCTCCAGCTGAGATTTGACCTGTCTTGACCAATTGCGCGTAGGCATATACGTAATAAACAATTTGAGGCACCAAACGGCCAATGTTCATGGAGTTGGCTGATGAGAATTGCATCTTGTTGCCTGCCAATTTTTCACGTAGTTCAACATCGTTGAACATATGTTTGACATTGGTTTGAGCATCGTCAAAGTTTCCATCGATCGCGATGACATGGGTATTGTCCCCAGTTTGAGTCGTCATTTGCAACTCTTGTACCTTGCTGACACCGTCTTTTGGATAAAAGACAATAATTTCAGTACCTGGAACATCGGCAAAACCTGCCATGGCAGCTTTACCAGTGTCCCCGGACGTCGCTGTCAAGATGACGATTTTATTTTCCAGACCGTGCTTTTTAGCTGCTGTTGTCATGAAGTAAGGCAAGATCGACAAAGCCATATCTTTAAAGGCTATGGTTGAACCGTGGAAAAGTTCCAAGTTGTATTGGCCATCGAGTTTGACAAGCGGAGCAATGGCTGGCGTATCAAACTTGCTGTCATAGGCATGAGAAATACAGTAGTCCAATTCTTCTGCCGTAAAGTCGTCCAAAAAGGCTGACAATACAAGCTTAGCCACTTCTTGGTAAGAAGCGTCTTTGAGGGTGTTAAAATCTAGCTCCACTTGAGGATAAGAGACCGGAGTAAACAAGCCGCCATCTGTTGCCAAACCTTGAAGGATGGCTTGACTAGCTGTTACAGTATTTTTTTCATCTCGTGTTGATTGGTAAACTAATGTCATGACTGTTTCATTCCTTTACTAGTAGTCTTCTCATTATATCATAAATGTCAGAAAATTTAACGGCTTTTCGCCAAATCTTGGCAAAGGTCGGCAAACAGAATCAAGATAAAAGAGAGCAGGAGCAACCATTTTGCCCCTACTCCCAGATAAATCTTGTCTCCCCTTGTCTTTCCAGTTCGATCAAGCCAATCCCAACTCTGCTAAAACAGATGGGAAGTCTTTCTTCAAGCTTTCAAGAGCTACCGTTACTTCTTGACGAGTTTGGTTGTTTTTCACAGTGACTTGACCGCTTTCAACCTCACTGCTTCCTAAGGTAATCAAGGCTTTGGCCGCAAAGACATCTGCTGACTTAAATTGTGCCTTGAGCTTACGTCCAAGATAGTCACGTTCTGCCTTGAAACCTTGGATTCGAAGGGCTTGAACCAAGCTAAGCGCTGCTTCATTGACTTCATCTCCTAGGACGGCAATATAAGCATCTAATCCTGTTTCGATCGGTAATGTAATGCCTTTCTTTTCAAGAACGAGAAGGATCCGTTCCACACCGATACCAAATCCAAAACCAGCTGTCGCAGGACCACCGAAGTATTCCACCAAACCATCATAGCGACCACCCGCACAGACTGTCAATTCATTGCCTTCAATTTCTGTAATGAACTCAAAAATCGTGTGGTTGTAGTAATCCAAGCCACGCACCATATTGGTATCGATGACGTAGGCCACCCCCAAGTCTTCTAACATCCGACGAACCGCATCAAAATGAGCTTGGCTTTCTTCGTCTAGATAGTCTAGGATGGAAGGAACCTGTTCAACCGCCGCCTTGTCTTCTTTTTCTTTTGAATCCAAGACACGAAGCGGATTTTCTTCTAAACGACGTTGGCTGTCCTTAGACAATTGATCCTTCATTGGCAAGAGATAATCAATCAAGGCTTGACGATAAGCCTGACGACTGGCAGGGCTTCCCAAGGTGTTCAAGTGCAAGGTTACATTGTCAATCCCTAATTCTTTCAGGAATTGCGCTGCCATGGCAATGGTTTCGACATCCGTTGCAGGATTGCTCGATCCAAAGCATTCTACCCCAATTTGGTGGAATTGACGCAAACGTCCTGCTTGAGGACGTTCATAGCGGAACATTGGGCCTATGTAATAGAACTTACTTGGTTTTTGTACCTCAGGCGCAAAGAGTTTATTTTCTACATACGAGCGGACAACAGGAGCTGTTCCTTCTGGACGAAGCGTGATATGACGATCTCCCTTGTCATAGAAGTCATACATTTCTTTGGTAACGATATCCGTCGTATCCCCTACTGAACGGCTGATGACTTCATAATGTTCTAAGATCGGTGTGCGGATTTCATCATAATTGTATCGCGCAAAGACCTTGCGTGCAAAGCCTTCTACATATTGCCATTTCGCTGAATCGCCAGGAAGGATATCCTGGGTCCCTTTTGGTTTTTGTAATTTCATAGCCTTCATCCTTTGTCTTACTTTTGCCTCTATTTTACCACAAATTCGAAGAGAAATGGAGACTGGACCGAATTTCCTTCGTTCGACACGTTCAAAACCTCTTTCTCTTCTTGCCTTATCAGCCGAATTATGAGAAAATGGAAGCCATACTACACTGAAAGGATCTTGCAATGAGAGAGGATATCAAAATCAATGACCGCGCCCTGGCACTAGAGAAGCCGTTAATCGAAAAATTGGAGCTTGTATTTGATACCGATGTTGAGTTAGATGTCTATAACCTAGGACTGATCTACGAGATCCATCTAGATGAAGCCGGTACTTGCAAGGTGGTCATGACCTTCACCGATACGGCTTGTAACTGTGCTGAGAGCCTTCCGATCGAAATCGTCGCTCGCCTAAAAGAAATTGAGGGGATCGAAGATGTCAAGGTTGAAGTAACTTGGTTACCCGCTTGGAAAATTACACGAATCAGCCGATACGGGCGCATCGCCCTTGGCCTTCCGCCACGATAATAAGCATTGCCTTTTTAAAAATGTAGTCAACTAATGAAGGAATGCCTCTTTGGAAATCCGATCCACAATAAAAAACGAGGAACACCAGCTCTGCCATCAGAGTTTGTTCCTCGTTTTTTATAATGTTTAAATCCATTCAAACTTTTTCACTACCAGAATGGACTAAGCCTCGTCAGCTTTTGGTTCTGGAAGGATTTGGTACAACACGATTCCTAGAATCGTTGAAGTTGCCACACCTGTAATTTGAAGACCACCAAGGTCAATCATCAAACCACCGATCCCTGATACCAAGATCACACTAGCAATCAAGAGATTCTTTTTATTATCAAAATCAATCTTATGTTCAACTAAAATTTTCAAACCGCTAGCAGCGATAACCCCAAAGAGGGCAATAGACAAACCTCCCAATACAGGAGTTGGAATAGAGTGCAAGAGTGCTGATAGCTTCCCAATAAAGCTCATGACAACCGCAATCACTGCTGCGCCTGAAATAACGTAAACTGAGTAGACCTTACTAAGGGCCATAACCCCAATGTTTTCCCCATAAGAAGTTACTGGAGGAGCTCCAAAGAATCCAGCAATAATCTGTGCCAAGCCATCACCAGTAAGCGTATGATCAAGCCCTGGATCCTTGAAGTAATCACGCTCAGTCAAACTATTTAAAACCATGAGGTGACCAAAATGTTCCGTCATGGTCACAAAGGCAATCGGAGCCATGGTCAAAATCGCACTTGGATAGAGCTTAAAGCTATAATCCACAAATGGAATGTCAAAGTTTGGAACTTGAATCCAATGCGCCGCACTTACCTCTGAGAAATTGACAAAACTATGTCCTGTTATCAAACCAAGAGCCAATGAGAAAATATAGCCCACAATTAATCCAAGTAAAATTGGGACGACACCGACAATCTTCTTGCCATACATGTTAAAGAGGATAACCGCAAAGAGGGTCACCATCGAAATCAATAGAGCATAACCGCTATAGCTTTTATTTAAGGTTGTCGCATCAGTGACTGCATTCGCCGCAAGACTCAAACCAATTACCATGATAATGGGACCAACCACGATTGGTGGAAGGACCTTATTAATCCAATCTTTACCCGCATGCTTAACAATCAGAGCTACAAACAAGTAGACCAAACCACCCGCCATAGCACCCTGGGCAACTGCCGCGATCCCATCTGACTTCATCAACATCTGCATAGCAGCAATATAAGCAAAACTAGACCCCATGTAAGCAGGAATCTTATACTTGGTCACTGTCAAGTGAGCCAAGGTCCCCAAACCAGATGAGAACAAAGCAATGGCAGGATCAATCCCAACCAAAATCGGCACCAGCACTGTCGCCCCAAACATGGCAAACAAATGCTGGAAAGATAAACCAATCAATAAACCAGGTTTTGGCATATCATTCACATCATATTTAACGTCATTCACGATCGTAAAAACCTCCTAAAATTAAGATGCGGCAAGCTATGGCTGAACAAAAACGTCTACCTTCGATGACCAAATCATAAGGACGCACTCCCTGCTTCCATCATCGACGATTTCTTTTTTATCAAACCACTTTTCAACTATACAAAAAAATCCCCCACAACAAGGAGATACACAAAATATAGGCTGGTCTTCCCAGGCCTTTCATTTCCATAGCTCCTTGCCTGCCTCTCTGGACAGTATTAAAGGATTGATTCGATTAGTCACAATTATAGCAAATTATAGACGGATTTACAAGAAAAATGACAGATAATACACTCAAATCTCCCAAAAAGTAATATTCATACGCTTCAGCGACAGGGTTAAAAATAGCGACTTTGAGCCCAAAAAGAGGCTGGGACAAAAGTCCTAGCCTCTCAATTGTTTTTGGATTGTCGAGCAAGACGCAGTGGTTGAGTGGGCTCTACTACACTGATTTCATCAGCTTTTACAGCCCTACTCAACTGTGCGGAGGTGGGACGACGAAATCGAATTCTAACGAATGACCGATTTCTGTCCCACTCTCTCTTTGGACAAAGTCGTCCTTGTAATTACTGTTTACCAGACTGTTCCATATTCCAGAAGTCGGTTACAGCACCACGTGATGCTGAAGAAACGATGTGGGCGTATTTACCCAAAACCCCACGGCTATACAGTGGTGGCAAGGTTGTTTCAGCCTTGCGTTTCGCTAACTCTTCGTCTGAAACGTGCATGGTGATTTCTTTGGTATCTTGGTCAACTGTCACCATGTCCCCTGTGTGGAGGTAGGCGATTGGGCCACCGACCTGAGCTTCAGGCGCAATGTGTCCGACAACGAGACCGTAAGTACCACCTGAGAAGCGTCCGTCTGTCAAGAGGGCCACCTTGTCCCCTTGACCTTTACCAACGATCATGGATGACAAGGACAACATTTCTGGCATACCAGGACCACCCTTAGGACCTACGAAGCGGACAACAACAACGTCGCCATCCACGATTTCATCCGAAAGAACCGCTTCAATGGCAGCTTCTTCGGAGTCAAAGACCTTAGCAGGACCCGTGATGTTACGAACTTTCACACCTGATACTTTGGCAACCGCCCCTTCTGGAGCCAAGTTCCCTTTCAAGATGATCAATGGACCATCCGCACGTTTCGGATTTTCAAGTGGCATGATGACTTTTTGACCTGGTGTCAAATCAGCGAAGGCTTCCAAGTTCTCAGCTACTGTTTTACCAGTACAGGTGATACGATCCCCGTGAAGGAACCCATTCTTAAGAAGATATTTCATGACGGCAGGCACACCACCGACATTGTAAAGGTCTTGGAAGACATATTTCCCTGAAGGTTTCAAGTCTGCCAAGTGAGGTACGCGCTCTTGGAAATCATTGAAGTCTTCCAGCGTCAAGTCCACATTAGCCGCATGAGCGATCGCGAGCAAGTGAAGGGTGGCATTGGTGGAACCACCAAGCGCCATAGTCACCGTAATCGCATCTTCAAAAGCTTCACGGGTCAAGATGTCGGAAGGTTTGAGTCCCATCTCCAGCATCTTCACAACTGCACGACCTGCTTCTTCGATATCAGCCTTTTTATCAGCTGATTCAGCAGGGTGAGAAGAGGAACCGGGCAAGCTCAGCCCAAGGACCTCAATCGCTGTCGCCATGGTGTTAGCCGTATACATCCCACCACAGCCGCCAGGGCCAGGGCAGGCATTACATTCAAGATCTTTCACTTCTTCAGCGGTCATATCACCATGGTTCCATTTCCCGATCCCTTCGAAAACAGAAACCAAGTCGATATCCTTGCCGTTCAGATTACCCGGTGCAATGGTACCACCATAGGCAAAAATCGCCGGGATATCCATATTGGCAATGGCAATCATGGAACCAGGCATGTTCTTATCACAGCCCCCGATAGCTATAAAGGCATCCACGTTGTGACCCCCCATAGCCGCTTCGATAGAGTCAGCGATGATATCACGTGACGTTAGGGAGAAGCGCATTCCTGGAGTTCCCATGGCGATCCCGTCCGCAACCGTAATGGTGCCAAATTGGACTGGCCAAGCACCTGCATCTTTCACACCTTCTTTGGCCAATTTTCCAAAATCATGAAGGTGGATGTTACAAGGGGTATTTTCCGCCCATGTCGAAATCACTCCGACAATCGGTTTTTCAAAACTTTCATCGGTCATTCCCGTCGCGCGAAGCATGGCACGGTTGGGAGATTTTACCATGCTATCGTAGACACTACTACGATGGCGTTTGTCTAATTCTGTCATGTCATTCCTCTCGTTACATTTTTTACCATTATAGCATAAAATAGGCCACAAAGATAGGCATGGACTTTGGAGAAACAGACAACAGAAAAGTTTCTTTTAAAATTTTCAATTTTTTTGTCAAGTAACTTTACTTTACAAAAAAGTTTTGTTATACTGTTACAGTTGATGAAAATCAAACCTAATTGAATTTATATCTTAAAAGGAGAAAAACGAAATGGCAGTACCTGCACGTCGCACATCAAAAGCGAAGAAAAACAAACGTCGTACGCACTACAAAGTAACAGCTCCATCTGTAAACTTTGACGAAGCAACTGGAGATTACTCACGTTCTCACCGTGTATCACTTAAAGGATACTACAAAGGACGTAAGATCGCTAAAGCTGCATCAGCTGAATAATAGAAGGGAGATACCATGCGCGTAAATATTACACTTGAACACAAAGAATCTGGTGAACGCTTGTACCTTACTTCTAAAAACAAACGTAACACTCCAGACCGTCTTCAATTGAAGAAATACTCACCAAAACTTCGCAAACACGTTGTGTTTACAGAAGTTAAATAATTGAGTTTAAAAAGCCTTTGAAATCAACGTTTCAAAGGCTTTTTTCTTTTTGCTAAATGCGAACTATTACACTCTATTTCAATTCAAGCTCTGGCTTTTATTCAGACTTAGTCGGATTTAGAACAGCAACTCCTATTTCGATTTATTGTAGTTGCTATTCAGAAGATATGACAGAATATGAATACGAGCTTGAGGATAGAGTAGTTAGAGTAATCCGGAGAGCAAAATTCGGTTTCTTTTTATGCTATAATGAAACAAGGTTATATAGCTTTTGTTTATCGGACAAATAGTAAATACTCAGGGGGAGCTCAATGAAGAAATATAGGAAAAAGATACTAATTTTTATGGGATGTTTAAGTCTTCTAGTCATCATTATGGGGGCCTATCCTTTATATAGATATTTGACGCACGATCGTTATAAGGTGCTAACTCCTAAAGTAGAGCCAGCTTCTTATGAGTTTATCGGTGATAGACAGGGCCTAGTCATTTCTTGGAAACGAGCCAGTAACAGTGATGATCAGGGAACTGAGGAGGAACCTATTGAGTACAGCAGTGCGATTTATGGGAAACGTTATCTTTCGACGGAAAGTAAACGTTTGATTCATAGATATGACGATAATAGTTTTGATTTGAAAAATCTGAGCTGGGGGGAGTATTGGAAGATTCAGGTTTATGATACTAGTCAGGATGATTTGCCTCGCAAGGAGTATGATCTTTTGAAGGCTATTTCAGATTATGATGTTTCATATTTTCCAGTTTCAAGTACCTATATAAATTTTGTTACATTTAATGGTCAAGAGTATCGCAAGGTAGTTCTCCAAAAAACTGGAGGACATAATCGTAAGGAAGTCCTCTTTAACATGGCAACAGGTAAAATTGAGGATATTCCGAAGGAACTTGGAGTTGCCCTTGAGAATAGGTATACATATATATTTACTCATTATACAAGTTTGAAAGATTACTATCATAATGATGAGCTTATAGATTACACTACTTGTCTTAAGCTCTCGCGATCTGTAATTGATCAGTCTTCAGATTGGCGCTTGAAGAAAGAATATCCTGCTGCTTATAACTTGATGACTAAAGAAAAGGGAAGTCTTTATTTTTTAACTAATGAAACAGATATTAAGCTTCTAGCGGATGTATTTAGTCTCTTAATTCCCAAAGATCGAGATTTATTTGATAATCTGACGGTTTATGGAGAAGTGACCAAGGATGGGAAAGACCATGTAGTTCACTCTTACGAGGAATTTATCAGTGTATTAAAACCTAAGAAGGAGTTGAAAAATAGTAATTAAGCGAATTCAGCCGAAACATTAGCAACTTTGACCCAGAGAAATTTAGGGAAAATGTCTCCGCTATTTTTCAGGACTTTTCTAAATTTGATCTTACCCTTAGAGAGAACGTGGGCATTTCAAATATACAGGAAATAAATGCAGATGATCAAATCCTAAAGGCGATAAAGGACAGTGGGTTTGAAAGTAGTCTATCAGACCTAAATACTATTCTTGGAAAAAAATTTGATCATAGTCGTGACCTTTCAGGAGGTCAATGGCAAAAGGTTGCGCTGGCAAGAGCTTTCTTCTCTCATTCACCTATACTGATTCTAGATGAGCCTACAGCTGCACTTGATGCCCGAACTGAATATGAATTATTTGAGAAATTCCTAAAATTAACGGAAGGAAAAACCGTATTTTTCATTACACATCGATTATCAAGCGTCCGACAAGCAGATAAAATTTTGTTATTAAGAAATGGAAGGATTGAAGGATTTGATAAACATGATGCTTTAATGAGAACCAACAAATACTATGAAGAGCTTTATACCATGCAATCTTCTTTATATTATAAAGAATTGGACTAACTTTCAATTGCGATCGGCATAAGAGCGTATTTTTATGAAAACAAGTAAAAACAACCGGAAAAGAAACCGTTCCCAACTAGTTCTTCTCTGGTTGTTTTTCATACTAACGATTTTTCCGACTTAATTGATAAGAGTACATCACAGGGATAACCACAATGGCGAGGATGACCAGCACCAGTACATAAGACAGCGCGAATTGAAGGCCTGCTTCAAGTAGGAGGATCAAACCTCCGAGGACCCACAATTTCCCTGCCAAGCGATGGGTTTTGTGCCAGTTATCTTCACTCTGTAAGGTCCAAGGCAGACGGATGCCAACCGTGTGATTCACTTTCAACTTAGGCATGTAATTGCCCATGATTACAAAGATGAGACCCAGCAGAACCGAAACAAAAACTGATGGATTGGTAGTAGATCCTAGCGCCTTGCTATAGATGAGATAGGAGGTACTTAAGGAAACGATTGGGGTCAACCAGTAAATCGCTCTGATCATTTTTTCATTCATAGCGCTATTCTTAGAATCGCGACCGATCATAAAGATCATAAACAGATGCACCATGAGATCGAAAATAGGAAGACCAAACACAACCAGGGGTTTCGATTGGAAGTTATTGGGCTGGCCAGCAAAATTGAAGTGAATCGGGATTTGGTTAGGTAATTGCGACCAAATCATCAGCCCCCAAAGCATGGGGAAAAGGATCACCATAGAAGTTAATAGCAATAGTTTTTTATTCGTTTTCATCAGTAGAGTCTCCTTTCAAATCAACGAGCCAGACCATTAAATCCTCCAAGACTGAAGTATTGAGTTCATAGTAGATAAAATTCTTCTCTTTTTCCTCTCGAATTAAATCAGCCTGCTTGAGGATGCTTAAATGATGGGAAATGGTCGCTCCTGCTACATCAAAGTGACCAACGATATCGCCAGCAGATAATTTCCCCGCCTTTAGCAGTTCTAAGATACTTCTTCTTATCGGATTCGATAAAGCTTTAAATGTTTGCGCAAAGTTCATTCTCTATCTCCTCTAATCTATTTAGATGTCTTTCTAAATAGATTGTAAACCTTTCATATCATTTTGTCAACTCTATTTAGAAAAAAATCTAAATAGATTCTGTTGTAAAAAATTATCAGACCTAAGACCGATTCTTATAAACAGCGTCTTTTCTTAAGTTTTCTTTAAGAAATCAGCCTTATAATAAAACCATCAAATGAAGACCTCCTAACTTTGTTTGATAGAAAATCCTAAACTTTTTCATAATAATCTCCCTATAAGAGCCACCAAAACCGGTGGCTTTTTCTACGTACCTTTACGAGCATCAGCGAGTTTAGGTACGTTGACGCAGTTTGAGCGAAGCGAAAACTACGTTCCTTATTACCTTAGCGAACATTAGTGAACTTAGGTACATTGATGCAGTTTAAGCAGAGCGGAAACTACATCCTTTAAAAAGAAAAAGTTATTATAAATAAAAACACAGCTTATTTGTGATGCTAGCTAATACATTTTATCAGCCTTAAGACCGATTCTCATACACAGCGCCTTTTCTTAAGTTTTCTTTAAGCAAACCGCCTTATAATAAAACCATCAAATAAAGACCTCCTAACTTTGTTTGATAGAAAATCCTAAACTTTTTCATAATAATCTCCCTATAAGAGCCACCAAAACCGGTGGCTTTTTCTATGGGAGTGAGAACTACGATTCTTCTCTTTCATTTGTAGAAATACTCCAATTTAGCCTCAATCTATGTTATAATGAATAGAATTTTTGTCAGAGGAGGATTTATGAAAAAAACACATTCTATATTATTCGTCCCGGGCATCATTATGCTTGGGATTGTTTTACGAACACCATTTACTACGCTTCCGACGGTCTTGTCTGACATCGCTGCTGGTTTGGGGGTAGATGTGAGCTCTCTGGGACTATTGACTAGCTTGCCACTTCTCACCTTTGCCATTTTCTCACCTTTTGCGATTCAATTTGCTAAAAAGTTGGGGATTGAGCGCCTCTTTTTCTTAGTTTTGATCGCGATTACGATTGGATCTGCCATTCGAATTATCAACCTCCCCTTCCTCTATCTGGGAACCATCTTGATTGGGGCTGGCATCGCCTTTCTCAATGTGCTGCTTCCAAGCCTGATTCAGGCGAACAGACCCCGCCAACTAGGCATTCTGACCACCTTGTACATCACTTCTATGGGGATGTCCACAGCGATCGCCTCTTCTGTAGCGGTTCCTATTACCAAAGCCACTTCTTGGCAAGGTCTAGTGACTCTTTTGACTGCCTTGTGCGCTCTTGCTTTGGTCATCTGGATTCCTAACCTTCGCTACAACCACCGTCTCAAAAAGGCTGCTACTACTGAAGCTAGTAACAAATGGTATACTAATAAATATGTCTGGGCTATCATGATTTTTGGAGGCTTGCAGTCATTACTTTTCTACACAAGTATGACTTGGCTTCCAACCATGGCTGTTCAATCCGGGATCTCACAGGTTGAATCTGGCCTTCTTGCTACGATTTTTACTCTCATTAGTCTCCCATTCTCCTTGACGATCCCAAGTTTAACGACACGGTTATCCGATCGCAATCGACGCTTGATGCTTGCCATTGTTGTTGGAGCAGGGATTCTGGGAGTAGCCATGCTCTTAATCCCAACCAGCAACTTCTTTTACTGGCTCGTCATCAATGCCCTGATAGGAAGTTCCGTTAGTTCGCTCTTTCCTTACCTCATGGTCGCTTTCTCCATGAAATCCAGTACACCTGAAAAGACAGCTCAACTTTCTGGTCTTGCCCAAACAGGAGGCTACGTCTTTGCTGCTTTTGGTCCCATCCTCTTCGGCTACAGCAAATCTCTCTTCCACTCTTGGACACCTGCCATTCTTATGCTACTGGTCTTAACCATTATCATGGCCATTGCCCTTTATCAGGTGGAAAAAGTTGATCATATCTTATAACCATCGTCTGGCTGGAAGATTCGTCTTCCGGCCTTTTTTGTGCATACAAAAAAAGAACTAGGCACTTGTCCTAGTTCAAAGTTTTATTATCCGTTAAATGAGATATGTACGTGGTCGTTGTGGTTTGCTGTATCTCCACCACGGTCCGGCATTTGGTTCCATGTATTAGCTGGTCCGTAAATGTTATTTACTGGCATGTAGAATTGTTGTTTCCATATAATATATGAGATACCTGCACGGTCCATGTTATCAATCGCATACTGTGCAACTTGATCTCCAAGCTCTGAATTTGTTGGAACCATCACGTCTACTGCAAGTCCTTTACCATGGTCTTCTGGATCCCCTTCACGGTAACCACCGATGTTTGTGATACCGAATTTCGCTGCAATTTCTTGACGGAAAGCTTCCGCTTGAGGTTGAAGATTTGGATCAGTTGGAATAGCATTACCAGTTGTTGGAGTTGATGCTACTGGTTGTACTTCAGGTGCAGCAGTCGTTTCTGCTGCGGGTTGTGCTGGAGCAACTGGTGTTTCTGCAGGAGCTTCGGTTGCTGGAGCAGATTGAGGAGCAGCTGGCGCTACTTCTTGATTTTGAACTTCAACATTGACAGCTGGAGCACCGTAGTTTGGTGTTTCTGGAACAGCTGGTTGTGCTGGTGTTTCTGCTGCTGGTACTTCAACTACAGGAGCTTCCGCTGGAGCTTCTTGAGTTTCCGCTGCTGGAGCAACTGGAACAGCTTTGTTATCTTCGTTTACTGGTTTTGACAAATCGTTGACAGCGACTGTTTGGTCATCAACTGTCACTTGGTTTGTTGTCAAGTCAGCACTTGCAACGGTTGCATCTGTCGCACCTGCTTGAGGAGTTTGGATTTCAACTGAAGTTACTTCTTTTTGATCATTTACTGTTGTTTTCAAAACAGTACCTGGGTAGATCAAATCCATGTTGCTGATGTTGTTCAAGTTTGCCAACACATGTACATCGATTCCAAGCGCTTCTGCGATCGAACTCAATGTATCACCATATTTGATGGTATAAGTTTGTTGGTTTTCACCGCTTTGTTGGATATCATGTTTGATTTCATCTACTGAGCGAGCTACCCAATCTTCAAGTGTTTCTGCAGTGGCTTTTGTAAATGGAATCACTGCAAGAGCTACTGTTGAAGCGATCAAGGCTTTCGTATTAACTTTTAATTTCATCTTTTATCCTCTTTTTTCTTTGTTTTTTTGCTCAAGATTTTCTTGGACAAATTAACTACTATACTATCTTATCACAATTTAAAAATAATAAAAGGCCTTTTTGGCTATTTAACAAAACTGTATTTTTCTTGTAACATTTCGTCTTTCTTGTCACATTGTTACAAACTAGTAACATAAAAAGAGGGTGCTGGAAGAAGAGTTCGAGGGCGCAAAAAAAGCCTCATCAAGGAGCGGTTCCTCGATGAGGTTCTTGTATTTTTTAAGTAATTGAGGCCGATCTGAAAAGCTGGGGGAAAAACGCAAACTGTAATAGTACTAACTTCAAAGGCACAGTAGCTGATTGGATTTTTCTCTCGCTTTAAGAGCTCGGAAAAATCCTAATCAGCCTTGTGGGGGCAGGACAACGAAGCATTCTATACAACAGTGCTTCTGTCCTGCTCCCTATTTTCCTTTGCATTTTACGGGCTTTGTATCTTATAACTGAACACGCCTACAACTCTTTGGAAAAAGATAAATCCAACTAGAAGCAGACGCTTCGTCGTTGGATTTCCTATTTTCCTTTGAGTTGCTTAACGGCTTTGTATCTTATTTTACCTTCATGATTCTGACGAGGTTGGCGCGTTCGGCTTCTTCGAGTTTCATTTCGATATAGTAGATAGTCTCTTTGAGGTCTGGGATAGTCGCATACTCCAGTCCGTTCACTCGACGGCGGGTTTTCTCGATTTCATCTGCCATGAGTTGGCAGCTTTTTTCAATTTCCGCTAACTTAAGCAAATCTGGGAGTAGATCCCCCATTTCTTGAATGGTGCTGTCCATTTGACTGTTGGAGGCGAGGTAGCTATAAACCACGTCCCCTTCATCATCTCCGTATGGATTATCAATACGGGCATGGAGCTTGGGCACGCGCACACTCATGACATTTTCTTCCTCGATATGGAGCATCACTTCTCGAGTGGGAACGGCAAAGATTTCTTCTACCATAAGGTCACTCTCTAAGGACTTGGCCATCACGAAATCTTGCATATTGCCCACCAGCGCTGCCTCCACCTTTTGGCGCAGACGATTATTCTCACGCACTGCTTCAATAAAACGGCGCATGAGTTCATCCCGCTTATCCTTGAGCAACTTGTGCCCCCGGGTTGCTGTCTTGAGGCGCTCTTTGAGAATATTAAGCTCCATCCGAGTTGGTTTTACATTTAATCGTGCCATAGGCTAATCCTCTTTGTTTGGCAGATACTTGTCAATCATCTCATCCTTGATCCGTTTAAGCTCTGTTCTTGGAAGGATGGATAAGAGTTCCCAACCGAGATCCAAACTTTCCTCAATCGTCCGATTGGTAGTGAAACCTTGGTTGATGTATTCCTGCTCAAAGCGGTCCGTAAATTTGACATAGAGCTTGTCGGTATCTGACAAGGCAGATTCCCCAAGCACTACAGCCAGTTCTTTGGCTTGTTTTCCTTGGGCATAGGCTGCAAAGAGCTGGTTCATGGTCGCCGCATGGTCTTCCCGAGTCTTGCCTTCACCAGAACCCTTGTCCTTCAAACGAGAAAGGGATGGAAGAACATTGATCGGTGGGCGGTAACCACTATTATAGAGATCACGGGACAAAATAATCTGACCTTCTGTGATGTAGCCTGTCAAGTCAGGGATGGGGTGGGTGATGTCATCTTCTGGCATGGAGAGGATCGGGATTTGGGTCACAGATCCTTTCTTTCCAACCAAGCGTCCTGCACGTTCGTAGAGGGTTGAGAGGTTGGTATAAAGGTAACCTGGATAGCCCCGACGGCCTGGAACTTCCCGGCGGGCAGCGGATACTTCCCGAAGGGCTTCACAGTAGTTGGTCATATCCGTCATGATAACCAAGACGTGCATATCTTTTTCATAAGCCAAATATTCGGCGGCGGTCAAGGCGATCCGAGGAGTCGCAATCCGTTCGATAGCTGGGTCATTGGCTAGGTTGATGAAGAGGACAGAGCGGTCAATGGCCCCTGTCTCCCGAAGGTCGTTCATAAAGAACTCGGCTTCTTCAAAGGTAATTCCCATGGCCGCAAAGACCACGGCGAAGTTTTCTTCAGAATTAAGAACCGTCGCTTGACGAGCAATCTGAGCCGCCAACTCCTTGTGAGGAAGACCAGAACCTGAGAATACTGGGAGTTTTTGGCCCCGAACCAAGGTATTCAAATGGTCAATGGCTGAGATCCCTGTCTGGATAAATTCATCCGGATAGTCCCGCGAAACAGGGTTGATGGCTTGCCCATCAATGTCCAAGTACTTCTCTGGGATAATCTCTGGACCGCCATCGATGGGTTTGCCCATCCCGTTAAAGATGCGTCCCACCATGTCTTCAGACACAGGAAGTTCTAGGGGACGTCCGGTAAAGCGGACTTTGGCTTTCTCCAAGTTGATCCCGCTAGATCCTTCAAAGAGCTGGACCATGGCCTTGTCTTCTTGGACTTCGAGGACTTGTCCCTGACGGGTCGTTCCATCATGAAGCTTGATTTCTACCAGTTCATTGTAGTGAACCCCTTCGACCTGATCGACAATCATCAAGGGGCCAACAACTTCGCTGACAGTACGGTATTCTTTAATCACGCTCATTGTCTACTCCTCCTTTTGCGACGATTTGGTGTAGGGTTTCTACGATTTCTTCTTTCAGGGCTTGAATGGTTGCCAACTGGTCCTCATGGATGAACTTGCTACGGGCAATGCGGTCCCGAAGAGCCACGGTTCCTTCCATGATTTCTGTGAAGTAAGCCCCTAATTCTAGAGCTTTTTGACTTTCTTGATCAAAGGTCAAAATGTTGGTCAACAAGGCCACCTGCTTGCTGAAAGAGGTATAGGTATCGACCTCATCGAAGGCATTTTGTTGTAGGTAGTCTTCGCGGATCATCTTAGCCGCATTCATGGTCAAGCGGTCTTTTTCAGACAAGGAATCTAGACCAACCAAGCGGACGATTTCTTGCAATTCACTTTCCTTTTGAAGCAAATTCATAGCGCGGGTCACTTTTTCAGACCAACTGATTTGTTCATGTAGATCGATATAGCGACCGACTTCATCTTGGTAAAGCGAATAAGAACTCAACCAGTTGATGGCTGGGAAGTGACGACGTTGCGCCAATTGAGCATCTAAGCCCCAGAAGACCTTAACAATTCGCAAGGTATTTTGCGTTACGGGCTCTGAAATATCTCCACCTGGAGGGGAAACGGCACCGATAGCGGTAATCGAACCTTCACGCGCAGTGGTTCCGAGTGTCTTGACCCGACCTGCACGCTCGTAGTATTCGGCAATCCGGCTACCAAGATAGGCTGGGTAGCCTTCATCCCCTGGCATTTCTTCTAGACGACCAGACATTTCACGGAGAGCTTCTGCCCAACGAGAAGTAGAATCCGCCATGATGGCAACGGAATAGCCCATATCACGGAAGTATTCGGCAATAGTAATCCCTGTGTAGATGGAAGCTTCCCGCGCCGCTACCGGCATGTTCGAAGTGTTGGCGATCAGAACGGTCCGTTGCATGATGGATTGACCGGTCGTTGGATCGATCAATTCTGGAAATTCATTCAGAACGTCCGTCATTTCATTTCCACGTTCCCCACAACCCACGTAAATTACGATGTCTACATTGGCAAACTTGGCCACCTGGTGTTGCACGACTGTTTTCCCAGCTCCGAAAGGACCAGGAACAGCTGCAGCTCCACCTTTTGTCACAGGGAAGAAGGTATCGATGACCCGTTGACCGGTAACCAAAGGCTCTACTGGAATCAGTTTTTGTGCAAAGGGACGGCCTCGACGAACCGGCCATTTTTGCATCAAAGTACCAGTAAAGAGGCTGCCATCTGCCTGCTCGATCTCATAGACCGGCTCTTCCACTGTGTAAGAACCTGCTGCGATCTTGGTCACACGTCCACTGACACCAAAGGGTACCATGATGCGGTGTTCCACCATATTGGTCTCTTGAACGGTACCGACGATGTCTCCAGCGACCACTTCTGTCCCTTCAGTCACACTTGGTTCGAAGGCCCATTTGGTGTCCCGATCTAGATTTGGAACTTGCACCCCACGAACCAAAAAGTCACTGGCAGTCACTTCTTGGAAGCGTTCCAAGGGGCGTTGGATCCCGTCAAACATCTGAGAGATCAAGCCTGGTCCCAATTCAACAGAAAGGGGAGCTCCGGTTGTGACCACTGGTTCTCCTGGACCGACTCCAGATGTTTCTTCATATACTTGGATAGAGGCTTCATCCCGCCGCATCTCAATAATTTCGCCAATCAAACCAAGATCGCCGACCCGGCAAATGTCTTGAATATTGGCCTCCTGCATCCCTGATGCGACCACCAAGGGACCGGAAACTTTGATAATTTTTCCTTGAGTCATGTATTCCTCCTGGGAATCCTTTGTTTCTTTGTTTTACTTTTGTGCTATCTCTCTTAGAGCTTGCTTTTGTTGGCCATTGGCATCGAAATTGCTTGGATCCAACCAAGCTTCTAGCCGCTGTTTGATAGCTGGCCATTCTTGGTCAATGATAGACAACCAGTCTGTATCACGGGTACGACCTTTATAAACAACAGCCTGACGGAAACAGCCTTCATAGGTGAAGCCTAAGCGCTCAGCTGCTTTGCGAGAAGCTTGGTTTAAAGCATCGCATTTCCACTCATAACGGCGGTAGCCTAAATCTTCAAATACGTAGCGCGCTAAGAGATACTGGGCTTCCGTAGCCATGCGTGTCTTTTGGAGCGCTGGTGAGTAGGTCACTGCTCCGACTTCGATCACCCGGTTGGCTTGATCGATCCGCATGAGAGAGAAAGTCCCCAAAGCCTTGCCTGAATCTTTGTCTACAATCGCATAGTAAAAGCGACCTTGGGCTGTCATGAGATCATCTAATAAGTAGTCCCACTCCTCTTCATTGCGGGCAGGGCCTTTGAACAGAAAGGTCCACATCGCTGCTGGAGAGTCCGGCCCGTAGACCTGATAAAGATCTGCTCCATGTTTTTCTTTTGAGAGGCGCTCGATCACGGTATAGCGACCTTCGATCCGCTCAATAGCTGGCAGACGCCCCGGTGTAAAATCCGGCAGTGCATCGCCAATCGCTTGACCAAATTCATTTGTTCTCATAAAATATCCTGTCCTACTGCTTTTTCGACATTATCACGAATCCGCTGTTGGCCCAGTCCCGTAGTCCCTCTATGGGTCGGGATAAGGATCAGAGCCGGAGTCAGCTGCTGGTCGTAAAAAGCCACTGTATCTGGAATGGCCTGAGCAATATCCTCTGTCAGGTAGATAATCCCGAAGTTTTCCCGACTGAGTTTTCGCAAGGTATTGATCGCTTCTTGTGGCTCTGTGACCGGATAGGTTTGAAAACCAATCAGGCGAAAAGGAAGGATGGCGTCCCGATTGCCCACAACGGCGATCTTATAGGTCTGTTTGTCCATAAATCGGTCTCATCCTTTCTTTGATGTCTGCTAGCGGAAAACCATTGTCCAAACCAGAGAGGACCAAACGAAGGTTGGTCACCTCTAACTCTTTTCCGTAAAGATAACGAACAAGAGGGAGTGGTCCATCGACTTCAAAACGGCCAGCGTCTAGAAGACTGAATTTCACCAAACTCTCTAAATACTCCAACTCTACGGTCTTTAGTTGACCGGTGCGCATCTTTTCTTCATAAGTCTCTAAGGTGAGATCGTAGTCCAGCGGATTAACTTGATAAAACCAGGTCAACCACTGACCGGATTCTAGCAGGTCGATCACCTGATGGGCACTGAGGCTCCCTTCATCTGAAAGTAATTGGTGCATAAAGCTATGCGGTTTTTGCTGATCCAAGGCCCGCTTGACCGTAATCGCATTGTAAAAGTCAATGGTCACGTCCACCAACTGCTTCAGAATCGGATGATCTAGGCTGTCCCCTAAGTATCTCAGGTGTTTAAAATAAGCTAAGTCCATCCCGATTTCGAGAACCCGCAAGTCCTGATAGTCTTGGAATTCTTGCCAGGTTGCAGCCACTTCTTCCGCCATAAAGGCTGGGCAATGCTCTGCAGAAAAGGTCGCCACCAAATGCTCGAGCACATCGAGAGAATAAGGACCGATAGGGATCAATAAGTGCCCCAACTTGCGCTCTGTCGCCTTGTGTTTTAGATAAACCTTGAGATTATGATAGGTGTATTTCAAGGTAAACAGGCTAACCAAGTCTGACTGAGGGCTTACCTCAAAAGCCCATTGGTATTCTGCCAACAAGGCTGCCATCAGACGGGCTTCAAGGGCTGATAAATCCTTGATCTCCTGGCTATCTAGAGCATAAGGCGTTCCTTGTAGCAAGCCTTCTCGGCTCTCGCTTGAGGGACTTGCAAGCAACTGCTCGAATTGACTGGGACTGAGAAAACTAGCCTCACGTACGCTGATTCCTGTATTGACTTGAGAATAGGTCCGTTCGCTCATTGCAACCTCCTAGTTCTCTTCATCTGTGAAAATGCTGGCTGCCATCTGGTAGCTTTCTTGCTCCCAAATGGAATCCACCAAATCACGGTAGAGATAGTTGTCATCAATCTTCCCAACCGACAAGACAAAGCCTGCTTGAGCTGGGATCGTTGCATCTGCAACTGTCACATTCTGATGCGTCTGCTTCAATCTCTCGAGAGCTGCTGAATCAAATTTAGCAGCACTCACCGCCCCAAAGGTCAGAGTCACAACTTGCCCTTGATAGCGGTCTAAAATCGCATCTACAAACTGTAATTCCTTTTCAAGGGGCCAAGCCGCCATTGCTTCATAAGCATCTGCAAAGAGATCCTTTAAGACTCGTTGCTTGGTGACAAGGGTTGATTGGCGTTTTTTATTTTCGATTTGTTGGGTTTCACGTTGCAATTGACGTTGAATCCGCTTGAGCTGCTCGGAACGTTGATTGAGTTTATCTTGGATCAAACGCTCTTCTTGCGCCGTCTCTTCTTTTAGGATGGTTTCCTTGGCCTCTTCTAAGAGTTTACGCCCTTTTTCGTGGGCTTGGGCCAAGATCGAATCCTTTAATTGGGTTTGTTCATCCATTCGTTATTTCTCCTATTGCATGCGTCTTTTGTTTTTCGTCTCGCGAGACGAATTCATCAAAGCTAGTTCTTAGCCGACGCGTAGGGTCAATAGGAAGGACACAACGAAGGCCAAGATGGCATAAGTTTCAACCATGGCCGCAAGGATAACCCCTTTCATCATGTCTTCAGGGCGTTTAGCCAAGATTTGCATCCCTGCTGTCGCAACATTTCCTTGGTGTTTTGCTGAGAAATAACCAACGATCGCTACTGGAAGAGCTGTAAAGAAGTATGCAACCCCTGTTTCAAGTGGCATATCTGGCTTAATTTGCAACCAGATCAAGATCCCAATAACGAAACCGTACAAACCTTGTGTACCTGGCAACAATTGCAGAATCAGGGCTTGGGCAAATTTTTCAGGTTGTTCTTTCAAGAGTGCTGCTGCTGCTTGACCCGTTTTACCAACCCCAAGGGCAGATCCCATCCCACTAAGTGCGACGGCGATCGCTACACCAAATGCTGCAAAGAAGGCGCCCCCATGGGCTGAAAAATATGATGCTAAAGATTCCATGAATATACTCCTATTTATTAAAGATAATACTTATTTTTTTGTTTTAATATAGCGTTCAGAAGGTTTGAGAGGACGAAATGGCTTGCCTCCTCCTTCGTAGAACTTGCCGAAGAACTCCACAAAGATCAAACGGGCTCCATGCACATATCCTGACAAGAAGGACAGGAACATATTAATAGCATGAAGGACGATAAAGAGCACAAGGCCTACCGTAAAACGTCCAAGCGGTGGGAAGAGATTGACAATGAGGTTGAAGGCTGAACCGATACTCGCTCCAGACAAGCCCAAGGCCATCAAACGGGTGAAGCTGACCAAGTCTCCGACGTACCCACTGACATTGTAGAGGTTAAAGAGACCGGACGCTAAACCGGACAGCTTCTTGGCACTGACAACGGAGACAACCAAGACCCCAATGGCATTCAGAATAGCCAGCCATTTACCAATCGGAACTAGAAGGCTCATTCCTGGTAAGATATTGCCTACTGCTAGAAGCATTAAGCCAAGCAGGATCAAGACCCAAGCAAAGCCAGCATTGTAGGCTTCCGTGTAGTCTTTGAGGCGAACATTTTTCATTCCTCCTAGGAACAAGCCCACTAAGACCGTGACAAAACCAAAGACTACTGAGAGGATCAGGATGGTCATAGCGTTGCTGGTCGTACTGATCAGGGCAAAAGGCATCTCAAATCCAAAGAAAGAGCCATAAACCACACCCCAAAGGGCAACTGAAATCCCGAGGAGACTGAAGAATCGAAGATTCTTTGCCGTACCAGGGTTGAGTTTGAAAGCTTTGAGGGCAAAGCCTGTCGCTACCGTTAGCAAGAGTCCATAACCGATATCTGCGACCATCATGCCAAAGAAAACAAAGTAGAAGAGAGACACGATTGGTGTCGGATCTTTCTCGTAATACTTAGGCAGGGCGTACATCTCTGTCACCAACTCAAAGGGCTCTACCAAGGCACTATTTCGCAACTGGATCGGAACGTCATTCCAATCTTTTTCCGTCACATCGCGCGTCTCTAGTAAGACCCGAGAACCAAAGCCTTCTTGTAAGAAGTCTCGTAACGAGGCCACTTGCGATGTTTCAATCCAACCCTCTAGGGCTACCAAGCTTTGCGTGCTGGCAAGAAGCGACTTGGCTTCCTCACGAGCTCCCAAACTCAGCAAGTAATCCATCTGGTACTTGAGCTGGTCCAGCTCCTTCTGGGAGTTTTGCAACTCTGCTAGGGTTGCTGCAACTACAGCTTCTTGCTCTTTGATTTCCCCTTCTAGGCGATCCAAGTAAGCAGCTGGGACTTGCTCTTCTTCATAGTCCAATTCTTTGAACCCATGTTCTTCCAGAAGCTCCTGAACAGCTACACGGTCTCCTGAACGATACAAGATGACATAACCGTGTTCAGTCTCAGATGTAAAGACTTCTTCTAACTCCAGCTCAGGGTGAGCTTTTAAGGAAGAACGAACAGCGTCTGTATCGCTATTCGGGATGGTCCCAATCAGACCGTGCACATAGTGAAACTTGGCTAGAGTGGTTGGTGTGACCTCTAACGGTCGCCATTTTTCTAAGCGCTCTATCTCTCCCTTTGCATCCGCAATCTTCTGCCGGGCCTTGTCTAACACGCGCAATTGGCGTTTCAACTTGGTCAATAGAAGATCCTCATCTCGAATCATCCCGTAGGCCTGCAGATCATCAAAAGACAAACTTAAAGGTTCTTCCTTCAGAGCTTGCAGGGCCTTCTTCTCAGGCATATAGGGCTCCAGAGTCTGAATCATTTTTTCAACTTGTTCTTGACGTTTTTGCAGCTCTACCAAAACTTGACGATTGTCCTCTGTCAAGGGTTGAGACAAGGTATTTGCCTCAAAAGCTGCCTGCCACTCTTCCTGTTCACTTAGGTCATAAATCTGGATTTTCGCCTCAGACTGCAGCGCTAGTAGGAGACTGTCCAAGTCATCTTTGGGCAAGATGAGAGACAGTTTTTGCATCTGACTAACGGCCATAGCTTGCTACCACCTTTTCTACAATGGCTTCAACTAACCCAGCTCGTTTATCGGTCATCGCTTGCTGTACTTTGGCATCATTACGCGCAACCGTTTCTGCCAGATCTTTCGTTAAACGGACAAGTTTTTCCTGGGCGTTATTTTCTGCCTCTGCGACCAATTGCTCCGTTTCCTCATCGTAATGCTGCGCCACTGTTGCAAGGCGATCGCGCGAATCCGTCCGAATTTGCTCGACCTGATCTTCATAGCTGGCGATCACTCCTTGAGCAGCTTGTTCGATCTCTTGCATCATTTCAAGTGTTGCATTCGACATCGTCACACCTCCTTATTCAACCATTGTTCTTCCAACAACAGTACAATTATCTTAAATTATACCACAATTCATATCGTTTGTTCAGGCTAAATCTAGAATGTTCAGAAAATTATGGATACGCACTAAGGCCGTTTTTTCAACATTGGTAACGTTCTCTTTATTTGTATATCCTGTTCCTAGTTTCAGTATTTCTTGATTTCTTTTACTTGAATAAAGCGGTTAGCCATGTTATAATGTGTAATATATTATAGGAGAATCCTGTTATTTCATTTTGCGAGGAAGGAGGATTGCTGTGAAACAAGATCAAGATTTACGCTCGATTATTGCCAGTCATGAATCAGAGCTGACAGATATGGAACGTGACATTGCCCAATACTTTTTATCGTCAGAAGCGCGACAGCATTCCCTGTCTTCTTCTCGTGTCACTGAGTTGCTTCATGTTTCAAAAGCAGCTTTGACGCGTTTCTCTCAAAAATGTGGTTTCACCGGCTATCGGGAGTTTGTTTATCATTTTAATGAAGAAACCAAGAATCAAAAACAAGTGCAAGATCATGACGAACTTACTCTCAGTGTTTTGCAACGCTACCACCATATCAGTAACGTCACTGAAAACCTAGTAAACGATTCACAATTGGATCGGGTGGCTGAACTGATCGACCAAGCGGACCGGGTCTACTTCTTTGGGATCGGTAGTTCTGGTTTAGTAGCTCGAGAAATGAAATTGCGCTTGATGCGACTGGGCGTCGTTTGTGAGGCTCTGACAGATCAAGATGGCTTTGCTTGGACGACGAGCATTCTCGATTCCTCTTGTCTGGTCATCGGTTTCTCACTATCAGGAAGTACGAGCTCTATTACAGACAGTCTTCTAAAAGCCAAGGAAAAAGGGGCCAAGACGATTCTTATAACTTCTAACCCTGCGGCTATCCACCAAGGATATACAGAGGTATTGCCTGCTGCACCCCTTCCTAGTAGCACCTACATCGATCGAATCTCTGCCATTTTCCCTCTCCTCATCGTAGTGGATTTAGTCTATGCCCATTTCCTCAATAAAAACCGAGAACAAAAAGAAGTCGTCTTTAATAGCTACTGGGAAAACAAAAAACTCTCTAGTCAACGTTCTCGAAAATCTTAATATGGTCTCCCTATTTAAAAAACCATGAAGGTTGGGGCTTCTCTCATCCTTCATGGTTTTTATGATGAAGCAAAAACAAGTCGCCTGTGCGACTTGTTTTATGTTGCATGTTTTTGTCTAAAGTGATAGTAGGCCCCCAACATACCCGCAGCATTTTGATAGTGAGCAAATTCCAAACGGATTTTATCTGCTAGGCTAGGTACAAGTTCGGCGCACAGAGCTTGATAGATTTTTGGTTTGAGGATGGCTTCCTGGGCCATAATCCCCCCTCCAAGAACGATGACCTCTGGATTGACCACGTAGGCGATATTGGCTAATCCTTTTCCAAGGTAGGCCACCATCCGATCAATCCCTGCCATACAGATCTTATCTCCTTCTGTCGCCTGCTTGAAAATACGGCGACCATTCCACTGGTCTGAAGGATCGCCATGGCACGCCGCCACATACTCGACCAAGGCAGTTGTAGAAGCTAAATCTTGAAAGGCGCCATCTGGCAAATGAAGATAGCCAACTTCACAAGCTGAATTGCTAAAGCCATGAAAGACTTGACCATCCAACAGGAGGCAACCGCCAATTCCTGTTCCAATTGTCAGGCAAACAGCATTGTTCGATCCTATAGCATGCCCTGTGGTAACCTCTGCAAGACCAGCACAATTGACATCATTTTCAATCTCACAAGGGAGCTGAAAGGCCTCCTCAATTTCCTTTTTGAATTGAGTGCCAGCATAGTTGGGAATTTGTGGTCCAGCATAAAAGATTTCTCCCTTATCAGGATCCACCATCCCAGCTGAGGAAATCGCAACTCCTGCCAAGGCATGCTTCTTTAAATAACGGGCTACGATTTCTTTCGTTGTCTTAAGAATGTGAGGTCCTCCTTTTTGGGCCTCTGTTGGCATTTCATGGGTCTCTATGAGTTGCCCTTCTGCATCGGCTAGACCATATTTGATACTCGTTCCGCCGATATCAATTACAACATATGGATTCATCTAGACCTCCTTTGATCAAAGGAATCTGTCTTTTGTGTCCTTAATGAGTTGAGCAGCACGTTGGATCACTTCTTGATCCGCTTCTACTACTGCCGTCAAAGGGGAACGAACAGATCCTAATTCCAACCCTTCGTTGATCCGCAATACTTCCTTGATGACTCCATACATGTTTCCATGAGCAGACGTCAAGACTCCGATAATGTCATTGATGGCAAACTGCAAGTCACGCGCAGTCTCCAAGTCTTTCTCAGCAATCAGCTGATTGAGTTTCAAGAAGAGCTCTGGCATAGCACCATAGGTACCTCCAATACCAGCTCCTGCTCCCATCAGACGGCCACCTAAGAATTGCTCATCTGGACCATTAAAGACGATGTGGTCTTCACCACCTAAAGAAGCAAAGGTTTGAATATCCTGCACAGGCATCGAAGAGTTTTTCACCCCAATGACCCGTGGGTTTTTCAACATTTCTTTATAAAGACTCGGTGTCAAAGCCACCCCTGCCAATTGCGGGATATTGTAGATAACAAAGTTTGTGTTTGGCGCTGCTGCGCTGATTTCATTCCAATAGTGGGCTACACTATACTCTGGCAAGCGGAAGTAAATCGGCGGAATGGCCGCAATGGCATCTACTCCTAGGTCTTCTGCATGTCGTGCCAATTCCACGCTATCCTTGGTATTGTTGCAGGCTACGTGAGCGATGATGGTCAATTTTCCTTTAGCCACTGCCATGACTTCTTCCAAGACTAGCTTGCGATCGGCCACGCTCTGGTAAATACATTCGCCGGAGGATCCGTTGACATACAAGCCCTGCACACCTTTCGCGATAAAATATTCTACCAGCGCTCGCACCCGCTCCGGGCTAATTTCTCCTTGGTCATCATAGCAAGCGTAAAAAGCAGGGATGACTCCTTCATATTTTTTTAAATCTGACATTTTTTCTCCTTTTGTCACTAATGAATTCATTTTATTCTTGGTACTGGGCGAAAATCTTTTCCATTAATCCAACTTGTGCAAAAGCCAAGCTTGAAAAGCCAAACAAGAAAAAGATCATAAGCCCCAATAGGAAAGCTAAAACCGAGCTTGCAAGAGCCATACATAGAAGCAAGAGAGCACTTCCCATGACAAAGAACCAAGGAAAATGCAAGCCTGACACAATCATGGCTTTTTGCAAACACTCTTTCCAATCCAACTGGTAGCGAGCCGCAATCGGATAAGCAGCCAATAAGATCAACACAAGAAAGAGAAAGAGGCCTAAACAAATGGTTTTCAAAGCTTGGAAAGCTAGGGAAGTTTGCCCCCAAAATAAGAATAAATCAAAGAGACAAATACCTGCAACAATCAGTTCTAAACTTCCTAGTTGCAAGCCTATTTTCCAATTGTCCCGAAAAGCCTTCGCATAACTACGAATCACCGGAACACGACGCTGGTGCTTAATGGCAAATAAGGTCTGATACAAACTAATTTTCGCAATTCCAATCGTGAGAACTGGTAAACAACTTAGCACAAATAAAAGATTAACGGTTACCAAGTCGAGGACCTTCTCACTGATACGCATCACTACATTGTCCGTGTTAAAAACGGTTTTGATCAATCCTGCCCCCTTAGATGACATAGGCACTCCTTTCTAACGTGATCAATCGATCGCAATTTTAAATAGATATTTTTTCACGATATCTTCTTGCCCTGCATAGCCATTGGGCTGGTGAGGCTCCCCTGGAAAGAAAATCGCAAAATTATGATAGCCTAGATGAAGCGGATAAGACTCCTGGCAATGGACAAAACCGATGTCCGATGCTTCGTCAAATGCGAGCGCCTCACCTGTCACACGAGATCCATAACTCGAAAACTCATGCCCTTCTACTAATAGATGCAAATCGGCATATCTTTTGTGGTGTTCAAAGCGATCATTTTCTGTTTTGTTGAGGGTATTTTCTTGAACGACGAGAAAGACCTTATCCCCATCAATATCGTATCTCCCCAATTCAAAAGAATCCTTCCGATGCTCATAGAGAAAGTCAATGGCCTGATCCAGATTGGGGTGGATTCCTTTGTAAAAGGTGATGTTTTTTAAATCATCAAATATCATATTCTCATCCTTTCGATACTTCTCAGCCTAGAAAACCGATCTGTACACAACTATCGTTTGTCCAAGCAGACGGCTTATCCTTTGACCGCTCCCATGGTAATCCCTTGTGTAAAGGATTTTTGGAACACGAGGAAGACCGTAACGATTGGCACTGCAGCTAGGGCTGCCCCAGCCATGATCAAGCCATAGTTGGTGGCCATTTCAGCCTGCATGGTTGCTACCCCTAAGGAAATGGTCAAGTTTTGCCGAGAGGTCAGCATTACCAATTGCATAAAGTAGTCGTTCCAGGTGTTGATAAAGGTAAAGATGGCAAGGGCTGCAAATCCCGGCTTGACAATTGGGAAGGCAACGCTCCAGAAAGTCCGCAACTCTCCACAACCATCGATCTTAGCAGATTCTAAGAGTTCTGTTGGGATGTTTTCACTAAATTGCTTCATCAAGAAGACCCCGAATGGCCATCCAACCAGTGGTAAGATCACCGCTGCAAGGGTATCGTGAATTCCCATGAAGTTGATAATCCGAACTAATGGGACCAAGACAACTTGCTTTGGAAGGGCCATGGCCGCGATAAAGATAGCAAAGAGAATTCGTTGCCCATAGAAGCGTTTCTTAGCCAAGACATAACCTGCCAAGGAAGAGGTCATACACACCAAAAGCATGGTTGCTAGAGAGATGATGACACTGTTCCACAACCATTGTAGGGCTGGGTTTTGTACCATCAACTGTTGGAAGTTTTCCATGGTTGGTGTCTTTGGCCACCATTGAGGTGGGATCATAATGGTATCTGGCTGAGACTTAAAGGCCCCTGTCAAAATCCAATAAAATGGGAAAATGAACAAGACTGTCAAAAGGAGCAAAATGATCGTTGAAATCACCGTAAAGGTAGTGATGGGTTTCTTTTGTGTTGGTTTCATCTGAGGCTCCTTTCTTTAGTATTCTACGTCGTTTCCGAGGATCTTGAATTGCGCAAAACTGATAATAGCAATCATCACCGCAAGGAAGACACCCATGGTGTTGGCATAACCGTATTCAGAGAGCTTAAAGGCTTTTTCATATAAGTAGTACATGAGGGTACTCGTTGAGTAGTTAGGACCACCGGATGTCAACAATTGGATCAAGGCGAAACATTGGAAAGAGTTAATGGTCGTAATGATGGCAATGTACAAAGTTGTTGGCAACAAGCTTGGCCATTTGATCTTCCAGAAAACTTGAAATTCTGTCGCACCATCGACACGCGCTGCTTCTACGAGAGAATTATCAATATTTCCCATAGCAGCGATGTAGAGGATAATCGGTTGACCAACTGAAGTGGTCAACAAAATAATGATGATGGCCATCAAAGCCCAGTGCTTGTCCCCCAACCAAGAAATGTTTTGGTTGATGACATGTCCAGATTTCAATACAAAGTTCAAAATCCCTGATAGTGGATCATAGATCCATTTCCACACAACCGTTACCGCTACACTCCCTGTAACAACCGGAAGGAAGAAGACGAAACGGTAGAAGGAACGCGCAATGGCATTTTGATGGTAGGTCTGAGAAGCCACAAACAAGGAGAACAATACGACGATCGGAACCGAGCCGATAACGATGATGACAGTATTGATCAAGGACTTCACAAAGACCTTATCCGCAAACATGCGGGAATAATTTTCTAAACCGACAAACTTGAAGGATGTCATAGAATAGTTGAAGAAACTTGTCACAAAGCCCATAATCATGGGTGCTAGGACAAAGACCGTAAAGAAGATTAAAATGGGTGCTAGGAATGCGTAGGAAACGAGTGTCTCCCTCATTCGGATTTTGTTTACCTTCACAGTAAGGCACCTCCTAGTGTTCTTTTTCTATTTTCTTTTCTAAATATATCTTCCGACTTAAGAAAAGAAGATCCAGCAAGAATGAAGACCCCTTCGTTCCATTCCAAGTAGAGAGATACGGATTCGAAGGGGCCTGCATATTCTCGTTTCTATGAAAGACTTAGGTCCGCTTCATAGACTGATTATTTTTTCGTAATGGTTTCGTTTGCTTTTTCAGTAAAGGTCTTCAAAGCTGGTTCTGCTTTTTCATCCCCGTTTGAAACAGATTGCAACATTGGGAACCATAGGGTCCGCATTTCTGCAAAACCGTTGATTGTGTTGTAGTATGGTGAGTAGTATTTTGTCCAAGTGCTGATGGTTTCCATCCGTTTGTCATCGTACAACTTACCAAATGAACTACGAACTGGGAAGGCGCCTGTACGCACAACATCTTTTGGACCCCATACTTTGTCGTCTGCGATGAACTGTACAAATTTCTTAGCAGCAGCAATTTTCTTTTCATCTTTATTATTGAAGACCGCAAATCCATTGATAAGGTATTCCAATTTTGGTTTGCCACTATCAGATGGGAATGGCACTTCTACTACTTCGACTTTATTTGCATCCAACAATTTAGCTTGGATACCGTTTTGTGAAGGTGCCCACAAGATGGTGTAAGAAGTTTGACCATTCGCAAAGTTTTGGATGTCTGCTCCACCATCAAATTGAGAACCGTTCATAAGCAAGCCGTCTTCAATCCATTTAGAAGCTTTTTCTAAACCTTTGACAAATTTTGGATCATCTGTTGTATACTTGGTTACTTTTTCATCTGTTACAGAACCACCGTAAAGGTTGGCGATAAAGGCACGAGTCCCTTGGTCTCCACCTTGACCGTTACTGAAGAGTGATCCTGGTGTGTAACCTTTGTCTTTCAAAGCTTTCAAGACTTTTTCAAAGTCGTCTGTTGTCCAGCCTTCTTTGACAAGGTCTAGCACTCCTGCATCTTTGAGCATCTTTTTGTTCATCGCCATGTAGAATGGTGCTGAACTGATTGGGTACATGTAGGCAGTGTCACCAGCTTTACTAGCTTGGATGATATTGTCGTTGTTGACATCTTTTACAAAATCTTCTGTAAAGAGGTCGTTCAAGTCAGCCAATTTACCATTTTTACCGTATTGAATAATCCGTCCTGGTGCGTCAAAGAGCACGTCTGGAGCAGTTCCAGCTTCGATAGCTGTCGTAATCTTTTCAGGACCAGATTTGAAGTCGATGGTTTCTAGTTTGACTTTGATATCTGGATTGGCTTTTTCGAAAGCTTCGATAATTGATTTTTCGTAGGTTCCTACACTATCATCAGCTTTCTCTTGAGTAAAGACTGGGAAAGCCCACCAGGTAATTTCTGTTTTACCAGAATTTCCTCCAGAAGATTCTGATTTTGATCCTCCGCCAGAGCCACAAGCTGCGAGTGCTAGAAGAGCTGCACCAGCTACCAACGAGCACAATACTTTTTTCATTTTCATGTGATTTCTCCTCACGATTTGCGGTAAGATTACTCTTACAAGGGGTTATCCTCAATGAGGACGCCTATTCTTGTTCATGTTTCAGATTCGACTACTCTCTATTCGGTCTCCTCCTCCTTCAATCTACTGTTTTGTTTTCTCATTTTAAGGCTGCGACGAAGCGCTCTGTAATCTCTTTTGGTCGGGTAATGGCGCCACCTACGACGATGCCACGAACACCGAGATCATGGATTTTCTTGGCCTGATCAGGGTAGTGGATCTTGCCTTCTGCGATGACATCTACTCCTGCTTGGCAGAGGCGATGGATCAGTTCAAAATCTGGACCATCAACCTTTGGACTGTAGTCCGTATAGCCCGAAAGGGTCGTTCCGACAAAGTCCACTCCCGCTTCGACAGCTGTCAATCCTTCTTCCAGAGTAGAGATATCAGCCATCAAGAGTTGGTCAGGATATTTCTCTTTGACTTGATGGATAAAGTCACTCATCGAAAGCCCATCATGACGCGGACGTTTGGTACAATCAAGCGCAATGACCGCGATATCCAAAGCTGCCAACTCATCGACTTCTTTCATAGTAGCCGTGATAAAGGGTTCTTCAGGTGGGTAATCGCGTTTGATAATCCCAATGATCGGTAACTTGGTCACTTCCTTGATTTCCTTGATATCCCGGACACTATTGGCTCGGATTCCGACAGCTCCACCCTGCTCAGCCGCTTTGACCAAGAGAGGAATAACTCCTCCTGCTTCTATATAGAGCGGTTCATGAGGGAGGGCTTGACAAGAAACAATGATGCCATCTTTGATTTGTTCAATCAGTTCATCTTTTGTAATCTTTGACATAACTCCTTCTCCTTTGATAATAAGGCAACTCGAGTACTTGTAAATTGATTATAATCTATTTTTAAAGCGCTTACAATATTAATCGTGCAATTGGATTATAGTTTCACATTTAGGGGAAAATAAAAAGATCTCTGAAACTAGTTTCAGAGATCTAGGACATGGTGATTCCCTAGGCCATCTTTTGAGTCGCTTTTTCCTTTACGACAAATACAAAGCCGATAGAGCCGACGACGGCTCCAAGCAAGATCCAATAGACCATATCCGATGAAGCCATTGGGCCTGCCAAGAGACCTGCTAGTAAAGAGAGATCGATATACAGTCGGGTATCGCGATAGAAGGTCCAATTGAAATGGTAGCTACCTTCTGGATACTGACGTGTCGATACAGCCGGTTGAAAGACCTGAAGAAGGATCAAAATCCCAACAAAAGCAAGATAAGCGAGGCTAACTACCGAAAGAGGAGCCTGCATCGTTAAAGCTACAGTCGCTAAAAGCAAGACCAAGATCCAGAAATGGAAGTCCATCCAGAATTCACGATGATAACAAAACCGTTTCATAAGATCACACCTTTCTCTTTATGTAATCGTTTTCTGTACTTCTATTATAAGACAACAAATTTATTTTGCAAGGAATCATTGGCTTTTGGGGGTTGAAAATAGGACCAGAATATCTCTGGTCCATCTAAAAAAACTATGAACAAATATTAGTTGCCACTTCATTCACTGATATCATTTTCGATAATGACCTTGAGTGCATTGTTTTCACCCGCATGTTTAAAGACATCATAAGCCTTTTCAACTTCTGAGAGTTTGAAGTGGTGGGTGATGAGCTTGGTTGCATCGATCTTGCCTGATTTCAAGACATTGAGCAACATTTCAGTGGTATTGGCATTGACAAGACCGGTGTTGAGGGTAATGTTCTTGATCCACAAATCATCCAAATTGAAGCTAACCGGTTTTCCGTGGACGCCGACATTGGCGATGTGACCACCGACAGAGATGACATTTTGGCAGACATCAAAGGTAGCAGGATAGCCCACACATTCCATGGAGATATCGACACCACGACCTTCGGTCACTTCATTGATAAAGGCCTTGATTTCAGCGATATCACTTGAGCAGATGGTATAAGTTGCTCCAAATTTCTTAGCCGCTTCAAGACGTGATTCAGACAAGTCCACCATGATAATCGTAGCGGGTGAGAAGAACTGCACGGTCAAGAGAGCCGCAAGACCGATCGGACCAGCTCCAACGATACAGACATTATCGCCTGGTTTTACATGAGATGGGAGGACCCCAATTTCATAAGAGGTTGGGAGAATATCTGAGAGCATGACCAAGGCTTCGTCATCCACCGTTTCAGGCGCATGATAAAGACTACCATCCGCATGTGGAATGTGGACATACTCTGCTTGGGTTCCGTTGATCAAGTGACCTAAAATCCAACCACCATCTTCACAGTGAGAAGGCAAACTACGTTTACAGTAGTAGCAGGTATTACAAGCTGTGACACAAGAGATGATAACCTTGTCGCCCACTTTGAAGTTATTCACTGCATCACCGACTTCTTCGACGATCCCGATTCCTTCGTGGCCTAAAATTGTGCCTTCTTTACAAGCCGGAACATCTCCTCCTAGGATGTGAAGGTCTGTCCCACAGATGGTTGTCTTCAAGACACGCACAATGGCATCCGTTGGGTTTTTGATCACTGGCTTTGGTTGATCCAGCAGTTGCAGATTGCCTGCAGATACATAAGTTGCAGCTTTCATAAGCGACTCCTCTTTTGTTGGTTTGATAAAACTATTTTATTTTAGTTTCTTTGTGATATTATAACATACTAAGCAAGCGCTTGCAAGAATTTATGAGCATATTTTTAAAAGTTTTTTGAGCAAACAAAAACATTCCTCTTATCTCTACCAGAGGAATGTTTCAATCACCTTGTTCTAATTGTTGGCGCTGCTTGTAGTACTCTTGCTGCTCGCGCTCACGTTCTTCTTCTAAACGCTCTTCATAGCGCTTGAGTTCTGCCTCAAACTCTTCTTGCAAGGCAAATAAACGCTCCAAGCCACTTTGGGCCTCCGCACTTGGGGCTTGAAAATGAAGGGCACTCAGCCAGTCCACTAAATTTTCTGTATGTTGGCGGACATCCATACGCATATCCGCATAATCCCACTCCAACTCGCTAAGCTTTTGATTGAAGCGGTAATGTCGATCTTCTAATTGTTCTAATTCACTATTTCCTGAATGGTACATCACATACCTCCTTTAATCGGACTCAATAAAATCGGCTTCTTCACTGCTTTCAGTGCTGTTTCTACCGCGTCCGCTGCTCCTCCTGTAAATCCATCTTTCAAATCACTAACTAGGGCCGTTGTAGCAAAAGAGCGCATCTTTTCGGATTGACCGCCCAAGGTTACCTGCAAACTCATCCCTTCCAACATCATCAAGGCTTTCTGCGTTGCAATCAAACTTCTGATCGCAATCCGCTCTTGCTCCTTTTTAATCTCTCGATGGAGCTCCTCAATTCGTTCTCTGTCCTCTCCCAGGATCTCTAACATCTTTTTCTCCTACTTATGAAAAATCAAAGGCCGTCGCTTGTCCCTTGTCCAAGTCCACCAATTGAGCTGATGCAGCCTCCAACTGATCTGCCAAGTCTGACAAGCGAGTAGAATAGGCCTTTGCTTGGGCAAGGTTTTCCGCCTCTACTGCTTGGTCCCAACAAGTATCCATGGAGAACTCTCCTAATAGTTGCTCCACTTCTGCATCTGTTAAAAATTGGGCCATGCTGTGGGCCATTTGTGACACCTCAGCGACCTTATGGGAAACAGTCTCCTTAGCCTCTTCCAGCTTATCCTTGACTTCGGCCTCAAAGGCAGTTGCTTGCGCTGAAGCATTCTGTGCTACTGCTAGCACCAATTCCTCCCGCAATTGAATGGTCTGGGTCCCAGACGCGCCTGCTAGTTGCTGATGGAGGCTAGAAATGCTTGGCTTTTCCTGCCCATACATGGAGACCACCGAAGCAGATGATGGCTGATTTTCTGAAGTGGAAGTTTCCCGATCTCGTTGGGGCATTTCAATAATTTTCTGTGCCTGATCTTGTCTTCCTTGCACGTCACCTTCTAACTCCATTTGAGATGGCCTCCTTTCTTGGATTTGTTTTTTCATTTCCTATAACTGAAAAAGGATCATAACCCTTCAGCTACAGGCAGATTCACACACTATAGGGTAACATAAAATAGCTCGGAATGCTATAAAAATAACACAATTTTTGAAAAAAAGTCTAATTTTTTATGAAAAAACGAGTTTTGGACCCAAATAGCAAAAATCCCCCACTCTTACGAGTGAGGGATAGCTGATAAACATCAGTTGTTCGTCGGCTTCTTATTTACGACGTCCTGGACGTTCCTTGTAACCATAGTATGCATCTTCGATGATTTCTTGCATATGGTCTACCATTGGAAGACGTGGGTTAGCTGGTGAACATTGATCTTCGTAAGCAAGGAAGGCCAATTCACGAGAATGTTTCTTCCATTCTTTTTCATCGATTCCTTGTGCTTTGAAGTTCATTTCGATACCACAGCGTTCACCGAGTTCGTATACAGCTTTTGCGTAAGCTTCAACAGCTTCTTCTGGAGTAGAGCATGGAAGTCCTAGCATACGAGCGATATCTTGGTATTTTTCATCTGCACGGTAGTAGTTGTACTTAGGCCATGTAGCTGTCTTGGCTGGGCGTGTACCGTTGTAGCGGATAACGTATGGAAGCAAGATGGCATTGGTCCGTCCGTGGATGGTGTGGAATTGCGCACCGATCTTGTGGGCCATTGAGTGAGAAATACCGAGGAAGGCATTGGCGAAGGCCATACCTGCGATGGTTGACGCATTGTGCATCTTTTCGCGTGAATGGAAGTCCGCATTCTTGACTGAGCTTTCCAAGTTTTCAAAGACAAGTTTGATAGCTTGAAGAGCAAGACCATCTGTGAAGTCGCTAGCCATTTGTGATACATAAGCTTCTGTCGCGTGCGTCAAGACGTCCATACCAGTGTCTGCTGCAACAGATCCAGGAACTGTCAATACCAAGGCAGGGTCTACGATGGCAACTGTTGGAGTCAATGAGTAGTCTGCGATTGGGTATTTACGGTTGTTTGCTTTATCAGAGATAACGGCAAATGGTGTTACTTCAGATCCTGTACCAGATGTTGTTGGGATAGCGATGAATTTCGTCTTCTTACCAAGCAATGGGAACTTGAAGGCACGTTTACGGATATCCATGAATTTTTGAACCAAGTCACGGAAGTCCACTTCTGGTTGTTCGTAGAAGAGCCACATAACTTTGGCTGCATCCATTGGTGATCCACCACCGAGAGCAATGATCGTATCTGGTTTGAAGGCACGCATGATCTCTGTACCACGTTCAACAGTTGTGATATCTGGATCTGGTTCTACGTCTGCAAAGATTTGGTAAACCACCTTGTTGCGACGAAGGTCAAGCTGTTCGATGATACGATCAAGGAAACCAAGCTCTACCATAGCGTGGTCTGTAACGATCATGACACGTTCAACGTCACGACATTTTTGTAGGTATTCAATTGAATCACGTTCAAAGTATGTTTTTGAAGGAAGTTTCATCCATTGCATGTTATTTCTCCGGCGTCCGACTTTTTTGATATTCAAGAGGTTGATGGCACTAACGTTGTCCCCAACAGAGTTACGTCCGTAAGAACCACATCCAAGTGTTAATGATGGCAAGAAGGCATTGTAAACATCCCCGATACCACCGAAAGTCGAAGGAGAGTTGCAGATAACACGAATAGCTTTGACTGCTTTACCAAATTCTTTGGTCAATTCTTCATCAGCAGTATGGATGGCTGCTGAGTGACCAAGACCGTTGAATTCAACCATTTGGCGAGCTTTGTTAATTCCGTCTTCACGGCTTTCAGATTTCAAAACAGCGATGACTGGTGACAATTTTTCACGAGTCAACGGTTCTTTTTCACCAACTTCTTTACATTCTGCCGCAAGGATATTGGTTCCTTCTGGTACAGAGAAGCCAGCTTGTTCAGCGATCCATGCTGCCGGTTTCCCAACGATGTCCGCATTCAATTTTGCACCCGCACAGTTCTTGCTGTTAGCTTTCACACCGAAGCAGAACTCTTCAAGAAGGGCTTTTTCTTTTTTGTTGACAAAGTAAGTATGGTAAGATTTGAATTCTTCAACAAACTCATCGTAGATTTCTTTATCGATGATGACCGCTTGTTCAGACGCACAGACCATCCCGTTGTCAAATGATTTAGACATGACGATATCGTGTGCTGCTTGGCGGATATTGGCTGATTTTTCAACGTAAGCAGGAACGTTTCCGGCACCTACCCCAAGAGCTGGTTTTCCACAAGAATAAGCGGCTTTTACCATGGCGTTACCACCGGTCGCAAGGATGGTCGCAACTCCTTCATGGTTCATAAGAGCACTGGTTGCTTCCATAGAAGGTTGGGTAATCCATTGCACACAGTTCTCAGGTGCTCCAGCTGCAATTGCTGCATCGCGTACGATTCGTGCCGCATGAGCAGATGATTCTTGAGCAGATGGGTGGAAGGCAAAGACGATAGGGTTCCGTGTCTTCAAGGAAATCAATGCTTTAAAGATTGCTGTTGAAGTAGGGTTGGTTGTAGGAGTGATCCCGCAGACAACTCCGACTGGCTCTGCAATCAGAGTTAAACCAGTGACGTCATCTTCTGAAATGACACCAACTGTCTTGGTGTGACGCATGTTGTTCACAACGTGTTCACAAGCGAATAAGTTTTTTGTTGCCTTGTCTTCAAAGACCCCACGACCAGTTTCTTCATAAGCATGAAGAGCAAGCTCACCGTGTGCGTCAAGAGCAGCTACAGATGCTTTCGCTACAATGTAGTCCACTTGCTCCTGGTTCAATTTGCGCATTTCTTCAAGCGCCACCAGCGCTTTTTGCACCAACTCGTCTACGTGTTTTTCAGCAGCGAGTTTCTTTTCTTCAGGTGAGAGAGTTTTTTTATCAGCCATTTGATGCTTTCCTCCAATGTTTGAAACCCTTATCCTTTTCTAGAACTTTTTCATGTTTTCAGAAATTTTCAAGAATAGTGTAAGAAATTTCGATTTGTTAATTATTTCACAATATAATTGTACTCTATTTTGAGATTTTTGTAAACACTTCCAAGCAACTTTCACAAAGAATTTTTTGGAGCTTGTGAAAACTTTATCAATCGTATTGCTGTGAAAGCGATTATTTAGCAAAATTGTGAAAAAATAATTAAAAAAATTTTTTCTTCACAAAGTGATGTTTTCAATTGATTTTTGTAAGCGTTTTCTCAATCTTACTAAAAAAAGCAGCTTTTTACAAGTAAAAAGTTGCTTTTTGTTTTATTTTGTTAGGATTTGTTTTGTTTCAGTTTCAGAGAAGCATTGTTACTTCTTGACCGGACCCTTTTCGGCCTTATCAAGGGCTTCTTTGACTGTTTGGGCATAGAGTTCCCCACCATTGGTTTCCATATTGAAGTGAACAGAGTCTGTTCCCACCCAAATGTTTGGATTTTCAATTGCTACTTGGTACCAGTCTGCAATGGTGATAAAGTCGTATTTCTTAGCCAGTTCCAACTCATAAAGACGCGTTTGAACCGATTCACTGGACTGATCGTTGGCATAGCGACCATCATATGGTGTCACAAGGATCAAGCGACGGCCTTTTGGAAGTTTCTCAACATACTGATCCAGTAGCTCTTTGTAGTTGCTTACAGTATTGGTTCCTAGGGCAATGACCACATTTTTTAGGAGAACTTTATTGGAGATATCGGTCTCAAAGACCTTCATTCCATTTTCCAACTGACGGCTTACCACTGCATCGATCTGGATGCCCGGGATCGCTTTGGTTAGGTAGTCCTGCGCTCGCAAGTTAACCGAATCACCAATCATGGTCACACCATTTGAGACGTTATAGTCTGTTGCAGTTGCATTGTCCACCTGCGTCCGTGTAACCTGCATTTTGCTGTCTGCTTGATTGAGCCCACTCACTACCAAACTCTCATCAAAAGCCCCGACGGTTGGTGCAAAGGCAGAGATCCCGATCATCAAGAGAGCTAATGGAATCATGAGGTAAAAGATCGGCTTGGTCAAAAAACTGAGATCCATCTTCATACCAAAGACCCGAGGTTCCTTACCTGCAATGGTTGGCTCCAAAATATAGAAGGACAGAGCCGTTAGAATCAAGGAAACGATCGTCGTCACAAGGGCTGCCATCATATTTCCCAAATGTTGAGAGAAGATGATAAAGAAAGGCCAGTGGAAAAGGTAGACACCATAACTAGTATCTGCCAAGAAATTGAGGACGGCTGGTTCTTTTTTATCTGGCGTCTTCTCATGGAGAATACGGGCCGACAGAATCATGGCACAAGCTGCGATTGTCGCTGCTAAAAAGCCAAATAGATAGGTCCATAAGCTATCAAATGGTAAGAAAAGACTGAGCACAAACAAGAAGGCAAAGCTTCCACCCAAGACTGACAAAGTCTTTTTCATACTCCAAGACTGCACCAATTTTGTAAAGTTCGGGCTGACATTGGCAATCCCTGTCACCGTTGCTAGACATGATCCCGCAAAGAAGGGGAAGATGTGAGTGAAGCTAGAAAAATAGATAGTAGAGAAATTAGCTGTCAGAAAGGCGCGGATGAACATGGACAAGAAGGTGAAGAGAAAGAGCCCGCTGGATGCCAGGAAGAGCATGCCTCGGTATTTCCCAACAGTCTTAGCTCGCTTAGCCAAGAACCATGCCAAAAGTGCCCAGAGCACATAGTAATGCACTTCTAGGGCCAAACTCCAGGTATGAAGGAAGAGGTGCGGAATGAAGTTGCTTTCGTAACTACCACCCGTTGCCATCTCAAAGAAATTGGTCACAAAACCGAAGACCGCCGCAATCTGAGTCCCAATACCAGCCACGTAGTCCCGTTGGACCATAAAGGTAAAGGGCATCACGACCAAGACCATAAAGACAAGGGGTGGTACGATCCGGTAAAAGCGCCGTTTCAAGAATGCCAGGTAGTCGATTCCTTGCTTGCGCGCAAATTCATCGATCAAGAGCGCTGTAATCAAAAATCCTGAGAAGGTGAAGAAAATATCTACCCCAATAAAGCCTCCAGGAAAGGCTTTTTGGAAGAAATGGTAAAGCAATACCAATAAGAGTCCTGTAACACGGACTAGTGAAAACCATTTAATGCGCATTTTGATAAATCCCCTGCTTGAATGTTCCTTTGTATACGACGTTGGCTTCTGTGGTTAAGGTGCCTTTGCCCTCCGGCTGGCCGTTAACAAACTGCCCTTCATAGGTCCAACCATCCTTGGACTTAAACTTACCATAGCCGCTAAAAGAGCCGTTGACGAGGTTACCTGTATAGGTATCCCCATTTTTAAAGGTGACGGTTCCCTTGCCATTCATCTTGCCACGGACCAAACTTCCGTCGTAACGGATCGCACCCTTATCCAAGGTCAAGACGCCCTTACCTGGAATGGCTGAAAGGAAAACCATCAAAGCAGATAGAATAATCACGACTACTGCTGCTATTTCTAAATTTTTTCGCGTCAGATAGACCTTATAGGTCTCATAAAATTCTTTCATATTCTGTATTCTCTCACATATCAAACTCTTAAGAAGTTGCTAACTGATCTAACCAAGCCTTACAGCCACTCAGGACTCTGGAATAGGTCTCCTCAAAATCACCGGTATACCACGGATCTGGCACACTTTCAGCAGCAAAAAGATGAATCTTGTGCTCTGTACCCGCAGGAGCCATTTGCTTCAGATCTGCTACATTGTTTTCGTCCATCCCTAGGATCAAATCAAAGTTGTAAAAATCCTCTTCCTTGATCTGTAAGGACGTCTTGGCTGGATCATAAGGGACTTGGTGTTGTTGAAAGATTTTCTGGGTTCCCCGATGGATGGGATTGCCATGTTCCCAGCTCGAGGTGGCCCGACTTTCAATCTCATACTGATCCGTCAAATCCTTCATGACAAACTCCGCCATGGGGCTCCGACAAATATTTCCTAAGCAGACAAAGACGATTTTTTTCATGATTCCACCTAACTCCTTGTTCGGACTGCCCAACCTAGCTGAGCTCTTGGCTTTCCACTATGGAAAACCAGCATACTATTACTATTATAACAAAAATGTGACAGAAAGATGACAAAGTGGCTCCATCATTTTAAAGAAAAATCAGATTCCTTTTTCAAATCTGATCTGTTTCTCTATTTTGGAAAACGAACCTCTAATGGAGGCCATTTACTCTGCCAATTTTTCTTTTTCATCCGCTCTGTATAAACCGTTAAACGCTCTGGGTTGGCTAAAAAATGCGGAGTCGGCTGAACGATGAAGTCTTCGATATCCTTTGTCCCATAAGGGAGAAAGAGCTCTAGCTGACCCTCTTTCCTTAAGCGAACCGCAAGAGCCGTACACTGCTCGGGGTATTTAGAAACCGCATCACAGGCACTATGATATGGAGCCGTCCCCGGGCTATGCTGGTGCATATAGACTTGATTTTTCACTTCCCAAGCGTACTGGGGATAGGTCTTCTTTAATTCCTGCTCGATCTGCTGAGTCTCCTCATAGCTGATCGTAGGGTCATAAAAGACCAGATCCAGATCTGTCGTCGCATCAAACCCTGGTTTTCCAGAGAGCTGGTTCCAGATGAAATTGCGCACCGCGCCCGCCGCTAACCAGGCATCTGCTAAGTTGAGATCCCGAATGATAGCCAAAACAGTCATCATCTCCGGATCCACTTGGATTTGTTCTACTATTGCTTCTTCCGTCAGCATCTTCTTCTAGTCTCCATTGTAGGGATAACCCAGATGTTCATAGGCCTTGCGGGTCGCCACGCGCCCTGTCCGGGTCCGCATGATAAAGCCTTTTTGAATCAAGTAAGGCTCATACATATCTTCTACGGTCTCGCGCTCTTCGGCAATATTGACCGATAAAGTCCCAAGCCCGACCGGGCCACCGCCGTACATCTCAATCATGGTACGCAGGATCTTTTGATCGACATAGTCCAGCCCTTCATGGTCCACATCCAGCATGGAGAGGGCCTTGTCTGTAATAGTATCGTCAATTAAGCCATCGCCCATGATCTGGGCAAAATCGCGCACCCGTTTGAGCAAGCGGTTGGCAATCCGAGGGGTCCCACGACTACGAAGAGAAAGCTCTTCGGCAGCTTCGTGGGTAATCTCCATCTCAAAAATCTCGGCGGTCCGCTCGACAATCTCTGTCAGATCATCCTGCTCATAGTATTCCATGTGTCCGGTAATCCCAAAGCGAGCGCGCAAGGGATTGGACAGCATACCAGCTCGCGTCGTTGCCCCAATCAAAGTGAAAGGAGGAAGGTCCAGATGGACACTCCGGCTGCTCTCACCAGCGCCAATCATAATGTCGATGTAAAAATCTTCCATGGCGCTGTAAAGCACTTCTTCGACTGACATAGGAAGACGGTGGATCTCATCGATAAAGAGGACATCCCCCGGCTCTAGATCATTGAGGATAGCTACCAAGTCACCGGCCTTTTCAATGACAGGACCAGAAGTCTGCTTGAGATTGACGCCCAGTTCATTGGCGATGACAAAGGCCATGGTGGTTTTTCCAAGCCCCGGAGGGCCAAAAAGAAGGACATGATCCAGCGCTTCATCCCGAAGCTTAGCTGCCTCAATAAAGATTTTCAGCTGGTCCTTGACCTTATCTTGACCAATATATTCATGTAAGTATTGCGGGCGCAACGTCCGTTCAACGGCCTCTTCATCGCCCATGATTTCATTGTCTAAAATTCTACTCATACAGTCTATTATAGCAAAAAATGATACCTTCGGTACCATAAATAGAATGTGTTTTTTAAAGATCCTGGTTCTCACTTGCGTTCGTTAGGAAAAGTTGAACGGTTGCCCTCATCGCCAACCTTTCTTTTTATTATACAGTCCCTTCTTCTTCATCTATCGCTCACCATTTCACTTTATAATTATTTCCTTTAATGATAAAATTAAAGCAACAACGTTTAGGAGGTAAATTTATGTTTACTAAAACAAAGAAGATCCTTTTCGGTTTCTTGGCATTCTTTGCAGTGCTCCTTATTGCGGGATGTCAGTCTTCTCCATCGCAATCTTCTAAAACAAATAAGTCTTCTCAAACAGATAAATCTCCTCAAACAATAAAAGCACCACAAGATCTTACAAAGGATCAACAAGGAACTTGGAAATGGACTGACCAACAAATGACCATTCAAAAAGTATTCCTAGCTTCTAATATCAAAAAACTTGCCGCTGTTCTAATGCTTGATGACTTCGATAAGGTTAAGATGACGATGACCATTAAAGATAAAACCGTTGAATTGAAGTACCATTTTGATTACAGAGAACTGTATGAGGATCAAGCATTTGCAACAGGAGAGAACAAAGCGAATTATGAATCGTATTTAAAAAATAAAACTGCTGAATTTAAGAATTATATTCCAAATTTGAAACATACAAAGATTACTCTTGACGAACCTAATTATGCCTATGATTACTCTCTAACTGGAGAAATCGATACACAGAAACATACTATTACGTTCCCTGAAACACCTACATTTTTAAGTAGAATTGTTATGGGAACCACGTATAACTCACTTGTATCAATTACTTATACTTACACCGTTGAAGGTAACCAACTAACACTTTATGCTGAAGGTAAAGATGAACAAAGTCATTTTAGAGTAATACGTCTTCGTTTCAATTACGTAGGAGACAATCATTAGAAGGAGTGATCAATCATGAACAATATGAAAAAAAGTTCCCTATGGATGTTTTCCCTTCTTGCTCTTCTATTTGTATCAGGATGTGGGCAACAACAGAAACAACAGCAACAGAAACAACAAACAACCGCTGAGACTACAACAGTTGCAGAAACTACCACAGTAGCACCTACCCCAGTCTCACTCGAAGGAGACTGGAAAGCTGTAGATTTTAGAGATACAGTGGAACGTACTTTCTTAATTTATTATGATGATGCTAATAGTCGATTAAAGGTTACTGAAGCCTTCCAAGATATCGTTCCGACTCTAAAAATTACAGGAACAGATGTAACTTATTCTTATAGTGCCGATATGAATAAGTATATTGATTTTTATGCTGAACAGAATAAAGATAAATATCCTACAAAAGAAGAAGCTACTGCTATTCTTCTAGGCGTAAGAGAAAAGAAATTTGGAAGTTTTAAACATCAAACTGGAACGTTTGATAACAATACAAAAGTGTTAACTGCAACGTTAAATGATGGAGTTTTAAACGAGAATGCAAAAACGATTGTATTCCCTGAAGTCCCAAACATCTTTGGAGTTCTACCTCTTTATATTAATTCTACAGACGTACCAATTACTTATCACTACGAATTGAATGGTGACATCCTTACAATTTATGCTGAGAAAACGTACGATGAAACTGGTGCTCATCTTGTTTATCCAATGAAATTCAAGAAAGTTTCAGATCCTAAAACTAATTAAATAACTCACTGAGAGTGGGACAGAAATCGGTAATTCGTTAGAGTTCGATTTCGTCGTCCCACCTCCGCACAGTTGAGTAGGGCTGTAAAAGCTGATGAAATCAGCGTAGTAGAGCCCACTCAACCACTGCGTCTTGCTCGACAATCCAAAAATAATTGAGAGGCTAGGACTTTTGTCCCAGCCTCTTTTCTGTGCAAAAAAATAATTTAGGAAACCTTGAGAATCTCATCTATTGGGTACTCTGCTACATACAATTTTTCCGTTTCTTATGTTGAATAATCGGTCAAGTTACAAAACAAAATTGTGATTCGTTTGAAAGCCCTTGCAAAACATTTATGTTGCACGTATAATATAAGCGTAATACAATCATCTATTTTAAGGAGGTCTAGCGATGATTAGACGTTATAAAAAATTATTTTTAGCATTCATTGCTCTGCTCTCAGTCTTCCTACTAGCTTCTTGTTCTCAAAAACAAAGTGGCTCTAAAAATGCTGCTAAAACAGAAACAGCAAAAGTCGAAACGATTGATGGCGAATGGGAATTAGTCGATACTCTCGATGCTTTAACGGAATCCATCGGTGCCTATACCCTCCATGGAATCCACTTTGCACACTTGCTTGAATCTGTTAAAGACTTCAAAATGGACATGAAGATTGAAAACAATACGGCAACGATTAAATACGACTATAACATTGATAACTTTATTAAAGCTTTCTACACTGTCACAACAGACGCTAGAGGCAAGACTGAAGAAGAATTCAAAAAAATCATGTATGACTCTCATGAAGGATTTGCAGGCGACTTTAAAAAATACAAAGTCAGCATGAATAAAGATACTGGCGTGTTTAGCTACGAAGCAACGGGTTCTATTGATCAAGGTGCCAAAACAATGACCTTTGATGAAGGACTTTCAGTAGCAAACTCATTCTTCTTCTCATTCGGTGAAAATCGCGTTTCGCCAAACACATATCACTACAAATTAAAAGACGACATGCTTTATGTCACGATTGACGGAAAAGCGAAGAAAAATAATCTTCCAGTTCACTATGAACTACACTTCAAACGTAAAGGAAGCACTACTCAAAAAGACCCCGTTCCAATTGAAGGAAAATGGCAAGCCATCGACTTCCGACCAGCTCTTGAACGTAGCTTAGCCTTTAAAGATTTTGACAATGATGATTCGGCTATCAAGCTGATCTATCCTGAGGCATGGAAAGATTTAAAACCAACGTTGAACATTACAGATACATCTGTTGAATTCGACTATACTGTATCTCTAGCAGATGGTTTTGGAAGGTTCTACGATTACTTAAAACAAAAAGATGCATCTAAAGTGACTCAAACGAAAGACGAATATATTAAAAATCAATTTATTAAATTATCAGTCAATCTACAGGATGGCGCTAAGGACTTGCCCAATACAACTTATGAATTTGATAGAGGTAATGCTAAAATTCATTCTGTTTTGAAGAACGGTAAATTAGATACAGCAAACCAAACGATTATCTTCCCAGAAGCTATCAATATTGTGCAACTTGCAACCATGTCCATTGGACCTGTCGCTAAAGAAACTACGTATAAATACTCTATTGATGGAGATATTTTAACGTTGACGATTGAGCAACGCGATGGACGGAATAATCTAAATACGATTATTTCAGCAAAATTCAAAAAAATGTCTGATGCAACGAGCAAGTAGTCATTCCACTGCTCCTTGAGAATTTCTCAAGGGGCTTTTTTTGTGCAAAAAAATAAAGAGCTTACGCTCTATTAAAATACTTCGGTACCTTTGGTTCGGTTAGGAAGTAACGTAGTTCCCTACCTTAATCTTTATTATGGAACATAGTTTTCGCTCCGTTCGAACTGCGTCAACGTACCTAAGCTCACTAACGTTTGTAAAAAATAAGGAACGTAGTTTTCGCTTCGCTCAAACTGCATCAATATCTCTAAATTCGGTTGAACTCTCTGAGTTCACCTCATTAATTTTTTAAAGATCGTAGTTCTCACTTGCGTTCGAACTGCGTCAATGTACCTAAACTCGCTAATGCTCGTAAAGAATAAGGAACGTAGTTTTCGCTCCGCTCAAACTGCATCAATGTACCTAAGCTCACTAACGTTCGCTAAGGTACATAGAAAAAGCCACCGGTTTTGGTGGCTCTTATAGGGAGATTATTATGAAAAAGTTTTAGGAGTTTTATCATTCAAAGTTAGGAGGTCTTTGATGATGGTATTAGTATACGATAGGAAGCTTAAACTTTCCTTATAGTTTTTCTAAAAAATTTTTTCGAGAAAAAGAGGAGGTCTCAGGCAAAGATTTCACATCCTTGTTTGGCCACTCCCCCTTTTCTTATTATTTTTTTACGATGGCATGGTAGCTAGTCTTACTGATAAAGACTTGACCTGCTCTCAGGATGACCCTCTCAGCCTGGTCACTGTGAATGGCATCTGGCACTGTTTGAAATTCGAGCGCCAAGCCATTGTGCTGAACCATTGGTTGGCCTTGCAGACGAACGGTTTCATCTACGAAATTGGCAGAATACACCACCAAGGCGGAAGCCTCTGACTTGAAAGTCAAAAAGCGCCCAGACGGCTGATGGTAAAGAAAGCCAGCATTTTCATGTCCATCTGGTAGAGCGAAAGGATGGTCCAATCCTTCTACCAGGCGGATTTGCGGATCTGAATCCTTAAAGAGATCCTCTAAGAGCATGGCTTGGTAGAGATGCTGAACAACCGGACTTTCTCTATCCACGGTCTGAAGAGGGACGCCATCTGGGTGGATAGGGTAAAGCCCTTTATGATTGATCTGAAAGACATGGTCATGAATTGGCTGAGTGAAGTTGCCTGATAGGTTGAAATAGCTGTGGTTGGTCGGGTTGACCAAGGTGTCTTGATCCGTTTCTACCCGATAAGCAATCTCGAATTCACCATCTTCCGTTAAACCATAGGTCACCCAGATCTTGAGATTTCCAGGAAAACCGCCTGTCCCATCCGCCCGTTCTGTATAGAGAGTGATTCCTTGATCCGTTACCGACTCCACGCTAAACAAGGCGCTGTCCCAACCCGTCGACCCACTGTGGTTGCAGTTGGCACCGTTATTAACTTCCAAGTGATAGGTCTCTCCATTGAGTTCAAAACTGGCGCCTGCAATCCGACCCGCTACCGGGCCAATACTAGCCCCATATTTAGGGCTATTGCCCACATAGTCCTCAAAGCGATCAAAGCCTAGAATAATATTCGTAAACTGGTCTTCTTTATCAGGCGTCACATATTCTAAGATCGTCGCCCCATAGGTCATGACAGATAATTGGTAACCCTTGTCATTTTCGAGGCGATAAGCCCGAACCTCTTGATTCTGCCATTCCCCAAACACGCTTTCTTGATACTGTTTCACAAACCTTCTCCTCTCACTGTTTTTCTCCATTGTATCAGTTTCACAAGAAGAAACACTCCACTTTTTATAGAAAATTAGTGGTTATTCTTTATGAAATGGATGAATGATCACCCCTTGAACAACCCGATTGACAGTACCAGTTGGTGATGGCGTGTCTGGGCGATTTTGCACCTTGAGCGAAGTCAAGAGAGAAATCAACTGACCGTAGATAATGTATGGGAAGGCACGGTAGATATCTAGGGAGTCTGCTGATGCTTTCACCAACACTTCCCGTACATGCTCGATCCCTGCAGCTTGATCGGTCAAGAGGACAACTTGACGGGCAATCCGATCCCCTGCAACTTCTCGAACCAAGTCCAGATCATACTGACGGGTATAAGGATCAATGGCTCCAAAGACCAAGATGAGGGTCTGATCATTGATGAGGGATTTTGGACCGTGACGGAATCCGACAGGACTCTCATACATGGTTGCGATTTTGCCTGCCGTTAATTCCAAAATCTTGAGCTGGGCTTCATGGGCTAGGCCAAAGAAAGGTCCTGCTCCCAGATAGATCACGCGCTCAAAGTCTAGATCGACCACTTCCTTGACCGCACGGTCCTTCTCCAAGATTTGCTCAGATAGATCAACCAGCTCTGCTACTCGTTTTTCCTTGATCTCTTCTTCACTTGGATCAAAAACCAAGAGAGCTGTCAAAAGCATAGAGGTAAAGCTAGAGGTCATCGCAAAGCCGGCATCATTGGTTTCTTTAGGTTGGAGAAGCAAGAGATTGCGCTCATCTCCGTGGGCTTGCTGGGCCAGTTTTCCTTCTTCGGCACAGGTAATGGTGATCTGATAGAGCTCATCAACCAAGTCTTGAGCCAACTGCACGGTGGCGACACTTTCTGGCGAATTGCCACTCCGGGCAAAAGATACTAAAACAGTCGAAACCTCTTTTTTCAAATAGGTTTGAGGATGAGCTACGATATCCGTCGTCGCAATGGATTGAAAATTCCAGTGGCGTTCATCGTGTACTTCCTGCAAATATGGAACCAAGGTATCTCCCACATAGGCTGAGGTCCCAGCCCCTGTCAAGATGACCTTGATATAGTCATGCTCTTGCCCAATTTTTTCTAAGAAAGCTTTTATTTCCGCTTTTCTTTCTTGATACAAGCGAGCTGTTTCTTTCCAAACCGTCGGTTGTTGGTAGATTTCACGTGTTGTGATCTCTGCTCCTAGCTCCTGCAAGTCTTCTTTTGTATAGTCTAACATAGAACCTGTTGTTCCTTTCTACAATCTAACGTTGATAAATGGGAAAGGAGCCTGAGATGATGCTCCCAGACTCCCATACCAACCTACTCATCTTCATCATCATCAAGGTTTGACAAGAGGTCATTGACCTTGACAATACTTTCTTTTGCACGTTCAGGGTAGTCCCCTTCATTACCAGTCAGGCTACTATTGATGAACTCGATGACCATCGGAAGATTCATCCCTGCGTATAAGTCAATCGCACGTCCTTCAAGGATCAAGCGGCTCACGGTGTTGCAAGGAGTTCCTCCCAAGAGATCGGCAAATACAATATAGTCTTCTAGACCTTGGACTGTTGCTTCAAATTTAGCAGTAAAGTCTTCTGGTCCTTCTTCTGGTAAGAGTGCAACCGTATGGATGGATTCTTGTGGTCCCATAATCATCTCTGTGCTAGCTTTAAGCTCTTCACAGAAGCGACCATGACTGACCAATACTAACTCTTTTGCCATACCTTACTCCATTATGCCATTCCAAAGAAGAAGTGGCCAAATGCTGAGAATGCGATTGCTGCAAGGATGATGAGCAAGATAGCTTTTGTAGAGTTCATACCCTTACGTCCAAGCAACCAGTAGATTACACCTGTGATGATTGCTGGTACCAAACGTGGGAAGATAAGGTTGAGCATATCTTGAATTTCAATCGCTTTGTCCCCAATGTGTGGAGTCCAAGAAACTTCAACACCAATCATGCTCGCAATCAAGGCACCAACCATGAAGATACCCAGAACGGCAGCTGCGTCGATCAAAGCTGTCAAGGTACTTTGCATGTTGTTGATGAGGTTAACCCCTTCTTTATAGGCAAATTCCAACTGTTTCCAACGGAAAATGTCATAAGCAACTGCCACAGCGATCCACAAGAAGATACCGGCTGGGTTTCCTGCAATAGCCAAAGTTGCTGCGATTGAACCCATAATAGCTGGTACCAATGATCCAAAGATTGAGTCCCCAAGAGGGGCAAATGGTCCCATAAGACCTGTCTTGATCCCGTTCACCGCATCTTTTGATTTGACACCATCTTTTTCTTCCAAAGCAAGGTCAAAACCAGTGATAATGGTGTGGAAGAATGGAGAAGTATTGAAGAATTGCGTATGCAATTTCATCATTTCTTTCAATTCAGGTGTGCCGTCTCCATACATTTTCCGCAATTGTGGAAGAAGCATGTAAAGGTAACCAGAAGCCTGCATCCGTTCGTAGTTCCAACCCAATTGGAAGGTGAAGAGGCTACGTTTGTTAATTTGTTTAAAATCTTCTTTTGTTAGTTTGTAATTAGAATTCGTCATCTTCAATTTCCCCGCTTTCTACATTGCTTGCTGGAGCAGCTACAACTGTACGTTGGCTGTTTTTGAAGTGTTGTACTGCAAGGAAGATACCGATGATGGCAATACCAATCATAGATACACTCTTGAAGTTGTTAACAAAAGTAATAGCTTGTTCTTTTGGAAGTTTAGCGAACACATCAGAACCAACAATGCTAGACACTGCAGCACCAAGGCTTTGAACATTGCTATAAAGCACTGTCAACATTGCTGTTAAGCCAAAGCCAAGTGCTAAATAGTGAAGGTTACGACGAACAGGAAGGTAACGAAGCAAGATCGCAAATCCAAGACCTGGAAGCATTTGACCTGCAAGTTTCAGACCGTTTGCCAACCATTGTACATTAGCAAGACCTGTAACAACAGTTTCTACGAAAGAACCACCAAAGGCAAGAGCCAAGAAGACTGGAAGGGCACGAGAAAGAGCCCAAGGAACAGCACCAAGAAGGTAGTTGCGTTCAATTCCTTTATAGTCGTAACGTTCGATCGCAGCATCTACACGGTGAGCGAAGTAAGTTGTAGTCATACGACCAAGAATATCAAAGTAGGTCAACAAAGTTGCTACCGGCACAGCGATTGTAGCAATAGCAATCTCTGGATCAATCCCTTTTGCTACTGAAAAGGCAGTTGCAAGAACGGCACCAGATGTTGCGTCAATACGAGAAGCTCCACCGAAAGTACCAACACCGAGCACTGTCAATTGGAGAGAAGCTCCGATAAATAGACCTGTCTTTAAATCTCCCATAACAAGTCCTGTAATGAAACCAGCAAAGACTGGTGAGCCTGCTGATGAAACAATCGTCAACTCATCACAGATTTGATAAGCTGAGTACAAAGTAAGTAGTAAAATTTGCCACCATTGTATCATGACAATTTCCTCCTAAAAATTTTCTTTTACTTTAATAACTTCATAAAGTCTTCTGCAGTGTCGTTTGGCACCATCTGAGACGTAATCTTTACACCTTTTTCGTGGATTTTGTTGAAGTCTTCCACATCCGCGTCCACCACATTGATCGAGCGGGTAATCGCACGTGTCTCATCAGATTGAGACATATTGCCGACATTCAGCGTTTCAAGCTGAACGCCTGCTTCGATCAAACGAAGGAAACGATCAGGTTTGCGAGCTACGATAAAGAGTCGTTGGCTATCATATTTTCCAGCCAAGATATTTTCCGCAGCCTTTGCGACTGGCAAGATACTGAGCTTAACACCAGGTGGTGTCGCTAGTTTCAAGCCACTTTTTTCAATATCATTTTGAGCGACTTCATCATCGATCACCATGATACGTGAAACATTTAGTTTGGTAGTCCAAAGATTGGCTACCTGCCCGTGGATCAAACGTCCATCGATACGGCATCCTACAATAGTCATAAGTTTTCCCCCTTTACTTCTTTGAATGTAGGTTGTTGAACAAGTTCAAGTGTCTCTTGGTAACGCCCTTCTGTCTCAAAGACGATCAGGCTATTGGCTCCTTCTTTGAGGAAACCATGAGGCACGTAAAGTGAAGTGGTCGGTCCGACTTCCCAGAAGCGGCCAAGGTTGTGGCCATTGACAAAGACGACCCCTTTCCCAAATCCTGTCATATCCAGATAAGTGTCAAGGGTGTGGTCCAGCTGAAAATCATATCGGTAAAAGGCTGGAGCACCTGCCTGCCATTCCTTTGAAAAATCGAGCTGACTGAGATCTTGTAAATCCAGTGGGTACTGCTTCCAATGAAGGTGGAAGTGCAAATCCACACAGACACCTGTGCGAATGCCCTTGTGCTGGCTATCAGCTAAGAGCTTGTGCCCATAGTTGACACGTCCCATATTTTCAAGCAAGATTTTTAAATTCGTAACCGCTTTCTTTTTTCCTTTGATAAAAAGATCTTCACCGATCTCTGTTTGGTATTGTGTTGCTACATGTTGATCATCCAGGTAAATCTGTACCCGATCCCGACCATCAATGATGCGCAGTCTTTCTTCTTCCGCATCCAACTCAAGGTCTGTCTCATATAGGAGATAACCTGTGGTTTGCCCCAACTCTTCCATCTTTTCGGGATAAAGGCTGGTCTCGACTTGAGCCAAATTATCCAGATTCCCAAAAAGACTAGTCTTGGCCGCCAATTGCAAGGTTTGTTCTGGCAAACACTCTTTGATGAGCGGTTCCTGCTGTGGGTATTCCGGATAATAGGTCGCCATCATTTTTTGAATAGCATAATACTTCTCCGTCGGATTTCCCTGCTCATTGAGCAAAGCCCCATAGTCATAGGACGTCACCTGTGGCAAGTCGAGCGTTCCCCGAGCTGAGCAACCATTCATGAAGCCGAAATTGGTTCCGCCATGAAACATATAGAGGTTGATGGAACCAAGCTCCAAGACCTCATGGACAGCTTCTGCCAACTCCTCTGGGTCCCTTTGAATCACGGGTTCCTTCCAGCGGGTAAACCAGCCATCCCAGAATTCCATACACATCAAGGGCCATTTCTTGCCGTATTCGTCAAAGAATTCTTTCATCTGACCGAAGTTATAGGCTGCTTTGGAACCGAAGTTTCCCGTCACAAAGAGGTCTTCTTCGATCAAGGTTCCTGTTCTTAGCGTTGCTCGCCATGGTCCATCTGATGTAAAGAGAGGACAGGTCACGCCTTTTTCCTTCATCAAATCCCGAATGGCACGAAGATAATCCTTATCCTCTCCATAAGAGCCGTACTCATTTTCCACCTGCATCATGAGGATTGGACCACCCTGATCCACTTGGTAGGGTGTCAACAAGCCAAGCAAGCGATCATAATAACGATCCACTGCTTCGATAAAGGCTGGGTCTGATGAGCGGATTCGCAGGTCTTCTTCTAAGAGCCAGGCTGGTAATCCACCAAATTCCCACTCTGCACAGATAAAGGGCGACGGCCTTACAATCATGTAAAGTCCAAGGGATTGGGCGGTTTGAATGAAACGCTCTAGATCCAATCGACCACTAAAGTCAAACTGCCCTTTGCGGGGTTCATGCGCATTCCAAGGGACATAGGTCTCAACCGTGTTAAAACCTAAAGCCTTTAGATTATACAAGGAATGATACCAGTCTGCTGGGTCAATTCGGAAATAATGGATCGCTCCGGATAAAATCTTGAAGGGTTGATCTTTTAAATAGAAATCATCGCGAATCTCAAAAACTCCCATAAACGCCCCCCTTTCTTATATGTAACCCTTTTCATTTATTAATATAATAAATTATTTAAAAAATGTCAACACTTTTATAAAAAATATGTTAAAATAGGGTTAAATAAGAGAAATCTAAAGAGAGGTAGCACTATGGCAATTCCAAAGTACCAACACATCAAAGATGAATTGAAGCAGCAAATTATCTCCGGAAAATTTGAAAATGGAGATAAATTTTATACTGAAGCTGAACTCATTAAAATTTATGATGTCAGCTCTATCACCGTTGTCCGTGCTTTGAACGACCTCGCTGCTGATGGCTACATTGTCCGTCAGCAAGGAAAAGGAACCTTTGTTTCTCGTGCTCGAAAACACAAACTGGTTGAATTTTCAGATGTTGAGACCTTCCCAATCCAAAAGGCCAAAGTCAAAGTTCTCTCTATTAAACGTGGAAATACCTTAAGCATCCTAGACAAACTAGGCCTCAACCCAACGCAATTCTACTATAAGATCGAACGGACTCGCCAGACAGGGGATGATACCTATATCTTCCACCAAACCTATGTTCCTGAACAATACATCAATCCAAACTATCCAAATTTGGAATACTACAGCTCTATCTATGATCGCTTCAAAGAAGACTACCACATTCATATGAATGACGAGCACTTCGAAGAAGTCAACGAAATCGTCTTTCCTACACCAAGCAAGATTGCTAAAGTATTGAAGATCGATGAAAATTTCCCAACGGTCAAACAAGTGAAGACGACCAAGCTAGAAGCGACTGGCCAAATCCTTGAATACACGGAAACCTATAAACGCGGTGACTACTACAAGATCAAGTTCATCTCCTGTGACCGCGATCACTAAGAACCAAAAAGACTGAGACATCTCGGTCTTTTTTATAGCTCCAGTATAGCATGTTAAAAACGATTTCTAAAGACCTCTTTAAAAATATATATAATTAGTGATAGTTTAGCTATAAAAAGTTTAAAAAGAGAGTGGGACAGAAATCGGTAATTCGTTAGAATTCGATTTCGTCGTCCCACCTCCGCACAGTTGAGTAGGGCTGTAAAAGCTGATGAAATCAGCGTATTAGAGCCCACTCAACCACTGCGTCTTGCAGTTAGTCTTATCAAACATCAAAGGCTGGACAGTTTTTGCCCAGCCTCTTTCGTCTATTTTTCAAATTCCCTTTTTCGTTGCGATTAGTCACCCAAACCGATGCGTTCGAAGATTTCATCCACCCGTTTGGTGTAGTAAGTTGGGTTGAAGATTTCGTCGATCTCTTCTTGAGTGAGACGTGAAGTTACTTCTGGATCTGCTTCAAGAAGTGGTTTGAAGTCTACTTGGTTATCCCATGATTGGGCAGTCTTCGGTTGAACAAGGTCGTAAGCTTGCTCACGTGTCATCCCTTTTTCAATCAAAGTCAACATGGCACGTTGGCTGAAGATCAAACCAAATGTAGAGTTCATGTTGCGAATCATGTTTTCTGGGAAGACTGTCAAGTTCTTAACGATGTTTCCGAAACGGTTGAGCATGTAGTCAATCAAGATAGTTGTATCTGGTGCGATGATACGCTCAGCTGATGAGTGAGAGATATCACGTTCGTGCCAAAGGGCTACGTTTTCATAAGCTGTGACCATGTGACCACGGATAACACGCGCAAGACCTGTCATGTTTTCAGAACCGATTGGGTTACGTTTGTGCGGCATTGCTGAAGATCCTTTTTGACCTTTGGCAAAGAATTCTTCCACTTCACGTTGTTCAGATTTTTGAAGACCACGGATTTCAGTCGCCATCCGCTCGATCGAAGTTGCGATGCTCGCAAGAACTGCAAAGTACTCAGCGTGAAGGTCACGAGGGAGCACCTGTGTAGAGATTTCTTGAGCACGGATACCCAATTTATCGCAGACGTATTTTTCAACAAATGGTGGGATGTTAGCAAAGTTACCAACCGCACCAGAAATCTTCCCAGCTTCCACACCAGCAGCAGCATGCTCAAAACGCTCAATGTTGCGTTTCATTTCGCTATACCAAGTTGCCAATTTAAGACCAAAAGTTGTCGGCTCCGCGTGCACACCGTGGGTACGACCCATCATGATGGTGAACTTGTGCTCCTTGGCCTTGTCAGCGATGATGTTGAGGAAGTTTTCAAGGTCACGACGGATGATATCGTTGGCTTGTTTGTAGAGGTAACCGTAGGCCGTATCTACCACGTCAGTAGATGTCAAACCATAGTGAACCCACTTGCGCTCTTCACCAAGCGTTTCAGAAACCGCACGTGTGAAGGCCACCACATCGTGACGAGTTTGTTGCTCGATTTCCAAAATACGGTCGATGTCAAAGTCCGCTTTTTCACGAATCAAAGCTACATCTTCCTTAGGGATTTCTCCCAACTCAGCCCATGCTTCATCAGCCAAGATTTCCACCTCAAGCCAAGCACGGTATTTATTTTCTTCAGTCCAAATGTTCGCCATCTCAGGGCGAGAGTAACGTTCGATCATTGTTTTTATTTTCCTTTCTTTTTAAAAAATTTACAAATATTATCTACTTCTATTCAAAAGCTCTTTAGCTTTCTCTATCCTCAATTGCCAACTTGCTTTTTTATCCTCTTGTGAACTCCTTAAGATTGCTTCTTCTAAAATTAAAATCTCATCTGCATATTGTTTCAAACTACGAAAAGCTTTTGAATATTCATTATATAAGGCTGGCGCGTCATATCCTAAAACTCGAGCTCTATCATATAAAGCTATAGCCTGCTCTATTTCACCTTGTTTTCTTAGTTTTTGACCTTTCTGAAACAAAGGGAACCCTTGGTCAAATGCCTTATCAAAATCATTCAAATTATTAATTTTCTCAATTGGAATTCTATTATATGAACTACGTAAAGAATTAAAACTATACGACAAACCCTCATGACTAGGTAAACTTAATTGTTTTAAATATTTCCATACATCAATTAAATGATAACATGGGATTTTGCAACCAATTCTTTCCTCTGCATTTTTCATATTTACTTCATAATTGACAACAGAGTCATCAGATAGATAAATCCAAGAAGTAACTGATTTAGCAAAGCGAGTTTTCAAAATAGTTGAATTAATTTGTTTTAACCATCTTTGGACATCTGATAAATATTTATTGAATTCTCCGCCATAAACAATTGTAGCCTCTTGTTGTGAAATACTTCCTTCAACAAAATATACTTTTTGTAGCATAGCTAGTTCAACTTCATCAAAAGGCCTGTACTGGGCTTTAAAATAATGTTCATCAATTTCGCTTGCAAATAGTACAGGCGATGTCTCAAATTTATAAGGCGGCGTTGACAAAGCAGGTCCGTATCCATTATCACGTTTAGTATCAAACGGAATAATTCTATTTGTTAATCTATGCGTTGTTTCATTTAAGATTCTTTTGATTTCTGTAGACTCGTACTCAAGAGCCTCTTCTTCTGATAAATTATCTTTTAGAATTTCTACAACTGTCTCATACTGAGATCTTATTTTCTCTGCTTCGTACGCTCTATCGTGTTTGCCGTATGCTCTATCGCCTTTCCCTTTACCAATATAGAATATTTCTCCAGTATCCTTGATTTTCCAGGCATAAACATAATACTCGTTATTAAAAGAAGTTAGCGGATTGTTTCTGTCCATTTCTTCAATTTGAATATTATTTCTATACAATAAAGAAGAATTTTTTGACTCACAAGTAAAACAAATACCTTCTTGATTGACTCTTAAGAATATTCCTTTTTCCCCACAAACTACACACTTAGCCATTATTTTTTCTCACTCAATATCCTCTCTCCTAATCAAAAAAGATGAAGAGTTTCTACTGTATTTAAATCCGTATCCATAGATATATTATAGATGTCTAAATAATTTCCGAATATTCAGGTATCGAAACTTGTATTCATCGAACTATTCCAATAAATGAGCTAACGATTCCTTAGTTATTTCTACTCCTTCCCATAAATACGAATTCCATTAATTCTCCAAAATCTCTGAATTCATCAAAAGTACGCTCATCGTTTTCAGGAAAATATAAATTATTTAATCTATAGTATTTTTTAACTTTTTCAATATCGTTAGAGAACTTATTTTTCACAGCCTTATAATACTGTTTAGCTTCCTCTATATTACTTGAAGTAAGAACGTTATTATTTTCATAATATTTTTTTGCTTGTTCGAAATTAGAATATAGTTTGCCCGATTCATTTTTATCTGTTCTACTATCACTAATTTTGTCAAGTAATAAATCATAAACATTATCGAACTTCCACAATTGAATACTCACTGTAAATTGGGTTGCAGAAACAGGAACTCCTCTTTTAACATAGTATTCCTCAGCTTCCTCTTGATTAGGATAATGTAGTTGGAGAAGTTTACTTTTCTCATTCTCTAACCAATTCAAAGCAGTCGATTTATTAAAAGTTTTAATAATTGATAAACAATATCTATTTGCAATTTGTAGATTAGCTTCACTATCATACAAATACTTTAAAGTCTTATATCTTATAATTGGGGGCAACAACGAAAATTCACGCATAACCTGAGAGGGAGATAATAAATTCATAGGATACTTCAAAAAGTAATCAATGAACAGATAAGCATATAAATCAAATAAGCCATCTTTTACTTGATTGAGCTCATTATTAGAAAACTCTTCTGTATGTTGAGTATGTGTCCCCTCGTTTCCTAATGGACGTATTCTTTCAATTATCTTTAGTAAATCTTCTTTCCTGTTTTCTTGAAGCCTATCTAATTCGTCTCTGAAATCTCTTTGAATTGTCCCTAACATTAATTTTCTATCACTTCCAACATTAATAATCTTTCTCACTAAGATTTCTGAAAACTGCCTAATTCCACTTATTTTCCCTCTTTTTGAGCTTTCAATATAAAAAGTATCGTGAATCAAATCACCAATCATTCGTTCATATTCAAGGCTATTAAAATCTACCATATCAAGCTCCCTATTCAAATTCTTCTTTCCCAATCCACACTGACGGATAATGATCCAGTGTATTCAAATCCGTATCCAGCGGCAGATCATAGATGGCTAAATAGTTTTCAGGATATTGAGCAGTCAGCTCTTCATACTTAGCTTTCACTTTTTCGTGATCGCTACTAGCATACAAGACTTCGACGACTGCTCCCGTCTTTTCTTTTTCAACAAATGCGTTGACAATGAGTTGAATCATAAAACCTCCTAAATCGAAATGCCCTTCATATTTGCTTCCAGAATAGACATCTTGACACCTAACTCCTGACCAGTCTGATAAACACTTTGACAACAATAGAAGATGTCCTGTTTATCATTGTGTAAGGTCATGATTTTTCGGGTCAGCTCATTTTTCGCAAACATGACTTTCATGGCTTTGCCGGCTATCCAAGCGGGAATTTTGTAGGGTAAGAGTTCTGCCTTATAAAGCTTCAAATTCACCCCACGCGCTTCTACAACTTTCAAAGCTTCTCGAATGGCCTTGATGGCCAATGACAATTCTGAAGAACTATTCATCAAGTTCAGAGCCAATTCTTCTGGGTTTTCCAGATTTCCCGAACGAGCAGCTGTCGAAGTGACCCCTGCGTTAATCGCCATATGAATCCAAATCCACTCGACCATATCATGAGGTACTTCCCACTTCAAATCTGCAGAAGTCAGTAAATCCGTCAGATCAGCATAGTTAGAAATATGTGCTTTTTGCTCTCCCTCTAACATTAAATGGTCGAACAAAACACCATCCAAATGGTTCTCCTGCATGTGACCACCCGCTGTCGGAAAGGCCAAAATATAGTCGTAATCCCCTGCCCACTCTAGGACCTCTTCTCGAGTATCCCAGAAATTACAGAAGAAAACAAGGGTGCCTTTGATATGATTTTTTCGCAAGGTCTCCACAGCTTCTTTGATAAGCCCATGACGCACACTCAGAAAAATAAAATCATATTCTGAATCAGCTTCTGCCACATGAACCTCATAGGTGTCGTGTTTGTTTTCACCTTTGGAATGATAGCGACCATCTAGTAGATCAACCGACAACTCCTTCGGAGCTGTACTTTTCTTACTATCTCTCAGTACGTGTTCCACTTGATGGCCTGCTTTTTGAAAGGCGTAGGCATAAGTGGTCCCGATGACTCCAAGTCCTAGAATCGCTATTTTCACTTAAAAATCAATTCCTTTCCTTCAGTAGTTGTCTGGATTCTCTTGTTTAAGAAATGAGTTGAATCATATATTCCCCCCCATTCAATATAAATACTATTCTTCCTCAGAATCTTCGTAAACACAAAATTCAATCGAAAGTTTTATAGGGCGACTTGTTAATCCACAAGTCTTTATATAATCATAGACCTCATCATCATCGAGGATATGCTTTATAACTAGTCGATTATTTGTTATCTCTACAACATGAATCCCTTCTGTATCAGGAATTTCTGGAATCTCTACATCGTCCGCATAAGTAAATGTTAGAGTAGTAATATCATCTTCGAATACATCATCGAATTCTTCTACCATTTTAAAAATCTATCCCTTTCCATCAGTAGTTGTCTGGATTCTCTTGTTTAACAAAAGCGTTAACAATAATTTGAATCATAAACTGGTCTCCATTTAACTTTAAAGATTATCATTTTCTGAGTCTTCATGTATAGAAAATTCAAACGAAATTCTCTCAGGACGTCTAGGCAGGCCGTAACTACTCAGATAATCCTTAACTTCCTTCACGGAACAAGAATATTCTAAGACTAGCTGATTACCAGCTCTCTCTAAAATATGAATCCCCTCTCTATCCGCAATCTCTGGAACAATCAAATCATCCGTATAAGTCAGTGTTACAGTCGTTATTTCATCATCTAGCAATTCATCAAATTCTTCTGTCATTTCAAAAATCAATCCCTTCCCCAAACTCAACCACACTGTCTGGCACATCACTAAACAAAGTCACATGCCCCATTTTGCGGTTGTGCTTCGCTTCTAGTTTACCATACATGTGGAGGTGGGCGCTTGGATTTTCTGTGACATAACGCTCGGCTACTTCGACGTGTTGGCCGAGGACGTTGAGCATGACAGCAGGTGCATGGAGGTGGATTGCTGGTAATGGAGCTCCGAGAACACCCAAGATGTGCGTGTCAAACTGTGAAAAGTCGCAGGCTTCAATCGAATAATGCCCTGAATTGTGTGGACGTGGCGCAATTTCGTTGACAATGATATCATCAGCTGTCGCAAACATTTCTACACAGAGGGTACCAGAGAGGTTGAGCTGTTCAGCAATGCGTACAGCCATAGCTTTAGCTTTCTCCGCTAGACCATCAGAAATGCGAGCTGGTACGATGGTCTTAGAGAGGATATTGTTGCGGTGGATATTTTCCTGAACAGGGAAGACTGTCACGTTCTTGCCATTCCCAGACACGATGACTGAAATCTCAAGGTCAAAGTTGACAAACTCTTCTAAAACGCAGTCTGCTGAATCGGCTAAAGCATAGGCTTCTTCCAAGTCTGCTTCTGAACGAATGACCTTCTGACCATGGCCATCGTAACCACCGGTCGCTGTCTTGAGGACATAATTTTTCGACAGATCGATATCTGTCAAATCTTGGCTTGAGGTCACAACCTTGTAAGGAGCCACAGTGACTTGAGCCTTGTTGGAAAGAAAGTCCTTCTCAAAAATGCGATTTTGGGAAATGCGAAGCAGGTCTGTCCCTTGTGGGAGTTGTCCATCTTTGATAACGGCATCCAAACCATCAGCATCCACATTTTCAAATTCATAAGTGAGAACATCACAGCGATCTGCCAACTGACGAAGGGCATCCACGTCGTCGTAAGGAGCTACGATGATTTCCGCCACACGAGAGGCTGGGCAATCAGCTGCTGGATCCAGTGCGATAACCTTGTGCCCCATGTAGATAGCTGAGATTGCCATCATCTGACCGAGCTGGCCACCACCGATAATCCCAATGGTTTTAGTTGAGCTCATTTGTAGACTCCTCTGCGATTTTTCCTTGTTCTTCTGCGAAATCCGCTAACGCTGTCGCAATAGCCTGGTCCTCTACTGAAAGAAGACGGAGGGCAAAGAGGGCAGCGTTGGTCGCACCCGCTTCACCGATCGCCATAGTTGCGACAGGCACTCCACCTGGCATCTGAACGATGGAATAAAGTGAATCCACACCGCTAAGAGCACGAGACTTGACGGGTACCCCGATGACTGGAAGTGTCGTTTTAGCAGCAACCATCCCTGGCAAGTGAGCTGCGCCACCTGCACCCGCGATGATGACCTTGATGCCACGGCTACGTGCTTCTTCGGCATGTTTGAACATGAGGTCAGGCGTCCGATGTGCGGAAACAACTTTCTTTTCGTAAGCGACACCGAAGTTATCGAGGACTTCAGCAGCTTTTTGCATGGTTGCCCAGTCAGATTTTGAGCCCATGATAATGGAAATTACTGGTTTCATTTATTCTCCTTTTTTGATAATCGTCTATTGTAGTGCGGACGTAAGCGACCGCCTGTGGCGTTCCATTACTAAAACTGGAGCCTGAGTCTCCAGTTTTCCGCTCCTAGTAGCTCTGCTACTAGGAGTTCCACTACTGCGACGATTATCCTATACTAGCTCGCTAACGCTCGCAAATTAAGCGACCATTATCTTACTTTGGCTCACTTTCGCTCGCCATTGACAAATATAGTATCTGTTAATCTTTTATCGCTTTGCTTCCAATGTCGTTTCGGTAGAAGAGGCCTTCTGTGTTTTGTTTGTTGAGTTCGTTGTAGATGATGTTTTGGCCGTCTTTGACGGTGTCTGCTGTGGTAACCAGCATGTAGACACGTCCACCGTTTGAGAGGAGGTCTTGCCCGTTTTCAGCGAATTTGGCACCAGCATAGTAAGTGATGATGTCACCATCTGTCTTGGCTGGAAGTTTGACCCCCTTCTCATAAGCGAGTGGGTAGCCGTTTGAGGCGACAACCACGCCTAGTGTCACACCCTTGTTCGTCCACGTGATGGCTGGCTCTTTGCCATCCAAAATATCAGTGATGTTTTGTGCAAAGTCAGATGTCAAACGAGGCAAGATGATTTGTGTTTCAGGGTCTCCAAAGCGTGAGTTGAACTCGATGACTTTCGGTCCATCAGCTGTCAAGATAAGACCCGCGTAAAGAACACCTAGGTACGGACGCCCTTCTTTGATCATGCCTTCAAGAACTGGCTTGACAATGGTGTCAACCGCTGTGTCAACCACGCTCTGTGGCAAGTGAGGAACTGGCGCATAGGCACCCATCCCACCAGTGTTAGGGCCCTTGTCGCCATCATAGGCACGTTTGTGGTCCTGAGCCGTTGGCATGATGTAGAACTTGTCCCCATTGACAAAGGCAAAGAGAGAGAATTCTTCCCCGTCAAGGAATTCCTCGATGACCACACGCGCACCTGAATCACCGAATT
>OAVR01000051.1_pt1 | contig 81460 bp, 72 predicted proteins | sample 1476451 | NCBI WGS metagenome assembly OAVR01 (sample SAMEA2580105, study PRJEB22360) | human gut metagenome | biome: human gut; feature: human-associated habitat; material: faeces | place: Denmark | collected 2008/2010 | reverse complement strand
AACTATTGTATTCTCAAGTGCTGAAAAGAGCAATGTTCATTTAACTTAACAGATCGTAATTTATATATGGGAGAAGTGATATGATCAGATACTCAAATAAGGAGTTAGAGCTAATAGCAGAGAATGAATTAAATAAATGTGAAGAGGACTATTTTATTAGAGATGGTGTAATTAATATAGAATTATTTATAGAAAAACACTTTAAATTAGAATTAGAATATAAAAAATTAGTTACGGATCAAATAGCTATATTATTTGTTGACGGATTTAGTACTTGTGTTTTGCCAGAAGATGATGATGATTTTGATGAAGAAATAAATATTATAATAATAAATCCTAGAACTATAGTTATAAATACAAAATATGATTTAAATGAAAATGAAGGTAGATTAAGGTTCACTATGGCTCATGAAGTTAGTCATTGGATTTTACATAGAAAATATACAAATAATTATATAGATGAAAATAATTTAAAAGATTTAATAGAAAGAGAGGCAGATCTTTTAGCAGCAGAGTTGTTAATGCCTAAAAAGAAATTTTTAAATAAAATAAATGAATTTACTAATTTAGATATTAGATTTTTAGGATTTAATGATCGTAAAGATTTAATATCTAAATTAGCAGAATACTTTAAGGTGTCTAAAAAAGCTGCAACTATAAGATTAGAATATGTTATGGGTGAAAAGACTAAAACAAAAAGTACGCAAGAATGCGTACAAAGTGAAGGCGAAGTTAAAAAAATAGAAAAGGCTGATCCAGTAAATAAAAAAACTGCCATTAATCAGCAATTAAGTTTTGAAATATCAAGCGATTTTTTAAAAAGCGAATATGTTTATGAACATTACGTTAATCCAAAACTTAAGGGGATTTTTGAATTAATTTGTAAAGTAGCTAGAGAAAACGGAGTAGATAATTGGAAAATAGAGAACGGTATTTTGAATATACCGGATAGAATGTGTCAATTAAAGCCTTTTTATTTTACATTTTTTGATATAGAAAAAAGTAAATTTTATTCCTTAGAGAAGTTAGATAATGGTGAAATAATTCAAATAAATTTAAAGTTTAAAGAACAAATCGAAAATTTTATTGAAAATAATAAGAAAATTTTTGAAGGAATAAATTTTAATTTAGAAAATATATGTTACTGTAATGAAGAAAGTAAGAAAGTTAATTTGGATGATATTATATCTACTGAAAATGTTGAAACTTATAAAAAATTAATAAATTTTAAAGTGATAAAAAATTTATTAAGTAAAGATTTAGAGTATAATTTGAAAACGGATGAAAGTAAACACATAAAATTAAAATTTAATCTTTGCTATAATGTTACTTCTGGGATAGAAGCTATGAGTGAGATTATAGATATAGATGGAAAAAGGTTTTCTTGGGTTATTCAGCCTAACATAGTTAGATATGAAGAAAAGTATTATTTTGAACCTAAAATAGTGTTTAGAAGAATGGTTAGCTCTTTAATAGAGGATGGAAATATAGGAGCTCAATTTAGAGATGATGGAAATATTAAAAGAAATTTAAATAGAACTATTTTTATAAAGGCAGAAAATAAATATATTACGGCTAGGATTTGTAAAAATAAAGATGATGATAGAGAGCTATTTAAAGGATATTATAAAGATTATTTTATATTTAAAGAGTTAAAGCAAGATTTAGGTATAGATTTAAAAACAATAACAAATGCACTAATAGATGGAGAAGGAAGAGATAAGATTTTTATTGCATATCATAGTTCGATGGATGAAAATAAAAAAACTAATATGGGGGCTGGTTTTTCTGGTAATGATAAGATTGCTATAAAAGATCATATATTAAATACTTGTAGAAATATGCCTGTTTTAGAAGGAAAACCCTGTACACTTGTTGATAACAAGAAAATTTCTAAAATTAATGGGCCAGCAGTTAATGATGGGAAATTTTATCCACACAAATCAATTGGTAAGTTTATCTATAATGAAATAAATCTTTATGTATTTAGATCAGAAAATTTTCAAATAAATTTGTTTGAAAATGTAAAGTTGTTTTTTGAAAATCCTAGTGAAATAAAGCATAAAAATGATAATGAAAATAATTTTGAAAAAATAGGAGTAAAAAAACTAGAGGAGAATAAATACTTAATAAAGCTATATAATAAAGAAATTATTTTGAATATTTTGGATGTTATAAATGAAAAAATAGTTAGAAGAAAAACAAGTGAAGTAGAAACATATGAATTAAGGAAAAGCCTTATAGAAGAAGAAATTAAGGAGTTTAGAGAAAACTCTATTGCTATAATTCAAATTGAGGATTTAAGAGGTAATTTAAAATTTGATTCCAAGTCAATAATAAGAAAAGCATTTAATTCTTTAGGAGTAGTAAATCAGTTTATTACAGGTTATGTTTCAGATAGAGAGCCTAATGAAAAAAGTGAAAATGAATACCTAGTAAAAACACATGCAGCAATTTTGGATATGCTAAATGATATAGGAATTACCAACGGATATAATTCTTTGAAAGATAAGGTAATATATTCATTTTGGGACTATAAAATAGTTAGTAAAAAAGATGCTACAAAACATATTCCCTTTTTGATAAGAAGTGATGAAAATACTATTGAATTTATGTGTTTAGAAGGTAATGATGATACTGGCTTATATGAATGGTATCATATATCAAAAGTTAATAAAGTTTTATATAATTTAAGTGTTTGGATAAAATCCGCATCTGATATATGTAGATGTAAAGAGAGTGAAATTATAGAAGAGATTATAGAAGAAATTAATAGGGATAAACGAGAGAAAGTAGTAATTTTATCACATAAAAATAATTTTGATAATAATAAGTTTAGAGAACTCTTTATGAAAATTACTAATGCATCAGTTGTTGAAACTTCAATATCGAGCACTGAACTTGTTCAAATTCATAAAGAAAAAGGTCATACAGGTATAACTACTTGTATATATAAATTGAATGATAAACATTATAGAAGTAATGGTGAAAAGATGCAAGGAATGAAGGTGAATAGTAGCCTTTATAAAATGGATAAATTAAAATTTGAATACAAATATAGAAATTTAATGGATATAAAGATAATAAAAAGCACTATGGATAATGATATTCTTGCAGAAGTTATACATAGATTACGAACACCTTTAACAACTAAAATTCACATAAATCAAGATATGCTTACTGAACATCTTAATTCTTTTGAAAAACATTTAAAATAGGGGAAAAGCTTATGGGTGAAAATAAAAATGATATACAGAAATTAAAGAAATTAATAACAGAATTATATAAATTCTATGAAGGTGGAATTGATAAAAATATAGGAAACTTATATTTAAATTTTCAACTAGCAATTGATAATTTTGAATGCTTTGAAGAATGTACACATTTAAGTGATTTTTTAGAAAAACTTACAGTTATTAATGGAGAAGATTTTAATATTGATAATTCTTTAGGCATTTTGAATGAAGAACTTTTAAAGCTTAGTATTTTAAATTTTGATTATGAAATAAGAGAAGAATGGATAAGATTTATTTTTAAAACTAATTCTGAAAATATATCTGAAAAAAGGTTTAAGAAACTTATAAAATTATGTAAAGAAATAAATGAAGTTGAAGGAAATAATTTAGGGTTAAGATGTTATATCTACTTTAGAATGGATACTTTAATAAGGAGACCTATATTAACAATTAATGAGTTTAGAAATGGTTTAGCAGAATGTCTATTAGATAAATTCACTAAATATTTAGAAAGATTTATAGAGCTTTTTAAAGAGTTTTATGTTATTGAGTCTAATTTTAATGAATTAAATTATGATAAAAGCAAGATATGCTCTAATTGCAATTATTTCTTTTCTCAGTTAGATGAACATACTTTTTGTAAATGTAATAAATTTATACATAAAGAATTAAGTATGGGGATTTATGTTTTAAAAAGAGAGGTATATAAGGATTATACAAAGCCAGGTCTTATAGAAAGAGATGCTTTTGATACACTTAAGAAGGAAGGATTTACAGTTGAACTTTATCCCAACATAGAAAAAGATGGAGATTTAAAAGTTATATTAGGAAATGAAAATATATATATTGATTGTAAGTCAAGTAAAAGTGCTGAGAATTTGTGGGAAGAGATAAAAAAAGAAAAATATATGGAGAGAATAATATTAGTTCCAGATTTATATTATTTAGAGCAGAAAAAATACGTTGAGATTAAGAGTAATGAGAAAAAAGAAAATAATTTTAAAGTTAAAATTTTTAATTTAGATGATTTAGTAAATTATTTAAAAAAGAAAAAAGGAAGTATAATTAATGAATAGTAGTTTTGAAGAACTAGTTAGAGATGATAAGTTATCAGATGTTTATGGAGATATAGCAACACTAAGCAATAAGATATTAGTATTTGATAAAGAGAGTAATAAAGGTGCTTTTCGTAGAAAAAGAGAGATATTTATATATAGTGAAAATGTATTATATTCAGCTTATTTAATTTTTGGAGAAAAGTTTACTTTAAGTCATGTTTTAGCAATGTATACAGGTATGATAGAAACATTTGTTGATAATTTAGATAATGATTCCTATAAAATAGCTATGAAATCAGTTTATTACCTCAAAGGATTTGCAAAAACTGAAAAAAATTTGATTAGTTATTTAAAATTTTATTTAAATCAAAGCAATACATATATAAAAGATATAAAAATGTTTAAATGGTCAAATAACAGAAAAGATCACATAATAATATCAGAAAAATTAAAGTTTTATGATGAGAGAAAGACTAAGTATAAGGATATTTTATTAAGTGTAGAATCAAGGCATTTAAATGAAAATAAAAAAGTTAGAAATAGTAAAGTAGACTATAGAGTTGAAAATGTAATTAAAAAAAGAATTGAGGAAAAGAAGAAAGTTAAAAATGGAATATTAGATGAATTAAACCTTATATTAAATGACATAGATGAAGATTTTATAGAAAATATGGGAGAGTATTATAGTAAACAGATTAATAAGATAAAACTTTATGATATTTTCAATAATAAAATAACTGAATCTGAAGAAAAGTTTAAATTGCCTACCTTATTTACTCACTTAGCTGGAAAAACAGGGGCTGGTAAGACGGTTTATACGGATATTATTATTAAAAAACTAGCAAATGAAGGTAAAAAAATTCTGATAGTAACAGATACAACTAATAATAGCGTTAATTATAAGGAAAGACTTGATAAATTAGGGATAAAGAGCACTGTATTAGTAGGAAAAAGACGGTTAGAATATATAGATAGATATTACAATTCAAAAGTTGAGAAAGAAAAATTGAGTTATAAATTTGAAAATCCTTTTAAAACAATAATTGGGAATAAAAGTATAATAGATAACTTAGATGATTTTTGTTTACGAAAAAATTGGGTTAAATCAGAAGATTTTAATGATATAGAACATAGAAAAGAATGTAATAATTGTGAAGATGGATTCTTAAAATGTGGATATTATGGATTATACAGAGAAATGATAGAATCAGATGTGATAATAGGTACCGCCAAGATGTTATTATTATCTAAAACTCCTTATGTATTTGATTCAAGTAGAAGATCTTTACTAGAATTTGGAATGATATATTCAGACTTACTTATAGTTGATGAAGTAGATGAGATACAAAAGGAGTTTGATGGAGCTTTTTTAGATGAAATAAAAATATATTCGGGAAGCTCAGTAGATGATACTCACAGTAGAGGTGATGTTGAAAGTCTTATTAAAATTGTGAATAATATTGAAAGATTAGATATTACAACAAAAAATAATGTTAAAACCTTCAAAGAAGAAGTTAGAATACTAGATAATATAATAAATGTATTAATATCAATGTTTCTAAGGAAAGGAAATCAAGATTTTATAAGAGAAGTTATAGGTGTAAATCAAAATTTCAATTTAATTTACTTAATAGAATGCTTTTTTGATACATATGTAAGTAAAATCAAAGGTGATGATGAGCAGGTTTTAAAGTTTAAAAATCAACAGGTAGAAGCCTATTATAATTTTTTTACTAATGAAAAGAAGATAAATTTAATTAAAGAAAACTATTTTAAATTATTACATGAATATGATGTTGATAAAATTGATTTAGAGGATGAATTTGAAGAGACAATTGAAGAATTAAGTGTGAGAATATTTAGTTTTCTTAAAAAAGATTTAGATGAATTTATCAATAGTTTCAATGAAGAGTTAAAAGTAAAATTAAAAATTCTAAGAGAAACTAAGAAAAAATCAAAGGACAAGAGAGAGGAAGATCGTGCTAAGTTTTTGATTTTTATAATGCTTATAGCTTTAATTGATTATTATTATAAAAATATAAGAATAAACTTAAGAGCTGTTGTTCCATATGTTAAGAAATCTAAAGAAAATGGATTAAGAGATTTGGTTTTTAGATATTTATATAAAGAAGATATACCTTTAGTTCCAGAGAGCTTTTTAGATAGTTTTATTAGTGGATATAGTCTTATAGAAGAAACGGAAAATAAAAAATCAACACTTATATTGAAGAAGAGTAATTATAATGGTATAGGTAGGGAAGCTTTATTTAATACTACAAAAAATATATCAGCTTTATATGATATACCAGAAGTTCCTATGTTAATGGCATCGGCAACAAGTATTGATACTAAAGGGTCTTTATATACTATTAAATATGGTGTAAATAGACTTTTAGAAAATGATAATCAGAAAAAAAGTAAATTTAATAAAAGCTTGAGTAGAAAAGAACTAAAAAAGCTTAGATCAAAATATGAAGCTCGTTTAAAGATAAAATGTCACATATTTAGTGATGATAAAGGGACATGTTTTATATCTGGAAGTTCTATGGATAGTATGGAAGATAATATAAAGAGAATGGCGAGACAACTAAATGAAAAACTTCTTTTAGATTTAAGAAATGAATTGAATTTATATAAAGAAAAAAACAAAAACAAAAAAGGAATTTTAATAACAACTTCTAGTGCTAAAATGGCAAAAGTAATTTTTGAACAAATAAATATTTCAGGAATAAAAAAAAGATTACTATATACTCCAGCATTCAAAGAAGTATTTAATGAAAATATACATATTGAAAAAGCTAATGTAGAAAAAATTGCAGATTTTGATATTGATATTTTAATTGCTGTAAATAAATCAATAAGTAGAGGATATAATATTATGACTAAAAATGGAGAAGAAGCTTATTTTAGACATATAATAATAGCTAATAGATATCTTCCTTCACCAAGTGATAATTTAACAATAGTTTCATATTTACATGATAATTTAACAAGACAGTTTATGAAAAATAAAAAAAATACAAGCATAGATTTTAAAAGTTTAAAATCTAAAATAGGAAAACTACAAATCAAATTAAAATATCAAAAAACTTATAATAGCAAAGATGATGATATTAAAAATATGATAGCGGGAAACATGTTTGCAGATTTAAGTCAACTTAAAGGAAGAGGACAAAGAGGCGGAGCATCATGTATTATACATTTAATAGACTCGAAGTTTTATCCTCAGACTTCTGAATTTGTTAAATTAACTGGTAAAAGTAACATAGGAAGAGTAATAGAAAAAGAAAATGTTTTTGATAATGGAGAATATAGAGAGTTTGATGATACAAATTGTATATTCAATAAATTTATGAACATATTAGATAAAAATGATCCTCTAATAATGAGATTATTTGATGATATGATAGAAGCTTTTGAAAATCATGATTTAGTAGTACATTAAAATATATATTATAAAGGAAGTATTAAGTGAGATAAAACTTAATACTTCCTTTTTCTGTTTAATTGGTTATAGATGTAATTTTATGCTGATTAATAATTAGTTAAATGGAAATAAAATTGTTTTAATGTTAAAATAAAACAGTAAATACAAATTTAGAGGTGTATTATGTTTAGGATAAAGGGATTATATTCTAGAAATGATATATATGAGATTTTAAAAGTTCCAGAGAATAAAAGAGGGGGAATCTGGAACACTGGCTATGTTAAGTATAATGGAGAGTATTATGTTTTTTCTAATTTAAGCAAAGAAGGTGCCGATTGGCATAGTTATGATAATCATTGGGAAAAAGGTTTGCTTTGTTTAAGTGGAAAATCTAACTCTCATAGGAATCAAAAATCTATAAAAGAATTGGTTGATAGGAAAACAAAGGTTCATATATTTACAAGGATGAATAATTATGAAAAGTTCACTTATGAGGGAGTAGGAAAAGCCGTAAAGATTAAAGATACAGTTCCTGTTAAGATTTACTGGAAGTTTAAAAATAATTCTGGAATTTCTGATTTAAATATAAAAGAGGAAGTTACATATATGAAATTTCCTAAAGATTTATATAAGTCCAATAATAAAATGTATTATAGTCCAAAAGATATATCAGATAAAATAAAGGGATTTATAAAGTTTTTTAAAAAGTTTTTTGATTAGATTATGTTTTAAACAGAGGTTTTAGTAAATGGGAATAATATTAATCTAGATATGAAATATATTTCTAGTTGTAATTGGATTTAATGGAATTAAGTTTTAATATGAGAATATTATTAATTGTTATATGTATGTTAATTATAAATTAGGAGCATTAGAATGAGTGTATTACAGGATATAAAGGAAAAAGTTATAAAGGAAAAAATTGAAGAGGTAGGATCTAAAGGCATCATTGAAGATAAATATCTTATTAAGAACAGGCTTATTGTTAATTCCCAAAGAGGAAATCTTTTAGGTGAACTTAAGGAGAGTCTAAGGGAGTGTAAGAGTTTTTATTTTAGTGTTGCCTTTATTAATTTTAGTGGGCTTCAACTTCTTTTGGATTCTTTTAGGGATTTAGAGGAAAGGGGAGTTAAGGGTAAGATAATAACTTCTACATATTTAAATTTTACTGAGCCAAAGGCTTTGGAGAAGGTAAAGAGTTTTGAGAATATAGATTTAAAGATTTTTATTGCTGATAGTGAAAAGGGGTTCCACACTAAGGCTTATATATTTGAGAATGAGGATAATTTTAAGATTATAATTGGTTCATCTAACATAACTCAAAGGGCATTAAAGAGCAATGTTGAGTGGAATGTTATGATTATTTCTAAGAAGGATACTGACTTTGTTAAGGAAGTTTTGGAGGAATATGAGGGAATATGGAGCTCAACTGGAATTGTTGATGATGAATTTTTAGAGAAATACAATGAGTTTATTAAAAGTATTAAGGAAAAGCAAAGGGAAATAGCTATTGATTTTAGTGAGTATGAAGTTATAAAACCTAATTTCATGCAAAAAGAGGCTATGGAAAACCTTGAAAGATTAAGAAGTGCTGGAGAGGATAAGGCTTTAGTTATTGCAGCAACTGGAACAGGAAAGACTTATATGTCAGCCTTTGATGTTATGGCCTTTAATCCTAAAAGGTTATTATTCTTAGTTCATAGGGAAGATATTTTAAGAAGTGCAGAGAAAACTTATAAAAGCTTATGTAAGAATAAAAATATCACCATGGGGTTTTACACAGGAAACTCAAAGGAAAAGGAAGCTGATTATTTATTCTCTACTGTTCAAACCATGTCTAGAAATTTAGAGGATTTTAATAGGGATGATTTTGACTACATAGTTATAGATGAGGCACATCATAGTACAAGCCCAACTTATGAGAGAATATTAAATCATTTTACTCCTAAGTTTTTACTTGGAATAACTGCAACCCCTGAAAGATGCGATACTGGAGATATTTTTCAAGTTTTTGATAATAATGTAGCCTTAGAGATTAGATTAAATGAGGCTTTAGAGCATGAACTTATTGTACCATTTCATTATTTTGGAATAACTGATATAGATGCAGTTGATTATAGCAATGTTGATTTGGATAATATTTCTGAGATTTCTAAGAGATTAATGATTAACTCAAGGGTTGATTTTATTATAGATAAGATGAATTTCTATGGTTTTGATGGAAGTAAGCAAAAAACAGTGGGATTTTGCATAAATAAGGAACATGCCTATTACATGGCTGAGAAATTTAATGAGGCTAGTATTCCTAGCATAGCTTTAACTGGAGATCACTCTATAGACAAGAGAACAGAGGAAATAAAAAATCTTGAAAATGAAAACCATGAATTAAAGGTTATATTTACTGTTGATATATTTAATGAGGGGGTTGATATTCCATCAATTAATCAGGTCTTAATGCTTAGACCAACTAATTCACCAATTATATTTATACAACAGCTTGGAAGAGGATTAAGAAAGCATAGGAGTAAAGAATTCTTAACTGTTTTAGATTTTATAGGAAATCATAACAAGGCCTTTTTAATAGCTTTAGCTTTAAAGGGTGGAAGATACTATGATAAAGATAGTTTAAAGGTTTCAGTTGCTACAGATTTTTCTGATATTCCAGGATGCTCTAATATTCAGATGGATAGAATTTCTAAGGAGAGAATATTAAATCAGCTTAACACAGAGAATTTTAATAGCTTAAAGTATTTAAAGGAAGAATATAATGAGTTTAAATCTCTTTTAGGTGGAAAGATTCCATATCAGTTAATGGACTATGTTAAGTTTGATGGAGCACCAGATCCCCTTAAGTTTATTAATTATGGAAAGACCTATCAAGGATTTCTTAAGAAGGTTGAAAAATCCTATGAGGCTAAGGAGCTTTTAGATGAGGATTTTTATAAGGTGTTAAAGGAATTATCAGATAAATTACCTCTAAAGAGACCTCATGAATTTGCCATAATCAAGGAATTAATAAATAAAAGTGAGTTAAATGTAGATGAAGCTACAAAGGGAATAAGAAAGTATATTCAATCTGTAGATGAAGAGACAGTTAAACATGCCTTTAGAACACTAAACCAAGATTATTATGATTCAAGGGAAAAGAGTAATTGTATTAAATTATTTGATTTAATTGGAGAGAGATTAGTAAAACTAATAAGCTTTGAAAAGATATTGGCAGATAAAAGGTATAAGGAAATCATAGTGGACTTGTTAAACTATGGACTTATAACCTATGAGAAGAGATTTGGTAGTGAAAATTTTGGAGTGCCATTTTTTAAACTATATGAACAGTATCAAATGGTGGATGCGGCACTTCTATCTAATTATGAAAAGATACACAGTTCCTTTAGAGGAAGTGGACTAATGGCAAATGGAAAGGAATATTTCCTTTTTGTGGACCTAAATAAGGATAAAGACATAAAGGAAAGCATTAACTATAAAGATGAATTCCTAAGTAGAAGCTTGTTCCAATGGGAAACACCAAATAGTACAGCACAAACATCTGAAAGAGGAAAAAACATAATATTCAATAAAGAAAGAAGAATTAACCTGCACCTTTTTGTTAGAAAATATAAGGAGATAGACAGAAAAGTACAGCCGTATATCTATATAGGAAAAGGGGATGTAGTAAAGTATGAAGGGGAGAAACCAATAAAAGTTGAGATAGAACTACATAACAAGGTTCCAGAGAAATTGTATGTGGAGTTTATGAAGAAGGTTTAGTGAATTTTTAAGCATAGAATGAATAATATTCTAATAAAAATATACCTTAAATAATTTATAAATTTTAAGTTGTAATATTATATGTTAAATAGGGTTTAAAAGATAAATTAAGAAGCATAAGAGGGGAATAATTTTGATTAATTTTTATAGAAATAATACAAGTAAAAAAATGTTGTGAATATTAAAAAGTTTAAAAGAAAGTATAAATCTATACAAATTTTTATTTCATTAATTATTATTTTAATTATATTGAGTTTAATTAGTGCTTATAGATTAGAAAATAATGTATTTTTATCATCAATATTACTTAATATATTTGGTGGGCTATGTACAGGATTAATTATTTTAGTATATCAATTTTATAGTAAGAAAAAAGAAGATGAAATAATATATATAATTGATAAATTAGCTAGTATTGATAATATAAATATAAAAGAGGCAAGTATATTAGATTTTCGTACTGATGAGTGTATAGTAAATGAACAAGATGAAAATTATATTGAGGAAGTTTTGTCTTATGATTAAGCTGCCACATATGCGTTATATTATTACATTAATACAATTGAAAATGCAAAAAAAGAATTAGTACACTTAACTGAGTTCTTTGAGAATGTATTAACATTATCTGTTGATATTTATAAATATGAAGAAGAATTAAATGAAGTTTTTGAGTATTTTAATAAATATCAATTTAAAGAAGAATATAAACAAGGACCATACTTATTAAGAAAAAAAGGAAGTGATGAAATAGTTTGTTGGGGAACATCTGACATTAAGTGTCCTGATAATACATACTATATAGATCGTCCAGGAGATCCATTCACAGTAGAATATGTATATTATAATGATATAAAGGTTGAAGCAAAAGGTGTTTGTAATGAGTGGATTTCTAAAATTAATAATCTTAAAGATAAAACAGATTTATTAAACTTTAAATTAAATAAAGAGAAAGAAATGATAATAAAGTATCATAAAAGTTCAACAATAATAAATTAATTAAAAATATTGGTTATATGATAGTTTATAGAGATTAGGATTCTTTTAAAAAGTAAATTAGGATTGTAATTATATAAAAAACAGGATTAATATTCTGTTTTTTTATTGCTTTACAGCATTAACATCAAGTTTGAAGTTAGGTCTATTTTAAAGATACTATCTCAAAAGGATTGAATATACTTAATTACCAACGACTATATAAATAGGAAAGAAAGCATATTAGAAATTTATTTTATAATATAAGAGAAGCAATTACTTGGAATACTATTGATATGAAGTTAACTGAAAATTTTAAAAGTTTTGAAGATAGGTTCAGTATTGAGTAGTTTTTCTTAATTTTTGCTTGTGGAATATTTTGTGATGAGCGTGAGTGATATAATATTTTTGTGCATAGAATTTATATGCAATGATATAATAGATGATTGAATTATAATCATTGTAAGGAGATTTTTTATGAGTGTAAATTATGATTATGATAGATTTTTAAAAATATTAATTGAGACAAAGGGAATAAAATTTTAGGAGCTAATTTTGAAACAGCAGAACCACAGGAAGTTGAATATAGATTAAGTAAATTAATAGATAAATATAATAACCTTAGCAAACCAACTATGGAAGACATTTGTAGATTTCATTTAGAATTTGAAAAAATACATCCATTTCAAGATGGAAATAGACGATGAGAACTTTTACGTTTTGTGTAAATATTAGGGGTTATATGGTAAAATTATATAAAATAATAAGATAAAATATAAATATATTATTGAGAATTTAAGGAGATTATAATGAAGGCTAATGAAAAATATCTAATAAGATTTTTAGAATCATCTGATACAAATTTTGTTATACCGGTTTATCAAAGAAATTACGACTGGAAAGAGGAACAATGCAAGCAATTATATGATGATTTAGTTAATATGATTAAAAATAATTATAAAACACATTTTTTTGGCACTATAGTTTCTATTTATAATGATAGTGCTAAGAGTAGAGAATATTTAATTATAGATGGTCAGCAAAGAATAACTACCATATCTATATTATTAATTGCTATATATGACATATTAAGTAAAGGAATATTAGAGTCTAAAAACATAATTAAAGAAAAGATATTAAATCAATACTTGATAAATCAGTATTGTAGTTATGAGAGCAGAATAAAATTAAAACCAATAAAGGATGATAGAAAAGCTTTTGAACATCTAATTAATGGAGAAGAATTAATGGAAGAATCCAATATAACTTTAAATTATAGATATTTCTATAATAAAATAATTTATGGTGAAATATCAATTGATGAACTTTATGATGCAATAGAAAGACTTATGATAGTTGAAATTGAGCTGAAAAATGGTGAAGATGATCCACAACTTATATTTGAAAGTCTTAATTCAACAGGTTTGGATTTGACTGATGCAGATAAGGTGAGAAATTTTATTCTAATGAATCAGTCAGCTAAAACACAAGAAAAATTATATAATAATTATTGGAATAGGGTAGAAAAGAACACTAATTATAGGGTTACACAGTTTATAAGAGACTACTTAACCATGAAAGAAAATAAAATTCCTAATATTAATAAAATATATACTGGGTTTAAAAGGTATATAGAGGAAAGTGAAATAGAAATAGAAGATTGTTTGGCAGATATGTTGAAATTTTCTATATATTATAAGGATATTATTAATAATACTGTAGAATTAGAAAAAGCAAATGATATTATTAAAAACATTAATAAACTGGAGGTAACGGTTGCATATCCATTCCTATTAACTATTTTTGATGATTATTATAAAGGAATAATAAAAAGTGATGAATTGATAGAAATTTTAAAAGTGCTTGAATCATATATATTTAGACGTATAATGTGCAAGGCTCCAACAAATGCTTTAAATAAAGTATTTATGAATTTAAATAGAGAAATAAAAAAAATTCCAAAGTATGAAGAACATTACGTAGATATATTAAAATATGTTTTGATTAATAAAAAGTCATCTCAAAGATTCCCAAATGAAGAAGAATTTAAGATTAATTTTTTAGAGTGTAATGTTTATAACTGGAAGAGTAAAAATAAAGTTTATTTATTAGAGCAACTAGAAAATTATGATAATAACGAAAGAGTTGATATAGAAAATTTAGTTAATGATAAAAGTCTTAGTATTGAGCATATTATGCCACAAACATTAAGCTTAAATTGGAAAAAATCATTAGGTGAAAATTATAGTGAAATACATGCAAAATATATTGGAACTATAGGAAATTTGACATTGACAGGTTATAATTCTAGTTTAAGTAATAAATCATTTGTTGAAAAAAGGGATATGAAAAAAGGATTTAAAGATAGTAGATTAAAATTAAATAAATATTTAGTAGATATAGATAAATGGGATGAAGAAGCTATAAAAAGAAGAGCAGAAAAATTGTTTGAGATAGCAACTTACATATGGGAGTATCCTATAAGTAATTATTCAGTAGACAATGAAAATAATAATCTTTTTAGTTTAGAAGATGATGATGATTTTACTAATACTAAAGTTGATAAATTTATCTTTAAGGAAGATACTATAAAGATTAGAAGTTGGACAGAACTTTATGAAAAAGTCGTACTAGGATTATATGAAATGAATCCAGTACCATTTAATAGATTAGCAAAAAAGGATTTTAGTCAAGAATATTTAAATAGAAGATTTTCAAATAAAGAAAGTGAACTTAGATCTCCGTTAAAGATAGATAATAATTTGTATATAGAAAAGAATTTAAGTACAGAATCAAAACTTCAAACATTAAGAATTATTTTTGATGAGTATGGAATTGAATATAGTGAATTATTATTTAATATTAAATAACTAAGTAATTAATTAGATAGTATTTTTTATGAGAGAAGTTGTTTATAAGACTATTAAAAATTTATTAGAGTGTCGACAAAGTCACACTCTTTTTTTATATTTTTATTTGAATTAACTTGATTAATATGATAATTTTAACATATATATGGTGATTTTTAGGAGGGTACATATGAACATAGCAGCTTTAGGACAAGAGTTAAGAAGAATGTATGAAGATGGAGAAAAGCGAAATGAAAAGATAGCTATGATACATTTGTTTGCTATTAAATTTTCAGATGAAATAAAAAATCAAGATGGAACAATAAACAATACATTAGAAGAGATACTAAAATATGCCGAATTAAGACCTTCATATAAGGTTGAATTAAATAAGGGCATAAACATAGCTAAATATGTAAGAGTAATAGAGTAATTTAAAGTAATTTAGAAAATAGTGGAAAATAAAAGTTGTATCAAAAAGCCGTTTGAGTTTTAATTCAAAACAAGTAAATTTAATAGAATGGAGCAAATGATATGAAGGAGTATTTAGAAATTAATTTAAATAAATATAATATTGGAAAAAGTTATTATAGAAATAATAAAAAATGTATTTTTGATTTAATAAGAGAGATTTTGATTTTAGAAACACCTGAAGAAATTGTTAGACAAAAATTTATTAATTATTTAATTGATGATTTAAAGGTCCCAAAGAATAAAATAGAAGTAGAAGTTCCTATGTGTCATTTTAAAAAAGGGGCAAGGGGAAGAGCTGATATAGTTGTTTACGGGGAAGAGACTGATGGAACGAATATTCCTATTTTCATAGTTGAATGTAAAGCTCCTAACATACCATTAACTGATGATGTATGGAATCAAGTAGAAAGATATGATGATATATTACTTACTGGTTTTATAGTTATTACTAACGGTAATTATACTTATGCTTCCTTGTGGGGTAATGATGATGAAAAATATTATCTTATAGAAAATATACCTGAATATAATGATATTTTAGAAGGAACTGACTTTAAGATAATAGAAAATAATTTTGAAAAATGGAAGAGACCTAAATTTAATGAATTATTAAGTAAGGAAAATATAAATTGTTTTTTTGAATTAGGTTGGATTGGTGAAGATACAAAAAAAGAGTTATATTCGCTGATACTAAATCTAGCAAGTTTTTTACAAGATGAAACAATACAAATAAAGTCAATTAATAAAAATGGAATAAATATTATTGAAAGTGGACATAGATATACTTATTTTGGAAATGCAGGAGGATGAACATGGGCTGGAGATTATAGATATTTCATATTAGAAGATAATTGTGGAAATAATCAAATTTTAAGTATGTAAATATTTGGATCGTTAAAATGTTCTAATGATCCTGTGTTTGGAAACAGAAAAGGAAATACAGTTTTAGTTGTAGCAATAGATGACTTTGAAAAGAAACATAATTCTTTACAATTAAATATAGATAGATATACATGTGTTGATAGGAATAAATATACTATATGGCATGATGGGACTTTAACTATTGGAAAAAGAGGAGCTGCTAAAAGAAAAGATGTTATAGATTATATAAAAAGTGTTGATCCAACTATGGTAATAAATGAAAGAATTATCCTTGGAAGTTTTGATTGTTCAAAGGAAATAAATTGGAATCAACAATCTACTAAAGATTTTATTATAAATACAATTAAATATGCAGTTTTAAGAGATGAATTTAGAAGGTTAAACAAAAATTAAAAAATGTTTTAAATATTAAATCAAAATTGTATAGTCAACTTAAATAAACAAATAATAGTAACATTTGTATATTTTACATAAATATTATATTATTAATGTAATAGGAAATAAGTGGAGGTTTTGCATATGAAGGATTTAAATTTAGAATTAATGGAAGATCAAGAAGATGATAATGGATGTAGAGGGGTTTCAAGATCAGGAAAACCAAATGGAAGAAAATCTACTCTTGGTGGAGAGTGTTTATCTACTAGAACTCCTTTAAATAAGAAAAATAATTCAGCTAAGTAAGGAATTAAATTAGTTAAAAGCAAAAAAATCTCTGTTTTTTGAACAGAGATTTTTTTATTGATTAACAAAATAATCTTGTTAACAACAATAACGCATTTATAATTAATATTTATATAAAAATATAATTTTTATGCTTTATAACTGACATATTAATACCTATGAAATTAGTTTAATATCCTAAATATCTATTTATTATATAAGATAATATGGTTTGTTTTCAAAAAGAATACATAATAATAAAAATATTGAAAAAATATTGAAAAATTTGTAATATAATATTGGAAGAAAAATAAAAAATATAGATTTAGTAGTAATGGTTAATAGGAAATGTAATCAATTTTACTTCTAAGTTAACAATATAAAAATGACGTTATTAGGAGGAGTTAAGTATGTATTTATCAATGTTAAATGGGAAACAAAAAGAATTATTTTTAGGTTTTGCTTATCATTTAGTGGTATCAGATGGAATATATAGTCAAGAGGAAAAGGCGCTTATGAAGAGTTATTGCTATGAAATGCAAATAGATTTAGAACCAAATAAATTTATAAAACCTTTAGATGATATTTTAGAAGAAATAAATATTGAGTGTAGAACAAAAGAAAAGAAAATTATTATTTTTGAAGTTATTGGATTAGCTATGTCAGATAGCAGTTTTGATAAAGAGGAAAGAGAACTTATTCATGATGCAGTGATAAGATTTAATCTTGAAGCTGATTTTGATATAAAATGTGAGCGTGTTATATGTGAGTATATAGAATTTCAAAATAGGTTAAATGAAATAATACTTACATAATGAATTAAATTTCTAATTCTATATTTAATAGAAATGAGGTATATTATGTTTAGTTTTTTCAAGAAGAAAAAGAAAAAATCAACATCTTTAGATGTGTTAAGAGAAGAAAATAATAAAAATGAAGAAGAGGATTCAATAAAAACTGCAACAGGCTTTTCAACAATGAAATCTGCAAGAGCTTCAACAGAGCAAGCTTCAAAAATATATGCTAAATCAGAAAAATATGATAGAAGTCTATTTGATGATGGGGCTGCTAAAGTAAGAGCAAAAAAGAATGCATTTGCAGATGGACAAAAAGTATATGATTCGTATACAGGGGATGTACTTGAGCTTAAAAAGTCTGATGCAAAATTAAAGTACGGAAAGGATTGGCAGAAGCATCTTGCAGAGTCTGACCATAAAGTTCCACTTGAAAAGATACATAAGGATAATTCGAAAAATCCTTGGTTAACTAATGATGATTTGAAGAATATTGCAAATAGTGATGACAATATTGAAGTGCTGTCTAGAAAGTTTAATAATGCTAAGCGTAGTCGTACAAATGAAGAGTTTGTAACAGATGATGATTATTTAAGAAGGACAGGCGTTGAATTATCAGATGAAGGAAAAGAAAAGGCTATTAAAAGTGGGAAAGCCTCACAAGCTAGAATAGATAAGAAAATAAGAAAAACAGAAGTAAAGAATATTATTAAGACTGGACATGAGGCAGGAAAATATAGTGCAGGAAATGCAGGGGTTACTGCAGCAACAATGTCTGGAATTATGAATATTACAGCAGTAATTAAAGGCGAAAAAAGTGTTGAAGACGCACTTGCTGACACTGCTATTGATACTGGGAAGGCGGCAGCAACAGGATATGTTCTTGGAGGTGGTTTAACCACAGTTTCTCATACCTTATCATCATCTTCATCTAAGTTCTTACAAGGTTTATCTAGTATGAATGTTCCAGGACAAGTTATTACTGCAGTAATGTTGACTGGTGATACAATTAGACGATATGGTAATGGTGAAATTACAACTGAAGAATGTATTATTGAGCTTGGAGGAAAAGGATTAAATTTTGCTACAACTGGATATTCAATGACCATAGGACAAACTTTGATTCCAATTCCAATTGTTGGGGCAGCAGTTGGAGCCTTAGTTGGTTCAGTCATAACAAGTAAATATTATAATAGCTTAATAAATACTTTAAAAACTAAGGAGCTTGAGCATCAAGAAAGATTGCGTATTATGGCTGAATGTAAAAAAGCAGCTGCTGAAGAAAGAGCTTTTAGAGCAGAACTTGAATCATATTTGCAATCATATTTTAGAGAGTATAGAGATTGTTTTGATGAGGCTCTTTCAGAAATTCAATATGGATTTCAATCAGGGGATGCAGATAGTGTAATTTTAGGTGCAAATCAGATTACTAGAAAATTAGGGGGAAAAGTATATTACGAAACAGTAGAAGAGTTTAAAGATTTTTTAGCTGATGATTCTACTGACATATTATAATTAAGGAGGAATTTATTATGCCAATACCATTTATTATTGCTGGGTTGGGACTAGCAGCAGGTGCTTTAGGTATAGGTGGGCATTTAAATGCCAAAGAAACAAATGAGAAGGCTCAAAGAATTGTAGAGAATGCACAAAATATTTATGATGATGCAAAATTATCACTTGAAGCATCACAAAAGAATACAGAATCAGCATTACTTGCTTTAGGATATAATAAAAAAAATACATTAGAGACTTCAATTAATTTATTTTTACAAGCATATGAAAGAATAAAAAATATTGAACTAAGTGAGTCGGTGGGATTAAATGAAATATCAAATTTTACTATTGATAGAAAAGAAACTTTACAACTTCGTGAAATGTCAAATATATATGAATCAACATTTTCAAGTGGAGCAACAGGAGCTGCAACAGGGGCTGTAATAGCACTTGCTGCAAGTGGGTCTTTACCTATTGTAACAGGAGCTTTATCTACTGCTGGAACAGTTTTTGCAGCAGGAGAAATAGGAGCAGCTGCAGGCCTTGCAGGTTCAGCTTTATCATTTGGAGCAGCTATTACTCCGCTTAGTGCTATAGTAGCTCCAGTAATATTATTCTCAGCTATTTCAGCAGATAGAAAAGCAGATGAAAACTTAGAAAAGGCTAACACCATGTATGCTGAGGCGGAAGTTGCTGTTGAGAAAATGAAGACAGCTGAGGTGTTATGTGATGCTATTTCAAATAAAGCTGAGATGTTTAATGATTTATTAACTACGTTAAATGCAATGTTTTTAGAATGTACTAGACTATTTGATGGTTTAACACGCAAAAAGGCAGGTTTATTTAGAAATAAAGTGGTAAATGCTGAAGATTTTACAGAAGAGGAACTTAAATTAGTAGCTGTAACACGTGCTCTTGCAGGTGCTGTTAAATCAATAATTGATACTCCAATATTAAATGAAGAGGGTAGTATATCAGTTGATTCAGAAAAAGTTTATGAAAATACAGTGAAAAACTTGCCAGTATTTAATGAAAGTTTTAAAGAGGTAAAAGAGCTAGAATACTCAGTTAAAATTAAGCCAACTAAAGTTAATACAGTAAGGCCCCAAAAAATAGTAAATAATATTAATTTACCTAAAGTAGAGTCAATTGATTTATTTGATAGTGTTAGAAACATTTTAGCCTTAATAATTGCTTATTTTGTAGCAAGTAGGATAGATAGATCTTTAAGTGTTACATCAATAGTCTTTTGCACTGTAGCATTACTAATTATGAACATTGATACAACATCTAAAGTATTTAAATTAGTAAAAAATTTAATTTCTTTTATAATGGGATTAAGTTTTACAATATTTTTCTACAATAATTGTGAAAGTTTGATGTATATAAAACATTTTTACATAAGTTTAATTGTGATCTTTATTATTTCTTCAGGATTGTTTACTTGGGCTAGTGATAGTACTAAAGGAACAAATAACATTAAGAAAGTGTTAACTATGATTTCTATGAGTATTTTTTTATTTATACTTGCACTTTTCTTCTTTAGAATATTGACATTTTGGATTGATTTTTCATTCAAAACATCAAGAATAATAACAGTTATTTTATATTTCTTTTTTGCACTAGTTGGTGCTTTCTCTTATGATTTAGAAAATAATTAATAGAATTTTATTTATTATTTGCTTAACTATTTATCTAAATATAACAAAATTGAGAAACCATTCGATTAAGTAATTTAAAATAATATAAAAAAATCTTCTTGTGCAAGTTTGGTGCAAGAAGATTTTTTTATTATATATAATGTTAAAGTATAGAATTTAACTTTAGACTTGTTGATGATAGTAAATTTACTTTATACTATAAATAGATTTTATTAAAAATAGTAATGATAATATTAATTTAATAAGAAATTTTGTTTTAAAGATAGTATTAATCATTAAATATTGGAGGAAAAAGGCATTTATGATTACAGGTGAGTTAAGAAGTAAGGTAGATAAGATTTGGGAAACATTTTGGACTGGGGGACTTACAAATCCATTAGAAGTTATAGAGCAATTTACATATCTTTTATTTATTAAAGGATTGGATGATGTGGAGACAACAAAGGAAGCGGAGGCAACTCTTTTAGGAGTTGATTTTGATAGGACTTTTCCAGAGGACAAACAGGATTTAAGATGGAGCAAATTCTCTAATGAGGGAGATGCTCAAAAAATGTATGATATAGTTCAAAATAAGGTTTTTCCTTTTATTAAGAATTTACATGGAAATAAGGAATCAGCATATGCAAAGTATATGGGAGATGCTATATTCAAAATTCCAACTCCACTTATGCTTTCAAAAATAGTTGATGGAATAAATGGCATAGAGTTTAAAAAGGAGAATGATACTAAAGGGGATTTATATGAATATTTACTATCAAAGTTATCTTCAGCTGGTACAAATGGTCAGTTTAGAACACCAAGACACATTATTGATATGATAGTAAAGTTAATGAAACCAACACCAGAGGATATAATAGTTGACCCAGCAGCGGGTTCAGCAGGTTTCTTAGTATCTTCTCAACAATATTTAAGAGATAATCATAATGATTTATTTTATGTTCAAGGATTAAAGGAACATTTTAATAATACTATGTTCTATGGTTTTGATATGGATAGAACGATGCTAAGAATTGGAGCTATGAATATGATGCTTCATGGAGTTGATAATCCTAACATAGAATACAAGGATTCTTTATCAGAGGTTAATACAGATAAAGAAAAGTTCACTTTAGTATTAGCAAACCCACCTTTTAAGGGAAGCTTAGACTATGAAGCAGTAAGTGCAGACCTTTTAAAAGTAACAAAAACTAAGAAAACAGAATTATTATTCCTAGCATTATTCCTTAGAATATTAAAAACAGGGGGAAGATGTGCCTCAATAGTTCCAGATGGAGTTTTATTTGGAAGCACTAAAGGACACAAGGATATAAGAAAAGAAATAGTAGAAAATCATAAACTAGAAGCAATAATATCAATGCCAAGTGGTGTGTTTAAGCCATATGCAGGGGTTAGTACAGCAATTATGATATTCACAAAAACAGGCTCAGGTGGAACAGATAAAGTTTGGTTCTATGATATGAAAGCAGATGGATTCTCACTAGATGATAAAAGAAATCCAGTAGAAGAAAATGATATAAATGATATAATAGAAAGATTCTCAAGCTTAGAAAATGAAGAAGATAGAAAAAGAACAGAACAAAGCTTCTTTGTACCAGTAGAAGAAATAAGAGAGAATGGCTATGACCTTTCAATAAATAAATATAAAGAAATAGAATATGAAGAAGTAGTTTATGATGCTCCAAGTGTTATTTTAGGAAGAATTAAAGAACTTGAGAAAGAAATAACTAAAGGGTTAGAAGAATTAGAAGGAATGCTTGAGGTGTAAGATATGAAACTTAAGTTTAAAAAATTAGGAGATATAGCAACCTATATAAACGGATATGCATTTAAGCCTAAAGATTGGGGTCAAAATGGGAAAGCTATAATTAGGATACAAAATTTGAATAATGATAATGCTGAATTTAACTATTTTAGTGGAGATATAAATGAAAAATATATAGTTAAGAAAGGAGATATATTAATATCTTGGTCAGCTAGTATAGGAGTATATGAATGGAATAAGGAAGATGCATTGCTCAATCAGCATATTTTTAAAGTCAATTTTAATAAAGAAGAAATAAATAAGATATATTTTAAGCATATGGTTTCAATTGCATTAAATAAAGCTATTCAATTTATGCATGGTTCAACCATGAAACATATAACTAAAAAATATTTTGATGATATAAAAATACCAGTTCCATCATTAGAAATTCAAAAAAATATAGCTGATATATTAGATAAAGCAAAAAGTTTAGCTAGTAAAAGAAAAGAGCAAATAGAAGAATTAGATTTGTTAGTTAAATCGAAATTTATAGAGATGTTTGGAGACCCAGTTTTAAATTCTAAGGGATGGCAAAAGGGGAAAATAGCTGATATTATAGTAAAAACTCAATATGGAACAAGTAATAAAGCTGATGAATTTAATGGTGATTTTAAAGTGTTACGTATGAATAATATTACTTACGATGGTAATTGGGATTTTAAAAGTATTAAGTATGTAAATTTAGACGAGAAAGAACAAAAAAAATATTTGGTATACAAAGGTGAAGTTTTATTTAATAGGACAAATAGTAAGGAGCTAGTTGGTAAAACAGCAGTATATAAAGAAGATGAGCCAATGGCTTATGCTGGCTACTTAGTTAAAGCTATACCTAATGAAAGAGCTAATGGAGAGTTTATATCAGCGTATATGAATACTAAGTATGTTAAAGATAAATTGCTTAATATGGCAAAAAATATTGTAGGTATGGCTAATATAAATGCAGAAGAATTTAAGAAAATAGATGTTTATATTCCACCAATAGAGCTTCAAAATCAATTTGCTAACTTTGTTAAACAAGTAGATAAATTGAAATTTGAAATGGAGAAAAGCTTAAAAGAGTTAGAAGATAACTTTAATTTACTAATGCAAAAGGCTTTTAAGGGTGAATTATTTAAATAAATAATCTTTATTATGGTTAAAGGTGATGATTTTATGAAGATATGGAATAAAGTTAAGAGTAATATTGGAGAAGAGGGGAAAGAAATAAAAACTTTTACTATAACCAATAGAAAGAGGAAATACTTTTTTGCTAAAGTTGTGAATGATTCTTTGATAATAAGCAGGAGTTTGGAGAATGAAGAAAGTTGTAGTATAAATATCCCTAGGACAATAACTTATAAACAATTTAAAGAAGTTTATGATTTGTATGATTTATATATTAAAAAAGAAAAAGGTATAAGAGAAAGAATGACAAAATTGAATAACAATACAACTTATATTATTTCAATTATTAAAAGTGTGTAAGAGTAATAGTAATTAGTTAATATGCTCAGATAAATATTAAATTTTAGATATTTATCTGAGTTTTTTATTTTGAAATGGGAAAAAGTGTCAAGAATAATACAAGGAATGTTAATTGAAGAGGGGTTAGATTATATGCAAGAATTTATTATTGATATTGAACAAAGGATGATTAGTATTTTAGATAATATGCAAATGGAAGAGCTTCATAAGGTTTTGATTGAAAGATTTCAAGGGGGATCAATAGTATATGAGAGCAGTGAAGTAGAGCCAAATCATAAGAATGAGAATTGCTGTGATATGTTTATTTCTTCTAAAAGAGTAGAGGGATGTTCTGAAAAATCTTTAAAGTATTATAAGTCTACTATAGAAAATATGCTGAATGTTTTAGGGAAGGAGATAAAGCATATAAATACAGAGGATTTAAAGGAATATCTTTCAAAATACTATGAAAACAGCAGTTTTAGTAAGGTTACTATTGATAATATTAGAAGGATTTTATCAAGCTTTTTCTCTTGGCTTGAGGATGAGAATTATATTTTAAAAAGTCCAGTTAGAAGAATTCATAAAATAAGAACTGGAAAGGTGATTAAGGAAACTTATACATATGAGCATTTAGAAATAATGAGGGATAGTTGTAAGGAAATTAGGGATCTTGCTATGATAGATTTATTAAATTCAACAGGAATTAGGGTTGGGGAATTAGTCAAATTAAATATTGATGATGTTAATTTTAATGAAAGGGAGTGTATTGTTACTGGAAAAGGGGACAAACAGAGGAAAGTTTATTTTGATGCAAGAACAAAAATACATCTGGAAAATTATCTTAAAAGTAGGATGGATGACAATAATGCATTATTTGTTTCTTTAATAAAACCACATAACAGATTGAAAATAAGTGGGGTAGAGATTAGAATGAGGGAGCTTGGAAGAAAGCTTAATATAACTAAAGTACATCCACATAAATTTAGAAGAACTCTTGCAACAAGAGCTATTGACAAAGGAATGCCAATAGAGCAGGTACAACAGCTATTAGGGCATCAAAAGATAGATACAACCCTTAAATATGCTATGGTAAATCAAAATAATATTAAAATTTCACATAGAAAGTTTATTTGTTAAATTATATTGTCTTTTTATTAAAGGATATGGTAAATCGAAATTTATAGAGATGTTTGGTGACCCAGTTACTAATCTTAAAAAATGGGATAAGGTAGCTATTGGAGAAATGTTTGAAATTAAAACAGGAGCAACACCTAGTAGAAAAGAAAATTCATATTGGGAGGGTGGAACAATTCCTTGGGTAAAAACAACTGAATTGAAGGAATACATTATAAATGAAACAGAAGAATATATAACAGAAGATGGATTTAATAATAGTTCGGTTAATTTATTACCCAAAGATACTATATTGATAGCTATGTATGGCCAAGGTAAAACAAGAGGAATGACATGGAAACTTGGAATAGAAGCTACTACTAATCAAGCGTGTGCAGCTATTTTACCTAACAATAATGAAAATATGGATTTTGTATGGTATCAATTAAGACTTTTATATGATGAATTAAGAGCATTAGGACAAGGGGGAAGTCAACCTAATTTGAATACAAATTTAGTAAAAACATATCAGTTGATTTTTCCACCAGTAGAACTTCAAAATGAGTTTGAGAGATTTATTAAGCATATTGATAAATTGAAATTTATCTTACATTTGGTATAATTTGAGGTGATGATAGGTTTAAAATATTATTTGTTTTTTGTTAAATATATTTTTATTGAATTAAGGAGGAGACATGTTAAAAAAGCAAGAAACATCAAGTGAGAGCAAATTTTTTATGATAATAAAATCAGCAATGAATATGCCAGGAGTAAAGATTAGGAGAGAGGAATTTTTGGAAAATGAGTTATCAAAATATTTCTCACAGGATACTGTACAAGAGGCCATAAGAAGTAATCCTGCAAGTGCTGGTATATCTGTTAATCAAATAGAAAAAATTGCTAATGCTTGTATAAATTTTGAAACTAATAAAGTGACTTCAATTTCTACTATAGCAGGAATACCAGGCGGATTTGCAATGATTGGAACGGTTCCAGCAGATACTGCACAATATTTTGCTCATATTATACGTATACTTCAAAAGTTAATATATTTATATGGCTGGAAAGAAATTTATAATTCAGACGGAGATTTTGATGATGAAACCACAAATGAATTAACTTTGTTTATAGGAGTAATGTTTGGTGTAAATACAGCTAATGCGGCTATAACAAAATTAGCCCAAAGTGCTGCAGGAAAAGTTGAAAAATCTATAATTAATAAAACATTGACAAAGGGTGTTATTTATCCTATTGTAAAGAAAATTGCAAATATTTTAGGGGTTAAAATGACAAAACAAATTTTTGCAAAAGCTGTAGGAAAAGTAGTGCCAATAATTGGAGGAGGAATTTCAGGAGGACTTACTTATGTTACTTTTAAGCCTTCAGCAATTAAATTAAAAAATTATCTAAAAACTCTTCCATTTGCAGATGTTAATACATATAGAGGGAATAATACAAGTGATAGTGATTTTATAGATATAGATTTTGATTAAATTCATTGAAAAGGCATATAAATTATGCCTTTTTTTATTTGCCATAACTATTTATATATTGTTATAATTTTACTATAATTTGAAATTTATTTTGTTTAAATATAGATAACTTGAGGAGAATTTTAATGTGTAGCAATTTTGAGTTTTTAAAGGGGAAAAAGGAGTTTGAGTCTTTTAGTTCTCAATGTTTAGAGGCTGAAAAGAGTATTATTGTTAGTCCGGCAACTTGTGCTATTTTGTCTAGGAGGGCTTTAGAGCTTGCTGTTAAGTGGGTTTATGCTAATGATTCAGATTTAGTTTTGCCATATCAAGACAATATAAGCTCCTTAATTCATAATGAGAGTTTTAGAGAGTTAATTGATTCAAGTATTTTTAATATTATAAAGTATATTGTAAAACTTGGTAATGTAGCTGTTCATACTAATAAGCCAATTACAAGAGGGGAGGCTGTTTTGGCTCTTCACAATTTGCATCAGTTTGTTAGTTGGATAGATTATTGTTATGCCAATGAATATACTGCACGGGATTTTAATGAGAATGAGCTTCATGATGGGGATAATAAGAGAACTAGACCAGAGGAGCTTAAGGATCTTTATGAAAAGCTTAGTTCAAAGGATAGAAAGCTTGAAGAGTTAATAAATGAAAATGAGGAACTTAGAAAGCTTAGAACTGAGAAGAGAAAAGAGAATACAGAAAATAATCATTTTAAAGTTGATGAAATAAGTGAAGCTGAAACTAGAAGAAGATATATAGATGTTGAGCTTAAATTATCTGGGTGGACCTTTGGTAAGGATGTTTTAATAGAGGTTGAAATTCCTGGGATGCCAAATAATTCAGGAGTTGGCTTTGCTGATTATGTGCTTTATGGAGATAATGGAAAGCCCTTAGCTGTAGTTGAGGCTAAGAGGACAAGCGTTGATGAGAAGAAAGGTGAGCAACAGGCAAAACTTTATGCAGATTGTTTAGAGAAGCAATATGGCCAAAGACCAATAATATTTTTAAGTAATGGATTTAATTATTGGATATGGGATGATTGTGGACAAAGAAGAGCCTTTGGATTTTATAAAAAGTCAGAGCTTCAATTAATTATAGATAGAAGAACTTCAAAAGAGAATTTAAATAATATAAAAATTAGTGATGATATATCTAACAGATATTATCAGAAGGAAGCCATAACTGCTGTGGCTGAAGCCTTTGAGAAAAATCAAAGAAAAGCTTTATTAGTTTGTGCAACTGGAACAGGAAAGACAAGAACTGCTATATCCATAGTTGATGTTTTATCAAGGCATAACTGGGTTAAAAATGTTTTATTCTTAGCTGATAGAAAAGCCTTAGTTAAGCAAGCTAAAAATAACTTTTCTAAGCTTTTACCTAACTTATCTCTATGTAATTTGTTAGATAGAAATGATAATCCAGAGGAATCTAGAATGATTTTCTCAACTTATCCAACAATGATGAATGCCATAGATGATACAAAGGGAAAAGATGGGGACAGATTATTTACTACAGGGCATTTTGATTTAATAATAGTTGATGAATCTCACAGGAGTATTTACAAAAAGTACAAATCAATATTTGATTATTTTGATGCTTATTTAATAGGATTAACTGCAACCCCGAGGGATGAGATAGATAAGAACACTTATAGTATTTTTGATCTTGAAAATAGGGTTCCTACTTATGCCTATGAATATGAAAAGGCTGTTGAAGATGGTTACTTAGTTGATTATAGAACTATTGAGGTTAAATCAAAGGTTATGGAAGCTGGAATTAAGTATGATGATTTAACCCAAGAAGAAAAAGAAGAGTATGAAATGCTTTTTGATGATGATGAAAGTATTGGTGATGAAATAAGCAGTACGGCAGTTAATGAATGGCTATTTAATGCAGATACAATTGACTTAGTTTTAAATAAACTTATGACAGAGGGCTTAAGAATTAAGGGGGGAGAAAAGCTTGGTAAAACAATAATTTTTGCAAAAAATTCAAGACATGCAAAGGCTATTGTTGAAAGATTTAATAAGCTTTATCCAGAGTATGGTGGAAATTTTGCTAAAGTGGTTGAGCATAAAACTCCTTATGTTGACACCATAATAGATGATTTTTCAGATAAGGATAAGATGCCTCAAATAGCTGTATCTGTTGATATGCTTGATACAGGAATAGATATTCCAGAGATTTTAAACCTTGTATTCTTTAAAAAGGTCAGAAGTAAAACTAAGTTTTGGCAGATGATAGGAAGAGGAACTAGACTTTGTCCAGATTTACTTGGAGTTGGACAAGATAAAGAGGGGTTTTTAATCTTTGATTTCTGTAATAACTTTGAATTCTTTAGGGTGAATCCAAAGGGATTTGAGGGAAATAATGTGGAAACTCTTACAGAGAAGTTGTTTAATATTAAGACAGCCTTAGTTAAGGAGCTTCAAGATATTAAATATCAAGAGGATGAAGAGTATGTAAATTATAGGAATGATTTGGTTTATGAACTTGTGGAGGCTGTGGAATCATTAAATGAGGATGGATATTTAGTTAGAATGCACCTTCCTTATGTTCATAAATATAAAAATAGAGAAGTGTGGCAAAGTATTGGAGAACTATCCCAAAATGATATTAAAGAGCATATTGCACCAATAGTTAATTCAATAAATGATGATGAACTCGCTAAGAGATTTGATTTAGTTATGTATACAATACAGCTTGCTAAGCTTCAAAACTTAGGAGTTAAAAGAGGAATAAAAAATGTAATGCAAACAGCCGAAAGACTTTCAAAGCTTGGAACAATTCCAGAAGTAAAGGAAAAGAAAGCTGTAATAGAAAGAGTAATGACTAGTGAATTCTGGGAAGAAGCTAATATATTTGATATGGATAAGGTTAGGGAAGATTTAAGAGAACTTCTTAAATACTTAGAGAAGGTTAATCAAAAGATATATTACACAAATTTTAATGACATGATAATTTCTGAGGAAAGTAATGGCTCAATGTATAATGTAAATGATCTTAAAAGTTATAGAAAAAAGGTGGAATTTTATTTAAAAGAACATCAAAATGATTTAGCTATATATAAACTTAGAAATAATAAACCATTAACTGAAGAGGATATAAAAACCTTAGAAAATGTACTCTTTAATGAATTAGGAAGCAAATCAGATTACGAAAAAGAATATAAAGAAACACCAGTAAAGGTACTGGTAAGAAAAATACTAGGAATGGATAGAAAAGCAGCTAATGAAGCTTTCTCAGAGTTTTTAAATAACCAAAATTTAAATAGTAAACAGATTCACTTTGTAAAACTTATAGTAGACTATATAGTTAAGAATGGATTTATAGAAGACAATAGAGTTCTTATGGAGGATCCATTTAGAAGTGTTGGAAGCATAATAGAGCTTTTTGAAAATAATGTTACTGAGAGAAATAATCTTATTAAGAGAATAAATGAGATTAGGGAAAATATTTTGTAAAAAGTAGAATTGAAGTTAAATGATATATTTTTATATAATAATTTTAATAAAAATTATTATATAATTGTAAAATAATATGGAGGGTATGGTATTAAAATGAGAAAATCACTTTGGCTTGATGAGATCGTTGAGGCAATTAAAGAATTAGGTGGACATGCCTATTATTCAGATTTATATGAGGTTGTTAAAAGTAGAGGAAAAATAGATTTTTCTAAATTAAAAGATCCTAATGCACAGATAAGAGGAACGATAGAAAGATATTCAAGTGATTCGAATGTTCATAATGGCAAAAGTGAAGATATATTCTTTGCTGTTGAGGGTAAAGGAAAGGGACATTGGGGGTTAAGGGATTTTGAGCCAAATGGTAGTAGTGTTGATTTAACTTATGATGATAGTGGATTCCCCGAAGGAAAGAAAAAATTAAGAGAGCATATATATATAGAACGAAATGCAAAAGTAATAAAACTAGCAAAAGATGTTTTTAAAAAGAAATATGGAAAATTAAAATGTGAAATTTGTGGTTTTGATTTTGAAAGTAAATATGGGAAAATAGGAGAAAATTTTATAGAAGGTCATCACATTAAGCCTGTTAGTGAATTAAAAGATGAAGATGTAACTAAAAAAGAAGATATTGTATTGTTATGTTCTAATTGTCATAGAATGATTCATAGAAGAAGGCCATGGTTAAGCAAAGAAGAATTACAATTATTAATTGATAAAAATATTAAAGTTAAAGAGATTGAAAATGATATAAAAGAAAATATAAAATAATTATGTTTTTTTAATAAAAGAGCTATGTAAAGTTAGTTACATGGCTCTTTTATACTATTTATATAAATATTAAGAGTTTAACTTAATCAAAACTAAATCCAAAGGTAAATTTAAGGAGTTAGCCATTTCCTCAGCACTTTTTCCTTTATGTTCTTTTACCATCTCATCTGATATAAGTAAGTGTGCCGCAAAGATTTTGGCATACCTTTCAAAGTCATCCTTTGGTTCTAATGAGGAATCAGTTACAACATGTATTTCTTCTTTTGGATGAATTAGAAGGTATCCTAATTCATGGGCACATACAAGCCTTTTTGTTTTTAATGAACAATTCTTGTTTAAGTGGATGAAGCTTTGTCTTTTATAGGTATGGCAATAGCCATATACTTCTCCTAAGTTTTCTTCTAACAGTATGATTCCCTTTGCTAATGTTATTTCTAATGGATCCCTTAATCCATATTTTTTTACTAATTGGTTTGCTAAATTTTTTATATTCATATATATTTTGGATTGCACCAATGAAACTCCTGATTAAATTTATGAGGTTTGATGCAAGTCCTTCACCTACCTTTCAAATATTTTATAATGAAAGGATATTGGTATTTTAAGCAGGTTTAATTGATTTTAATTGGCTAATTTGCTTTAGAAGAAAATTTGTTTTTGGCAATTAGTTTTGCCATTTTCATTGAATGTTCTAAGCTTTCTTTAAAAGCTTTTCTTGTTTCACCATCTAAGAGGAACCCCTCAAAGGCTATATTCTTTTCAAAATTATCTAAGTTATTTAGAGTTTTCTCTAAATCTGCCTTAATATTTAAGGTTTCCTTTTTTGAAAGGGAGCCAGTTGCATAAGTAATGTTTAAATCATTATTAATTATTTGCTTTTCAACAATCTCATTTTCAGAAAGCTCCTAGATTTCTTCAAAGCCTGCACCGTCTAATTCCTTATGTAGAGTAGAATAAAAGTAAAACTGTAATACATTAAGGGGATGTGAAATCAGAAAGTATATAAATTTATATTTTATTAACAAGCTTTGCAAGTTGATGTGGACAGGATTTACCAAATTTGTGATAAAATAATTATGCTTATAAAATAGAAATTAAAATAAAGGGGAATTATAACGCATAAATAAGGGGTGTTTACAATGAAAAAGAAAGGGAAAAGAGGTTATATAATAAATGCTGAGGGTAAAAGAGAGTATGTAAAGAAGAGTGAATATATTGATTTAGATTCATTTAAGAAAGGAATGGATTTTAGTTTTACTATTAAATTAATGGTAATTGTTCCACTGGTCTTCTTTATATTAAACTTCATTGTTCTTGATATTCTACATTCTGAGGTGCTAAAGGAAAGTGTTTTTGTACCTAAAAATATACCTTATCTCATAGTGGCTGTGTTTATGATTTTATGGACAATATACTTAGCAATAAATTTTCAGGAAAAGCCAACTAGAATATACTTATTTTCAGGTGTATTTTGTTTACTTGAATCCATATTCTTTCTTATTACAGGTGTTCAAATGCTATATTTTCCATTAGGGAAAGAAGTTATGGGATATATTCTTGGGGCAATAGGTGTGTATTTATTTACCCTTATATTTAATGCATTTATTGCATATCTTTTTACAAAGAAAGGATATTCAGAAGAGGACAAAAAGATTACTAGAATTAGAATTTTTAGTATTGTTTTCATATTTGCTATTGGATTAATATTTAGTATTAATCTTAAACTTAATTTTCATGAGAAAATTGCACAATTATATCCCAATATGGGGGAAACTAGTGTTTTAGAATATGCAAATTTATGTATTGTATTAAGCCAGTTAATTGGGATAGGTACCATAAATATATATAAATATATTCATATGAAAAAATAAAACTTATATATCGCTATAAAAATAGCTGATCATAGGAATGGTCAGCTATTTTATGTTTAATTATGAATAGTATTAAGTTTGTCTTATAAATAAATTTACTTACTTAAATTCATCTAAACTTCTCAAGGTTAAAATGGTTTTCCTATATTGGCATAGCTTAAAACAAAGAATAGACTTTAATAATTATATAGTTTATCTAACTTAAGGAGATAGTTTATAAGTAAATTTTTATGCTATAATTATTTAAATATCTTAAATTAGAAAATACAATATATTTGAAAGGAATAGAGAATGAAAAAAAGAAAAAGACTTTTTCTAAGTATCATTTTTTTCGGTACAATTTTAAATTTAATTCTTATATTTTTAGGGCTTAAATTATTGGTAAAGAGGTTAGAGATAAAAATTAATGAAGAGACAAAAGTGGTGGAGGCACAATTCCCTTACAATACAGAATTTGATAATTATAATATAGAAATAAAGAAGCCTAAGGTAGTAAATCACTACATTCTCTTTGATTACACTATTTCCACAAAGGATAATTCCCCTATAGAAAAGGAGGATTTCTACATTACAGGTAGTCCAAGCTTTCCAGATATGGCATATTTTATATCATCACAAAATGTTTTAACAAAGGTAGAGAACAATAAAATGAGAATTGTTGATGCTGGAATAATTGTGGCTAGAAAAGATTATGATAAATACATTAAAAATCTTGAGTTTTTAGTAAGTGCCAGAGAAAAGGGCAGTAGTAAAGATCCTTTTAAGGAAAAAAGGGTAGACACAACCATAAAAATGGAGGGGGTAGTTTATCCAGATAAGGAAAACTACAAGGAGATTAAAAAGACTTTTAAACTAGATGATATTAATTTTGAAGTTTTAAGCATAGGAGACTTTGACTTTGGAACCTTTATCCCTATATTTGTAGGAAATATAAGCAATGAAAAAAGCAAAGAAATAGAAAATAAATATGCCCTTAGAGTTGAAGGGGAAAATATAAATGCAATTTATGACTTAGAAAAATGGGTTGGATTTTATGAGCAAGTAATAAAAAGATACAGTAATATCGACCCAAGCTACAATGCAAATTCCCAGTATGACCAGTTCTACATGGGAAAAATCTTCTATAATCCAAAGGAAGTAAATAAGGACAATGTAAAAATATATCTAATAAACAAGGAAACCAATGAAGAAGTAAGAATAAATTAAACTTACATCCATAAAAGAAGTAAAGATAAATTAAGTTAACAAAATAAGTAAAGATAAATTAAATTTACATCCATAAAAGATTTGCAGTAAAAACCTTATTGCAAATCTTTTTAATATAAAGTGAAAAAATATCCATCTAAGAAAAATCTATAAATCAAAAAGTATATCTAAGTTAAAAACCTCCCTAAGTAAAAACTTTTATTAAGTTGATAATGCATTCAAAGGAAAATTACCCTAAGAAAAAATATAAAGTGTAAAAAACTATGAAAGCCCTAAAATATCTAAGGCAAAAAAGTATCTTCAAGTGGAAAAATGCTTTCAAGTAAAAATCTCTTAAAGCAAATATATTTTAAAGTTAAAAAATACCTTCAAGTAAAAATACTTTTACAGAAAATTATAGGCTATGCAGGAATAAAATCTATGGGTATTTATATATATTTGAATAAATGAAGTAAATTTTTTTATAAGAAAAATCTTTTTAGGAAAAAAGAGAAAAATAAATTTTTAGGGAGTAGAGACTATGGCTAGAAAATGTTTTTTTATTGACTTAGATGATATGCCAAAAACTGATGAGGATATTTGTTTAGAAGTTGAAAGGTATTGTGGGGAGAATAATTTGCCTTTTGATTTTATTAAAAAAACTTCACCTGTAATTGCTAAAATTAAGGATAATAATTATGAAATAACAAAGAAATATGAAAATGGAAGGTTCCTTAATCGTTGGATTTTAAGTTGTAAGGCAGTAAATTAAGGCATAAAGCGTGGGGGATTTTTGAAAATGATTTTACTGTTTTAAGTTGTAAATTATTAACTTAAAGTTTAAAGTGTAGTGGGTTTTAAAAATGATTCTACCTTTTTAAGTGGCAAAAGAATAAATTAAAGCATAAACTTTATTTAAAATTCTCAAAATATTGAAAAATATGGATAATAATTATATAGTATATATAACAGAATTCATAAATGCTTAATGAAAAGAGTAGTGAACTACTTATAATAACTATATAGCATAGAAAATAGCTACTTTTAAATAGTGTAAAACAGCTAATTTGAAATTGCATTTACAATAAAATAGCTAATTTAAAATAGCACATGTACTAGCTACTTTCAAATGGTGCAAAATAGTTAATTTTAAAATTACTTTATCCAATATAATAAACTTAAAAATTAACTTTATTAAGGGGGATTAGAATTTATGTTTAAAAAAGGCTTTTTAATTGATTTGGATGTTGAACCTAAAACAGATGAGGATATTTGCCTAGAAGTTGCAAAATACTGTGGAAAAGATGGTTTGGCCTTTGACTTTATTAAAAGAACTTCACCTGTAATTGCTATGATTGATGGAAGAAAATATGAAATCCAAAAGAAATATCAGACTGTTAGATTACTTAACTGCTGGGTTTTAAGTTGTAGGGAAATAGACTAATATTAATTTATCTTAAGATGGGAAATGCTTATTAAAAAATTATCTATAAACAGAGTTTTTACATGGAGCATACTAAAATAAAGAGGCATATTAAAAAATTCCAAATAAAAAGTTATATTAAAAAATTGCCAAAATTTATCTTCATAGTTTTAGCACATTATAAATTTAAAAATATAAGAAAAATAGGTAGATCACATTTTTAGGTCTATCTATTTTTTTATAATTTAATTCATAGGAGCATTGATTTTTATAATAACCATGGTATAGACTATTTTTATAATTAAACATAGGATTAAGAGAAATACTTAGATTTTTAATAATAAGGGAGAGAGAATTATGGGGAAAGAGTATTTAAAAGCAGATGAAAAGGATTATGAGGAGTTAGTTGACTTTATAAATTATGTATTTAGTCATTCAGGTGAAAGCACTGATTTTCCAGTCTTATTGCCTAAACTATATAAGAATAAGGATAAAATTAAGTACCATCATATAATAAAAGTAGATAACAGGATAAAGGGCGTAGTAGGGGCTTTTCCATTAACCTTAAGCTTATTAGATGAAAAAGTAAATGTTGTAGGAATTGGAAGCGTATCAGCTCATCCCTATTCAAAGGGACAAGGCTATATGAAAGAACTTATGAATAAAGCTATTTATGAGATGAAAAATGAGAATGTGGATATGAGTGTTCTTAATGGGTATAGACAGAGGTATGAACACTTTGGATATGAACCTTGTGGACAACATATAAACTTTAATATTCTACATGTAAATATAAACTATAAGCGCAATGAATTAATTAATAAAGGAATAAGCATTCATTTATTAGATGAAAATAATCCTAATATATTAGAAAAGGCATACAAACTTCATTGTAAGAAAAATGTAAAGATAGAAAGAAAAAAAGAAGAATTCTTAGATATATTAAAATCATGGAATTGCAGAATTTACTCAGTGTTTAAAAATGGCAAATTTATTGGATATATTTCCTCAAATAACGGGTTTATTGAAGAAATAGTTATAGAGGATAACAATGATTTAAATTTTGTCATAGCTTCATACATAAAAACTTTTAATCATAGGGAAGTAAATGTAAGGGTTCCAATCTATGAAAGAGAGAAAATATCACAGCTTTTAAAGATATGTGAAAATTACTCAATTACTAAAAATAATAATTTTAGAGTATTTAACTATGAAAAGATAGTGAGAATAATGCTAAAACTAAAAGCTACTTACTCAAATCTAGAAGATGGAGAATATAACATAAAAATAATAAACTATGGGATTTTAAAGATTAAAGTCCACAAAAATCAAGTGGAAGTTAAGAAGGTTGAAGAGAAAACTTATAAGGATAAAGAAATTTTCAAAAATAGTGAAGAGAAAATCTATAAAGCAAAGGAATATTTCCATAGTAGTGGGGAAGAAACATATAAGTACAAGGAAGCTTTAAAGAGTAGTAGAGAAGAAATCTATAAAGATAAGGAAGTTTTAAATACCAGTGAAGAGGAATTTCATATTGAACTAAATGAGTTAGAGGCAATGGAATTTCTATTTTCACCAATAAAATCCTACTTTAACTTCAACAAAGATACTCCAAGCTTTTTAAATAGCTGGCTACCATTGCCTTTATATATAGACAATTTAGATTGTGTGTAATAAATTAGGAAGAGCTAATAAACATTTAAATAGTGAATAACCATTTCACTAAGCTTATTATGAAAAGAGCTAATAAATAGTTTAGTATATCAAAAAATAGCCTCATAGGAGTTCTTATAGGAAATATAAATTTTTTACAAGTTTCTAAAATAACTTCACAAGAGTTATTAGATAGAGCAAAGAGAATTGTATATAATCATAAAATAATCTTAATAGAAAATAAGAATAAACCTTATCATTTACTTGCAAATGATAAGGCTTATTTGTTTTTTAATATATTCATTTAGTAAAGAACCTTATCATTTAGGTTAAAATTATAAGGTTCTTTTATCTTACACAAGCATAAGAAGATTTATTATATCTTTTATGAATATTTTTATTTTTGATTTTCCCTATCTTTATAATAAGGGGTTATTATCTTATATAACAATGTGAGAATTTCAATAACTTTAAAGAAAGTAATTTTATACTTCCTAAAGTATATGCCCTGCAAATTTTTCTTGTATAACAAAAAGTGCTACAACATCTGCAATACAAACAATAAATATACTAAGTTGCATTTGTGCAAAAGTTAAAATTTCAGTAAATCCTAAAATAGAAAAGACTATAAATACTACGCCTAAAAGGAATAAACATCCTCCCATAAAGCTGCAATAGTTTTTAATGTCCTTTACTCCTCTTAGATGATAATCGTGTATTAAGCTTGTTTTTTTCTTAACCATTATCAAATACCCAAAAATAGAGAAAAGTATTCCTACAGCACCTATAATAATAAACTCAAACATAAAATCACCTTCCTAAAAACCAAAAGTTTAATATAACCTTTGAAAATCTTCTGCCTATGACAGCATAAAGAGAAAGTCTTCTAAAAAACCAATGGCTTAATATAATTTACTATACTTTTATGGTAACATTTTGAAGCTAGAATGTTAATGTTTTTTATTAAGTTTATATACTTTTTAAGTAAGAATAGTAAAAAATTAAATTGTTACACCAGAAAATAACACCACAATAGTTCTTATATATAGTAAAAGCTATTGCACTTTTCTTTGATTCTTTATCAAGTGAAGAGTGCAATGTCAATTAAACTTGCATAGTTAAAATTTTAATAGTTTATAGTAATATACCTCATATTTATACTATTTAAAAGATTTGAAAAGCAGACACCCTATATTTATATAAATTTCATTTTATTTACATAATTATTGGAATTATAATCCATAAATTGTATATATAATAAGAATATAAAGTTTTGGACAACTGTATTAAATTCATAAAAATAGTAATTATGAGGGGGATATATGAATAATAATCTAAGATTTATATTAAAAACAACAGGGATACATATTTTGACCTATATTTTATGTGGAATAATTTTTTCTACCATATTTAGTTATGATAGATTATTTGCTATGAATGGGGTAGATGGATTCATGAAAGATGTTGGAGGTTCAAGTACCTTATTAGGACCTTTAGTACAGGTTATTCGTGGGATTTTATTTGGAGTAGTGTTACTACTATTTAAAGATACTTTTATGGGGAAAAAATATGGATGGTTAAAATTGTGGGCTATATTAAGTATAATAGGAATAATAAACACACCAGCACCTGCTCCATTTTCAATAGAAGGTATAGTGTATACCAAGTTACCATTAGAGTTTCATTTAAAAGGAGCACCAGAAATTCTTATTCAAACGTTACTATTTTCATATCTATTAGCAAAGCCATCTAAAAAGAGAAATATAAAATTTATTGAAGATAACAAAAATGAATTTGTTTCTGCAATAGTTTGCATGGTGTTATTTTCTTTATCAGGTATAGTATTAGCCTTTATAAGGGGAATCGATATTAAATCCTCAGTAGGTGATATGGGAGCCTTTGGAGTTATGTTTATAGCTTCAGTATCTACATTTTTTATCTCTAAATATTATTCTAAAATAGAAAGTAAATTCAAGGATATTATAGCCATACTTAGTTTATATTTTTTATTAGCAATTTTGCCATATATATATAATTTAATAACTAATTCTCCTTTTAATACTAATTTAACTTTATTAATAAATATAGTACCTACTGCAATAGTTTTATTTGTTATAAAGATAAATTATAAGAATAAAAAATAACATAATGAATCAAAAAAGTTCTAGATCATTTATTTGCTTTAGAACTTTTTATTATCTGTATTTTAATATTATGGGAATTTGTGGGATAAAATTTAGGATTGTGATATTATAACACTTATAGATAAGCAGAAAATTTTATGATAGGGGTTGGTTTAATGAATTTTATAGATACATATGATGAAATTTTATCTTATTTTTCATCAAAGGAATTTAATATAGAACTTTGGGAAAATTATTCAAATGTGATTTCAAAGGAATTATCTAACAAAGTTAAAAGGGATATTAAAGATTATAATTACAGAAAAGATATATTGCCTGTAGTTGAAACAGCTTTAAAAAGTAGGGAAAAATTAAAGGAAGTCCACGAATCATTTATAGCAGTTTCACATAATATTAAATATAAATTCAAGGAATTATTTGAAGAGGATTTGGAGTTAGACATTATTCTATACTTAGGTCTATGTAATGGAGCTGGCTGGGCAACATCACTTCATAATAAGAATGTTGTTCTACTTGGAATTGAAAAGATTATTGAACTTAATTGGTGTGACAAAGAGGATATGTTTGCTTTGATAGCTCATGAAATAGGTCATATTTGGCATAAAACTAAGGGTGGATGTTTTGGAAAGCAAAAAAATATTAGTGAAAAAGCACTTTTTCAACTTTATAGCGAAGGAGTAGCTATGTTATTTGAGCAATTACTATGTGGAGATGAAAATTATTATCATCAAAATCAAGAGGGATGGATAGATTGGTGTGAAAATAATTTAATTGAACTAAAAAGAGAATACTTAATAAGAATTACTAATTCTGAAAGTGTACAAGATTTCTTTGGAGATTGGAATAGTTACAAAGGTCATTCAGATGTAGGATATTTTATAGGATGTAAATTTGTTAGATTTCTTCTGAAAAAATATTCACTTACAGAAATGCTTTGTATGGAAATGGATTTAATGTTGAAAGAATATATTAGCTTTTCAAAGTTAGGAAGGTAATTAATATGGAGAGGATAGTTGTAGTTAAAGATGAATTATTTATGAGGAAAGAGCTTGTTTATATATTGTAAAAAGCAGTATATGAGGCTTCCTCTATTAGTGATTTAAAGCAAAAGCTTTTTTATATAGGCTTGTAAAGTAGAATTAATTATCAAATGAATTAATATGATAATATAATGAATAAATCATGCATATAAGTTAAAAAGTGTGCTAAATTAGAAATTTATAAGGGGGGAGAACTTTGGTGGTAGATTGCATTTACATGCAATATATCACTAAGGGAGTAATGAAAAGAAATAATAAAATAACCTTAAGCATCATATTTATTTGCTTATCAATAATAGCATGTATTTTTATTGGAAAGTATTATAATATTAATGGAGTAGGACGAAATTTAGGTACATTCAAAAATGTAATATTAAATGAAGAATATAAAGATACACAGTTTTTTAGTATAGAGGTTAAGGGTATAATAGAAGGTGTTGCTGAAAATGGCATATCTAAAACCATAATAGGGGATGACATAAATAAAGTTTTAGATATATTAAATGATATAAAGCTAAAGGAATATGAGGGTGTAAAATATAATCAGCAAAATTTTTTTAATCTCAAATTTATTGGAGCTGATGATGCTTATTTAGAGGTGGTAATAATCGATAACAAAGTTATGCTAATTCAAACAAATGCTTCTAGTGATGAAAGATTTTCCAATGGATATCAGATTGTAAATAATAATATTGATATTATTAAAAACTTAGAAGAACTATCAAATGATTATTAAAGTTATATAAAAAACAGTTATAAGCAAATTGCAATTAGTACAAAGTAAGAACAAAGGAACTTCAATTGGCTTTCCTTTGTTCTTAATTTATATAAGTTAAGCATTTCTATGTAGTAGATTTATATAAAATTGGTATTGCCAATACTATTAATATCATACCCATAAAAGCAGGGGAGGAATGACCAAGAGATACATAGGCTTGCCCTCCTAAAATAGGCCAATTATTCTTGCTAGAGATTGAAGAGCTTGGCTACCTCCTTGAATCCTTCCTTATTCACTAGAATCAGCAGACTTAGATAGCATTCCATTAAATGAAGGGCCAAAAATTGAATCTCCAAAACCAAATATAAACATGCCAACTATGAAAAAAGGATAGAATGTGAAAATAGCTGATGCTGCAATAAGAGCATATCCTATAATTTCAGAGACCATTCCAAGAATTGCTATCTTTACATCACTAAGTTTCATTAAAAGCTTTGGCATTATTAAGCCCTGTGAAATAATATCTTGAATACCCATAATTGAAAACATAAGTCCTATTAATGTAGGTGTCCAGTTGAAAGTATCCATTGTAAATAGTGAAAAAATTGATTGTAAAGATCCATTAGGTATCCAAATTAAGAAGGCTGAAATAAGTAGTCTTTTTAAGGTTTTCATGGAAAGTACACTCATAAGCTGTGTAAATGGATTAAGTCTTACAAGGGTGATTTTCTTAAGTCTATTATTTTCATGAAGACTTTCAGGCATATATAAGATTCCATAAATAAAGTTTAATAAGGTTATTATTGCTCCAAAATACATTGGCACAGCATAGCCAAACTTGGCAAGCACTCCACCTAGAGTAGGGCCAATGGCAGCACCTATACCTGCAATTGCACTTATCCATCCAAAATATTTAGTCCTCTCTTCCTTAGGGGTTATATCTGCAAAATATGCAAAAATTGTGCTTATGCTCCCACCTGTTACACCATCTATTATACGTCCAAGAAATAGTACCCATATAGAGCCACCTATACCAAAGATTAAGTACCCAATTGAGGAACCTAAAAGGCATATTAAAAGTATGGGGCGACGTCCATATCTATCACTTAAAGACCCAAGTCCAGGAGCTACAAAAAATACACAAACTGCATAAATTGAGGTTAGTAGAGTAACGAAGAAAGCTTGTTCATTAGCATTACTTACATAGGGCTCCACTAAAAATGGAACAACAGGGGATATAATACTAAAGCCCATTCCACAAAGAAATACAGACATAAGACCAAATAGGAAAGCCTTCTTATCCACTATTTCTCTATTTTTTTCTTTATTATATGATTTAAATTTAGTCATTTAAAATTTCCTTATATACATTTAACTTTCCTTTTATTTAATGATTTTCATAATAAGTTTGCAAAAATAGCAATAGATAGCGAAAAGAAATACATATTAAATGAAGAAAAATGGTATGATTTCAATCATAATGTTTTAAAATATATAAGAATTAATGAAAGACTAAATAGAAACTTAAAATTAGACGAGCAGTTTAGTTATTTTGGAGGAATAATAGATGAGTCCATATTATAGATATAAAAAAACAGGATATTTCTCCTGTTTTTTTACTTTTCACTTACTAATTGCTTTACAGCTGGAACATCAGCAGGAGCCCATGAAAGAGTTTCAAGGTAATCTACTGGAAGCCATATAAGTTTAGCATGTTCACTAGCCTTTGGAGTCCCATTAACAAGTTTACATTTTAATGTTATTAAGTTAACTATAACTTTCTCATATTCATGAGTATTATCATTAAATGTAGATATGTATTCTATATCACAATCTAATTCTTCTTTAATTTCCCTAACTATTGCTTGTCCTAAAGTTTCCCCTTCCTCAATCTTTCCACCTGGGAATTCCCATTGCTTAGGAAGAGTCATATCCTTTGATCTTAAGGCACAAAGAATTTCTTTCTTTTCATTTTCAATTATAGCACCAACTACTTTTACTGTTTTTTTCATGATTTTTTCTCACCTCGAAGATTATTTTATCATAATTACAATTGAGATCAAACTTTAGATTAACTTATAAATAATTATTGGTTATATTTAGATAAGAAATGTAATGTTAGATTATCTATGACACCATTATCATTTGTAGTAGTAATATGTTTTTTTGTAATTGCATTTAAACTTTAAAGTTTTAGCTATGTTAATCTGGCTTAGAGATTAATATAAATTAAAGTTGATTTTAATTTATACTAAAATCAACTTTTTTTATTCAGTAAATTTTAAAAAGATAAACCTAGAACTTATTTTCTAGCTAAATATAGCTCTATGGTGTCATATACTTTTAGCAAATTATTATGTTCTAAAATAGCTTTCTTAATTTCTTCTTCAAATTTTGTTTTTATGGCTAGGTTCATGCTTCTATGATCTGAATAGGTATTTAATAGGGATATATAATCACAGGCATTAAAGATTCTAGTTTTGTGATATAGTTTAAGTTCAACATCTTTAAATCCATACTTTCTTAACTTTTTTAAAAGTTCTTTATAATGCTCTTCATCATTTTCTATAGGTTTAGCCTTTGAGGGCTTATATTTCTCATATATACTTTGAATTTTTTGGTGCAATAAGTCATCCTTACGGCCTATAAAGGGTTTATTCCAAAATAATGCTAAGGTTCCACCAGGTTTTAGGAGTTTCAAGGCCTTTGGGTATCCTATATTTTCATCAATCCAATGAAAGGCAGTTGCAGAATAGATAAGGTCAAAGGTATTTTCATCACCATTAAAATCCTCAAAGGGAATGTTTAATATATTAAAGTTTTTATAGGATTTAAACTTATTTTTAGAAAACTCTGCAAGATTCTCTCCAAGTTCAATAGCTATTAAATCACATCCAGTTTTAAGCAAGGGAAGAGTAGCTTGTCCAGTACCAATTCCAATTTCCAAAGCCTTTTTATGCCTATCTAATTTTGAATATTCCATAATATCATGAAACAATTCCTCACAATAGTTAGGCCTCCATTTCTCATAATTCATAGCATCCTCATTAAAGGTAAAACGCTTGTCCATAATACACCTCTTAAAAATTAAATTTATACCATAATATTTTTTATACAATCTTATTATATCATTAAACTTAAAGTGTCATATATATTTGACATACAAAATTTTTAATGGTATTATTTTACTAAAGTCATATATATATGACACAGAATTGAGGTGAAGGGATGAATAAAATAAAGGAATATAGATCTCTAGCTAATATGTCACAGTTAGAGCTTTCAAAAAAGGTTGGAGTTGCAAGACAAACCATAAATCTAATTGAAAATCAAAAATATAATCCATCCCTAGATTTATGTAGTAGGATTGCCAAGGCCTTAGGAACTGATTTAAACACATTATTTTGGGTTAATGAGGAGGAACGAGAGGATGAATAAGTTTGAAAAAACACTTCTAAAACACAATATAGGTTACTTAGATGAGAGAGATGAATATCAGCAAGGAGTAATTTATGAAACCCTTGCAACAGCTAATTTATACTTATCATACTTACTTATAATTTGTATGGTAATTAGTCTTATTTTTGATGGAATTAATCATAGTCTAACCTTTGGAACATTTGCCTTAGCTGCCCTTCAATTTGGGAACTCATGTTATATTTTAAATAAGCTGAAAAAAAGTGGAGCTTATGAAACAGAGGTTTATGATGATTATACTTACAATATGGAAATTAAAAAATTAAAAAAACAATGTATAATATCAGCAATACAATGGGGAATATTTATGTTTTTTGTAATGACATATCTTTGGCCATGGATTTTAGGGGATCCAATTAATGTAGGATTAAGACAAGTAATTGCTTGGACAATTGGTGGAACTCTATTTGGACTATTATGTTATGCTATTTCAAAATCAAAGATAAAGAAAGTAGTGTAAATTTAGAAACTTGCTAACTAAAGTAAGTTTAATAAGATTTATTTAACTTGGGAATTATATTATATAAAGGAATAGGTTTTAAAGAAAGTTACAGGAGTCTAGGAGGAAGAAGTAGAATTATATTATAAGAACTAGAAATATATTATATAGAAGAATAAAGTTAGGATAAATAAACAAGGATTATAATTTTAGATCTCAATATTATATTGTAAAATAGCTTTACTTTAAGAAGAAATAGCATTTTAAATTTAGCCTCCTATTTGCTAGGCTGCTTGCAAAAATATAAGAAATAGCAGTTGACTAATACGTAAATTTTAATCTTATATTTACTAAGTTTTTTGAAAAAATATAAGAAATAGTAGCTAAGAAAATATTATCTATTATATATTGAAATAAACATAACATTAGGAGTATTATATATTGCAAAGGAGGGGTTTTATATGAGTGAAGAGAACAAGGAACTAATCATTGAAGAAGTTGAGATAAAGGGTAAAAAGCGTAAAATAAATTTAGAAAAATACGCAAAATTCTTTTCTGATAAGGACTTCTTTGAGAAATTAAGAAAATTTGCTAAAAAGGCTGGTATTAAGGTAGTTTATACATGCCTATTGCTATATTACACTTTAAAAAAGGATACAACCCCTAAGTGGGCTAAAAGCATAATCATAGGTGCCTTAGGATACTTTATCTTTCCTATAGATTTACTTCCAGATATTGCACCAATTGTGGGCTACACAGATGACTTAGGACTTCTAATACCTGCCCTTGGAGCAGTAGCCTTTTACATAGATGATGAAGTAAAAGAACAAGCCAAAAAGAAACTAAAAGACTGGTTTGGAGAATATGAGGAAGATTCCCTAGAAGACATCAATGAAAAAATAAGTAGAGGCTAGAAAATCACTAATACGGTTGTAGAAATGAGGAATACACATGAATTTAGATACAAATAATCATTCAGTATTCAAGTTATCTTATCACTTAGTATTGGTTATAAAATATCGTAAGAAAGTAATTAATGACAATATTTCAAATAGATTAAGGGAGATACTTGAGAATATTTCACCTAAGTATAATATAACTTTAGAAGAATGGAATCATGATAATGATCATGTTCACTTACTGTTTAGAGCTTCTCCAAATACAGAAATATCTAAATTTATAAATGCTTATAAATCAGCAAGTAGTAGGCTTATAAAAAAGGAATATCCAATTATAAGAAAACAACTATGGAAAGAGTATTTTTGGAGTAGAAGTTATTGTTTATTAACTACTGGTGGAGTACCTATTGAAGTAGTAAGGAAGTATATTGAAAATCAAGGAATGAAATGAAGTGAGATTATGTTAAAGGCTTATAAATACAGAATATATCCCAATATAGAACAACAAATATATATTGCTAAAGCTTGTGGTTGTAGTAGGTTTATATACAATCAAATGTTAGCTAATAGAATTGAAGTTTATGAAGCTAATAAAGACATATTAACACCTAAAGAAATGGCTAAATTATACTTAACACCAGCTAAATTCAAAAAAGAATATGAATGGTTAAAAGAAGTAGATTCGCTTGCCTTAGCAAACGCTCAATTAAATTTAGATACTGCTTATAAAAATTTCTTTAGAGATAAATCTATTGGTTTCCCAAAATTCAAAAAGAAAATTAATAGAATAAGTTATAAAACTAATAATCAAAAAGGTACTATATATATTGAAAATGGATATATAAAATTACCTAAATTAAAATCTATGGTAAAAATAAAACAACATAGATTATTCAAAGGTGAAATTAAAAGTGTTACTGTTTCTAAAAATCCAATGGGACAATACTTTGTTTCTGTATTAGTTGATACTGAAAATATAAAATTACCTAAAGTTGATAAAAAAATAGGTGTAGACGTAGGACTTAAAGAGTTTGCAATATGTTCAGATGGATATAGAGTACCTAATCCTAAACATCTTAGAAAATCAGAAAAAAGATTAAGGAAATTACAAAAAGATTTATCAGGAAACAAAAGGGGAGTTCTAATAGAAATAAAATTAGGTTAAAAGTAGCTAAATTACATAAAAAATAGCAGATCAAAGAAAAGATTTCTTACACAAATTATCTACAAAGCTAATTAGAGAAAACCAATCAATAGCAATAGAAGATTTGAAAGTAAGTAATATGATGAAAAATCATAAATTATCAAAAGTAATATCAGAGGCTAGTTGGTATGAATTTAGAGTAATGTTAGAGTATAAGGCTAAATGGTATGGAAGAAATATTATTGTTGCTCCTAGTAATTACGCTAGTTCTCAACTATGTTCTTGCTGTAGATATAAAAATAGTGATGTAAAAAATCTAGGTCTTAGAAAATGGACTTGTCCGAACTGTGGAACAGAACACGATAGAGACTTAAATGCAAGTATAAACTTAGAAAATTTGATAGCATAAGCTATTGATTATAGCGAGGTCGGTGCGACCTTTTGAGCTTGGGTAAACTTGTAACATTAGTTATATTGACCAAGAAGCTCCCACTTCAAGCTTTAGCTAAGTGGAGAGTAGTTCACGTTTATAGTGTATTTAGACAACAAGGAGTTAGTAAAGCAATTTTTTTATACAAACATTGCTCCCTTTACATATTACACTTTACCTGTCTGTGGGATAGCTGCTGGCAAGGTTATTTTTGAAATAGAAAATAGAAAGATTTACTTAAAAGCAAAGATAAATGACTTTGAGAAGGGAGAACACATTGAAACCTTAAGTGAAATAGGCTTTGAGGATTTAGATGATTTTAGCATTAATAAAACAAAAAATAAGGATGTTTACTACATTACAATGGCCAAGAAAAAACACAAAGTAGGACTAAACTGTAGCAATGGTTTAAATGATGAGCTGGCTAAGGAAATAGTTGATTATGTAAAGGAGAGTGCTTAAATGCATAGTTCAAAGAAGCTAAATTCATATATTGTAGCAAATCTAATAATCACAGGAATTATTTTAGTAATCAGCATATTAATGCATAGAATTAGTATAATATTTTTCTTGAATTTAATTTTAATAGGAGCTTTAAATATTGCCCTTTTAAATAGAGTAAAATATTCCTTAGACCTTTTAAGAAAACTAAGGAAACTAGGAGATGTGGATTTTCCAAAATTTAAGGATATTTCAATGGTGCTTTTAGGGATTTTATTTTCAATAGTTACATATACAAGCCTATTTTTAGATTCTATTGGAATCATAGATATATCTAAAATCCTTGGAGAGGGTGGACAAGCTAACAATACACTCATATCCATCATACTTTTAATAATTTGCCTTTGGGCATTTATAACCAATTTATCAGGAGCAATTGTAACAGAATCCACTAGCAAAGGAAGAAAATTCTTTGACCTTAGTGAAAACAATGTAGCCCTTGGAAATGAAGCACTTAATAGAGCAACAGGCTCCTTTAAGGATGGAATTATACTTGGCTACTATATTTTCTACTTTAAAAATATACAAGTAGCTTACAGAGATAAATCAGGAAACATCATTGTAGAAGGATACGACAAAAGCCCCTTCAAAATAACCATTACAGCAAAAAGAAGTAAGAAGTATTTCTCCAAAATTTTAGATGTAGATTAAGGTAAATAATCTAGAAATACACCTATAAATAGTAAACTTATTAAAGCTAAAATAGATTTAAAGTTAATAATTAAATATAAGTTTATAAGAGTGCTAAAAGTATTAATGTATAAAGATAATAAAAATGATACCAACATGGTATCATTTTTTAAGTTTATAAATTAACTTCACACTAGGAGATTTTTTTATTAGTTTCCTTTAAAAATAAATATTTATTCTTAAGGAAAGTTATATAAAGTGGGAATAAAAGTTGTTTCCAACCATTCATATAATTACCACAATCAAAAAATATGGTTTCATTATCTGAAATAGAAAAATTCAATTTAGGGCTTCTACACCAATCTATTTTTAGATAAATTGTGTGATTCCCTTTCTCTAAATTTATTTGTTTTGTTTCCCCACATTTTATCTTTCCATAATAGGTATCATCTATAATTATCTTATAAGATCTCATCACATCAAGTAAGTTATCTCTATGTATTATTATCATAAATATCCCACCTTTTATTACCGTAATTTATATGTATATTTTACTAAAATTTAAACAAATAGTAAATAAAAGGAGGAGGGCTTTGTTAATTATGTATAATAAGAATATAAAGTATTGAGAAATTGAATTATGAGGTGAAGTAGGGGAGTATGGATAATTAAATGAATAAATTAATAAACATAAAAGAAATTTGTAAAATACTAATAATATACTTTATTACCACTATTGCTACTATGATAGTTGCTGGAGTGATTGTAGAACATGAGTTTTATAATGAATTGAAAAATTATTTATGGGTTTTAATTATATTTACATTATTATTTTTATTTCTAATAAAATTATTTAGAGTAAAATTTAAATCCGTATTAATTTTTTTAGGAATAATTATGTTTTTACTTTTATTTATACTTTTAAACTTAGAATTTTTTGTTTCAATAGCAAGTGAACCTAATGCAGATATATTTCCAACAATGTTTTGGCTTGCTTTATATACAACACTGCCATTTCAAAGTGTAATAAATCTTTTAGTAGGCCATAACATAGAGAGTTTGTCATACTTAATACTTCCAACATATATGGTAACACTAAGCTTATTAAGTTATAAGGTACTTAAATTTAAACCTCAAAAAAATAAACAACATGAGTAATTTTAGTTTTATAATAAGAATTGAAAAGTAAATAGACAGGTTATCATGATATGTATTTAAATATTAATACTGAATTCACTAAAAATTAAGTATCTAATTTATATTATTTTTCAGTATAATATAATTACTTAATGTCTTTCTATATAAAGTTTTATAATTAAGTAGGGGTATAATATGAAAAAACTAGCTTTTATTATAAAAAATATTTTGAAATTCTGGTGGTGGCAAGATATAGGAAAATCTAATATTTTTATAAGAGTTATGAATCTTGGAATGGCTTTATTTTTAAGTTTTTGTCTCTTAGCATGGATGTATGGAGAAAGCTTTAATATTATATTAAGATCATTTATAAGTATTTATGGAGTTCTATGTTTCATTTCTTTTTGGCCTGTTTCATATTTATTTGATGAAAAGGACAAAGTAAAAGGAAGTACATTTTACATATTTCAAAATATTTCAGTATTTTTCTCTATTATTATATTAGTTGTTTATATACTAAAAAATTATGATAGAGTTAAAAGCTAGTAATATAATCAAAAGCAAACCAATATAATTTAAAAAATATAATTTAAAAATCAAAGGTTTATAATATAAAAATAAACTGATAAAATATGAAAATAGTATTTTATCAGTTTTATTTTTTATTTTAATATTCATAAGTTACTATGTGTTCAATCTCATTCTTAAGATTAGTTAACTTTTCTCTAAAGAATGTAGGATAAGCGCGATAATTACTTAGTTCTTCTATTGGAATCCAATACATTATTTCCTTAACTCCACCAGTATAGCTATTACTATTTAAATTACGTGTTCCTCTAGGTTTCATTAAAAAATAAAAACATATTTCATGACAGTTTTTACCTTCCAAACTTCCATCACCTTTAAAGAAGTTTTCATGTATAAATACCAATCTATCAACTTCATATTCAACTCCTGTTTCTTCAAAGACTTCACGCTTTACAGCTTCTTCAGCTGATTCTCCCATATGTACTCCACCACCAATAGAATAGTAGTAATTTTCTCTTTCATTACTAGCAAAAAAAACAGCTCCATCTTCAATAATAATTGCACCAGCACGATAACGAAACCATTTACTTTCCTTTACAAAACCACAATCACATTCCATAATATTAAACCTCTCAAAATTATACTTTAAGATTAGTTTATTCCTTATAAAAAAATATTTCTAGTATTTTTTACATTTTATTCAATTTATAATCCATGAAGGATATATAATAAAAATATAAATACTTGTACCAAAGTTTATAAGATAACTTTTAAGTTACAAGAGTAATTAATTTAATAGAGATTATTTTCATAGTATTTTAACTATGATTGCTATAGAAACTGTAGAAAAAGATTAAGCAGAAGTTAATTAAATCTTTGAAGCAGTTTATTTAGGTGTTATAGGAGGAATAGAAAATGAGATTATTACTAAGTGATAAAGAGTTAAATATTAATTTTTTAAAGAGTGATGAAAATAAATATATTGATTTATCTAAGCTTAAAATTTCAAATTGTATAGGATGCTTTGGTTGTTGGACTAAAACTCCTGGAAAGTGTGTTATCCGTGATGATGCAGTAAAGGTTTATCCTATTATTGCAAAGAGTGATAAGGTGATTTACGTAAGCAAAGTTAAATATGGTTCTTATGATACAGTGATGAAAACTATGCTTGAACGTGCTATTCCAATTCAGCAAGCTTTTATTCGTCTTTTAAATGGGGAGGCTCATCATGTTCAGCGTGATGTTGCTATGAAGGATGCTATTATTATTGCATATGGAAATATAGAAGATGAGGAAAAAGAAATATTTAAAAGGTTAGTAGAGCGTAACTCTCACAATATGAATTTCAAAAGTTTTAATGTTATTTTTGTATATGAAGAGAATTTAGAAGAGGTAGTAGCTAAGGAGGTTAGAAAATGGGAAAAGTAATTATTATAAATGGGAGTCCAAGAGCACCAAGATCTAACTCTAAAGAGTATGGAGAAATCTTTAGTAGTTATTACAAAGGACAAGCTGATACTTTTAATATTACAAAGAATAATCATAAAGAGATTTGTAGTAAGATTGGAGACTATACAGATATGCTTCTTGTTTTTCCACTTTATGCAGATGGACTTCCAGTTACAATGCTTAACTTCTTAAAGGTTCTTGAAGAAAATCCACCCAAAAACAAACCTAAAGTAAGTGTAATAGTAAATTGTGGATTCATAGAGCCTGAGCAAAATAATGTTTGTATTGATATGGTTAAATTGTTTTGCAAGCAAAATACATATGAGTTTAATTCCGTACTATCAATTGGTGGTGGTGAAGCTATTTTAGGAACACCTTTTAAAATCTTTGTAAAATGGAAAATAAAAAAGTTAGCAAAGTCTATTTATAATAATACTGTTGAGAATTTAAGTGTTACCATGCCTATATCAAAAAACATGTATCTTAAGGCCTCTACAAATTATTGGATCAATTATGGCAAAAGAAATGGTATTACAAAATCACAGATGGAAACCATGAAGATTGAATAGTTATTTATTTTATTAGAATAATAGTGAAATAAGATTTAAAAGGGGGAGAAAGTTATAGGTTTAAAAAGATTCTTATCAGCAATGTTATTTATACTTATAAGTACTTTTGTTGCCTGTGGTAATAAGGTAGATATAGGTACACCATTAACAGAAGAGCAAAAGATAGAGGATTTTAATTACTTATATAAGACAATTGAAGAAAACTATCCTTTTTTAGAGACAAATAAAAGACTGAATAATGTAGATTGGTTAAGTAAAAAGGAAGAGTATTTACAAAGAGTAAAAAATACCAAGAGTGATATTGAATTTTTGATAAATTTAAATTCTATATTAAGCGAGTTAAACAATGGACATACTCATATGATTACAAATTCTAGCCAATTCAGAGATCTTAGAGAAATTTATTCAATGAATAAAGGGTGGCAAAAGAAGGTACAGTTACCTGTATTAAATAATAAAAAAGCTTTAGCAAGATACAATATTGATAAAAATGAAAAAGTACAAGTTTTGAATCAAGGGAAAAATGAAAATACGGAAGGGATTAGGAATGCTTCCACTAAAGATATAGTTGAAGGGAAAATAGGATATATTTATATACCTCAGATGATAAGTTATTACAACATGGGAAATGACATTGAACTTATTGATGAGTATTTAAACAATATTAAGGAGTATCAAGCTCTAATTATAGACATAAGAGGCAATGGAGGAGGAGATAGTTATTATTGGATTTCATACTTAGTTCCAAAGCTGATAGATAAAGTATACGAAAACACAACTTATAGCTTTTGGAAAGATGGAGAAATTATAAATAATTATTTGAAAAAGTCAAAAGTAAAATACTCTACAGGATTTGGAGAGGTGAAAGATTTAGATACTACAAAACTTGTAAACTTACCAGTAGAGGTTAAGGAGGATTTCAAGTACTATAGTAAAAATACTATGGAAATAAGTCCAAGTGAAGATTCCATAAAATTTAAGGGGAATATATATATGTTAGTTGACAAAGGTGTATATTCATCATCAGAAGCATTTGCCTCTTTTGCGAAACAAACAGGATTTGCAACACTTATAGGTGAAAGAACTGGAGGAGATGGTATAGGTTCAGATCCACTTCTTCACATGTTACCTAATAGTGGTTATATATTCAGATTTTCTAAAGATATGGGAACAACTGCTGATGGAACATCTAATGAAGAATTTAAAACAGAGCCAGATTATTTAATTGAGTATGCTGGAAAAACTGGTAACTTTGAGAATGATTATTGTATTAAAAAGGTATTAGAATTAGAAGAGATTAATAGATAAAGCAAAAATGCTTCTTAAAAAGTTATGGAAAGAACATAGTTTAAATAAATTTTATATCCTTAGGCATTGATATATGTTGCCTAAGGATATTTTTATTATTAAAAATTAATTGAGTTTAAGAAAGATTTGAGTCTAACTTTTAATAGTTTAACCTATAGTTAAATTATTTAATTTTAAATTAACTACTATTCAATTGTAGCTGAGTATATCACTTGATAAAATAATACTATCAAAAGCTTTTGTTATTATTATTTTATCAAGGAGTAGAGATTATATGAGAATAAATGAGATTATAAAAGAGAAAAGAAATGCTCAAGGGTTAACTCAGGAACAAGTTGCCATGTATCTTGGAGTATCAACGCCTGCAGTGAATAAATGGGAAAAGGGAACTTGCTATCCAGATATTACACTACTACCAGCTTTAGCAAGGCTTTTAAGGGTTGATTTAAATACCTTACTTTCATTTAAGGAAGATTTATCAGAGCAAGAAATAGGAGTTTTTGTTAATGATTTAGTAAAGATAGCTAATAATGATGGATTTCATGTAGCTTTTGAAAAAGCCATGGATAAAATCTTTGAGTATCCTACTTGTGATAAATTAATTTTAACAGTTTCTACAGTGATGCAGGGAAGCATGTATATGTTTGGAGTTGAAAATGAGGAGAAGTATGAAAAGCAGATAGAAGAGTTTTATATAAAATTAACAAGAAGTGATGATATAGAGATTAGAAATCAGGCAGTTTCTATGCTTATAAATATATATTTAGGAAGAAAAGAGTATGAGAAGGCACAAGAGTGTGTGGATAAGTTACCTGATATTACTTATGATAAAAAAGTATTACAAGGAAATATTTATAACAAATCTGGTGAATTCGAAAAAGCTGCTGAAATTTTTGAACATAAGCTATTTTCAGCTACAACTGATATATTTATAAGTTTAATTTCTATGCTTGAAATAGCCTTAAAAGAAGGGCGCAATGAGGATGCTAAGTATTTTGCAGAAGTTATAGATAAGACAACAAAATTATATGATTTATGGGAGTATAATTCATATAGTGGGTATTTCGAAGTGTACAAAGCAGAAAAAGATGTAGAAAACTTTTTACTTGTATTAAAGAAAATATTAGATGTAATGGGCAAAAGGTGGAATCCATCAAAATCTAAATTATATAAGCATATAAAAAGTAAAGGAGACGAAGAGGGATTTAATGAGCAACTTCTTTCTAACTTTATAAACATTCTAAAAAATGATAGGGATGGTGAATTAGATTTTTTAAAGGATAATGAGGAATTTCATAAGTTGTTAAACAATACTTTTAAATAATGTTTATAATATGTTAAATACTTATAAATAAAAAAGTATTATAATTTCACATATATTAAAAAAACTTAAGGAGAAGTTATGAAGTTATTAGCAAGTGATTTTGACGGAACATTATTAGTAGATAAAAAAATTAATAAGAGAGATATTGAAGGAATTAAAAATTTACGTAAGAAAGGTCATAAATTCATTATATCTACAGGTAGAACACTTCTAACTATGGAGGGTGTAATTGAAAAATATGACTTAGAGTTTGATTATTTGGTTCTTTGTAATGGGGCAGTAATACTTGATAAGAATAAAAATGTAATAAAAAATAACCTTGTTGATTTTGAGGCAGTTAAAAAGATTATAGAAGAGTTTGCAGATCAAGATAAAATAATGATTTATTTTGATGATGGAAATGGAATGAAATTAATAGAGAATAAAAGCGTAGATATGAAAAATCTATATTTTTCTGAAGAAATTGAGTTTGATTTAGTAAAAAAAGAAGAGATATTAGATTTAAAAAGTGGAGCAATAATATTAAGTATATGCACCTCAGATGCATCTATAGAAAGAGGAGAAGAGATAAAAGAAAGATTAATAGAAATCTTTGGTGAAGAACTTTCCATATTCAGAAATCAGTTTTTTGTGGACATATCCTCAAAAGGTTCATCAAAAGGGGAGGGCCTAAAGGAAGTTTTAAAACTAGAAAACAAAAATCTTAATGATATATACACTATAGGTGATTCTTTTAATGATATATCTATGTTTGAAATAACAGATAATAGCTATACCTTTAACAGAGCAGAAGAGGGCGTAAAGGCACATACCAATAATCATGTAGACTATGTTCATGAAATTGTTGAGCATATAATAAAATAGGGGTAAATACTTCTGGATTTTATTATCATTATAATCAGAAGATAAATTTATTATTTATTGATTAAAAATATAAGAAAAAGGATGCGTATTAAAATGCTTTATTAATAAGATTTATAAATATATTTTAAGACAGTTAAAAACATTTATAGTCTTATAAGGAATTTTAATAGCACCTTTTTTATTTTAAGTTTATATTTTGAAAGAAGACAGGTATTTTCAAACTTTCTAATACTAATTATATTTATCCGAAATTTTATAATTAAGGATTTATTTAACTTAATAATAGTCTTTATATTATATATATAAATCCATTAAGATTTCATCATAATAAGTCCCTTCAATGTTAAAGTAATTTTTATGGGTTCCTATTTTCTTAAATCCATATTTTTCATACAGTTTAATAGCATTAACATTATATTCTCTAACTTCAAGACTGATAGTTTTGATTAATTCTTTATCTTTAGCAAATTTTATAAGTTCCTCCATGACAGCACTTCCAATTCAAATGTTCCAATAATCTTTTTTTACAGAGATTGCTATTTCACTATTATGGGATATTCTTTTCATATTAGGTGAACTTAGTTGCGCAATACTTACAATTTCATTATTAATAGTTCCTATCACCATAAATGAATTGGAACTTTGATTTATTCTACTAATATAAGCTTTTTCCTGTTCTACTGTAAGTGGAAATTCTCCTTTACCAAAAAGTAAATTGTTACTTTCACTACCTACAGTATTAAGGTACTTAATTATGTTTTCAGCATCATATTCTAGTGGTTTTCTCAATATTAAGTTTTTACCATCTTTCAAATTTATACTTTTAAGAATATTATTGTTATTCTCAATTCCCATAGAAAGCCTCCATTTTATATAATTTTAAGTTAGAAGATAAAATTTTCTTTTTAATATTTTATTAGTTTAGTATGATTTTAAATTAATGTTAATCTAAATATTTTTTAGAGCTTAAATAATTATTTATTTTTTCTATAAAATTTAAGTAATATTACAGAATTATAAATTAATTACTAGTTATACCAAATTTGTAAATATAATAAAATTCTACCATAAAGTAATTTTAAAAAATTAAACTGAATGTAAAATTTATTAAAGTTATGTCATTAGATAAGTTTTACCTTATGTTAATTGTTTTCAATAGGTTCTTTTGATATGCTTAAAAAGATAGTAAGTTAAACATATTAAAAGAAATTAAAAATTTCAGTATTTAAATATAAATTATAAGATTCTTAAGAAATAAATCATGATATTTTACATAGATAATAAAAATAAAATTAGTTATGAACTTTAATTGAAATAACTTTAAAGAAGGATCTGTTAAGTGAAATTAAACATGGCGGGAATAATAAATGAAAAATATAATAACTATTCAACACACTCAGTCTATTCATCATACTAATGGAATGGTGGGATCTTGGACTGATTGGGATTTATCAGAGCTAGGAATAAAGCAAGCAAATAATATCGGAAGGAATTTATCAAGGGAATTAGGAAATAAAAAGTATGTTATGTATTCTTCAGATTTATTAAGAGCTAAGAATACAGCAAAAATTATAGGTAAATATTTAGGAGTTGAACCCATTTTAGCTAGTGAATTAAGAGAGAGAAATCTAGGAAGATGTGTTGGAAAATCAGTAAAGTGGCTTAAGGAAAATATTGAAAAACAAGAAAAATCTATTGATGATAGAATATTTTCTGATGCAGAAAGTAGAAGAGATGAGTGGAACAGATTGTTACCATTTTTTAATGATATAATAGCAAGTGGGCATGAAAATATAATTATAGTTTCTCATGGTGATTTACTAAGTGTATTTAATGCAATGTGGTTAGGAATGGAAGTTGAAACTCTAAATAAAAGTGAACTTTTTGGACTATCTGGTGGAGTTACTTTCATGGAAGAAACAGCGGATGGAAAAAGATTTATCAAAAGAATGAGTGATATGTCTTATATAAAATAATATTAGTTTTTAAGGCAAAAATTTTAAATACATCATAGAGAATTTTAAGTAGAGTTTCAAGATATAAAGCTTTGAAATGTAGTATATTTAATAAAATTTATAATAAAGTTTTTTATACACCAAAAGGTTTGTTTAAAGCTGTTAAATATAAATTTAATGATTATGAAGGGTAACAACTATGATATTTAAAATTGAGGATAAAGATAGAAAAGAAAAAATATCACGAGAAATACTATATGAACTTCCAGAGTGGTTTGGGTTGCCAGAGAGTATAGCTGAATATATTAGTTGTAGTAAGGAGATGCCTTTTTGGGCTGATATAGAAAATAGACAAGTAAGAGGCTTTATTGCACTAAAAGAAACAAGTCCATATGCTTTAGAGATTTATGTAATGGGAGTATTAAAAGAGTTTCATAGGTATAAGATTGGTACTAATTTATTTAAAGCTTGTTATGAATATGCGAAGGAACATGGATACTTATATATGCAAGTTAAAACGGTAAAAGAAGGTTGCTATGATGTTTACGATATAACAAATGCATTTTATAAAAAGATTGGATTTAAAGAGTTTGAATGCTTTCATACACTTTGGGATAAATGGAATCCTTGTCAGATTTATATTATGTCCATTAATTAATTTAAAAATATAAACAATGGTAAATTAAGTTTAACTCAGTAATTCTAATGCTTCAGTAGCCATAGTTAAAATATTTTCTTGAATATTATGTGCATTTTTTAAATCTTCCTTGTTATACCACTTAAGAATTTTAGATTCACCAATTTCAGGTGATGTCTCAAAGGAAGTAGTTGTTGCATAATAAACAAAGTCTATATGTGAATGATTAGGACTTACATCGCCTAAAATTGTGTGTATAGGATTTATGATTAGTTTTTCACCAGATAAATCACATGATTTTTTTAGATTTATGTCTATAGGATTATATAAAGTTACATTTAATCCAGCTTCTTCTTTTGCTTCACGAATACATGCCTCTTCAGGCAATTCATTTACTTCAATATGTCCACCTAAAGGGAGCATTTTTTTAGCTTTCTTATGTAAATGTAATAATACCTTATCTTTACATATAATAAATACTGAAACAGTAAAATGTCTATCCATAAATTTATCTCCTTAAATGTATTTAATAGAATTAATTAGTTTTTAATTACTTACTTAAATTATACACAATTATTATTTAAAACGTAAATGTTTTAAGTAACATAATTAGACAATTTAAAACAAGAAAAGATTTTTCATATAAAGATTTTTTTATTAAAATTTAAAATTTTAAATTCAATCCCAGTTTTGCACGAAAATTGACCAGTTATACCGAAAATATTAACTTTTTTTAATTGAGTGAATATAATTTAATTAGAATAAATTAATATTAATAGGAGTGAATAGAGTGAAAAGGAAAAAGATTGTTTGTAGTATTTTAACTGTATGTTTTTTATCGTCTTTATTTTTTCAAAATGTAACGGTATTAGCAAATGAAAACACTATTGAAAACGTTACGAGTGAAAGGCAAGAGCAAAACAATGAAAATTATATATTCTTATCAGATTTAGAATATATAAAGAGCATGTCTAATACCTCATGGGGAAGTATAAAAATGGATCAAAACATTTCTGGAGGTAAAATAACTCTAAATGTAGATGGGGAAGCTCTCCAATTTGATAAGGGAATAGGAGCACATGCCACTTCAAATCTTGTTTATGATGTTTCTAATTATTCTCAGACTTATTCAAGATTTACCACATACGTAGGAATTGATAGATCTCAATGGGATAAAGGGAATGGAATAAAAGTTACCGTTTCTACTTCTGATGATGGAAAGGAGTGGAAGGAATTATCTGTAACGGATATTCTTAAAGGAAATAAAAATGCAGCATTTATTGATGTAGATATTAATGGAGTTAAATATTTAAAACTCCATGCGGATGATAATGGAGCTAACGGTAATGATCATGCTGTCTATGGCTCACCAAGAATTATGAAATCAGATTACGATATTAGTAGCGAATATTTAGCTGGAATAAAAAAAGTGGAACAATATGATGAACTTATAAAAAGTAAATATGAAATTAATTCACCGATTACTGGAGAATATGAAAAATTATTATTACAAAGAACATTTGTAAATAGAGCTGGATTTAATACACTTCAATCTGTCGCAAAGTTAGGTAAAAAATATGAAGATACCATTAGCTGGCTTATAAATAATGAAACTGCTCTTAAGCTTTATGTTACTGGCGGGGAAATTGAAGGGGGAAGTTACAGTAATTCAATGAAGGCCTTAGCAGATATTTATGAAAAGCATAAGAGTGATTTTAATGATACTGCTAATGGAGATTTATATTTAAAAATGGCTATTTCTACGTCACTTAGCCATGCAAAAGATATAAGACTTTGGACAGGTAATGCTCAGGTTTCAGATCCATGTACAAGGTATGAAATATATAAAGACCTTTATAATAATGGATTAATGGCTCAAGGTGGAAATACTGAATTGTTTAAAAATTTACCAGTTGAGCTTATGAGGTGGGTAACAGATAACAAAATTGATGATGAAGAAATAAATTGGCTAGTAAATCATGCCTTAGCTAAAAAGGCTCAAGGTGGTAATTATCTAGATGCTTACACATATATAAATTACACATCAGGATTTGATTATAATAGAGATAAATATTATGATCAATCAAAATTTGATGAATGGAATAATAAATACAATATAGAATCTTTAACTGGATATGGAACAAAAGGCATTCATAAATTATGGATGGTATTTGAAGAAGGATCAGTATGTGGAGGACTTGCAAAAACTTATGCAAATCTTTCTCAAGTTTTTGGAATGCCAGCAGCTGTTTTAGGACAACCTGGTCACGCTGCTACTTTAACTTATAGTCAAAATTCTCAAGGAAAGGGAATATGGAGCATAAAGAATGATATTTCAGGATGGGTACAATCTGAGAAAGGTGAGAGATTACCTTTAGGATGGGGATCTAAGGATTGGGATTCATATTATTCAGTAAGCTATATACTTTTAGCTCAGAAGGCTCTTGATGATTATGATAATTTAATAAAAGCTGCATACTATAATTATCTTGCAGATGTATATAAAAATGATTCAGAAAAGCAAATAGCTATTTATAATAAGGCTCTTGAGATACAAAGCTATAATCTTGATTCTCTTGTAGGACTTATTAATGCATATAAACTTGCAGGTAACAAGGCAAGTGGTGATTATTTAAAACTTTCTGAAAAGGTGGCAGATGGACTTGCATTCTTCCCATTACCATTTGTAGATGTTATGAAACTTATAGAAAACAATGTAACTGATGATTCAGATAAAGTTATTTTTGATATGCTAAAAACAAAAACACTTAAGAGAGCCACAGCGGCTACAGAAAATGATACTGTTCAACCTAATGCATGTAAGACTATGGCAAATCATCTTTTAGGACAAAATAAAATAGAACTTGCAACATTTTCATTTGATGGAGAAAATGCTGGGAAAATTAAAATTAATGATGTATATTCAAATTCATCAATAAGATGGGAATACAGCTTAGATGGATGGAAAACTAAAAAAGAAACTGATGCAAAGGAAGTAACTTTAAGTAAAGAAGAACTTGAAAAATTAAATAAGGATCAAGATATTCAAATTTCACTTGTAGGAACTTCAGAAATTTATACAATTGATATAACTAAGTATGAAGCACCTAAAAATTTATATGTTAATGATCTTGAAAACCAATTTAGAGGATTTAATGGAAATTTAGAGTTTAGTGAAGATGGTGGCAACACATGGAATAAGTATGATTCTGAAAATACTAGAATTATTGGAAATAAAAAGGTTCTTGTAAGATACCTTTCTTCAGGAACAAAAATGCAAAGTGAACCAGTAGAATATAGTTTCACAGAGGATAATCAACCTGATACAAGAAAGTATATTCAATTAAAAAATGTATCACTTTATAAGTATTCATCTCAACAGAATAATGGGGATGCTGCTGCCTTAAATATGATAGATGGAAATATAAATACAGGATGGCATAATACATGGGCAGGGGAGAAAGATAAGTATTATTCAGTAGAATTTGATAAACCAAGATATATTACTTCTATAGAGTATAAACCAAGCGGTACTAATGGAATATTAAAAAATGTAGATATTTATACAAGTATGGATGGAACTCAATGGGAAAAATCAGGTGAAGTAAGAAACTTAAAAAATAATTATGATCTTAAAGTATTAGATTTAAATAAGCCAACAGAAGCTAAATTCGTTAAACTTCAAGCTGTTAACACTTATGGATATCCTAATGATGTTTTCTTTACAGGAAGAATGCTTAATTTCTTTGAAGATATTAGTAAGACAAATAATCAGTAATATATAAATAGAATAAATAAAAGTTTAAGAAATAGAATAAATTTTAAAGATTATGTATATGGAACTAATATACTAAAAGTATATTAGTTCCATTTTTTTATCTTAAATTATTTAATTACTTCTCTGAATAATAATAGCAGTCTATTCTAGATGTAATCATATAGGAATTCTTAGTCATTAATTTTAATACACGGAATATTGTGTTTAATTTGTTTTTATTATCTTTTTTTTATTTTATAAGGTTTAAGTACTACTACAGCATTTATTATGAAAATAGGGAATAGTACAAACATTCCTATGAAAAACCAATGATATTGTATTAAAAACAGTCTTTTAAAAGGCACATCCCAATAGGATACTTCAAAGACAGGGACTGCACCATCACCAGAGAATTCATAAGTTATATCTGTTACTTTCCCATAAACAGTAAGGGAACCAATTTCAGCTGGATCAGAAACGAGGTCATAGGGCGTGTTGCCTACAAGTTTTATAAGAGAAGTATTTGCTTCTGGATAAGTATCTTTTAAAAGTTTTTTTAACTTTTTTGAATCTTCTTTAAGATAGTGAGTTGCTCCAGTAACCGCTTGATAATAGACCTTTAGATTTATGTCACCCTTTTCAATAGCTGATCTTCCTATTAATTTAATCGGTGAGAATATGAGAAAGGCTAAAAGTAAAGCATAAATTACCACAAAAATCTTTTGAAACTTCATAGTTCACCTCCAATAATTATGTATTTCGTTAAATTATTATGCATGTCTATATTAAAATTTTAAAAAGATTTATTTCAAAATAAGTTTGTGTTTAAAAATAATATTGAGTATTTAATTATATTTCTTAGAACTATATTAAATTTTTAAAAGTAAAATATCTAAGTAATCATATCTAAAGATATTACTTAAAAAACGTATCTTAGAATAAACCTTGAAAAACTTAAAATTTTTTATTAAAAGTTTGATGAAATTATCCTTATTATAAATTAATCACCAGTTATACCAAATTTGTAAATACAATAAAATTCTATCATAAAGTAATTTAAAAAATTAAACTGAATGTAAAATTTATTAAAGTTATATCCTTAGATAGGTTTTACTTTGTGTTAATTGTTTCCAATAAATTCTTTTGATACGATTAAACATACTAATGGAATGGTGGGATCTTGGACTGATTGGGATTTATCAGAGCTAGGAATAAAGCAAGTAAATAATATTGGAAGGAATTTATCAAGGGAGTTAGAAAATAAAAAATATGTGATGTACTACTTGAATATAATGAAAAAAATACCTAATATATAATATTATTGAAATTTTAGAAAAAAAGAATTAAATATTTAAATTTTTTTATTACTAAATTTTAATAGTATTTAATTTAAAAAGAAAGCTTTATTTATTAATGTAATAGTTTAAATTTAAAAGGGAAAATGTTTTCATAATATTCCCATTAATTAAATTTTTTTAAAATAAATTATTAAATATGATATAATTTGTTAAAATGAGGTTAAATTTTGAAAAGATATGGTGGCGTGTTAATTTATGAAAAAAAAGAAGAGATTTATACTAGGAAGTATCCTAGTTTTTCTTTTGTTAGTGATTTTTTATAGAATATTGATTTTTAAACAAGAAGAAGGAAAAAGAGTATTAAAAATAGGATTCTATTATAATTATCCTTATTTTTATATTAATGACAAGGCAAAGGTTTGTGGTGAGTATAATGAAATAGTCAAATCACTTTCAAAAAGGCTAAATTTTAAGGTTGAGTATGTAAATTATAGTTTATCAGAATTGCTAAAAGAGCTTGAATATGGAGAGATAGATTTAGTAGTTGGAATAAATAAAACTCCAGAAAGAGAAAAGTTTTTTGAATTTTCAAATAATTATATAAATGATAAACAATATAGTATATACACAAATAAGAATATAGAATATGGTAATTTAGAAGCTTTAAATGGAATGAAAATGGGATATATAGAAAATGAATTAGATAATGAGAAGATTTTAAACTATTTAAAAAGTAAAAATATAAATGTTGAACTAGTTAATTTATCCTCCTATAAATCAGTAAAAACTTTATTAGTTGAAAATAAAGTGGATTTTATTGTAGATAATTCAGAGAGTGATATAAAAAGTAAAGGGAAAAATATTAAAGAAATTTTTCGATTTTCATCTGGACCAAAATATATTATAGCAAATAAAAATAATAAAGAATTAATAAATGAGATTGATGAAGGACTTAATACTATAAATATTGAACAGGATAAGAATAATACTTTATATAATAAATATTTTAAGAGGTTTCTTAATGATAATATAAATAAGCATATATTTATTATTTTTACTTTTATTGTATTTTTAATTTTTCTTAAGAAGTTGGGAAAGAAATTAGTAAGTGTAATTAAAAGGAATAAGATTGGCAATGATTTAAAAAAAGATAATTATATCTTGTATTATCAGCCAATAGTAGATTTTAGAGTTAAGGGAGTACGTGGAGTTGAGGCTTTATTACGTTTAAGAAAAGATGGTAAAGTATTAACTCCATATCATTTTATGAAAGATATAGAAGATGCCAATATGATGAAAGAAATTACATTATGGGCCTTAAAAAGAGCAATTAAAGATTACAATATTATAAAAGGTTACGATAATATAAATGAGAAAGATTTTTATATTTCTATAAATATATCTTTTAATGAAATAGAAGATTTGAAATTTTTAAATAAAGTAATAGAAATAGTGAAAAATGGAAAAATAGGAGAAAATAGTATTTGCCTAGAGATTGTAGAAAAGTTTGGAGCTGATGAAATAAATAAAATACAAGAAAATATAAGTCTTTTGAAAGAAAATGGAATTTTAATTGCTATTGATGACTTTGGTGTAGAGTATTCTAATTTGGATTTATTAAAGAAAATTGATTCTAATATAATTAAATTAGATAAATTTTTTGTTGATGAACTTAATGATTCAGAAATAAGTGTTAAAGTAATAGATTTTATATTAGATATTTGTAAATCATCAGATAAGTCTATAGTTATTGAGGGGGTAGAGGAAAAAGAGCAGGTTGATATAATAAAAACCTTTCTTTATGAAAAAATTTATATTCAAGGGTATTATTTCTCAAAACCATTAGATATTAAAAATTTAGGTAGCTTAAGTTTATTATTTTAAAACTTACCTATATCCTAAAGTTTTTGATTTTTAGATATTTTTTAAATATGGACTAATTTTAGACCTATAACTCTAAGTAAAAAAAGAAAATTGTGCTTTCTAGATTTAAATTAGCTACTTATGAACAAGTGCAAAAGCTTTATAATATTTAAAGTGGAATTATGAATAGAATTACATAAAATTGTAAATGATAAAATGAGTAAATATTTAAAGGAAATAAGTAAGAAGAATAGAAGTAAATAATTAGTCTTATTTTAGGAGGTAAAAAGGGTGAAGATTGGAAGAGTAAGAGAGGATGCTAAGGATGCCTTTAAAAGTCTAATTGGATTTGAATTTATTTTATTAGATTTAAAACTTCAAGATAAAATCATGGTACTTAATCCTTTGACTATAGAGGGCTTTGAAAAATTTTATTATGAGATATTTAAAAGGTTTGGGAAAGAGGTAATCAATGAAAAATACAAAGATTTCTTAAAATATATGATGAGTGAAGAGTGTGGGTTTGATATTTGCTCAGATATAGATAACTTTAAGAATTTAAGAGATTTTACTGATGATGATAAGAAAAATTATAATTTTGCTCTACAAAACTTCAAGGGTAAATATGGTTTGCAATAAACAGTATAGAAAGCTAGATTCCATATATTAAAGGCAGATAAGAGGTTTGTTAGATTTTATAATAAGTAGTATAGCAAGCTAAATACTACAAAGAAATAACTTTAAAAGATAGAAATACAAGTTTACAATAAAAAGAATAGTAAGATTCATGCTATAAATTTTAAAATTAACTTAAGTAAAAGCTAAAATATATATTAAGACCTAACTTAATTTTTCAAGGAGTTTCTATAAATAATAAAACTATAATGAATTATTAAGTAGGTCTTTTATTTTAGGAATAAACTTAAGTTTAAAAGAGAGAAAGTGTTAAAAATCATTAGTAAATAGGGCATGGATTAAGAAAATTAACATTATTTAATTTAAAATGATAAATCAGAGTATTGTATTAAAGCAAATATGGAACATCCTTTTATATATAGGCATAGTATATTACTATAACGAAATTACAATATATGTAAAGGATGGATAAATAATATGTATGATTGTACTGATGACAAATTTAAATTAGAGTATGCACGTGCATATATATTGCCTCAGAAATATGAAAACTTATATTCAATCTGTAAAGGTTTCTGGAAAGGAACAATCTTTAAAGATTTATACAGACCATATAAAGAAAATAAAGAATGTTAATGAGGTGAAATTATGAAAGCACTAGAATTATTAGATGATATACAAAAGTTACAATTTTATGCAGTGGAATTAAATCTTTATCTTGATAATTTCCCAGAAAACAGAAAAGCTACTGAGGACTATAAAGAAATATCTTCAAAATTAAGCGAATTAATAGAAAGATTTGAATGTGAATATGGACCTATAAGAAATTTTGGGCAGGCTTATGTAGAGAATCCAGTTGCATGGATTGAACAACCTTGGCCTTGGGAAATTAGATATTAGGAGGATTTAATTATGTGGTATTATGTAAAAACTTTAGAATATCCAATAAACTTAAAGTGTAATGATCTTAGAATGGCAAAGTTTTTAATATCTCAATATGGTGGACCTGATGGAGAGTTAAGTGCAGCACTTAGATATTTAAATCAAAGATATACAATGCCAACTAATAAAGCAAAAGGATTATTAACTGACATAGGAACAGAAGAAATGGCTCACGTAGAAATGATTGCAACCATGATTTATCAGTTAATGGAGAATGCTTCTCTTGAGGATTTGAAAAAGGCTGGACTAGCTGAACGTTACACAGACCATGGTAAAGCATTATTTTACTCTGATGCTCAAGGAAATCCATGGACAGCAACTTACATTCAAGCAAAGGGTGATGTTGTAGCTGATTTACATGAAGATATGGCAGCAGAGCAAAAGGCTAGAGCAACTTACCAATGGCTTATAAACTTAACTGATGACCAAGATATAAAGGAAATCTTACGTTTCTTAAGAGAAAGAGAAATTGTTCACTTCCAAAGATTCGGTGAAGCATTAATGGATGTTCAAGACAAAATGAAATGTAAAAAATAAGTAGAACAAAAGGGCTATATCAAAATTTATTTTGATACAGCCCTTTATTTATATTTTAATCTAAAATTTTAGTTTGGAGACTTTGCAATTTCAATTGCCTTCTCTAAAAGTTCATCTTTTCCTTCCCTTATTCCTTGAATAGTTGGCTTTACATATACGTCAGGTTCAATCCCTATTCTTTGAGTTTCAAAGCCTTCAGGAGTATATACACCTATGCCAGTTATGTGAGTTATTATTCCACCAGGTAAGGTGAAGGCTGACACATTACCATCTGCACCTATAGAATTTTCTCCAATTACAACTGCGTTAGGTGACTTTCTAAGGGCCATTGTAGTAAATTCAGCATTACTTTGAGTACATTCATTAATTATTATTACAATTTTCCCCTTATAATAATCCTTATTATTTTTTCCAACGGAAAAATCTTCAGTATATACAAATTCACCAGGTATTGATTGGTTAGCGATTGTCATTTTTGAAAACATAGTTTTTTCTGGTAAGAGATAATCAGGCATTGTATAAGTTATCATATCTGAAGGATAATACCTTAAATCAACAATTATTCCATCAGTATCTTTAAACTCTTTCATAATTACCTTTATTTCATCTTTATCTAAAGCTCCAGGATTTATATATCCTATATTATTAGTTAAAAGCTTATGAGATCCTCCATTTATTTCATTAACATCAACTTCTTGTAGATCATAACACTTAACTTCCTCAATTAATTTCTTTCCATCTCGTTCTATTTTAAGGGGTAAGCTATCATCAGAAGTTCTGAATAAAAAATAGCTTAAGCCATTTACTATAGCTTCATCACGAGAAAATGAAAGATATTTAGATTTTTCCTTTATTACTTGGAATATATCTTTATTATTAATTTCTAATATTACATCTCCAACTTTCAAATTGCAGTGATCTTCATATTTATTAATTATATCTGTAACAACAATTTTATCCTCAACTAAAAGAAATTTAATAGGTGCAATATTTACTCCCCAATAATTATACAAAGTATAATTAAAATCACTAATAGATGCATGAGAATCATGTATTCTTGAAGTTAATTCTGATAAGGTTAGTTTATATGATAAATCATTATCACTATTTATAATTTTGGGAATAAACTCATTTAACACCTTATTCCAGTCCTCACCTATAACAGTTCTGTATGGATAATAATACTCAATTATATTCCAATATCTAAAAAGAGCTAGAAGCTTGTATCCATCATCATTATAGTCAATAGAAGCATACTTGTGTTCATTACCGAAATTTGGATACACAGAATCTTTTTCATAATTTACATAAGCCTTATCTCTATTAGAAATATAAGTCTTTGACATTTTAATTAATAGTGTGCTAAGTTCTCTGCCTAAATAGTTTTCATCACTTATCCAATTAGTATCTGCCTTAATCTTAACTTCAGCATTTTCACTATATGAGCTTTCTTTGAACTCTCCAAATTTATTAAGCCAAGTATATAAAATATTGTTTACTTCATCTTGATTTTTAGATTCTAATACCATAGGCATAATTCTGAAAAGTTCAAAATCCCAGTTTTTTGAACCATCTACTACTTTAGGGTGATAATACTTAGCAAATCCCCAAACCCTGCATAGTTTATTTAAACTTTCAATCTTAGTATTATCTAAATCATAAATAGTAATATTTGATCCTTTTATAAATTCTGTATTAACGGAATTTCTATTATTATAATAAAATAAAACACCTGAGATAATTATACCTATAGTTATAATTATTAAAACTAATTTTTCTTTTGAGCTAAAGATTTTCTTTTTATCATCCATTTTTATATCTTCCCTTCTTGATAAATTAGTTTATTAGTTAGGGTATGTTTCCTTATTATTCATTTTGATATATAAATTTAATATTTCTTTATATTTACAACATATCTTTTAAAGCAAAACTAAGTTCTTATATAGCTCATTATGCCTAATATATAAGCATTAAGAAACTTTTTTAACTTAATATATAATAATTCTTTTAGCTTAAATTACCCATATTTATTATATTTTTTATGTGGGGAAAGATTAAAAGTAGACTAGTTTTATATATTGGTATTTTAAAAAAGCATAATACAAAGCTATTTAATCTCTTTACAAGCCAATTCATAACCACCACGAGCTATTGTAATTTCTACTTCATAGATCACATTGTCTAATTTGAATGTTACAGGTTTTTCTTTACTTATAAATTCAACATTACTTTCTTGTTTTAAAATCGTATCACATATGGTATTAGCTGAAGGGTACTGTAATGAATCCTTTAACTCAACAACAAAAGTTTTCCTAAAAAGTTTCATTATTAAAATCACTCCTTTTTATAAAATTATATGCTTAGATGTTATATATTTACATTTATTATACCAAGATAGTATTACTTATAAGGAATTTTAATGAAATATTTACTTAAAATACATAATATAAAATATTTTTACATGATATAATAAAGTTGTAATAAAAGTAAAAATATGTATATAAATGTTGAGGATGTATTTTAAATTAGAGTATAGCCTTTAGATGAATGGTGATTTTTATTTAATTATTAAATTTAAGGCGATGATTTTATTTTACTGATCTTGTTACACAAGATAATTAACATATTAAAAGTTTAGAATACATTTTTAATAGAAGTGTACAATTAATAAGCAATTAAATAATATATCAATTAGTTATAAGGGGACTAGTTATATGGATTTAATAAGTTTATTAAGTTTAATTTTTACTAGATTATTTTAGGGGGTGTTATAGAGGAGAGTTTTGGTCTTATATAAACTATAAAATTTATTATTGATTTTATAGTTTGAGAAAACGTTTTAAAGCAATCATAAATAAATATATTCTAATTTATAATCTGTTAATTTACTATGAAAAATTAGTTTGATTCTTTCAAAAAAAAAGGGGTTCTTAAAGAATCAATTTAACAGTTAGTGGAATTTATAGGGGGAATATTAATATGATGAAATATTTTCAGAAATTAGGTAAATCTTTAATGCTACCAGTTGCGGCACTTCCAGTAGCAGGGATATTAATGGGAATAGGTTACTGGATAGATCCATCTATGGGAACTAATAGTGCTATAGCAGCATTCTTATTAAAAGCTGGCGGAGCTATTATAGATAACATGGCAATCTTATTTGCTATTGGGGTTGCTGTTGGTATGTCAGATGATGGTGATGGAGCTGCAGGATTAGCAGGTTTAGTATCATGGCTTATGATAACTACATTATTATCTAGTGCCGTTGTTGCAATGATGCAAGGAGTAGAAGTTGAAGCTGTTAACCCAGCCTTTGGAAAGATACAAAACCAATTTATAGGTATAGTATCAGGTTTAATTGGAGCTAGTTGTTACAATAGATTTAAAAATACTAAGTTGCCAGATTTCTTGGGATTCTTTAGTGGAAGAAGATGTGTTGCTATAGTAACAGCACTTGCTTCAATAGTAGCTGCTTTAGTTCTATACTTTGTATATCCTGTAATCTATAACGCATTAGTTTCATTTGGTCAATCTATAATAGCTATGGGGCCAATAGGAGCTGGTCTTTATGGATTCTTTAATAGATTATTAATACCACTTGGTTTACACCATGCTTTAAACTCAGTATTCTGGTTTGATGTTGCTGGTATAAATGATATAGCAAACTTCTGGTCTGGAACAGGTACTTTGGGACAAACTGGTATGTATATGTCAGGATTCTTCCCAATAATGATGTTTGGTTTACCTGCTGGAGCATTTGCAATGTATCGTTGTGCAAAAACTAATAAAAAGAAAGCTGCTGCTGGTATATTATTAGCTGCTGCCTTATCATCATTCGTTACAGGAGTAACTGAGCCATTAGAATTTGCATTCATGTTCTTAGCACCAGCTTTATATGTAGCTCATGCCGTATTAACAGGAATATCTATGGCAGTTGTTGCTGCTTTACCAGTAAGAGCAGGATTTAACTTTAGTGCTGGTTTAGTAGACTGGGGATTAAGTTTTGCATCACCAATGGCATTAAACCCATTATACTTATTAGGTATAGGTTTAGTATTTGCAGTTATATACTACTTAGTATTCGTAGTTATGATAAAGAAATTTGACTTAAAGACTCCAGGTAGAGAAGATGATGAGGATGATGATTCAAATGCAGTTTTAGCAAACAATAACTACACTGAAGTTGCAAAAATCATCTTAGAAGGACTAGGTGGACCTTCTAATATTACTTCAATTGATAACTGTATAACTAGATTAAGATTAGAAGTAAAAGATAATACACTAGTTAATGAGAAAAAGATAAAATCATCTGGTGTTTCAGGAGTTATAAGACCTGGAAAAACAAGTGTTCAAGTTATAGTTGGAACACAAGTACAATTCGTAGCTGACGAGTTTAAGAAACTTTGTAAGTCTAAGAATTACGTATAATAATTAATATGGTTAATATAAAGGTTTTATATTAAAAGTTTAATATTTAGATTAAGACTTTTAAATAAAAAAATAATAAAGTATCTCTTATATTTAAAAATAATTCCAGTGGAGTAGTTAGATATTTCTACTGGAATTTTTTTATAAGAAACCCCAATTGTATAGAATTTAAAATGATTTGTATAAATGTATAGATTTTAATTCTAATTAATTTGTATATATTGTAAAATAAATTAATATAGTTATTAGAATATAGATTGGGGAGATTTTATGAAACAAGCAGATTTAACAGGAATTCTAGTACTTGCTTTTTTAGGTGGAGGAATATTAACCTTTTTAGGGACAATAATTAAATACTTTAATGCAGGAGATATTCTTAATGGCTTTGATGAAAAGAAGCATGATAAAGAGAAAGTATCTAGAATTGTCGGAATGGATTTTTTGATAATTGGATTAAGTGTAATAATAATTGCTCTTATTAGTATATTTATAGATAAGAAATATTATAATGCTATAATGATAACACAAGGAATTATCATTGTTTTGGGATTAATAAAAGCTTTATATGATCAATTCTTTAAATGTGGTAAAAATTAATTGCAAATAAATATGAAGATGGGGTGTTTTTATGTTTAAATTAAATCTAAAAGAAGAAGATATTCTAATGAAGATTACTGTTATGAAACAAGTGAGTAATAAGGATGCAGCTATAAATTTTATATCAAATTTAGTAACTAGAGCTGGTGGAGATGTTGCGTATAAAGTTAATCTAATTACAACTAAGGACTCTCTTTATTTAGAGCATGTAGGACATGCATCCTTAGGTTATGCTGAAGAAACAAGAGAGGTTGATCAGATACCATTTGAAGATTTAAAAGAATTTTCAGTAACTACTAAAAATAACAATGAAGAAGTAAAAATAGTAACTACTAAGAAAGAATTTAATCTTTTTAGAGATAATTCAAAAGGTGATAATTTAGCTTTAACTATGGCTAAGGTAGTAGAGGATCTAAAGTAATATAGATTTAAATTAATATAAAACTATAAAAATATGTGTGTTTATTTAAATTTACAAATTAGTAATATAATTCATAAAGGGATAAATAAAAAGCTAGTAAGAGAAAAGGGAAAATTCTTACTAGCTTTTATTGTTTATAATGGAGTATCTATAAATTAGTGTTTTTTTAGAATTTAATTTTATCTATAAAGTAATCTTATAAAAGATGAATAAATTGTAAAAAATTATAAATAATAAGTCGTTTTTTATAATATTACATAAAAATTTATAATATCTTATATTGAATATAGAATTAAATTTTTGTATTATATAAATACTAAAATAATATATTGGCAAACCTAGGGAAATCTAGAGACGCAAAGCTAAAGGGGCTAAGGTTATATTATAACTATGCTAGCCAGTTGCCGAAGAATTAATATTCTTTGTTTTAATAGAGTTAATTTATAAATATATACTTAAAGTATGTATTTATTTTTAGAGCTATTTTTTAGGCAACTATCCTTTAATTAATATTAAGGATAGTTTTTTTTGAATAAAAAAGATCACTCTATTATATGGTATAGACGTAGGTAGATAACTCTTGGTTACATATAAATATGAGGGGGAAAATTATGAAGAAAAAAATATCTAAAATTCTTATTGCATCAATGATAATGTCAAATGCAAGTCCAATCTTAAATGTTTATGCTAGTGAGGTTATAAAGAAAAAAATAACTTCTATAGAGGAAAATATAATAAATCAAGCATCTATAAATCAATTCAATTTAAATAGCTACGAAAATTTTGAAGGGTACAATGAAAAATATAAAGTACAAAGAAATGAAATAGTTTCAATAACAAATAATGGTGGACAATATTCATCAAGCTCTATAGATAAAGCTATAGATGGTGATTTATCTACTCACTGGGAAACAGGAAGACAAAATAGTTCTGATTTTACAAATGAAGTTGTAGTTGAATTTAATGATTTAGAATCAATAGATAGAATAGCATATGCAACAAGACAAGATGGAGCAAGAGGAAAGGGATATCCAACAGAGTTTGATATATATGCTTCACAAACTGGAAATGATGATGACTTTAAATTAGTTTCTCAAGGGACAAGCAAGTCAACAGGAAACCTTATGGAATTTAAGTTTGATACAGTACAAGCTAAGAAAATTAAATTTGTCTTTAAAGCAGCAGATAGAGACTGGGAAAGTGCTTCAGAGTTTTGGTTTTATAAGGAAGATAAAATCATGGATAAGGTGAATTCTATATTCACAAATGAAGAGAAAAACAAGGTGAATCCAGAGTTTGATACTGTAGAAAAATTAGATGCTTTTGAAAATGAGATTAAAGATCATCCATTTTATGAAAAGTTTAAAGAAATAATAGAAAATGCTAAGTTAGTTTTACAAGGAAACAATGTAGTTTACAAGGATGCCTTAGTAAGTAAATTTAAAGATTTTAATGATGAATCATTAAAAAAATATAATGAACTATTTAAGATAAATACATCATCAATAACAGCTAACGGAGGAAATTATGCAGAAAATTCAATAGAGAGAGCTATTGATGGGGATGTTAATACAAAATGGCATTCTAACAAGCAAAATACTTCAGATTTTACCAATGAAGTAATAATTACTTTAGATAAATTAGAGACTTTAGATAGAGTAGTTTACACAAACTTAAATATGAGAGGATTTGCTGAGGCCTTTGACATATATACATCAAAGACAACTTCTGGAGATACTTTTGAAAAAGTAACATCAGGAAGCAGTGAAGTAACAAAAGGATCAATAGAAATTAAGTTTAATCCAACAGAGGCAAGAAGAGTTAAATTTGTATTTAAAAAAGGATATGAAAATTGGGCTTTAGCATCAGAATTTACTTTCTATAAAGAAGATCAGTTAAGAGATAAAATGAGTAGATTATTTACAGATAGCACTATGAGTCAAGTATCTGAAGAATTTAATACCTTAGAAAAAATAGAAAAGTTAGAATCAGAAGCTAAGGAGCATCCTTTTTATAATGATTATAAAGAAGAGATAGAAAATGCTAAGTTAATTATTGAAAATAAAGAGGTTCAATATACTGATGCTAAAGTATCTGACTTTTTAAATCCAGATAATGAATTACTTTCAGCTTATGATGCCATTTATAAGTTAGATAAAAGCAAAATAAAATCAATAAAAACTAATGGTGGACAATATGCATCAGAATCTATAGATAAAGCTATAGATGGAGATTTCAATACAAAATGGCATTCAGGAAAACAAAATACAGAAAACTTTACAAATGAAGTTGAAATAGAATTAGAAGAATTAACTACATTAGATAGAATAGTATATACAGCACCTCGTGGTTCAAATAGAGGGTTTGCTGAAGCTTTTGATATTTATGCATCAAGAACAACTAAGGGAGATAATTATCAAAAGGTAACTAGTGGTAATGCTAATATAACTCAAAATTCTGTAGAAATAAAATTTAATCCAACAGAATTTAAGAGAATTAAGTTTGTATTCAAAAAAGGTTATGAGAACTGGGCTTGTGCTAGTGAATTTGGGTTATATAAAGAAGATAAAACATCAGATAAAGTTGATAAACTATTTACAAATGGATTAATGAATGAATTATCAGAAGAATTTAATACAGAAGAAAAATTAGCTTCATTAGAGGAAGAGGTAAAAAATCATCCACTTAAATCTTTATATGAAGGAGACTTAGCTTTAGCTAAGGACTTAATAAAAAATCCTAATAAGTTTCAAGCTGTAAAAATATATACAGCAGAACAAAGAGGTAGATATACAGAGGAAACATATATGAGAAGTATAAATGGTAATGCTTATGCATCCTTCCAATCAACTGGTTTATATGTAACTGCTGGTGAAGAGTTTGAGGTGTATGTTGAAGCAGACAGAAATGGTGTAATGCCTCAATTATGTTTTGGACAAGTTGGCAAAGGACAAGGGGATTGGAGAAGATGGTTAACCTTAAAGCCTGGAAGGAATATAATAAAAGCTCCAGAAAATATAAATCCAAGTGCGGTATATATAGTAAATAATGCAAATAAAAATGATCAAGCTTTTGCACCTAAAATAAGATTAGAAGGGGGAACAAAATTCCCTACGTATATATATGGTGAAACAGATCCAAGAGAATTTGCAAAAGAAGTAAAGGCTTATGCAGAGAAAGTTGAATATAGTGATGAAGCTTTTGCAAATGGTAATCCTGAAGGAAAGGTTTATAACATAATAGAGCTAGTATCCGAAAATTGTATAATAACTACAACTGCTAAAGGAGCAGTTAAAGCTTTGGACATTATGGAAAAGGATGATTTAACAGTAGAGGATACAATGAGGGAATGGGAAGAGATGTATGACATGTTCCAAGGTTTCCAAGGATTTGATAAAGATGCAACAGAAGAAAAACATAGTTATTTCCCTAATAAATTTATAGCAAGAGTATTTTTAGGTGTACCTTTAGGATATGCAGACCATGGATATACAGGATATTTAGGAAGTAATCCTATTGAAAGAGATGAAGGTTTCTTTAAGCAAATAGTTTTACCAATAACTCATAAGAATAATGATAACTGGGCTTATAATCATGAGTTTGGTCACATATTCAATACTCAATATGTTGTAGATGGAGAAGTAACAAATAACCTTTATGCTCAAGAGTATAGAAGAATCAAAGGATTAGGTGGAGATAGAGCCAATTGGAATGAAATGATGAAGAGATTCAAAGGTGAAGATTTTGCAATGCATTATTTTGAAAGATTAGGTGTGTTATCTCAAATAAATATAGCCTATGGATATGATGCTTATGCAAAAATGTCTACTTATGTTAGAAATAATACTGAACAAATAAAATCTGTAAGAGGTTCTGATCAACAAAGATTAGCAGTGGCATATTCATTGGCTTTAAATGTTGATTTATTAGATTTCTTCGAAGGATGGAATTATATAGAAGTAACAGAAGAGATGAGAGAGGTAGTAGCTCATTTACCAAAACCAGATAAGAAAATAGAATACTTATATGGTGCTGCTTATGACTATAAAGGCAATGGATTTAATGAAAATCTTAAAGTACAAGTTAAATCTAAAATAAATGAAGAGGAAAGAACAAATACTCTATCATTTGAAATAGATTCAGAAAATAGAGATGACTTATTAGGATATGAGATATTAAAAGATGGTAAGGTTATAGGATATACTATAAACAATAATTTTGTAATCAAAGATATTGATTTAAGTGAAAATGCAAGTTATGATGTAGTACCTTATGCTAAGGATTTATCAACTGGTAAGGCTGTAAATATTAAAGCTTTTTCTCCAAATTTGGATATACAACAAGAGAGTATGATTGTTAATCTAAGAAGTGATTTTAACCCTGCTGATTATGTGAAGGGAACAACTTATAAGGGAGAAGATATAAGTTCTAATATAAAGATAGAAAGCAATGTAAACACAGTTGAAAAAGGTAAGTATGAAGTTAAATACACTTTAATGGATAATGATGTTAAAGTAGAAAAAATTATGAATGTAGAAGTTGTAAGCTCATATGATTACTTATCAGATGAAGAGTGGGAAAGTGTAGAAACTCAATGGGGAACTCCAAGAAGAAATACAAATATAAAAGGTAGAGTAAATGGAGAAATTAAAACCTTTGATAAGGGTATAGGAATACATGCTAATGGAAAAGTGGTATATGATTTAGAGGGAAAAGATTATGATATATTCGAAGTCTTATTAGGTGTTGATCAAACAATAGAAGCCAATAATAATTCAAGTATTTCTTTTAAGGTTATAGCAGATGGAAAGACTTTAGAAACAACTAAGGTTTTAAAATATAATGATAATATGGTAGAAATAAGTGTTCCAGTTAAGGGAGTTAATAAGTTGGAAATACAAGTTAGTGATAGTGGAAATGGAAATACATCAGACCACGGTATAATAGTAAATCCAAAGTTATCAACTAATAATGTAAAGCCTACAATAAAAACTGAAGATGCAGTAATAAATGTTAAGGATAATTTTAATATATTAGATGGTGTTACTGCTAATGATGTTGAAGATGGTGATTTAACATCAAGCATAAAAGTAAAATCAAGTGATTTTGAAGCAAATAGAGGTGGAATATATACTGTAGTTTATGAAGTTACAGATAAAGACGGAAACACAGTTACTAAGGAAAGAAAAATATATACAATAACTACAGCTGAAAGTCTAAGTGATAAAGAATGGAAATCAGCAACATCTGGATGGAGAGATGTAAAAAAAGACTTAAGTGTTGAAGGTAATACTATAACTTTACTTGATGAAGAGGGACAAGAAGTTCAATACACTAAGGGTATTGGAACTCATGCAAACTCAGAGATAGTTTATGATTTATCAGGTAAAAATTATGGAATGTTTGAAACTTATGTTGGTGTAGATAGAGAAATGAGAAACTCTAATGAGCCATCAGTAATATTTGAAATTTACGTTGATGGAAAAAAAGTATTTGATAGCGGTGTTATGAATGTAAACAGTGAAAGAAAGCATGTTTTAATTCCAATAGCAGGAGCAAGTGAGCTTAAATTAGTCGCTAAAGATGGTGGAAATGGAAATGCAGGGGATCATGCAGATTGGGCTGATGCAAAAGTTTATACTACAAGCGATAAACCAATATTAACTGGGGAAGAGGTAGCCTTAAATATAGGTGATTCATTTGACCCATTACAAGGAATGGTTGCTAATGATCCTGAAGATGGAGACATAATAAAGAATATAAAAGTTATAAATAATAATGTAAATACAAAAAGAGGAGGTAACTATGTAGTATCCTATGAAGTTACTGATTCTCATGGAAATAAAACTACACTAGATAGAAAAGTATCAGTTGTTAATGCTTATGATTATATAAGTGATAAAGAATGGAAATCAGCTAATTCAGGTTGGAGAAGTGTACAAAAAGATAGAAGTGTTGAAGATAATACTATAACTTTACTTGGTGAAGATGGACAAGAAGTGGAGTATAAGAAGGGGATTGGAACTCATGCAACTTCAACAATAGTATATGATTTATCTGAGGGAAATTATAAGTTCTTTGAAGCATATGTTGGTGTAGATAGAGAGATGAGAAATTCTGATGTATCATCTTTAAGCTTTGAAATTTATGCTGATGGAAAAAAAGTATTTGATAGTGGGGTTATGAATTCAGAGACTACAAGAAAGCATGTTTTAATTCCAATAGTTGGAGTAAGTGAACTTAAATTAGTAGCTAAAGATGGTGGCAATGGAAATGGAGGAGATCATGCAGACTGGGCAGATGCTAAGTTATTATATGCAGACTCTAAGGATTTTACTGCTTTAGAAAAAATAGTTGAGGAAGCAAGAGGATTAGATGAAAGTCTATATACAGAGGAAAGCTTTAATAAATTACAAGTTACTCTAGAAAAAGCTAATAAAGTATTAGAAACTCCTAATCCAGAACAATCATTAATAGATTCTACTATTATAGAGCTTAGAAAGGCTATGGATAATTTAGAGGCAGCTATTGATTTAACAGAGGAAGTTAATATACCAGATAATAATTTAAAAAAGGCTATAAAAGATCAATTAAATCTATCAAGTGATGTAATAACAAGAGGAGATATGAATAAATTAACAAGCTTATCAGCAGTTTGATATGGAATAGCAAATTTAGAAGGATTACAATATGCTGTAAATATAGAAGACTTAAATCTTGACTGCAATGAAATAAGAGACATATCTAAAATAAAAGATTTAAAGAAACTTAATAATGTGAGTATAAGGGAACAATATATAGTTATAGGATCACCAAAAGAAGTTGATGGCAAGTATGTTATAAATGAATCTTTTGTAGGAAAAGATGGAATAAGACTAGTTCCTAAAGAAATAAATATAAGAAGAAATACAGATGGATCAAATATTGAAGTATCAAATGTTGATGTTCAAGGCTCTTTAAATGATGGAAATTTAGAAATAGATACTAAGCTTTTTAAAGAAGGAGTTAGTGGCATATCAGTAGTATATGAGGATTTAGATGGAAAATATGTAGCAATTCTTTCAACATTAGTAAGTAGATAATAAGAAACAGTAGATTTAAAAGAGAATTTTTGAATTTAAGTAAAGTGGAAGGGATTCGTACTCTAAATACGAATCCCTTCTTAATTTTATATAAAGTAAAACATTTCAAATTATGTTAAATTTCTGAATTATAATTTAATTGATAAATTATTTAATAAAAAACTTTTATTTTAGCGGTTTCAATATATAGTATTGTAGAAATATTATGCATAATATAGCTAAAAACATAGGAAAGAAAGTATTAAATTTAAAACACACTATAAATAAACATAATATTAGAATAATGAAATTTAAAAAAGTTGAAAATAATATCTTTTTATATTTTTCTTCATTTAAATTTGTATATAGAATTCCATTAAATCTAATTTCAGTATCTCCATTAAAAAATGAACAAATTGGATTAACAATTCCAGTCATCAGCATAGTTAAAAGTATCATTAAAGAAATACAATAATATATAAGCATTTACACCTTTCCTCCTTACTTTAGAATTTTCATTTAACTTAAATTGTAATCTTATATTAAAAAATAATAATAAATTAATCAATAGGTTTTGCATAACTGGTCGAAAAATTAACAAAATTGGCATAAAAGTAAGGAAATGTATTAATAAAAAGTTGATAAAATATGAACTTATGAAATACAATATATAATTAATATTAATAAAATATATTAAGTATGTAACTCTATTTTGGTTAATTTTTATATATTGCTTAGGATTGATTTTCATTTAGAAATAAAACCTTTTTAAGCCCTAATGATTTATTCAATATAGCTTTTAAGCATATGAATATTAACTAATTGTTTAATTAGGATTTTAATTTAAACTAAATCAATCCTATCCAATATTAAATCATATTTTTCTAAGTAATAAGTAATAAATATTTATTAATAATCCTACCTAATTCTATAAAAGTTTCATGATTTAATATAAGTTATTATTAATTATATTAAATTTAATTAAGATTTATAGTGATATAAAAAAATCTTAAAGTAAATTTTTCTTTTTAGACATATTATTCACTAAACATAATCTTTTTGTCTTTTATATTAAAAATAGATTAATATCTAACAATAAGTTAATAATTAAATTGTTAGATGTTGGTAGATTTCGTGTAATAAATTATATAAAATTAGTCTAAGGTTTATATTTTAGTAGAATCTGTTAAGTTGTTATGAAAAAATAGCTTAACTATTCTTAAAATTACTCG
>OAVR01000048.1_pt1 | contig 83747 bp, 71 predicted proteins | sample 1476451 | NCBI WGS metagenome assembly OAVR01 (sample SAMEA2580105, study PRJEB22360) | human gut metagenome | biome: human gut; feature: human-associated habitat; material: faeces | place: Denmark | collected 2008/2010 | reverse complement strand
CCCCCTTAAGTAGATTTTGTTTATTTATAGTGTCTACTTAAGGGGTATCATATCAAACTCCTCTCTTTTTCTCTTAATTAAGAAAACTTTCTTTTATTTTACTTAGTAATTCTTTATAATTATCACCAGAATCTATTATCCTAAAAGTTTCATAATTAACCTTAATAAACTCTTCACTTAATGATAAGTTAATATAATCATCTCCCATGTATATATTATACTCATTTAAAATTACTGGATTTTTAAAAGGTTTAACTATTTTTATTTTCTTAATATCCTCATATAGACTTGCTATATAATTTTCATCTTCTATTTTATAATTATTAAATTCTGAATCATTTTTCTTTTCTGTAACAACTATAAATTCTGGATTTTCTTTTAACATATTAAATGCTATCTCTAATTTAATAGGCATAAAGAAATATGAACAAATAATAATTGATATTATCATAAAAAAAGTAATAACTAATTTATTAAGAAGCTTCATATATTCCCTCAAAATTAATTTCTTACTTTAATACTATTCCCCTTACATCTAAATTATGCTTTTTAGCTAAATCTCTATATATTTCTAGCATATTATTTTCTTCAAAAAACATAGGAAAACTCAAATTGTAATTTCCCCATATAGTCATAGGCTTTTCCATAAAATATATAGTACAAAAGAATAATTCCCTAGTATTTAATCTAGTTATAAATGACATAAGATCTTTATTGTCAAGCTCAAAATAAACACTTTTTATTTCCTGTTTATTAATATTGTCTATCAAAATATTTTTATCTCTTTCATCTAATCCCTCTAAAAGCCTTGCTAAACTCTCATTTTCTAAATCTTTTATGTATAAATCTACTATTACTTTTCCCTTATTAAGCTCTAATGCTTCATTAAAGAAATTAATAAAACATTCTTCTTTTATTTGAAAAGACTCATTATCCCCATTATATTCTAAAAGCCCGTTTGAATATTTATCAAATCCATCTAATATATTATTAAATCTTACCTTTATTTTATTTTTAAATTCATCTTCACTTATAGATTTTAAGATTTGGCTCAAAAACAACACTCCTTTGCTTAACTTATTATGCTTATTATACACAAAGCTTATTTTATTTGGCTATATTATTGAAAATTTATCTCTTAAATTACATTTTAAAGTATTTAATTATTAGTAATATCTAAAAACTACCTTGAGGTTCTTATTGTTAATGATTCTTTCTTTGATATTTCTCCATTAGAATACTTTGCTGCTATTTTAAAGTTATAGATAGTATGTCTATTTAATCCCTTAAATGTATAGCTTGTTTCATCACTTGAGATCTCACCAACCTTCTTTCCATCCTTATAAAGAATATAACCTTCTAATCCAAAGGTATTCTCTGGTGCTTCCCATGAAACTGTTACATTTTTCTTATTGATTGTAGTAGCTTTAAAATCTTTTACAGGACTTACTACTATTTCTTCTTGTTCTTTTCCTTCTCTAGCAATAATTTCATATATTTTCGGAGCTGGTTTTGAACCTTCAAATTCAAATTTAACCTCAGTTATATTATTATCTACTTTTAATTTATTAATTTGAGCATTTAAGCATCCAATCTCTATCCAATTTCCATCTAAATCTTTTACGCTTACCTTAGCCTGTGAAATTCTGTTTTTATCCTGTAATATTTCTAACTCTGAAATATTAGTTACCCTACTCATTTTATATATTAAGGAATCTCCATTCTTTACTGATTTAGCTTCATATGCTGTTGACAAATCTTCATCATGAAGAGCATTAAAATTGCCTTCTGGAGTACCACTTGCTAAATTTACAACACTTTCATCAAATTCTGGTGCTGTCTTATTAAATTCAATTTCATAAATTTCAACCCAGCATCCATAATTGTGTCCATTTGATTGTATCTTAATATATCTTGCCATTTTTCCTTCTGCATTTGTAGATGCCACCATTTTTCCATCCTGTGAATTATATGCTAATTCTCCAAGTGAAGTCCAATTTACTCCATCCTCTGAAATCATATATTCAGAGTTTCTCATGAAATCATTTGCTCCAAAATAAGTGTTTATATCATATAATGGCATTACATTACCTAAATCAACTTGTATATTATGTCCTGAATCTGATGGCTTATTTGACCAATATTTCGTGTCCATATTTCCATCTAAAGCTTTATCTATAGTATAATTTTCATGAGTTCCTATATTTTCAGTAATAGTTGGTTCAGCTTTATATACTGGTAAAACTTCTAATTTTTCTAAATTAATATTTTTTGAATTTTCTCCAACATTAATAATTCTTACAAAAGTAGCATCAATCACCTCTAAAGCCCCTAAAACATTTTCATTTGTTGATGCCTTAGATGTAACCCATTCTAACCCATTTATTGAATATTGAATTTCTATATTATCATAATTATTAGCAAGTAATTTTATTTCTCTTAACTTTGTTGCCTTTGGAAGACTTATTCCTATATAGTCTCCATTCTTAAGAGTAACTTCTCCTAAATCTTTTAAAGAGTATATTCCTTCTTCAAAATTAACTTCCACATCCTTAAGATTAGTAAGGGATGTGTTTATTTCTGGCTCATACTTTGGTAAAACTACTTTTCCTATATTTTCTTTAGCATAATCTATACTTTCTTTTACTAATGGCTTAAGAAGTTTTGTTCCTACTGAAACAACATATTCTTTTGGACCATCACTTTCTAAGCTTTCGATTTTAAATGTTTCCATTAAATCAAGTTTTTCTTGTGCTATAGAATTACTATCCATCCATAATTCCAAATTTCCTTCCTCTGAAGCTATTATAGCTTCCATAGCAGCAGTGCCCGCTTCTCCTAAAGCTTTATATGCATTTAAATGTTGTTCTATCTCATCTAATAGATTTTTATTTGTAACTTTTGAAGTAATATTTTCATAATCAGATACTATTAATTTAAATTCTTCTAACAAATCCTTGGCTGGTTTAACAGCTGATTGTCCATTCTTCATAGCCTCTTTTAAGACATCTATCTTTTCTGATAAATACCAAGATTCATCGTATTCAAAAGGACCACTTGCTCCTCCATCATCTTTTAAATAACATGTATTTGACGCAAATCTCATAAACTCTTCTTTCACTTCTGGCACAAACTTTTCTATAGAAGTCTCCCAACTTTTCATATAATCAAATGCATCAGTATTCCAAGTATAATCAGCTATACTATATAAAGCTACCTTTGAAGCTTCAGCTTGATTCATTGGATTTGAGAAAAATCCACTAACATTATCAAGATCTTGATTTAAATTATGAAGTGGAGCCATTAATATTCTACTATCACAATAATCATTTACTGGATAATTCCACCAAACAGCTACATCCTTATCAACACCTGTTTGAACCTTAGGCCATTCAAAAACTTCCTTAGATACATTTGACATTGTTGCATGTCCTGTCCACATTACTTGAATATCATCATGTAATGTTTGCATAAAAGGTTTAAAATATCTATCCATATTTGGACCCCAAGCTGAATTATATCTTGCTGATATAACTATCATAGGAGCTACATCTCCCTTAGCTTTTACAAACTCTGTGTCTATTTTATTTATCCACTCAGCTTGCATTTGTCCTCTTGACCAGTCATCTGTATCATCAAAAAGAACTCCAAATTGACGAACTCCTAAATCATAAAGTTGTTCAAACTTCTTAATAAGAGCCTCAAAATCTTCATCTGTAAATTGAAGAGTGGCTCCTGGATGAATTGTCCAACAGAAATTAAAATTATTTTCTGCTCCTGCCTTAGCAAGTTCTGCAATTTGCTTTGCCTCTTTTTCTGGGTATAAGTCTTTCCAGTTTAACCTATGATAAGGATCATCCTTAGGAGCATAAATGTAAGTATTCATCTTATACTCACTAGTATCCTTCATTAAATTCATTCTGTCTTCATGACTCCAAGGTACTCCATAAAAGCCTTCTATAAATCCTCTAAATTCTATTTCTGGATAATCTGCTACTACAACTTCCGCAAACTTATTTTCCTCATTAGACTGCTCTAGAATTTGACTTAAAGTTAAAACACCATAGTAAGCACCATCTTTGTCAGAACCTATTATAGATATATTCCCTTTTTCATTAACATCATTACTTGTTTTTAGTACATACCCTTCTTTATGAGTTAAAACATCACTATTTTCTTCTTTTCCTTCAGAGCATACATCACAGTGATCCCCCTCTGAAGAAACTATAATATTAGCTTTTCCCTCTTCAACATTTTCTGACACTTTGAAATATATATTGTTTTCATTTAAAGCTCTTTCAAGTCTTTTAGATGTTGCTTCTTCTTGTTCACCATGATAAACTATGTTAACCTCTCCCTCTAAAGTCATTCCTTCTACAGAAGAATGTTCTAAACTTTGAGGCACTGGATAAACTTCAGCTTCTACTCTTTTATTACTTTCTCCATCTTTACTATTTTCTCCACTATTACTTGCAAATGCCGTAACTGAAGTTGTCGTTATTACACTTACTGCACAAGTAGTAGCCAAGGCACTTTTAATAAGCTTTTTAATCTTTTTCTTATTCATTTAAATTCCCCCTATAAAAAATTTTTAATTTTTAAATTGTGAATAAGCTTAATCTTAATTACAACTAAAAATATAAGTAATCGTTTAAAATTTATTTATAGACTTTTCTATAAAAATTACTCCTTAATATATAAATATATTCCTATTTAAACCATAATATGTATTAAATTAGTTTTTAAATAAACTTTTTATCTTTCAGAAAAAATATATTTTTTAGCTATAAAAGATTTTGAATTACATATAAAATGTACTATTTAATATCTATTTCCAATAAACCTATAAATTTTAATACATATAACAAATTGTTTGATGGAATACTAAAATTATTATTTGTTACAAAATATGTTGAGGTGATTTTACTGTGTTTAAATATTTTAAGAAAAACGCACTTATTATTTTTTTAGTGTTAAGTATTTTTACTAGCTTTTTTATTAATAATACTTCAATTGTTTTAGCAGAAGATAATAATGTACATTTAGTTTTAGATACTAAAAATATTAATAATCTGCCAAATAATTTCAGAACAACATCAGATTTAGAAAGATTAAAAAATCTATCTAATATTAATATGAAAGGTTTAGATACTCTCAATATTTCAGGTAGTCAACAATTTTCTCCTAATAATCTTTCACTTTTAGTAACTTCAATTAAAACCAATTTACCTATAACAGTTGTAGATTTAAGACAAGAATCTCATGGATTTATTAATGAATATCCTGTTAGTTGGAAAGGAACAAAGAATGCTGCCAACTTAGGTTTAACAAGAGAAGAAGTTATTGATACTGAAAGAAATCTTTTAAACAGTATTACCTTAGGAACTCCAATACAATTTTTTAATAATCCTAAGCTAACTGTTATTCCTGAGAAAGTTCTTTCTGAAAATCAGTTAATAAAAGCTAATTCTATGGATTATATTAGAATTCCAGTAACTGATGGTAAGCTTCCTACTTACGAAATGGTAGATTTTTTTGTTCAATATATAAATTCAATGCCAAAAGACTTCTGGCTACATTTCCATTGTAAGGAAGGGATAGGAAGAACAACAACTTTTATGGTTATGTATGATATAATGAAAAACTATAATAATGCTACTCTTGATGAAATAATATATAGACAATTGGTTCTTTTTGGTCTCACTGAAAAAAATTTTAACTCTTTTTTAAGTAAAGAACGTTTAGATTTTTTTACTAAATTTTATCAATATGTTCAAGAAGAAAATAATGATTTTAAGACTAGTTGGAGTCAATGGCTTAATAAAAATAATTTTCCTCTAGTTACTATCCGCTAAATATATAAATATTATTTAAAGAAAAAGGATGTATTAAAACTTAAATATAAAACTTATAAATATCATGAAATATATTTATAAGTTTTATTTATAGTTTATTTTAATACATCCTTTATTATTCTAAGCTTCCTTTAAAAAGCTATATTGAGCACAATACAGATTATAATAATATCCTTTTCTATTTAATAACTCTTCATGAGTTCCCTCTTCAACAATTTTTCCATGGGAAAGAACAAATATTTTATCACAATCTCTTATGGTAGAAAGCCTATGTGCTATAACTATAGAAGTTCTTCCTTCCATTAGTTTCTTTATTCCTTCTTGAACTAATCTTTCTGTTTCAGTATCAATATTAGCTGTTGCTTCATCTAATATAAGTATTCTTGGATCTGAAATTAATGCCCTAGCAAATGCTATTAACTGTCTTTGTCCTAATGAAAGTCTTGATCCTCTTTCATTAACATTTGTATTATATCCATCTTCAAGTTTCTCTATAAAATTATGAGCATTTACAGCCTTTGCAGCTTGTATTATTTCCTCATCAGTAGCATCTAGTTTCCCATAACGTATGTTCTCCTTAATAGAAGAAGCAAAAAGAAATGAATCTTGAAGCATTATTCCCATTTGACTTCTAAGGCTTTCCACATCTACAGTACTTATATCAATACCATCTATAAATATTTTTCCTTTAGTTAGCTCATAAAATCTACTTATAAGGTTTGTTATTGTAGTTTTTCCAGCTCCAGTTTCTCCAACTAAGGCTATTTTTTCTCCTGGATTTAAGGTGAATGTTACATCTTTTAATGCATGATTCCCATCATTATCATAGGAAAAAGTAACATCTTCAAAATGAATTTCTCCTTTTATCTTTGGAAGTCTTTCTTCTGCTTTATTATTTACCATATCATTCTTAGTATCCATAATATCAAAAATTCTTTCTGCTGCTGAAAGATTAGTAACAAAAGCGTTATAAAAGGCTGATAAATTCATTATAGGTCTCCAAAGCATTTCAATATACATTATGAAGGCCATTAAGGTTCCTAAGGATAAATTCCCACCTCTTGTTAATTTATACCCTGCAAATAATACTATTGCAATTCCAAAACCTCTGCATATATCCACTGTAGGCCAAAAATAATCTTGAAGCCTAACTGCATGTAAAAAACCGCCTGAATGTCCTTCTAGATGATTTTCAAATTTTTCTCTTGAATACTCCTCTCTATTAAATCCTTGAACCACTTTCATTCCTGAAAATGCTTCATGGGTATAACCTAAAAGAGCTGATCTATTTTCCCTAAAAACTCTCCACCTTTTATTTGATTTTATTTCTATAAAAAACATTCCCGCAAAAAGAAATGGTAAAACTGTTAAGCAAACCAAAGTAAGACTTGGGTCCATTAAAAACATCATAAATATTACTAGTAAAATTGTAAAAAGGTTTGGTATTAAATTAACAATACTATGATTTAACAAGTTATTTAATGCATTAACATCACCAACTACCCTTGATAAAATCTTACCTACTGGTCTACTATCAAAAAAGGAAAAACTTAAAGTTTGTATATGAGTATAAAGTTCATGTCTTATATTTACTAATATTTGATTTGTTATTTTACTCATAGACATAGTTCTTATTTTTGAAAGTATCATTGCTATTATATTTAATAAAACTAAAACTGCTCCTATGCCAAGTAATCCATTTACATCCTTAGCAGAAACAAATTTATCTATAGAAACCTTCATTAAGTATGGATTTAATGTATTACAACTCATAATAAGTAAAAGCATTAATATTATTCCTATAGTTTTCCACTTGTATGGAGCAACATATTTTAGAAGTCTCTTTATAGTCTTCCACTTATGAGTTTTTTTCTCATTTATTTCTTCCATTATCTCTTCCCCCTTTTTAATTAAAATTTTAATATTATTGTATAAACTCTAAATCTTGAAATTGATGACAATATACACTATAGTAATAGCCCTTTTTCTTTAATAAACTTTCATGATCTCCCATTTCAACTATTTCTCCATCTTTCATGAAAAGTATTATATCGGCGTCCTTAACCCCAGATATTCTATGAGCAATTATAAATGTAGTTGCTTTATCTTGCTTTTTAGATAAATTTTTAAGCACATTAAATTCTGTCTCCATATCAAGTGCTGATGTAGCATCATCTAAAATTAATATTGGTGTTTTTCTAACTAAAGCTCTGGCTATTGCTAACCTCTGTTTTTGACCACCTGAAAGACCTAAACCTCTTTCTCCAACTTCTGTTTCAAATCCTTCAGGCATTTCTTTTATGAAATCATAAGCACAACTATCCTTTGCTGCCTCTATTATTTCATCTTCACTTTTATTTCCTCCAAAATCTATATTATCTTTTATAGAATCAGAAAATAAAAAGGTATCTTGAAAAACCACAGCCATATTTTCTCTTAATTTATCTAAATCCCACTTTTTCACGTTAACCCCATCAATCAATACCTCTCCAGAAGATACATCATAATGCCTTCCTATTAGAGAAAGAATCGAACTTTTACCACATCCTGTTTCTCCCATAATCGCTACAGTACTTCCTGCTGGTATTTTTAGATTTATTTTCTTTAGCACTTCTTCCTCATTATATCTAAATGATACGTTCTTAAATTCTATTTCACCTTTAACCTTATCTGGATTATAAGAATTCTCCATAGAAGTTATTTGAGGCTTTCTTTTAAGAATATTAAATATTTTATCCATAGATGCTCTATTTTGAGACATCATATTTACAAGACCACCTATATTTTTCACACAAAAAGATAAATTTAAAATATAACTACTGAAAGCTAAAAGTGTTCCCATAGTAATATTTCCTTTGATAACCAAGTATCCTCCATAAATTATCATTGCTACAGGAGTTAAATTTGTTAAAAGATCAATTACAGGCAAGAAATTGCTTAAAATTCTTGCTTGAGTTATATTAAGGTCATAATAATCCTTATTGACCTTTAAAAACTTTTCAGTTTCATATTTTTCTCTAGCAAAAGCCTTTACTAATCTTATTCCTGCTATATCTTGTTGTGCCATAAGATTTATATCAGCCACTTTATCACTTATTTTTGAGTAATTTCTATGAAACTTTTTATTAACTAAAATAGCCAAAACCCCTACAGGAAGTAAGATAACTAAACAAATTATTGTAAGAGAAGGACTCATACTCATCATTATGGTTACAGATATAATAAATAATATTATTCCTTCTATAAGTAATCTAAGTCCATAAGATATTGTTTCCCAAACTATATCTACATCTTCACCAATTCTTGACATAAGTTCTCCTGTATTGGTGCTATCAAAGAATGAAAATTCAAAGCTTTGAATCTTTTTAAATAAGTCCATTCTAATTTCTTTGCTTACATTTAAAGAAAACTTATCAAATAAAAACTCTTTAATATATCCTAATATTCCACGTAAAAGTGATAATCCTAAAAAAACTCCAAAAAATAATCCCAATTTGCTTTTGTCACTTCCTAATAAAATATCATCAACAAATATTTTTTGAAGATATGGGAAAAAACTATCTATGCCTAAAACAATTATCATAGCTAATATCGGAACTATTAAAAATATCATTCTTTTAGATATATAATCCTTAAATATCCCCATACATATGCCCCCTTTATTTATATAATTTAATCTAATATCACTTAACAATCCTTATATCACCTTGCCTATATTCACATGATTCCCCTCCTTATAATTAAAATAAAAAAACACCTATGTTCCTTAAGCAAAACTATGCTTAAAGACATAGATGTCCTATAAAATAAAGAATATAACAAAAATTTCTAGACTAAGTTAAATAGGAAGACTTTAAAACTTCTAATTGGCAAACTACTATGTTTTATATTAAAAAGTAAGGATTCTATTAAAACATACGACATTATTATATAAAACTCTTCTTAGCCTTATGAAATTTTTATTATAGACTTTATTTTATTTCAACAAAAAGCATAGCTTCTCAGCCATGCTTTAAAATCTAGAAAAGATTTTATAAAATTTTATGGAAAGTATTAGAAAAATTCCATAAAAGGAGCCATTGACTGAGTAAATACTAATTTTATTGTAAAAAATAACAAATACACATTATTTATATATTTATTATCAAATTTTCTCATCAAACTGCCTCCTTTCATAAATTTAATCTTATAATTATTATACTTCATATTACTCAATTTTCAACCATTTTATTATATTTTTTACAAAATTTATCATTATAATTTTTTTATACTCTTAGTTTCACCTTTCATTTTCATCAAAAAGCTCTTCTTCATAATCACAAACATCATATGTCTCACTACCATAATCTTCATCAGTAATATTATTTGCAATATTTTTACTGGCTTCCTTTATTGCATCAAAAGTAAAAGGTATATTATTTTCATCTTTTTTAAAATCTTCAGCTTCAAAGGAATTAGCTAAATTCAATATTTCTTCAAGCATTGTTTTTGCTCCCTTAATTATATCATTGAAACTATTCTCATTTAATTCATTAAACATACCAGTTGTACCCCATATACTTGGGTTTTGGAATAAATCTAAATTATCAAAATAATATTTAAAGTTATCTTCTTTTTCACTAAAATTACCTATAGAATCTTGTTCTGAATTCAAATCTTTATTTATATCTTGATTTTTATTGGTATCATATTTTTCTTGTGTATCCTTTTTTTGAACCTTCTTATTTATAAATTCTTTATCAGTATGTTCTATAATAGGAATTTTTTCTTCCCTCTTATAATTTAGTTTATTTCTTTGAAGAATTATTCTAGTAAAACTAAATCCATCCCTTAAAACCATTCTATAAATTTTCTTCTTGAAAGAAGGGTGTTCTATAGTCAATACGTAAATGCCTAATGGAACTAAAAATTCTACTATTCCAGCTAAATCTGTCTCCCCTTCATATTTTTCTCTTTGATTTTCAATTCTTACTATACACTTTGTAATAGGCCTTTGATCTTCATCTAAAACATTAAAAAAAACTCTTTGATTAATCATAACATCTATTAAGATTTTACCCTCTTAATATTTTCACACTCCGAAGAATATTATACGTTATATAATTATTCTTAAATTTTGTTTTTGTTAATAAAACTTATAAAATAAAAAAACACGGAATAAAACCGTGCTTTCTTATTAATTAAATATATAGAATTTCTTCTCTATTTCCTTTAATTTCTCCTTAAAATAAAAATTTAAGAATTTTATAAATTCAAAATAGCTTTTAAGCTATAATATTTTCTTTTTCAGTATTATTAAACTTCTTAAACTTTTCAATAAAATTATCAAACATATAAAGATAAATCATCATTACACCCATAGATAACAATATTGCTACAGTAAGTATTTCACCTCTCCCAAACTTTAACATCTCTTTGTTGCTTATTAAAACACTATACAATAATAAAGATACTAAATTCTCTAATACAACAACTTTTCTCAATGTAACTATTGTCTTAACATCTTGTTTTTCCAAATTCTTAATATCTTCATCTCTTTTACAATGAAGATCATATACAAGATAAGAACTTATTCCTATTTCAACTATTATAAAAATTAAAGCTATAAAAAATCCAAATACCATATTTGCCCCCCTAAATTCTCCAGCATCTTGTAATCGTTTCACTAATTATTATATCATCATATTATTGCATTTCCAACTAAATATATTCAAAATTAAATGAATTGATGAATCTTTATATGAATGATATAATTTGCATACTTAAATTAATTACTAGAAGAGGAGATTTTAATTTGGAAAATATAAAATCAATATTTTATTTTTTATTAGCTGGAGTTTTTGAAATAGGTGGTGGTTACTTTATATGGCTTTGGCTTCGTGAAGGAAAAAGTTTAATATATGGAATTATAGGTGCTTTAGCCCTAATATTATATGGAATTATTCCAACACTTCAACCTGAAAACTCTAATTTTGGAAGAGTTTATGCTACCTATGGTGGAATATTTATAGTTTTATCAATCTTATGGGGATGGAAAGTTGATAATATTATTCCTGATAAATTTGATTTAATTGGTGGATTTATTGCCTTAATTGGAGTTTTAATCATAATGTACGCTCCAAGAGGTTAATTATAAAAAAATAAAATTAATTCTTAAAACAAAAAAATGGTGGCAGTTTCTGCCACCATTTTTTTATTTATTCTAATAAAATATAGATTCTCTATTTTCTTTCTTATTAAAATTAAAGACTGTAAATGCAAGTATTATAAATATCCAAGAATAAGGATATGTATATCTATCTTGGAATTCTGTTATTAAACCAAATAAGGATGCGCCCCCAAAAATTATATAAAATAAATCTATTGAATAATTTCTTTCTAGTCTATTTCTGTAAAGCCCTATATAAGTCATTATGACTAGAAAAATCCAGAAAAATTTCGTGTATACAATTCCTTCTTTACTCATTCTTATTAACATCTTTCCTTCGGTTTTTCCCAGCATATCTAAATATTCTTCTCTGTTATACCCCTCATCTAATCCATTTTCTGCCCAATAAGCCCCAGCAAAATCTCCTGTATTCCATTCATTCATAAACTTTGTTATGTAGAATGTTAATAGCTTTAATTTTGGTGTTTCTGTTAATCTCTCCTTTATAATGCTCTTAGCCTCTTCATCAACTTTTTCATAATCTCCATCATACTTATTAAATATTGCAGAATCCTCTTCATTCCATCTGCCTTGAGATTCTATATTTGTTCCTTTTAACATTGATATACTTAATGGCTCAGTTCCATGCCACAGTGGATATTCTGTTATATTTAAAGCTATTAATAAATAACTAACTAATGCCCATGGTAATATAAAACTTAAAATTACATTTATTACTCCTAAAATCTTAAACTTTATTCCTTCTTTAAAATATATAAAAATATACATAATATACGCAACAATAACAACATAACCAACAGGTCTAAATAACTGAGCCAAACTTAAAAATATGCCTGCTCCACAAATTAATAAAGAAGTTTTCCACAAATTATTAGATCTATATCCCTTTAAAATCATTAATACACTTATAATTAAAAGCGGTATAGCCATATTCTCTGAACAAAATACATTATTGTAAATAATCATAGGTGGAAAAATAGCTGCAAAGGCCATAACCCCTATACCTATTTCCTTGCTTCTAAATACTTCTTTTCCTAAAAAATAAAGTAATACTACATTTATCATAGAAAAAATTATATTAATAAGTTTAATGGCTACTAAAGGGTTAGAAAATATATTCCTAATTAATGCAAAATATAATACTGTTATTGTCATATGAGGAAATCTTCCCATATAAGCCGTTCCCTTGAACATATAAGTTGCTCCACTTAAGAAATCTCCTGCACATATAAACATTCTATTGAAATCTCCTACTGGAATACTATCTATATTATAAAACCATAATAATCTAACTACTAAAGCTATTATTAAAATAAAGGTCATTAAAATTACTTTGTTTACATCTTTTTTTATAGATATATATATTCCTAAAATGAATAGAATGCTAAGAACTATTAAAACTAATGAAAATTTAGTTACTTCGTCAAAAAGATATGATTTTACAATTGTTCCTCCAATTATAAACAAAATTAATATTCTTAATGCCCAAACCAAGAAAGTATCAAATCCTTTTTTTAAATCTATCATGCTTAATCTATATTTAACTTAATAAAGTTTATATAGAATTCACCTCCCTATTATTCTTTGTTTTATTAGTATATACAAATTATACCTATGTATTGGTATTTTTGTAAAATAAATATATAATAATTTGTTTATTAATACTTTTTTAACCTTTTTGTAAATTTAAACCTTAATTTGTAAAATATTATTATAAATGTACACTTTTTTATAATTTATTAAGTTTACAATTCTATTTAATTATAATTTAAATTAATACAAGGAGGCACTATATGAAAAAACTTTTTACAACTTCCCTCTTAATTCTTTCAATGATTTTTCTAATAGGATGTGGATCTAAAGGTGAAAGCAAAAACTTTGGGCTATCTGTATTTGGATTAGAAAAGTTTTCTGGATTAGATAAACCTGAAGATAATATTAAAATAAATCTAAATGGTAAAGTACAAGACTTAAGTTTACCAATATACTTAGATAAAAATAGATATTTAATTCCTATAAGCGAAATAATTAATAATAACAATGGGGAGTTTAAAATAGAGGATGATTCTTTAAACATTAAATTTGAAAATAAAGATATTAAAGTTAATTTAAAAGATAATACTTGGATTGATTCATCAAAGGAAAATCCAGAGGCTAAGAAATTTAAAATTGACCCTATAGTAAAAGATGATACTGTATATATGTCTTTAATTGATGTTGCTAATATGTTTGATTTAAAAAGCAGATGGAACTCAAAGGACAAGCTAATAAAATTATATAATAATAAAGACATGTTAGATGTTAAACCTTATAAGGGAAAAGGCCCTCAAAAAGGTATAATAAGATTTGAAGATGTTGCCTCTACTGGAACTGGAACAGAATATGATTCACAATATCTTGAGACTATAAGAGTTATGGGAAGATATTTAGGTAAAAAAAATGTACCTTACCATATCGCTTGGATACCTAGGTATATAGATCCTGAAAAGAAAATAGATAATGATCCTTCTAAAGAAAATGACTTTGCTAATGCAGAGCTTATATACACTTTAGACTTTGTAGCTTCTCATAAAGGTGAAATAGGATTACACGGATATACTCATCAAATAGGTAATACAATTAGTGGACATGGCTTTGAATTTGGAAAATACAATCCTTCTGTAGAGGACTTAAATACAAGAGTTGATAAAGCTCTCCAAATAGCTAAAGATCTTGATATAAAAATAAATTTCTTTGAAGCTCCTCATTACACTATAAGCAAAGAACAAAATGAAGCTTTAGAAAAGAACTTTAAATATATATTTAATGATTATGATGAAAATAACCATCAATCAAAGCCTATTAAATCCCCAACTGGAAGTGGATCTTATTATGTACCTACCCCTCTTTATTATATTGAAGGTGGTAAAGAAGATAATATGTTAAATAAGATAAAAAATATGTCTAATACTACTTTTGCTGGAATGTTTTATCATCCATTTTTAGAAGCTAAACTAATAGATTTTAAAGATGGACAAGATGGTTACCCTGAAGATAATTATAAAAAGCCATCTATAATCCAAAAAGTAATTGATGAATTTGAAAAAAGAAATGTATCTATTATTTCAATAGAACAAGTTTCTGAAAAGTAAATTTCACTTTTAAATAAAGGTTAAATCCAAATTATTTATTTTTAATTTGGATTTAATCTTAAATTCCTTTTGATTATTTGTTATTCTTTACTTCTTCCCATATCTTAAAAAATAATCCTACAAAGAATAAAGTTAAAAATAATATCTTAAACCCTTGAATACTGTTATTTAATCCATAAAAAGCTATTATAAAAATTACTATAATAGTTCCTAAAGATACTATTTTGTTAAAGACCTCTAAGGAATGTAAAATTATATTTATACTTATAATCATAGCAAAAATCAAAAAAATTATAGCTATAAAAGTTATAAAAATAATAAATATTTCCTTTAAAGCTTCATCCCCCTTTAAATTAAGTATTTCATAGATATTATTAAATCCCACTTCTCTTTCTGTTATATTTAAAAATATTAAATTTGATATAAATGCAAGGCCTATAGCTAAAAGATTTCTATCATCATAAGATATATCTTTAAAAAACTCCTTCAAAGATTCCTCCAAAAAAATTACTTTACTAAACTATATTCCTGTTAAATTTTAATATAACCTCTTAATCTAAAGTTAAAAATAATATTTAATATACTCATAAAATTTTAATTTTATTTCAAACTATAAAACTCTAATCTAAAATAAAAAAACATATGAGAACTAAAAGATTTTAATAGGTTTCTAAAAATTCTCATATGCTTTCAAATAAACTATATATATTCTCTTAAATCTTCTTCATTTGGAATAGCATCAATAGCACCATAATTTGTACATGTTAATGCTCCAACCTTATTTCCATAACTTATAATTTCTTTCCATGAATTTAAATCTAAATTATTCTTATCTTTTAATTCACTTACTTTCTTAAGAACAGCGCCAACGAAAGCATCCCCTGCCCCCGTTGAATCTACTTGATTAATTTTTATTGATGGAACTATCTCTGAATGAATTCCATTACTTAAAAGAGTTCCTTTTCCGCCCAATGTAACAGCTATTATTTTCGTTCCTAAAGAATGAAGTTTTTCAACTCCTCTTTCTAAATCTTCTTCCTCAGTTAAAAGCTTTATCTCCTCATCACTAAGCTTTAAAAAATCGCAAGAGCTTATAAATTTCTTACAGTCTTCTTTAAACTCTTCAATTCCTTCTTCTTTAATAAGCATATCTCTATAGTTTGGATCAAAAGATATAAAGTTTCCATTTTTACGTCCAACCTCTAAAAGCTTAAAATAAGTGTTCTTAAGTTCACCTTTTAAGAATCCCGTAGCTGAACCAAAGTGAATTATATCATTCTTTTCTATTTTACTTAAATCAATATTATTAAATGAATATTCTCCATCACTACCTCTATGAAACTCAAAATCTCTTTCTCCATTTTCATCAATAGCTACAAATGCTAAAGTGGTATGTCCATCCATTTTAGTCATTTCAGTATTTATACCTATATTTTTTAGCATATCCACTAGAAATTCTCCAAAAGAATCATTACCAACTTGTCCTAAAAAATAAGATTCTCCTCCAAGCTTACAAACTGCTGCTCCAACATTTGCTGGAGCTCCACCAGCCTTTTTCTCAAAGTTTACTCCATTTTTAATACCTTTTCCTATATCTTTTCCTATAAAATCTATTAATAACTCTCCTATACAAAATACTTTATTCATTATAATTCACCTCATTCATCTCCCATATACTCAAGGAATTTATTTTAATTTTACCCTCTTCTGATTTTAAACTTAAATTAAAACTATCTTTTTTAGGGTAAAGCTTTAATGATGCTACTTCAATTCCATCTTGAAAATATATTTCTACTGATGATTTATCCACAAACATATTAATTCTTAAATGCCCATTAGAATGTAACTTAAACTTCCTTATACCCTTTTCCCCATTAATCATTGAATTTCTATCTATTATACAAATTTCTTTTTTAAAATCATAAATTAAAGATGTGTGTTCTTCATCACTCTCCATAAAATTAATTTTAATCTTTGATGCTTCCTGTCTTTCTATATCTAGTTTAAGCTCATAACTATTTTCTTTTACCTCATTAAAACTTAAGTCTTCAATGAGTATATTTTTTAAGCTTACAATTTTATCACCCCTAAGTTCTCTTATCTCCTCTATAGGGTTTTGATGTAAAACTCCATTCTTTAAGGTTAATTCTCTAGGCATGGTTAAAGAAAATATCCATCCATTCTCCCTACTACAATGAAACTCTTCTTTTTCAGGAAGTCCCAGCCATCCAATTAATATATTTCTTCCTTTTTCATCCTTAAATACTTGAGGCGCATAAAAATCAAAACCCATATCTAATTCCTTGAACTCATTATAATTTTTAAATTCTAAAGTATCATAATTTAAATTTCCTATTAAGTATCCCGATTGATATATGTTTTGATATCTAAACTCTTCTTCTTTAATTCCTTGAGGAGAAAATATAAAAATATCCTTATTATCAATTTTTAAAAAGGATGGACATTCCCACATAAATCCCAAATCCTCATAAGACGTTTTTAGTTCCCCATAAAACTTCCAATCATCTAAATCATTTGATTTATATATTACGCATCTACCCTTTAGCTTTTCAGTCTGTATTCCAAGAATCATATAATAATAACCATTGTTTTCCCAAATATATGGATCTCTAAAATGAGCTGTATATCCTTTTGGTAATGTAGAAATAACTGGGCCTAATTTTTTCAATTGTCCATTTTCTTCAAGAATCCCCTTGCATTGATAAGATATTCTCTCTCCTTTATCCCCTTTAACATTCCCAGTATAAAACACTTGTAAGTTACCACCCTTAACAATAGCTCCCCCTGAATAACATCCATCCTTATCAAAATATTCCTTTGGAGTTAAGGCAATTTTAGGTATTGAAAAATCTTTAAAATTCTTTGTTTTTACAATTCCCCAATGTTTATTCTTGTGCTCACAGCCATATGGGTTCCACTGAAAAAATATGTAATATTCTCCTTTATAATAACTTAATCCATTTGGATCATTTATAAGTCCAAAGGGAGGCTCAAAATGAAAATTATCTCTCCATATATCTTTAGTTTTATTATAATATTCTTTTGATTTTTTGTTTATATCTTCATCATTTAAAAACTCCATTTACTTCACCTTTCTTTAAATTATTCGGTGAAGCAAACCCTACTTTAAACTTTTAACACTTTCTCTTACCATAAGTTCTAAAGGAATTTCACAAGTATTTATACTTTTCTCTCCATTTATCAAACTTAAAATATTAAGTGCTATTTCTTCACCAAATAATTTATAATCAATTTTTACAGTGGTTAGTGATGGATATGTTATTGCACTTACCTCATATCCTCCAAAGGCTGCAATAGAAATATCATCTGGTATCTTCCTCCCATTCTCAAGAAGATATCTCATAAGCCCAAGAGCTATATTATCTGTTGCACATACAATAGCTGTTGGATTATATTTTAAAACCTCTTTTCCTGCTTCATATGCTTTATCAAAAGAAAAGTCTGTTTCTACAAAACTTATATTGCACTCTTTTTCAAAAACATTACAAAATCCTTTTTTTCTAAGAATTCCAACTTCTCTATCACTTTCACTAACCCCTAAGAACACAATATCTTTATGTCCTTGTTCTTTTATATATGTTCCTAAAATATTTCCTATCTTTTCATCATCTAAAACTAAATAATTTATATAATCATTTTTTTGTCCTGAAAACAAAATAGGTATAGGAAGTTTATTGGCTAATTTTACATGTTCTTTTGAAATTTCAAAAGACATTATAATAATTCCATCTACCCCTTGATTATATAACTTATTAATTTGCTCTAATTCCTTTTCTATGTTAAATTCACTTGTTAATATTATTCCTTGATAACCCTGTTCTTCTAGTTTTTTATTTATACCATTTAATGTTTTACCTGCAGTAAATGAATCTATTCTAGGAACTATTATTCCTATTAACTTACTTTGTTTAGACTTTAACCTTTTAGCAAAAAAGTTAGTTTCAAAACCAGTTTTTTCTATAGCTTCTTTTATCTTAACTGTATTTTCATTACTCACATAACCACCATTTAAGTATCTTGATACAGTACTTTTTGATACTCCTACCATATTAGCTATGTCCTGTATTGTAACTTTCATCATTTTCCTCCTAAATAAAGATATATATCTTCTTATATTATAAATTATATCATTACCCAGAAGTTTTTAACCATATAATACTATTTTGAAATATTTAAAAGCAGGGCTCTGTAAAATCACAGAGCCTAAAAATTATTCTTGTGGTTTAAAAAATATATATGTTAATGCAAATGAAATAGCAAATCCAATAGCAATTGTTATGAAGTACTGAATTAATCCTGTATTAATATAAAGAAGTGTTCCCGGTATAGCTGTTATTCCCATACCAGTTCCAGCCAATTTCATCATTGATGCAAACATTCCTGATGCAGCTCCTCCTATACATGCAAATATAAATGGTTTAATAAATCTTAAGTTTACTCCAAATATAGCTGCTTCTGTAATTCCTAAAAAGGCTGGTATTGCTGAAGAAATATATAATGAACGTTTTTTCTTATCTTTTGTCTTAAACCCAACTGCAAGAGCTGCGGCTCCTTGAGCTACTATAGCTCCAGTTATTACTGCATTAAATGGATTTAATCCTGTACTTGAAATTAATTCAACTTCTAAAGCATTAAATATATGATGAACTCCAGTTACAACTATAACTTGGTGAACTCCTCCAATTATTGCTCCACCTATTCCAAATGGTAAGCTTAAAAACATTTTAAATAAATCTAATATGTAGACTTCACTTGTATGCATTATAGGACCTACTACTAAAAGTCCAAGAATCATTGATACTAATAAAGTTAAAAATGGAGTAAATATTAAATCTAGTACATCTGGCATAAACTTTCTAATAAATTTTTCTAATTTAGCTGCTATAATACCTAATACTAAAGCTGGAAGTACTGATCCTTGATATCCTACTATAGGGATACTTATTCCTAATAAAGAAATATATATTGGGTCTGCTCCTCCTGCTACCTGCCAAGCATTTGGAAGCTGAGGGGCTACAAGCATAAGCCCTAATACTATACCAACCACAGGTGTTCCACCAAATTTTTTCATTGTTGACCAAGCTACTAAGGCTGGTAAGAATATAAATGCTGTATCTGTTAAAACCTCTGATAAAGTATTAAAAGTTGGACTAAATTCAACTCCTAAATTAGTTAAAAGTCCTCTTAATCCCATAAATAAACCTGTTGCCACCAGTACTGGAATTATAGGAACGAAAATATCTCCTAAAGTACGGGATATTTTTTGTGGTAAAGTCATATCACTATATGCATCTTCTTTTACATTCCCAGTTTCTACTCCTTCACCATTCATAGCTGCAAAGACTTTATTTACAAATCCAGTTCCTAGAATTATTTGATATTGAGCAGCAGCAAAAAATTGTCCCCTTACTCCATCAATATTCTCAATTGCCTTTTCATTTATTAGACTTTTATCTTTAACTATAAGTCTCAATCTAGTTGCACAGTGTTCCATTGATTTTATATTTTCTTTTCCACCAATATTTTTTAATATTTCTTGAGCAACTATTTGTTCTTTACTCATTTTAAAACCTCCTAAAATCTCTTCTCTTTTGATATCCTTTACTTCTTGAACATATGGTATCAGTTCCACATATTTTCTGTCAAGCCTTTAACTTTATATTTTAAAATGTTTTTAAGATATTTTTTGATAAATTTCATATTTAAAACTTATTTAATTATTATTATAATAAAAAATTATACTTTTTTATTGAAATTTCATATTTCTTCAAATCCTTTACATTCAAACCATGGAATTAGTTTCATATGAGATACTTAAAAAAAATTATTTATAATAAAAAATAAGGTTAACCATTACTGATTAACCTTATTTTTTGGGTTTTAATTGAATTATTTTAATATAAAATCTTTTTCTATTTCTAGAGATTCTTTTAAAGCATCAATAGTATTCATAACATTTCCTTCTATATCGAGAGCATGATTTGCACCTTCTATTATAAAACTTTCTACATCTTCTCTTTTTTCTATCTCTACTCTATGAGCTATACTTAATAATGGATCTTTATCTCCTGTTATAACTAAAGAATTAGATTCTATGTTAAACTCATCTAAAGTCTTATTTATTGGGCTTATATATATATTTCTTATATTTTTAAATCTTCCACTTAAATCTTTATTTAAGAAGGATTGTACACTTGTTCCAATACTTTTTCCTATTATTAAAATCTCTTCATATTCTTTTTCTATGGCATTATCTATAACTTCTAATGACTCAGAAACCATTATACTAAACTCTTTTTCAATGTTAAATTCACTTCTATTTATTTGATATCCATATTCTATTTCTAGAACATCATATCCTATTTCTTTTGTTAATTGTTTAGAATAATCCAAGTAAGATCTATCTAAACAATACCCTATTCCAGGTAATATTATACAAAGCTTTTTACTTCCAGCATCAATAAATCTTGGACTTAATTCAACACCCCAATATGATTTTATTATTTTATTACTCATTTTAAAAACCTCCTAATTTTTAAAGTTCTCAAAAATCTGTCCTAAAAAGTGATATGAAAGGGAGAAAAAATATTTCACTTCTTAGGACAAATTATTTTTAAATCTATAATAAATTTTGCTAATATTCTTTTCATCTAATATTATAAATTTAAATAATAGTACAATCAAAGTCTTAGAAAAATAAAGATTTAAAATACCACTTCATTTTATTAACAATTTGTTAACTTATTTATATTTTATTAATATTAATTTGCTAATTCCTTGTATTTTTTGCTTATATAAAAAAATTACATAGATTATAAAAATTCCTAATCTATGTAATTTTTAAACAAATTCATTTCTTAATTCTTAATATGATAGCAAACTTATTATATTTAATTTAAAGGGTGTACCCCTTCCCTAAAAATTAAAACTTTACAAATCATATAATCTTTTAAAGTATAAATTTTTATTACTATAAAATTAAGCTCAATACTAATATAATAAAATTTATCTTTCTCACATTAAATAATTATCTTAAAGGTCTATTAGATTCTATAGTTTTATGCATCTTTATTGGCTTAACATTAAAGTTTGATCTGTACTCTGTTTCAGCCCAGAATATATTATCTGCAACTAAAGCTTCTGGATTTAACTCTACTCCATCTAAAATTATTTCTTTAAATTTATGATATCCTGCTCTATCAATTAAGTGACCACCATGTAGATATTCTGGTTTATAATCTAAAGCCCAAGCAGAGAATTTTTGCCAGTTAGCAAATATGCCAAGAACAACTTCCTCTGTTGCAAAGTTTATAAATGTTTTACCCATTCTAGGAGTTTGCTTTCCTGTTCTTCCTCCTATAACTATTCTATAGAATTTTTCTGGTTTTCTAGTCCAAGCACTTGCTGGACATGCTAATACACATTCTCCACATCCAACACAACAACATGGATCCTTATCAACTAATCCTTTGTCATTTAAACTTAAAACTCTTGTTGCATGATGTTCACAAGCCCTTACACAAGCTCCACAACCGATACATCTTTCTGGATGATATTCCATCCTAGCTTGTCCTATAACACCAAAGTCTTGAAAATGCCCTTTAGCACAATCATTTGGACATCCAGCTACAGATACCTTTATATGATAGTGTGATGGGAATACTAATTTTTCTATTTTATTAGCCATATCCTTAGTATCAACATTTGCTTTTATACAATGTGAATTTCCGATACATGCCATAACATTTCTAGCACCTATTGTTGGATATCCATTTTCATCAACTTTCATATCACAATTACATCTATCAACTTCAACTTCTTGTAAATAATTCTCTATAAACTTATTTACTGCTGGAATATTTTCATATTTAATTCCTGGAATATTAAAGGTTTGTCTCATTCCCATATGAAATGTTCCATTTCCCCAAGTTTCTGCTATTTCTTGTATTTGTGATAAATACTTAGCATCTACTATTCCTCCTGGAATACGCATTTGAAGCATAAACTCTCCTGGAACCTTTGATTGACGAAAACAATTTAATCTAACTTTTTTAATATCTATATCATGATTCATAAATAATTCCTCCTAATCTAATAATGTTTTTGCTTTTGTATAATTAAATACAGGTCCTTCAAGACATACATATGTTTCATTTATTCTACAATGTCCACATTTTCCTACTGCGCATGACATTTTTCTTTCAAATGAAACCCATATCTTCTCTTCTGGAACTCCAAGTTTTAAGAATTCTAAAGCTGTAAAATGCATCATTACAGGAGGTCCAACTATGATAACCTCATAGTTATCTCCAAAACTTTCTAGAGGTAATTTATTTAAATGAACTGTTACAAGTCCAGTTTCCCATCCTTCTTTTGTATCATTATCTAAAGTATAAATAGTATTGAATTTTTCATTCCATCTATCTAAATCATTCTTGAAAAGTATTCCCTCTGAATTTTTAAATCCAAATACTAGACTTAAAGTTTCAACATAATTTGGTTCATCATAAAATTTATTTATTAAACTTCTAACTGGCGCTACTCCTGTACCTCCAGCTACTATTATTACATTTTTATTTTTAAATTGTTCTACAGGCCAACCTTTTCCATAAGCTCCTCTTAAAGAAATCTTATCTCCTGGTTGTAATTTAAATATTTCATCAGTAACTTTACCTACTGCTCTTATTGTAAAATCTAAGTATCCAGTTCCAAATCCACTAACAGAAATAGGTGCTTCTCCAACCTTAGGAAGAGATAATTCTAAAAATTGACCATGTTCTGGAACAACATCAGAAGCTATTCTAAAAGTCCATTCTTTGTCAGTTTCCTTAACTATGTCTATTATTTCACATGATTTAGGTGTTAAAATATTTTCCATTTACATCTCCTCCATTATCTCTTTTACTGCTTTTGAAACCTTATTGATAGTAGCTGTAATTGATATATGTTCTGGACATCTATCTGTACATCTTCCACATCCTACACACATATGCTCTTCTCCAAATTGAGCTTTATAATCATGAATTTTATGCATAACTTTATATCTCATTTTATCGCCAGCAGTTTTTCTAAATACATGTCCACCAGCCATTTCATCAAATCCATCTACATGGCAAGATGCTTGTATTCTCTTTCTCTCACCTATGTTATGATTAGAATCATGAACTATATCCCTTGTTGTAAAGCATGTACATGTACTACAAGCTAGAGTACAGCTTCCACATTGAATACATCTTTTATTGTATTCTTCCCACATTGGGTGGTCCTTTAATTTATTTAAAACTTCAACACTCTCTATTTCTGGTAACTCAACCTTAGCTATATTTTCTTCAATAAATTGAAGTTCAAATTCCTCTTCTTCTTTTCCTTCAAAGTATTTATTAAATTCTTCTTCTTTAACATTAAAAAGTAAGTTATCTTCATTAAATCTTACTGCTAAACTATAGTCATCAGTTTTATTGCTATTCATTGTTGTACAGAAACAAGTATCCCATCCCTCTGTACATTCCATACAAATAAACTTAACTCTATCTCTCATTCTTTTATAGAATGTATCTTCAAAATTCCCATTTTTAAGATATATAGTGTCTTGTCTTCTTTGTGCATTTATATCACATGGTCTTGCAAATATAAGCATCTTCTTTTGACTATCCATTTTACTTTCTCTAAACTCATTTTCTATGAAATAATATAAAGTTTGAGAAATCGGAGTTATTACTTCTTTTACTGGATAAGTTGATTTTTCATTATACACTATTTCTTCCACATTATTTATAACATCATATTTTATAATATCTGTGTCTGAGTATCTTCCTTGCTTCTCAAATCTTTTAGGAGCATAAATTATATACTCTTTTTTAAGCTCATTAAATAAATCATTTACTTCTTTTAAATTTAATTTGTATCCCATTCAAACACCTCCAAAATTTAAACCATTCATCTTTTGATAGTTTATTTTTTAACAAACTCCTTACATATTTATAATACTCTATTTTAATAAATAAGTTAAATTCATATTTTTTATTAAATATATAAGTATTTTATTATGTATTTACAAACTACTTTTCTTAAATTATTCTTAATTTTTAACATTTTATCCATATAGCTTTTACATTTTATTTACTTTTATGGTATATTGTAATAAATAACTTTTAAAGGGGGACTATCTCATGGAAAACCAAAAACAAAATAAATTAGGAGCTGGAATAATCACCATTTCTGTAATACAAATAATTTTTTCAGCTTTTGCTCTTTTTGGATCAATCATTTTATTAATACCAAGCTTTCAAGAAAACCTAGCTGCAATTACTGGAGCACCATTAGATCAATTAGGTATAAATAATACTAGTATTATTATTGGATTAGTTTCAATAATATTAGATCTTTTAGGAATAATACTGATATTAAGAAAAAAAGCTATTGGACTATACATATACCTATTAATAACTGCTGCTAATATAATTTATTCAATTATAATAAATGGATTTATGATATCATCATTAATAGGCTCATTAATTTTACCAGTATTAATGACATTCTTTGTTTATAGAAAAAAGGAACTTTTCGGATTAAGTAAATAAGAATATTAATAAAAAAAGATGGAAATCAATTTATAATTTCCATCTTTTTTTCTTTCTTTTTTTATGATTAATTTATACATTTATTACTATTTATCTTCTCTATCTATAAATAGCTTTTATAGGATCTAACTTACAAGCATTGTAAGCTGGTATTATTCCAAATACTATTCCTTCTATTATTGAAACCAATGTAGCTCCTACAAAGGTACTCATTGTAAGTATTGGCTTAAATGGTAAAAAGGCTCCAGCTACTTTGGATATTAAGTATCCTAATAATATTCCAATTAATCCACCTATTAAGGTTACTAATACAGCTTCAAATAAGAATTGAAGTAGTATGCTCTTAGGTTTTGCTCCAATAGCTCTTCTTATACCAATTTCTCTTTTTCTTTCAGAAACTGAAACATACATTATGTTCATAACTCCAATTCCACCTACTAAAAGTGAAATTCCTGTTATAAATGCTATGAATTTTGTTAATCCACCAATTATTTTTTCAAAGGCCTTTGTAACTTCCTCTGGGTCTTGCATCTCATATTTTCCTCCAATATTAGGATGATTAGCCATTAAGTATTTTTCTATGTCCTTATATACTTCTTTTTTATCAACCCCTGCATTAAGTGATACATCTAAGGAAGTTATTACTTCATTGCTATTCATATTGTCTATAGCTTTCTTTGGAACATAACTTGTATTTCCTCCAAAACTCATCATATCAACCTGTGGTAAAATACCTATAACCTCAAAATTTATTCCATTCATGGTTACAGCCTTACCAATACCACTTTCTATTGGATTAAATAATTCTTTTGCAACATTATTATCTAATACAATTACAGACTTATCCTTATCTCCATCTTCAAACCATCTTCCATATTCAACTTTCTCATTTTTTCCATCATAGGATCCAAGCATAGCAAATTGATTTTTATCAAAATACTGAAGTTGACTACTTGAAAAGCTCATTATGCCCATAAAACCTTGAGATGGCTTCACATCTTTAACTCCCTTTATTCCTTTTATTCCATTCATATCTGATTTTGTAAAAGGTTCTAAAAGACTCATATTAGCATCAAAATTATCTGGTTTAAATGTTATGTTTATCTTATTAGCATTAGTTTCTTGAGAAGATTCTAAAACATAAGCTTTTAATCCATCTCCGACTGAAAGTATTGTAACTACAGAGCTTATGCCAATAATAATACCAATCATTGTTAGAAAAGTTCTTAACTTATGAAACTTTAAACTAGCAATGGCTGTTTTTATTAAATTAATTGCTGACATAATCTTCCCCCTTTGTTATAACCCCATCCTTAACTCTTATTATCTTATTTGCGTATTTAGTTAAGTCTTCATCATGTGTTACCATGATTATTGTCTTATTATCTTCATTTAATTTTTTTAAAATCTCCATAATTTCTGTACTAGTATTACTATCTAAAGCTCCTGTTGGTTCATCAGCAAAAATAACATAAGGATTATTTATAAGAGCTCTTGCAATAGCTACCCTTTGTTGCTGACCTCCTGATAACTCTAGAGGAAGTTGATTCTTCTTTTCTGATAAACCTACCATTTCTAAGTATTTATCTATAAGTTCTTCTCTTTTCTTACGAGGTATACTTTTTTCATTATATAATAGAGGAAGCTCAACATTACTTCCTATGGTCATAGAGTTTATTAAATGGAATTGTTGAAATATAAATCCCATATACTTATTTCTTATGTCAGCTTTCTGATCTTCCTTTAATTTACTAACATCAATATTATTAAACTTATATGTTCCATCTTCAAAGCTATCTAATAATCCTAGTAAGTTCATTAGAGTTGTTTTACCACTACCTGATTTACCCATTATCATGACAAAATCGCCTTGTTCTATTGTTAAATTAACATCCTTCAAAGCATGAAATTTCTCTTTACCTAAGCTATAGTATTTATTTAGCTTAATAACTTCTACTATATTACTCAACCTTCATCCCCTCTTTCATGTTCGGAGTAGGATTAGAAACTATTTTATCTTCTTCATTTAATCCACTGCTTACTATAACTATATCTTCACTTCCTTCTTTAGGTGAATATGTTATAACTTGCTTAACAAGTTTTCCATCTACATTTTTAAATACAAATTCTTCATTATCTCCACTTAAAATTGCTTCCTTAGGAATTTCTATTGGCTTTTTATCTAAATTAACAGATGCTTGAACATGGAATCCATTAGTTAAATCTTCCTGAGAATCTGGTGTTATCTTAACTTCGTAATAAGACATATTTCCACCTGCGCCTCCCTGTGCACCTGTCTGTGCGGCTAAAGAAGCTCCATTATCTACAGGAGTATTTCCAACAGATGATATTTTACCCTTTACATTTTTATTAGTTGAAAGAATAGTTATTTCAACTTCTTGCCCTTCCTTGATCTTAGGTTGATCTTTTTCATTTACGCTTCCACTAATATAATAATCACCTGATTCAACAGTAATATATGGTTGTGTAGGATTTCCACTTGATTCTGCCAATATTATTTTTCCATCTATAGGAGCCGTTACTTTATAATATTCCTTATCCTTTAATGCTTTTATTTGCTTTTCTAGAAGTTTTATTTGCTCATCTACATTTCCAGTTGATAGCTCCCCACCTGCATTTTGCCCTAAATTAGGCATTTGACCTCCTTGAGGCATTTGATTCTCTAATCCGGCTTTCTTTAAATCCTCTAATTGTTTTTTTGCTTCTGCATTTTGTTTGTTAATTTCTTCCTTTTGACTTTTAGCAGAATTTAATTGTAATTCTAACTGCTCTACTTGACTTTGAACCTGTTCATTTTTATATTTAAATAAAGTATCTCCTTTTTCAACAACATCTCCATTTTTAACTTCTACCTTATCTACAGTACCCTTTGTAGCATCTAAAAATATATTTTCAACTTTTTCTGGTTCTATTTTCCCATTTACAAAAACCTTATCTGTAGAGGGAACAGTGTATATCTCCATAGTTGCCACTGATTCCTTATTCATACTTTGTTTTAAAAAATAACTTCCAACTCCTACCCCTGCAAGTATTACAACTGTTACTATTGCTATTATGTATTTCTTTTTCATGAATATCCTCCCTTACGAATTATTTATCCTAATAATATCATATTTTTAAAAATTATGTATAAATTTTGAATATTTTAAACCTTAAATAAACCTTAAATCCCATTTTTAATATTTTATTAACAAAAAAATAAGATAGCAAAACTATCTTATTCTCCTAAAACATTTTCTATACATTTTTTAGTTACATAAACCATAAATGTCATATCTTCTTCTGAAATAATATATGGTGGATTAAAATATAATACATCCCCTAAAGGTCTTAAAATAAGTCCCATTTTTAAAGCTTCTTTGTATATTTTGTATCCTATTCTTAAATCACTAGAAAAACTTTCTTTTGTTTTTCTATCTTTAACCAACTCTATAGCATTTATCATTCCAATATTTCTTATTTCACCTACATTTTTATGATTCTTTATGGCTAAATTTAACTTTTCATTTAATAAATTTCCTTTCTCATTTACCATATCTAATATATTTTCTTCTTCAAATATATTTAAAACCTCAACAGCTATAGATGCTCCTAAAGCATTACCTGAATAAGTATGTGAATGCATAAATGCTTTATGTTTATTATAATCATCATAAAAGCAATTATAGATTTTATTTCCTGTTAATAGCAATGCCATTGGCATATATCCACCTGTTAACCCTTTAGATAAGCACATAAAATCTGGACATACTTCACCATGTTCTGTAGCAAACATCTTTCCTGTTCTTCCAAAGCCTACAGCTATTTCATCTGCAATAAAATGCACATCATATTTATCACAAGCTTCTCTTAATTTCTTTAAATATAATGCTGGATATATTTTCATTCCAGCAGCTGCTTGTACTAAGGGCTCTATAATAACTCCTGATATTTCTTCTGAATATTTTTTAAGCTCTTCTTCCATATAAAAAAAGCATTCACAGTCGCAATTTTCTCTTTGTTTAGAAAATTCACATCTATAACAATTTGGAGCTTTTACTCGTATTACATCTATCATTAATGGTTTATAAACTGAACTATAAATATCTAAGTCTCCCATTGATAACGCGCCTAAAGTTTCTCCATGATATGCATCTTCTAAAGCTATAAATCTTTTTTTCTTCTCTTTTCCACTCTGTCTATTATAATGAAAACTCATCTTTATAGCTGCCTCTATAGCTGAAGAACCATTATCACAGAAAAATACCTTATCTAATCTTTCTCTCGTTAACTTTATTAATCTTTTACTCAACTCTATAGCTGGCAGATTAGAAAAATTAGCAAAAATAACATGCTCCAACTTATCTACTTGATTTTTCAAAGCATTATTTAGCCTTTCATTGGAATGTCCAAAAAGATTACACCACCAAGAGCTAACACAGTCTAAATATCTTTTATTATCTAAATCATAGAGATATGGTCCTTTTCCTTCTTTTATTATTATAGGTTTAAGTTCCTCATAATCTTTCATCTGTGAACATGGATGCCATATATATTCTAAATCACTTTTTATTAAATCCTCTTTAAATTCCATAAAGCACCTCATTAAGTTCATTTAAATCATAATTTTCTATATCTTCTATCTTTGGTACAGTTGAAATATTATTTACTCCTGTTAATTCTTTTATTATCTTCTTATTATCTCTGTGTATGATATCACTTTTATTAAATTTATTAAGTATTATTCCTCTTACTTTTAGTCCTAAGTTTCTTAAATAACTCACTGTTAAAACAGTATGATTAATAGCACCTAATCCACTATTAGATACTAGTATTATTGGAATGTTAAACTCTTTAATTACATCTTCTAGCATAAGCTTTTTCTCTGAAAAACTTATGGGACACACTATTCCTCCACTTCCTTCACAAATAATAAAGTCATATTTATCTCTAACACTCTTATAATCTTTTTTTATCTTTTCCATACTTATAGAAACTTCTTCTACTTCACTTGCTAAATGAGGAGAATATGGATTTTCTAGTATGTAAGAAACCATATTTTCATAGGATTCCTTAAGTCCAGAAATCTTCATAACTTCTTCACAATCTAAAGGTATTAACCCCTTTTTGTCTTTTATAGCTCCACTTAAGACTGCCTTGTAATACCCTGCATTCCTTCCCTCTTCTCTTAACTTTTTTAAAATTAGTCCACTAATAAAAGTTTTACCAATATCAGTATTAGTTCCTATTATATATACTCCCTTTTCCATAACTAAAAAATCCTCATCCCAATATTCTCTATTAATCTTTTATCATCTTTTATCTTATTTCCACATGTAGTTAATAAATTTCCTGTTATAGTAGCATTTGCTCCTGCTTTAAAAGCATTTTCACCAAAGTTTTTAAGCAAATACCTCCCTCCTGCTAATCTTATTTTAGCTTCTGGATTTATAAATCTAAAAACGGCTATAGTCCTAAGAATTTCTTCTTCATTTAAAGGAGTCATATGCTGAAGCTTAGTTCCCTTAATAGCACTTAAAACATTTATTGGAATTGATTTTATTTCTAATTCTCTAAGAGTAATAGCTAAATCTATTCTATCTATAATTGTTTCTCCAAGACCAATTATTCCTCCCGAGCATACTTCTAAACCAGCTTCCTTAGCATTTTTTATAGTCTTTACTCTTTCCTCATAAGAATGAGTTTTGCATATTTTGTCATAGTAGTTTCTAGATGTCTCTAAATTATGATGATATCTTTTTACTCCAGCTTTCTTTAATTTTATTAAAGACTCTTTATTTATTATTCCATGGGAAGCACAAAGATTTATTTTAAGTTCTTTATTTAAATTCGAATAATAAGTAATTACTCTCTCAAACTCCTCACCATAAAGTCCTCTTCCTGAGGTAACTATAGAAAATCTATGAACTCCTTCATCTTCATTTTCCTTAGCAACTTTTTTTATCTTTTCATAATCAAGAAGAGGGTATTCACTTATATTAGTCTTATGATACTTAGATTGGGCACAAAAAGCACAATCCTCTCCGCACCTTCCACTTTTCCCATTAATTATTGAACATAAATCAACGCCTTCACCATGAATCTCTTTTCTTATGTTGTTAGCTTCTTTAATTAACTCTTCTAGATTACTATTAAAAAGCCTTAAACCTTCTTCTCTAGTTAATTTTATATTTTTTAAAGACTTATCCTTCATTTTTAAAACAAAATCCATAAAATCAACTCCGCTCTTTAAATATAATCAAGTCTTTTTAACCTTGGACAAACCTTAGATCCTACTAATGAAATTATAAATGTCAATAATAAATCACTTGGTAAACACGCTATAGCTCCAATGCTCACTGCTGATAATAAGCTCATTGCATCCCCTAGATAAAAATTATAAATTACATACATATATGAAACTCCAAATAAATAGATTACTAAAAGTCCTAAAATTCCAGCTAAAAATAAATTTTTAATATTTATAGTTTTTAGATTTTCTGTTATTTTTCCAATTATATAAGCTCCAAAAATAAAACCAATTAAATATCCAAAGGTAGGTTGAAATACATATGATGGTCCTCCTCCTTGAGTAAATACAGGAATTCCAAGGAGTCCTACTAATACATAGATTATTTGAGCTAAGGCTCCTCTTTTAGCACCAAGTAAAATTGCTCCTAAGGCACAAAAGAAATATTGAAGTGTAAAAGGTACTATTGGTATTGGTATCTTAATGAAAGCCCCAATAGCTGTAAGTGCTGCAAAAATAGGTATCAGTGTTAAATCTCTTGTTTTCATTTCCATAGTTAAATCTCCTTTAATCTTATACATCCATACAATTTTAAAAATCAATTTATCTTGATTACCAAAGTATATTCCATATAATAACCTTATAATTTATAATTGTCAACCATTTTATATTTTTAGGTTTACAATATTGTTTCATTAGTTTACTATAAACTCTATTTCAAAATTTCATTTATTTTTAATTAAATACAATTAAAACCTCTTGTATTTTAAGCTAATCTATTTTTCTATATCTCATATTCTTTTTGAGTAAATATAAAATACTAAAAATAAAAAATGAGCATATATCAAAATCTAATAATAAAACTTACAATATAAATATCTTTGTAAGTTTTATTAAATTTTATTTTAATACATGCTCTTATAATTCTTTTTTCAACACTAATTATTTTGTTTGATTTTGTCCTTGTTCATTTTGTTGATTTTGATTATTCTCATTTGACTGATTTTGTGGCTTATCTTGGATATTTTCTTGATTCTTTGATTCATCAGAATTATTTCCTGTTTTTATAACTATATTACCATTTTCATCATAAGTTATTCCATCTTTAACTTTTTCACTAGCTGAGCTAAACATATTTACTAGAAAATCCTTAATATCAACTAAAACATTTTTTATACCATTTAATGCTTTTTCTAAAAGACCACTTTCTTCTAATTGTTTTCCTGTGTCTTTTAATATTTGTTGAAGCTTGTCATTCATTTGATTTAAAGATTCTTTCATAGCACCATAGTTATAGTCTAAATCATTTATTTTAGACATAAATTTTATTGTTTGCTCTTGTTGCCCTTGTGTTAAAAGTATATTATAGTTATTTGTAACATTGTTTACTATCTTACCTATTTCCTCATCATTTTTAGGTTTATCTTTAATTACATCAGTTTTAATATCATTTACTACTACAGCGGCTTCATCTTTTCCTAGTGTTTGTCCATCTTTAGTTTTAGCATTACTTAAATTATTAGTTAAAGAAATTTCCTCTCTTGCAGCCTCTTTCTTTGGAAGAGATAACTCCTCCCCTGATGCATCTTCAAATCCTTTTAAAATACCAGCTAAGGCAGCTGTTCCTGTAACCTTAAATGGAGCATCAGCCTTTACATCAGCATTATTTACCCCTGAAGTAAGAAGGGCATTAGCAAGCATACTTCCTGTTACCTCTGTTAAATTGTTAGTAGTTACATTTATTCCACCTTTGTCCTTAACCACTACGTAAGAACTTGATATTGATTGACTGCTAGCAGGTATTGGTTTACTTGTATCTAAACCTAATTGTTCTCTTATATCTTGATTAGTTACATCTATTATTTTAACATCATTAGCTTTTACTCCAAAAGCATCTAACATTTGTAATCTTTCTGACTTTGTTAAATTAGCTCCTAAAGTTACTACAGCCTCAGTTTTTTCACTTTGTGCAAATACTGGCGTAGCCATTCCAAACATGAATGTACTAACTATTGCTCCACAAAGAACTTTCATAATACTCTTTTTCTTTATCATACTCTATTTGTTGTAAGTAATAGCTAATGTTTTTTTAACTACTTCTCTATTACTAACAACCTCACCTCCTAAAATAATTATTATGAGAAACTTAAGCTTTAAAGTTAAAACTCTGCTTAATTAATCATCTGTTTTCAAATTATATCATGGCAAATATGACTAAAAATTAAAATTTAATTACGTTAGTATATCTTAAGAAAAAAGTAATTTATATAAATAAAGTCCTAGCACAATATTAATTGTACTAGGACCTTAGCAATTTAGGTAAATTTAATACTTTTTCAAATAGAATGTATAACTAACTTAGAAGTATTTAATTTATAAATTTAATTCTTTAAAAACTTCCATTTTGAGTTGTATTTTTCTTTAAAAAGATTTCAGTACTCTTTAATATATCCTCTGATATAATTCTATTTATTGTATTTATATCAAAATCTTCATCACAAACTCTAATGCTTTGTACTCTTACTAAGCTATCTAAAAATTGCTTAATCATAAGACCATTTTTAAGTGCTAGCTCTCCCATTCTCTTTTGTATATCTCCAATAGCATTTTCTAAAGCAGATTCAGCTTCTTCATCTAAGGTAAAACCTTTCTTAACTAAAGTACTTGAAGCTATGTCATATAATTCTCTTTCATTGTAGTTTCCAAAGTCAACCCAAATAGGGAATCTATAATTTAATCCCTCATTAGTTAAAATAAGGTCTTTCATCTTGCCTCTTATTCCACCAAGAACAATAACTATTCTATTGCTATTATTATCTATGAATTTTATAAGATCAGATACTATTTCATTGTATCTTTCTTCTCCAAAGAAAGTATTCCATTTATCTATATATAATATTTTTCCAACATGTTTATTTAATATATCTTCAACTTTCATGCCTGAATTAATCATTGCCATAAATTCATATTTATCTATTTGAACTATGTTTTTTGCCTTAATTATACCCATACTATATAGCATTTCTGAATATATATTTAAAACTGTCTTTTTACCTGTTCCACTTTCTCCAGTAAAGACCATATTCATATACTTATTTAAATCAACTTGAAAACCAAGTTTCTTTCTCTTTTCTCTGATTTTCATAAGTTTATATTGACCTCTAAGGAAATCCTTAAGCTCTTCATTTCCAATTAAATCATTTAACTTCTTCTCTAAATCAAAGTGATTATCATATTTTATTGCATTCATAGCCTTTATATCTTTTGTGTTTATAAGGTTCATTTCATAAACACTTATATCACTTTCTGCAATTCTAATACTTTGATTTCTTATAAGTTGCTCAACATAGTTTCTTACCATTCTTCCATTTCCTGATTGAGCATCTGCATTTTCATATATCTCAACGAAATTTTTTTTAAGTTCTGAATATCCATTTTTAGAAAGTTTAAATCCTTTAGCTTCTACTAATTTTATTGCCATTTCTAAAAGCTCATTAGGATTATAGTCTTCAAATTTAGTCCAAAGTGGGAATCTTGATCTTAATCCTATGTTAACATCAAAGAAATTCTCCATTTCTTCTTCATATCCTGCTAAAATAACTATTACTTCCCTTGAATAGTCCTCTATTAATTTAAGAAGTGTCTCTATAGCTTCTCTACCTATGGAATCATTAGCTAAAGTATATGCTTCATCAATAAATAAAACTCCACCTAATGCTTCTTTAAATTTCTCCTCAGTTTTCTTTGAAGTTTCTCCTGGAATATCTGAAACAAAACTTGATCTATCTGTTTCAACTAATTGTCCAACCTTTAAAAGACCCATGCTATTTAACATTTCAGCTACTAATCTTGCTATACTAGTCTTTCCTGTTCCAGGGTTTCCTGCAAATATCATATTTAAATTTTGCTCTATTTTCGTATTTACTCCAACAGATTTTCTCTTTTCTTGAGCTACTATAAGCTTATATTGGCTTCTTAAAAATTCCTTAACCTCTTCAAGGCCTATTATTTCTTTTAACTTTTCTTCTAAATCAAATTTTGCACTTACCTTAAAGTTAAAATTATCTTTTTCTAGAAGATCAATAGCTCTCTCCTTATTCACTAAATACTTCTTAGATGCATCCATTATTGCATTTTCTACAATATTTCTAACAAATCTGGCATTTCCTAAATCACTTTTCCCAACCATTTGGTTTTTAGTAAATAATTCAATAAGTCCAGCCTTTGCACTTTTAGCTATTCTATATCCCTTTGACTTAGCAATATTAACTGCTATTTCATACATCTCTGAAGGATTATAGTCCTCAAACTTAATTACATTTGGAAATCTTGATTTTAATCCTTGGTTGAAACTTAAGAAAGTTTCCATATCCTTCTCATACCCTGCTAAAATAACAGTTATATTGTCTCTATTATCTTCTATTCCTTTTAATAAAGCATCTACTATTTCACGGCCTGCCTTATCATTTTCATCTGTACATAAGGAATAGGCCTCATCTATAAATAATACTCCACCTAAAGCTGATTCTATTATTTCATTAGTTCTTCTTGCTGTATTACTAATTCCTTCTCCTATAAAATCTGCTTTACTAACCTCTTTAAATATATTTTCTTTTATCATGCCTAAGGCGTATAAATACTCAAAGGTTATTCTTGCTGCATTGGTTTTACCAGTACCAGCATTTCCAGCAAATATCATGTTTAATGAGATTTGTGTAGTCTTTAATCCAAGTTTCTCTCTTATTTTTTGAACCTTAAAGTTATTTTCAATCTTATCTATAAACTCCTTAAGCTCTTTCATACCAATTATAGATTCTAATTTATACCTAACCTCTTCTAAGGTTGGATTACTATACTTACTTAAATCATAAACTTCATCATTTGATTTACAAAAGATTTCATCATCTTCTACATATATAAGTAATCTACTATTTGCTTCTATAGCTTCCTTTCTAATTATATTAATTATAGGCTTACAAATCTTATATGATATGTATTGATCTAGGCTTAAACTTCCTTTTTCTCTAAAGTTATCTTCTATATAAGGACAAACCCCTGCTCTTTCTTCTATATCTGGATTTTCATCTACTCCTATTATTATGTCAATATCAAAAAGCTCCTTAACCTTATTTATTTCTTTTAATAGCTTTTTCTTTATTACTTTGTTTTTGTCCTTTTCGCTTAAGGCTTTTCTATATAAGGTTTTGTCTTTATTTATTAAGAATTCATTATCTATTATTTCAAAGTCCTCATCTTTATCCTTGTTATAAAGGAATATGAAGAATTTATTATTACAAATAATTTTATTTACAATATCCTCATCAATTTCTTCAGCTTCAACTAAAAATTTATTTTTTATTACATAATTATCTTTTAGCATTATACAGGAATTAGGGCTTATTCCTGAAAGAACATTTAATATATCTTCACTTGCTTTATCTGTATTTTTAAATACTAAACATTGAGAGTCATTATTTAATTTTTCATATAAATCTGTTAAAAAGGCATTGTACCCTAAATTAAACTTATATGCAGCTAAATCAATCTCATCAATTTTACTATTTTTAACAAACTTATAATAATTAAGTTCTTTGAAAAAGTATTTTAGTACACTATTTTTAAATATGTCTCTTTCCTCTACTATAAGCAATATACCTTTACTATCTTCCTCTATTTTTTCTTTAAAGTAATTACATAACTCTTTATTGAAAGTTTTTTGTCCTATAAATTCTTCATTTAGCTTTTTTTCTATTTTAAAAAATCCATTTTCTATAATCTCTTTATTCACCATATCTTTTCGCTCCACAAAGAATATATTATGAAGCCTCCTCCTTTTTCTTTAATGTTTATTCTCTTAAAATACAACCTTTCTCTTTTGATTTTTATTTATTATATATTTTCAATCTCTATAAAGGTTTCATTATATGTTATTTGTCCACCCATATCAGAGATTCCTGATTCAGTTAAAAAGTTTGGATTCCCATGTTTCTTCCACCAACCAACATACATTAAAGCCACATAATCTTGAACTCCATTATCTAAGTAACAAATTGCTGTAATCTCTCCTGCCTTTGATTTTAATTTAACCTTTTCTCCACAAATTAAGGAAAACTTTCTTATCATATTCTCATTTAAATATACTTTCGCCTTTTCATTCACATCTATATAATGCTGACTTGATAATGAATCTTTAGAATGATTAGTAAGCAATCTAAAACAGTTTTCTTTTATTCTAGGACTTATATATGTTGGTGTTAAGCTTCCGCACTCTTTTAAAGCCCTTTTAGAAGCAAGTTCAAATTTGCCAGAAGGTGTTTTAAACTTTTTATTTTCCCAAGCTACATCATCATAAACTGTAAAAGGATTATTTTTTAAATAATCTAAGGTTATATCTTTATTATATCTCATTAAAGGTTCAATAACCTTACTTAAATATTCTTTTTTAGATAGGATTGGATATCCTTTTAAATTCATTCTTTTAGCTAGTTCTCTAAAAAAGTAGTATTCATCCATAAGTTTTTCTCTAGGTTCTATTATCTTTTCATTATATATTAAATAAGGGTTAGTCATTGAACTAAAAACCATATCCTCACTTTCTAAAGTATTGGTACAAGGAATGAATAAATCACACTTTGAAGCAGTATCTGTCATAAACATATCAAAACAAACTTTAAACTCAACTTTATCTATACTATTATTTAATCTATTTAAGTTTGGAAGTTGATTCATAAGATTGCTATTAGCTATTACCATCATTTTTATTGGTGCATTAGAATCCTCTATACTTAAAGAATATTTTTTAGGTTCTTCTATAAACTCATTTATATTAGAAACATAAAATTCTCTATTTTCTCCAACCTCTCCACTTTTAAATGGATCTAAATCTAAAATTCTACTTAATACCTTATTTGCGTAATTTACTCCACCGCCTCTAACTCCAATTTGACCAGTTAAAGCACCTAAGGCATCAATAGCTCTTATGGTATTTCCACCATTTTTATATTTTTGCATTCCATATCCCAAATATATGCTAGAGTTTTTTTCACAATAGTATTTAGTTAGCTTTTCTATATCCTTTATTTCTATTCCACATTCCTCACTTAAATAATCCAAATCAAAATCCTCTAAATGAGCTTTATATTCTTGGAATCCTAAAACATATTTATTTATAAAATCATTATCTTGAAGACCTTTAGAAATTATTATTTTTGCCATGGCCATAGCTAAAGCTCCATCTGTACCTGGTTTAATTTTTACATGAATATCTCCAAGCTTTGCACTTTGAGTATTTATTGGATCTATAACTATTATTCTGCTCCCGTTTTTCTTTGCCTTATTTAAAATTGCCATAGTATGTATAGTTGTATTTGCAGGATTTTTACCCCATAAAAATATGTTTTTACTATTTATCATATCCTCTAAAGAATTTGATATAGAATCTCCAAAATCATATTTTTGAGCTCTCATTCCAGCACTCCAGCAAGGACCTCCTGTGGCTTTGCTTACACCACCATAAAAATTAAAAAATATATCCTCTATTCCCTTTAGTACTCCACCACTTCCATATTGGCTATAATATAATATTGACTTAGAAGAATAATTCTCTTTTGTAGATTCAAGTTTCTCTTTCATTATTTCTAAGGCATCTTCAAAGGAAATCTCTTCCCATACTCCATTATTCTTTAAAAGAGGAGTATATATTCTCTCTTTATGATTCAATCTTTTTAAGTGAGCTATTCCTTTCTTACATATGAGTCCTCTTGTAAATGGATGATCTTTGTCACCTTCTATTTTTAGAATTTCACTTCCTTCTTTATAAACATTAAATTTACAACAATCAAAGCAATCCAATGTACATCCGTGACTTAATACTTCCATAATAACTCCCCCTTATATTTTATTGATTTCATACATCTTTAAACGACGTACATAATAAAATTCCTCTATTTCTAATTTAGTCTAATTTTATATGAATGTTCCTTCATTAACAACTATAAAATCAAAAATTACTATTAAAAAATAAAAACAATTTAAATCATAATATAATATTTTTATCTCCTATTTAAATTGAATTTAACTATAAAAAAATAGATTTTTTATGAATTAAATTTAGAATAATATTCATATTTTCTAAAAAATCTAAATTATCTGACAACAAAATTTTGAGTTTTTTATTAAATTTAGTCAAAAATTATGATAAATTTCTATTTTTAAAAGTAAATTATTCGTATATAATATAAATGACGATATCTTTAGTATTTACGATTGTAAAATATTTTAAATAAGCATTAAAAAAGGAGATAGACGAATGAACGAACAAAATCATGGATTAGGTATTATAGCTTTAGAAAGTTGCACAGAACTTGGTAATGCTATAGACAAGCTTATACAAGAGAAAAGAAATTGTGAGGAATCTTTTTTAATAAAAACTGATGAGATAAGATTCTCTAATGGTGAAGGAAAGGTTAAAATACCTCAATCTGTAAGAGGAAGAGATATATACATTCTTTGTGATATAGGTAACTATAGTTGTACATATAAAATGTTTGGTTTTGAAAATCATAAGGGACCAGATGAACATTTCCAAGACATAAAAAGAACAGTTTCTGCTATAAGAGGAAAAGCTAGAAGAATAACTGTAATAATGCCTCTTTTATATGAATCAAGACAACATAGACGTAAAGGAAGAGAATCTCTAGACTGTGCTTTAGCACTTCAAGAACTAGAAAGATTAGGCGTTGATGAAGTTTTAACTTTTGACGTTCACGATCCTAACGTTCAAAATGCTATCCCACTAATGTCATTTGAAAACTTCTACCCAACTTATGATATAGTTAAATCTTTAATTCACAATGAAAAAGATTTAGAGCTTGATAAGGAAAAATTACTTGTAATAAGTCCTGATACTGGTGCCATGGATAGAGCAATCTACTATTCAAGCGTACTAGGTGTTGATGTTGGTTTATTCTACAAAAGAAGAGACCATTCACGTATAGTTAATGGTAAAAACCCAATAGTTAAACATGAATATATGGGAAGAGACGTTGATGGAAAAGATGTCTTAATCGTTGATGATATGATAGCTTCTGGAGAATCTGTACTTGATATTGCTAAAGAGCTTAAAGGAAGAAATGCTAGAAATGTATATGTTGCTACTACTTTCTCATTCTTCACTGAAGGTTTAGAAAAATTCAACAAGTTCTTCAATGATGGAATAATTAAGAGCGTTTACTCAACAAACTTAACTTATATCCCTGAGGAATTAAAGGCTGCTCCTTGGTTTAAAGCTGTTGATTTATCTGATTTTATCGCAAGAATAATAAACAGATTAAACTATGATAAATCTGTAGCATCATATATGGACGCTACTCACATAATTCAAAGATTATTAGACGAAAAATAATATTCTTAAATTAAGTGCTCTGCTTTTTAGCAGAGCACTTTTCAATCTATTCAAACAAAAATTCTAAAACATGTTTTGCTTCTTTATGATTAAATGCATTATTATAAATATCATCTAGCTTATTTTTTATTTCTTCACCTTTCGCTAAGAAAGCTGTTCCTTTTGCTACTTGATTTTTGTAATTTAAAGCAATCTTTTTAATCTCTTCTTGGTGAATTTTATCAACATCTCCATCAATATATGTTGTATAAACATCTATTATTTCATCATCTTCCCTACTTGGAAAATATTCATGGGGAGCTGTACTATCAAAAATTGCAAAGTTAAGTTCTCTACTTATAACCATATCCTTACTATCTGGATCAAATGCACAATTATATACTTCCACATCATAACCTAATTCTATTACTTCCTTAGCTATTTTCTTTAGCATAGTTGACTTTCCTGTTCCAGCTCTTCCTTTTAAAAAGTATCTTTTTACCCCTTCAGTTATAATAGGAACAGAATCCTTAGAACCACTTGGTGTTGCTCCACCTAAATATCTTTCAACAGATTTACCCTTTGACTCTTTTTTAACTGCTCCCTCTGTTAGTAAAGAAATTACATGATTAGTAAATTTATTTGCCTTTTCAATATTTAAATAAGGGAAATAAATATCTTCCCAATAATCATGTATCTTCAAAGCTTTTTCGTATTCTTTATGAGTATTTTCCATACAATCTTTAAATTGTTCTTTTAGAATTTTTATAGTCTCTTCATTTTTTTCTATTTCATCTTTATCTAAGAATACATCTAAATCTATAACTTCAATATTATCACCAACTAAATTCATAAATCCATGAAGAGGAGTTCCATTTACTACTGCAATTTCTTTTTCTCTTAGTATTATTCCCTCCATTTCATTATTATCTATAGTGCTCACAATAACTTCTAAACTTAAAGTATCACTATATTCATCTATAAGTTCCTTTATAATAGCAGTTTTAAATATATTGCTTCCTCCATTTAGTGAATAAATTTTCTTGACCCCTTGAAATATAGAATTGTAAAGTGGCCTAAATCCTTTTGCTGTATTTCCTGCTCCATAATAATAAACTACATTTTTCATTTTCTTCTCCTTAATATCTAATATAGCTCTTAACTTATTATATTTTTAAATTTGTAAATAAGTTACAGCAAAGAAGAGAGATGATTTTATTTTTATAAAATCATCTCTCTTCTTTATATTAAGTAATATTCACTTAAATCATTCTTCTCTATTTAATTAAGTTTATTAATAAAAAAATAGTTATTGTATTTCACATTAATAATAATTTATCTTTACTTATTTTGTTTTATTATCACTATTTTGTGAATTATTCGTTGAGTCTGAAGAATTATTATCACCTACAGGTGTATTTTTAATTACTTTAAATGCATATCCATGTTCTTTATAGAATTTTATTATTGAAGGTAATGCTTGTACAGTTTCTTTTTTAGCTGCTGCATCATGCATTAATAAAATTACATGATTTAAAGATTTAATATTCTTAGCTGAATTTTGAACATATTGCTCTACTGTATAATGTCTTCCAGTTGCATCCCCTGTTTCCGCATCCCAGTCTATACTAACTATATTATCCTTTGCAAAAGCCTCATCTAAAGCTTTTAAGTTAGGATCTCTATAATATTTTCTAGACATGTATCCACCTGGCATTCTAATTACTCTAGCATTAAAATTATTTCCTAATACACTTTTCATTATTTCATTGGTCTCATTTAATTCACTCATAAATTTATTTACATCTACTGAATTTCCTGGATATAATGTTTTATAATCATGTGAAAAACTATGCCCTGCTACTGCATTTCCTTGATCAATTTCTTGTTTTAATAACTCTTGATTCTCTTTATTATCCTTTAATGCAGATCCTATATCAAAAAATGTAGCATGTACATCTTCTTCCTTTAAAATTTTTAATATTTCTCTTGTATTTTCACTTGGACCATCATCAAAAGTTAAAAATATTTCTTTGTCAGTATTTGTAGATTTTCCTTGAAGCATTTTTTCAACTTCATCTGCACTAACTGCATAAGAATCTGCCGCATAAATTATATTCCCATTTGGCATTATGTCAGTTGGCTTTGGTTTTTCTTCTTCTTTTTTAGTTTGCTCTTCTTTAACTGATGCTAAAGCTTCCTTATTAGCTTTATTGCTAAATAATGACTTTATTCCACAACCTACACCTACAAGCACCACAATACCTGCTACAGCAACTGCTATTCTTCTTTTTAAATACTTATTATGTTTTCCATTACTTACTTTGTTACTCACAAAATTCATCTCCATGTCTATATAAATTAAATTATTAATCTCTCATTATTATAATAAAACTTTATAAAAACATTTTTGTTACAAATTGTTTAAATTTAATTCATATTAAATTTAATAAGAAAAATAGAGCTATATGAAAATTTCATAATCAGCTCTATTTTAAACAAGTATCTGTATCAAAATATAATAAAGCTTACAAACATATTCCAAGAATTACTAGATTTTAAGTGAAAGTCCAAATTTTAATTTGGAACCTTAAACTTATCCAATGGAACTTTAGTTACATTGGAGTCATTTGAATAATCATTACTTCGAAGATATAACTAAAGCTTCAAAACTTAAGTGAAAGCCCAAATTTTTAATTTGGATTCTTGAACTTATGCAATCGAACTTTGTGAGATTGTATTCCTAAGAAATTAACAGTCTCAGCTTCTTAACGTGATATCTTCTACGTAATAATTTAAATTCTAAAGTTCATCTAGATATTCTCTTCATACTGTTTATAAGCTATATTAAAAGTTATTTTGATGCAACCTATAAACTTTATAATTATATTTAATCACTTAATTTTTTTAAGAACACATGCTGACTTTCTTATTACATCATAAAAATGTCTAGCTTCATCCCTTATTTCTTTTCCTGAAAATTCATTATTAACCAGAACTCCCCAAAGGCCCTTAGGAAGGTTTATTTTAACTTGATTATTATTACTATTAAAAACTACTATGAATTCATTATTATGATCTTTTAATCTATAAGCAACTATACCTTTTTCATTTATTCCTAACTCACTCTCTATAAATGAAATTTTTTCTCTTATTTCTTTGTTACTTTCTAACCTAAATAAAGAATATTCCTTTCTTAATTCAATTAATCCCTTATAGTATTTAAATAATTCCATATACTTTACTTTTCTAGTCCAATCAATCTTATTTACAAAGTCATTAGAATTATAACTATTTTCAACAAATTCTCCTTTTTCATTAATTTTAGTTCTTAAAAGCTCCTCTCCTGAATGAATAAAGGGTATTCCTTGAGATGTTAAGAAAATAGCAGCACTTAACTTATTCATTTCTATTATCTCTTCTTCAGAAGCATTTTCACATACAATTTTAAGTTTATCATGTAATGTATTATTATCATGGGCAGAACAATAATTTACTGTCTGATAAGGTTCATTTGCCCAAGGAGAATCTGAATAATTTACTTTATCATAATCCACTCCTTCATGATAAGTAGACGCTACTATTCCAAACTTTATACTCTCTTCAAAGTCTTTCCCACCATTTACGAAGCCTCCTTCTTTAAGATGTGCTACATGTCCTTTTATTCCATCTCTCATATCATCACTAAAAGCTGCTATTTGTAATTTATCAAATTTCTCTATATTACATTTAAAACAAGCTTCTTCTCTAGGTAGTGGAGATTCCCCTCCATTCCACCCTTCTCCATATATTAATATTGAAGGATCTATTTTATTTAATTCTTCTCTTATTTCCTTTAAGGTTTCAATGTCATGTAATGCCATTAAATCAAATCTAAAACCATCTATGTGATATTCTCTTGCCCAATATTTTAATGAATCAACCATATATTTTCTTACCATAAGTCTTTCTGATGCTAATTCATTACCACAGCCTGAACCATTAGAAAAATTTCCAAAATCATCTTGTCTATGATAATATCCTGGATAAGATAAATTTAAATTAGAGTTTTCTCCTGAATAAGTATGATTATATACAACATCCATGACAACTCTTATTCCTGCTTTATGAAGTTTAAGTACCATTTCCTTGAATTCTTTAATCCTTACTTCACCTTTATATGGATTTTTAGAATATGAACCTTCTGGTACATTATAGTTTACAGGATCATATCCCCAATTATACTGTTCTTCATCCAATCTCTCTTCATCAACTGTTCCAAAATCAAAAGAAGGTAAAAGATGTACATGGGTTATTCCTAACTCCTTTAAATGATCTAAAGTTGTTTTTACTTCTGTACCAGGAACTTTTGTATTTTCCTCAACTATTCCTAAAAACTTTCCTCTATTTTCTAAAGAAACCCCTGAACTTTTATCAATTGAAAAATCTCTTATATGCATTTCATATAAAATTGAATCTACAGGTTTTTCAAGTGATGGTTTCTTTTCATTTTCCCATCCCTTAGGATTAGTTTTCTTCAAATCAATAACCATAGCTCTATACCCATTAACTCCTAAAGCTTTGCAGTAAGGATCAACAAAATCATGCTCAAAATCTTCTCCTACAATATGATATTTATAATAAACTCCATTTAAATCTCCCTTTTTTACTATTTCCCAAAGTCCATTACTTTTTTTATGAAGTAAATCTCTTTCTATTAAACTCTCTGTATTTCCATCTCTATAAAGTAATAACTCTAAGCTTTTAGCTTCTGGTGACCATACCCTAAAAATAGTCTTATCTTTATCATAAATAGCTCCAAGTTCTCCATCATAATAAAACTTATCATTAAACTCTTTAGAATTAAAATTTTTTCTCATAAAATCCTCTCCCAACTCCGGTAACGTTTCCAATTAATTGTATACAAATTACAATCAATTTAATTATATTAAAGTAGTAATTAAATTTCAACTAAAAGCTAATTATTGGTTCTTATTTGTATTCATAAAAAATAATCTAATAATATATTCATAATATCAATGAGGTAATACTACATGAAATGTTTTAATTATATTATAGATCCACCTGATAGTTTTTTTAAGATTATAATAACCATATTGATATCCTTAATTCTAATTTTAGGTTTCTTCTTAAACAATATATTCATAGCCATTGTTGATGGCTCTTCAATGGAAGATACTATTCATCACGGTGATGTATTAATTATAAATAAAAAATCCTATTCCACATCTTCTCCTCAAAGGTATGATATAGTAAATATTTATGCCCCTTGTAAATATGATAATTTTCTAGTTAAAAGAATCATAGGTCTTCCTGGTGATACTATTGAAATAAATGATTCTGAAGTATATGTAAATGGCAATAAAATTTATGAACCATATATAAAAGAAGAAATGAACCTTCCTTATTATTTAAAATTAAAAATACCCAAGGATAAATTCTTTGTTATGGGTGACAATAGAAATATCAGTTTAGATTCTAGGTATTTTGGACTAATACAAGGTACTGATATTCAAGGCAAGGCACTATTCAAATATTGCTGCAAGAACCATAAATTTAAATTATTTTAAATTAAACAAACTAGAGAGAATAAAATATCACTCTAGTTTGTCATAAACTCTTTAATTTAATTCTTTGGTAATACCCTCTTTAACCTCTTTAACTTTCCACGATTCTTTATCTACTAAATACTGACATATAAATGCAGGCTCTGGCTTTCCCTCTGGATAATAGTATTTGTTCACTATAAAGCCATAACTATTATCTCCTAGATCATAAATATCCTCAGATTTTAACTCTAAATACTGATCCTTTTTTACTACACCAAGATTCTTTACTGTTTCTAAAGCTTTATTTGCTAATTCTTTATTATTTTTTTCAGAGAAATCAGTTTTTTCTTCTTTATTTTTATCTTTTTTACCAAGTTCCTCTTTATCAAGCTTTTCATCTAAACTCTTTAATTTAGAATTTCCACTTGCAATTAGCTCTTTAACATTTTCCCCCAAATAAGAAATGTTTTTAAGAGATTTATTTAACAAATCCCTTGCTTCTGATATCTTACCTTCACTCTCTAAATCATTAACTTTATCCATACTTGAATAAAAATCATCTAGTGCACTCTTATCTTTACTTATTTCTTCTTTTAAACTAGTAATATCCTCTTTCATCAGTTCTTCATTTTTATTTTCTTCTAATTTCTTCAAACTATCTAAGGCTACATCTAACTTAAACTCATTATATGCTTTAATAGATATTACATAATTATATGTTAAATCATATAAACTTTGAGCCTCTTCTTTATCCTTTGACTCCTCTTCACTTGCCGCTTTAAAAATTGCTGTAGCTTCTTCATAATTTCCTTGTTTTATGGCTGCTTTACCTTGTTCTACTAAACTTTTATTTCCACACCCAAACAAAAAACTTAAACTAAATAATAAACCTACAGCTACAACTATTTTCTTTATCATATTTTCACTTCTCTCCCCTATTTACCATTAATAAAATACAGTCTTCACAAAGAAATTAGGTAGAATTTCTCTACCTAATTTTAATTATTTTTTATATTTTACATATGCTCTTAACACATCACTAAACTTTTCATTTTTTAATGTATCAATTACAACACCAATAACTTCATAACTTGAAGTTTCTCCATTATCTTTTCTTATTGATCTTAGTGTTTCCTCAACATCTTTTGCAATTATATTTATATCTGATTTATTAAGTGTAAAATTAAAATCACTTGCTGCATTAGATAAGCTTGTTGATAACTTTTCAATTTTAAATTCTTCAATTCTTCCGTCTTTTTTTATTATGTTCATAAATATCCTCCCATTGAATTAGTATAATTTAGTAATTCTTAAGTTAAGTATAACATTTACATTTTATTCTTAAAAGATAAATTTATACTAAAAGACAATAAATAAAAGGCTATTCTTCAAATTTTAAAATCATATGTTATGAATTAAATTAAAAGCATATGATTTTTGAATAGCCTTTTATATAAATTAACTACTATTTTATTTCTATTGAATTGCTAGTACTTAGTATTTTGTCATACTTGCCTATTTGACCAACTGAAATATTTTTAATATTTGAAGGAATTTCAGTGGTTGTTAATGTATGTTCATCTATAAAATTAGTTTCTTTAATCTTTCCATTTATAATAATTTTGCTCTTATAATTAAAATTATCACCAGTTACAGTTAATATATCATCTTTTATTTCATAATTATTTAGAGTTATTTCCTTTAATCCCATCTTCATATTGGTTTTTTCATATTTATTTTTATTTTCATTTAAGATATATTTATTTCCAAATAGCATGTCATATTGAAGAAGTTCAAAATCTTCTTTGTAATTCTCATCATCCTTACATGCATTATGAAAAGTAGGCATAACTCCTGCAACCATATTAAGCTTTTCTAATATATATGTTGTAAACTCCTCTGCTTCCATATTTACATTTTCCTTTGGTAAGCCAATATTATCCCATATAAAGAAGTCAGCTAAATATTTATTTCCATCTTTTAATACACTTTCATCATCGTTTATTATCTTTAATGAAGGTAAATGATCTCCAAACATAGCTATTACTGTAGGTTCTCCTGAGGATTCTATATAATCCATAAGCTCTTTTATGTATTCATCAACACCTCTTAATTTATCTATGTAACATTGAAGTTCATTTTTTTCTTCTTGATCTAAATTTCCATCCACTGTATAATTCTCAAAATCTGAAGAGGAATATCCCCCATGACTTTCTACAGTTACATTATAAATAAACTGAGGCTTTTCATTATTAGCTATTATGTCTGCTATCGGCTCTATATTTAAAACATCCTCTGGATATTGCCAATTAGCATTATTAGGTTTGTCCATATACTCCATAGATATATATTTATCAAATCCTAAGTTAGGAAATACTGTATCTCTATTATAGAAATTCCCTTCATAATTATGTATAACATTTGTTCCATAGCCATAATCATGTAATATGTAAGCTAAACTTTCAACAGGCTGTTTTTTTAGTATATTATTATTAGGTATTTCACCTACTGGTAAGTAATCAGTACTTAATCCAGTTAATACTTCAAATTCACTTCTAACGGTTCCCCCTCCATAAGTAGGAACCTTTAAAAAACCATTTGTTGATTCACTAGCTATTTTTCTAAAGTTTGGTATAGGATCCTCTGTAAAAGTTAATCCATTTATTCTCTCTAAATCCATAAATGATTCTAATTGAACAATTATTATATTAGGAAACTCTACTGGCGTAGCAGATGCCATTTTAGTATCATTACTAGCTAATTGTGCATCTTCAATTATATCATTCTTTATTTTTTCAATAGATGCCTTAGTGTAATCACTTGGCTCTTTAACTTTAAATCCTGCTGCTGTATCTAAAAATGAGTACATAAACCCATTTCTCTCATATGAAACTGGCAAATCCCATCTGTATATTTCTATATGCTCTTTTGCAATTCCATAAAAAGTTCCTATAACCAAAATAGATAATGGTAGAATTATAAACCCATAAGGGTTAATCACTTTATTTCTACTTTTATATCTTTCACTAAACCATAATACTACTAGTATTGCAATTATAACTACTAAAGCTATAACAACATATTTAAAAATATTCAAGTTTAAATAATTTCCCGCTATAGCTAAACCTTCCTTAAAAGAAAACATATCTGCCCATATAAGTGGTGTTCCTCTAAAGCCTAGTATTACTCCGCTTGCTATATAAAACCCCATAAGAATAGTACTTATTATTACATAAACCATTCTAGTCTTCTTAAATAAAAAAGCAATTGAAGTAATCATTAAAAATATTAAATAATTTAATACAAATACTGTTGTTTGATTATGTAAAAAATTCTTTCCATTTTCAATAGATCCTCTATGAAATGCTTCTCCTAAAAATACTAAGAAAAAAGATAGAGTAATCCAAATAAATAAGTTAATCCCCAAATTTTTCAAAGTTTTTTTATTTCCCCAAACTTCTTTAAAGTACTTTTTGTTCATTTTATGCCTCCCTTAGAACGAATGTAACAAACTAAGACTTAATTAAGAATTTAATTTTTAAACATCTATTGATTATTCTAACTTATTTAAGAATTTTATGCTATTTTAATTTTGTTAATAATCGTTAAATGAATATTATTCATATTTATCAATATAATATAATTTCTGTATATAACTTTATTTATTGTATTTTATTTCATCACCATTATTAGAAATTTTTATATATTTTAACCATCATTAAAACTAAAACTTATAAATTTACACTAATACTTTTTTATTTTAATAAACATATCTAAGTATAATTTTTTATTTTATATAACATTGATTTTTAGTTTTTATAAAGATCTCTAAATCATTAATAAATTGAAATAACATAGCCCTATTTTCAAACTCTTCTCTAGTCACTGGAAGTTCTTGCTCACTTAACTCTTTTTTTAACCTATTTAATCTATTAATAAGTATATTTACGTTAACTTCTTTACCTATTACAGAGGCTACTTCTTCTGTAAAATTAGCAATCAGTTCAGTCTGTTTCACAGTAATAGATATTCTTGAAAAGTGTTCTCTCATGTACTTTAACATTTGAAATTGAACTTCTCTCATATCTATGTAATGTACATAATACCTAACATCTGAAAACAAGTAATTATTAAAATTATCATTGGCTCTTTTTTTAGCTAGCTCTATCCTATTTTCAAGTTCATCAAAAAGTCTCTGTTCCTTTATTGAAACACTATGTGTTCTTAAAGAATATGCCATATCCATAAATATCTCTTTTATTTTTTCTGAGATATAATCTATGTCTTCTTTTATCTTTTCCTCATTCTTAGGCATATAACTATTTAATATTAAAGCAACTAGAACACCAACTAGCATAAGCCCTAGTTCATTTATTATCCAATATGAATTCACCTGTTTCTCAACTAATAAATGGGTTACTAAAACAGAACTTACAACAATTCCATCTGTTACCTTTAATTTTACTGTTAAAGGTATAAAGACTAAAAGATATAGTCCAAAAATAACTGAGTTAAACCCTAATACTAAAAATAAAATTGAAGATACTATTAAGGCTATAATAACAGATTCTATTCTTTTAAGAGCTATTTTTAATGATTCTCTCTTTGTACTCTGTATACTTAGTATAGTTATTATTCCTGCTGAAACCCAGTAACTTAGACCTAATTCCTTTGCTATTATCATAGCTATTACAGCGCCTATTCCTGTTTTCCAAGTTCTAACACCTATAAATCTCATTTTTTCAACTCCGTATAATTAACATTAAATTTTTCCATAGAATAATAATATAATCAAATTTTAAAATAATCAAATTTATGCATTTTATTTATTAAAATGGGAATACTTTCATTTGAATCTATTTTTAAGAAAGGGTTGAGATATATTATGAGAATTCCAAAACATATAGGGGTTATCCCAGATGGCAATAGACGTTGGGCTGTAGAAAATGGACTTGAAAAAGATCAAGGATATTTACATGGAATTGACCCTGGACTTGAACTTTTTAAACTTTGTCAAAAACTAGATATTAAAGAAATAACTTATTATGGTTTTACTACAGACAATACCAAAAGACCATCATATCAAAAAAAGGCATTCATAGATGCATGCATAAAATCAGTAGAATTAATTGCAAATGAAGATTGTGAATTGCTTGTTATAGGAAATTCTGATTCTCCAGTTTTTCCTGAAGAGTTAAAAAAATATACTAAAAGAACTAAAATGGGTAAAGGTGGCATACGTGTTAACTTCCTTGTTAATTATGGTTGGGAATGGGATTTAAATATTCTAAAAGCCTGTGACATTAAGAGTAAAAATATCTATGATAATATTCAATCAAAGGATATTTCAAGAATAGATTTATTGATAAGATGGGGTGGTAGACGTAGATTAAGCGGATTTTTACCTGTGCAATCAGTTTATTCTGATATATACATAATTGATGATTTGTGGCCTAATTTTAATAAAGATCATTTCTTTAATGCTCTTGAGTGGTACAACGATCAAGATATTACCCTAGGTGGTTAATTAAATGAGTCCAAAGAAAAAAGCTATAATAGTTGGAGCTGGAATAGGTGGATTAGCTACTGCTGTTCGCCTTCTTATTAATAATTTTGAAGTAGATATTTTTGAAAAAAACTCTAAGATAGGTGGAAAAGTAAATTTAATTGAATACAAAGATTTTAAGATAGATTCTTCAGCTTCAATATTTATGCTACCTAAGCCCTATTTAGAAGTATTTAAATATGCAAAAAAAGACTATAGAAATTATATAGATCTTGTAGAATTAAATACTTTATATAAAGTGTTTAATGATGAAGGGAATAGTTTTAATATTTATTCAGACTTTTTACGAACTACAGAGTCCTTAGAAAAGGTATTTAATGATGAAAGTTCAAATTATTATAAATATATATCCGATTCTTATAGAAGATATCTTTTAGTAGAAAAATACTTTTTAAACAGGAGTTTTTTTACCTTAAATTATTGGAGCTATTTTAAATCTTTACCTAAACTACTTAAAATACATCCTTTTAAAAATTGTTATAAAACCATTGAAGAATATATAAATAATGAATATTTAAAAACCTTATTAGCTTTTCAATGCATGTATATTGGGGAGTCTCCCCTTAAAAGTTCTAATGTTTTTAATTTAATTCCATCAACCACTCAAATATATGGATTATACTATATTAAAGGTGGAATGTACTCTTATGTAAAAGCTTTAGAAAGATTAATCCTAGAACTAGGTGGGAAAATACACCTTAACTCAAATGTGACTAATATACTTATAGAAAAAAATGTAGCAATTGGAGCAAAGGTAAACCATGAAAATATATTTTCCGATTTAATTGTTTGTAATTCAGATTTCACCTATACTATACAAAATTTAATTCCTAGGAGTGTACTAAAAAGTAAAATTTCTAGAAAAAAACAAAATAATTTATCCTTTTCTTGTTCTACATTTATACTACATTTATTTCTTAAGAAAAAATATAAAAATTTAGATGTACATAATATAGTACTTAATTTAAATAAGAAAGAAGCTTTATTAGCGCCCTTTATAGATGGCTCTCTGCCAAAGGAATATATATATTATATCTACTGCCCAAGTTCAATAGATCCTTTATTAACTCCTGAGGATTGTGAATGCATTAATATAACCTTACGTGTTCCAAACCTAAATAAATATAAATCAAAATGGAGCGAATCTATAATTATGTCTTTGAGAAACAAAGTCTTATATGATATAAGTAAAATTAAAGATTTGGAAGACATAAAAGAAAATATAATTTACGAAAGCTATACAACTCCTATGACCTTAAAAAATGATTTTAATTGCTTTTTTGGTGCAGCTTTTGGTCTTAATCATAATTTGCTACAAACAACTATTTTTAGACCTCAGGCAAAAATAAAAAAACTACATAATATATATTTTGTAGGCGATTCAGTACATCCGGGCTCTGGAATATCAATGTCTTTAATCTCAGCTAAGCTATGCTGTGAAAAAATAATATCAGATTTTAACTAAAATAAAAAGAGGTGTATTATGATACATCTCTTTAAAAATCTTGTATTTCATTTATATTTTCCTTAACAACTTCACTAAAAATACTAACTATTTCTGGATCAAATTGAGTTCCACTGCATCTTTCTAGTTCAACTAATCCTTCATCATAAGTTTTTCTTTTATTATAAGGCCTACTTGAAGTCATAGCATCAAAACTATCTATTACAGTTAAAACTCTTGCTAGGTATGGTATTTCTTCTCCTTTTAATCCCATTGGATATCCAAAGCCATCATATCTCTCATGATGATATAAAATAAGCGGTACAACATTCTTTAAAGAATTTACTGATTTTATTATTTCTACCCCATCTCTAGGATGTTGCTTTAAGATCTCCCATTCCTCTTTAGTAAGTCTCATCTTTTTAGTTAATATTTCATTAGGTATATTTATTTTACCTATATCATGCATATAAGCTCCATATATTAACTGCTTTTTCTCATCTTCTGACAGTCCTAATTTTTTAGCCATAAGTCTACTATAAATAACTACTCTTTCTACATGGCTATATGTATATTTATCCTTTGCATTTATAATACTTATTAAAGTTTTTATAGATGCTACAAGAGCATTTTCCTCTTCATTTAAATCTCGTTTTAGCTCATCTAAAACAGATACATAGGTCTCAACTCTATTCTTGTGAAAAAATTTAGCTCTATACAATGCATCATCAGCACATTTAACTAATTCCAATTCACTTTTAGCTTTATCTGGGAATACAGCTATACCAACAGATACTGTAAAATTAGCATTAGGTTGATTTTCTTGTCCTTCAAAATATGTTTTTTCTACCTTATTTCTAATTCTTTCTGCAATTTTAGTTGCTTCCTCTTCTGAAGTATTAGGTAAAATTATTGCAAACTCTTCTCCTCCATACCTAGCTACTAAATCATTTTCTCTAGATATGTTTTTTAGAATTTTTCCTATTTTTTTTAATGCCTCATCGCCTTTTTGATGTCCATACAAATCATTATAATGCTTAAAATAATCTATATCCATAAATATTAATGAAAGTTTCTGATTTTCCACCTCACTAATATGCATTTTCTCTCTTAATTTATCATAAAAATATCTATGATTATAAACTCCTGTTAATCCATCTTCATTAACCAATGTTTGTAATTCTTTTATATGATCATTTTCAGTTTTCACGTAAAATCCCAAAGTCCAAGCTGTTAAAACAAATACTCCTGCTAATATTAAATCATTTTGAAAGTAAATATTTACATCGTTATTCCCTGCAAAAATTAAATCTATAACTAAGATAATACCTGATGATACTATGGATACCATACACCCTCTATGCATGCCTCCCTGTATTGTAGAAGTTATTATAATAAATAAAAATAAAAATTTATTATTACTAGAATTTCCTCCCGAAACTAATATTGCCATTATAAATATAATCATAAATAAAATTATTTCAATTAATTGTATCTTATTTATATAATCTTTGTATTTATTTAAACTAGCTAAACTCCATAATATATATATTATGGATAATAAAAAAATAGAAACCAGAGCCGCTGGTACTATACCATAATACACTGGTATTTCACCATGTAAACTCATGATATTAAAAATATATTGTAAAAAAGCTATAGCTGAAAATAATAATGATGATACTTTTACTATTGATAATATTTCATCAACTTTTTTCTTTTTATTGTCACCTGCATCTCTAATCATATTGTCCTCACTCAAAATTATAAAACAAGGTCGGCTTAAAAACCGACCTTATCACAAATTCTTATTCATCCCTTAAAGATTTTGGTTCCTCTGGTTGATGTGTAAACCAAATACAAGCTGAAGTAGCAACTGCTGTTGCTATTACTGTTGTTAATGCAGCAAATACTGTTAATAAATTTTTGTTTAATTTTTTCATTTAACTCATCCCCTCAAGATTTATAATAATTTATTTGTAAAAGAATCTATAGTTTTTAACAATATATTTCCTATATAGGTTAGAGTCATACATTGCCATGCTACTCCAAACATTATACTTAACATAACAGGCTTAGCTAAACTCCATCCTGAATTATAATATAAAATTATACTTAATAGTTCAATAAATAAATATATAGTTAAAATCTTTAAAGATCCTTTTTTCATGCGTTTTTTCTTCTTTTCGGTTTTTATTGGTTTATTTGGTGTATCTACTGGAGCAAATTTAAAAACTATAAAATATCCAAAAACAAAAATAACTATTCCAATAAACACTACAAGCTCAAAGTTCATTTTTGCAAAAAAACTACTTTTTATTAAAAAACCAATACATATTGAAATTATTATGCCTAATAAAGTACATACATTAGAAGATTCTGAATGTGCTCCTCCAGAGTATTTCCTAAGTATGCTTGCTGTAAACAAAAATATCAAGGCTTCCCTAGCTATATTAAACACTAATCCCAGTATAAGCACTGAAATTATTGATATCAATGTTTGTATTAAAGCATAAGTTCCATACTGAATAATTTCTTTTCTTTCATTATCATAATTTAACTCACTAGAAACTTTTTCAGCTATTAACTTCGATATATTCTCAATCATTTTATCTCAACTTTCCTTTTTTTGACGCTATTAAATAATATAAAATAACTATAGTACCAAAAATTATGGTAGATGGCGTTCCAAAAATAACTTTGTCTAAGGAATTTTTAAATAAATCACTTAAGTTTTTATTTAAAACGTACTGCACAAACCAAATATTTAAGCCTTCACAAACGAATAATATCATTAAAATTAAAATTGATGCTCTTATACTTGCTATTAAATCTATCTTATTTATATTAAAAATCAAAAATATCAAAACAAATACATTTAATATTGTATGTACCCCATAACTTATTGGTAAAAACCTTACTAAATATACCACTAAAGCAATTATCAAACTAGATACCACATAATTCTTCCTATTCACTTTTTTGTTAGCGAAGCAATACGCTGCTAACACCATCAAAAAAGCTTCCGGTATCCCCCTAACTAATAACTCTAAAAAAGTTACTTTTAACATTTATGCCTCCACTTACGTCAATTGAATACTCTAGTCTTTTTAGTCTTAAATTCTTCATTTGTTTTTTTAACTGTAGTATATATTATCATTACAACAAATACTCTTATAAGTATATCTCCTACACTTAAAATGCTATAACCAATATCTATTATATCACTTAGATATTTAAATTTAACTGAACTATCACCTAACATATGTATATCTTGTATTTTAGAAAATGTATCCGCTTTAAGATAGCCAGTAAAATACGTTAAACTTGGAAAAGCTGGCATTTGTCCTCCATTAGCAGCCATTACAATGTGATTTAAAAAAGTTCCTGCTAAAATAAATAACGATCCAATTAAAGCACTTATATACTCTTTATACCAGAATATAGGTATTAAAAATAAGTACATATATATGCTCTTAAACCAAGGCGCCCATTTTACAACATCATAGTTTCCCATAAATATACTTATTTGAAAGACTATATAAATAGCTTCAAAAATCAAAATCGGATAGATTGTCCAACTTTTAAAGAAAGGTTTTAAATTATATCCTTTTATTTTTGCAATTATTAATGCTATAATTACTGCTTCGATCATTCTGTTGCTCCTTTAATACATTGTAAAGCTTTAACAAATTATTAAGACTCTTTCCATTTAAATTAAATCATATAATTCATATTAAATCAACAATAAAAACCTATTTTTTACAAAAAAATTCCATTTTTTTATTTTTAATACTAAATCCATCATAATTTAACCTCTATTTCCTCTTATTCTTTTTACTGTTAAAAACAATAAAATTAAACTAAAAATCCCTATAACTAGCTTTATATTTTTTTGATAAGCTAATATCACCCCGTAACTTGCTAAAACTTCTAATAAAATAGAAGGAATTTTACCTAAAAAAGTAGCTATTATAAATATTAAACTATTAACTTTACTCATGGCAGCAGCTAAGGTTACTAAACCTGATGGAATAAATGGAATTAATCTTCCTTCAAAAATTAAAATCCCAACACTTCTCCCTTCACTCTTTACAATTTTATCTATTAATTCATATTTTCCTTCAATATTCCCTGCAAATCTCTTTATACCTTTTCTATATACTTTAAAGCTTATCCATCCTCCTATAACTTCACCTAATAAAGAAATTAAAAATCCATTTATAGGACCGAAGAATACTATATTGGCTCCTGTAACAAATACAGATGGAACTATTCCAAGCAATGCTATAATTACACTTATAAACAAACTTATAAATATAGCTAATTCACTATACTGATTAAAAATATTTATTAAACTATTTATCTTTTTCTCCTCCTTCGCTTACAATTAACACTGTTAATTCTCATTTTAAGTATATCTTCCAAACTACCAAAATTTCAATATATTTTACCTAACAGTAATATTCTTTCTCTCTATTTAACAGAATTTTATCTTTACTTATCTATTTAATTAATAAACTACTTTTAAATTTCTTAACTACAATATTCAAAGTAAAATTCTATAATTATACACTAAATTTCACATAAAAATAACTGTCTTAATTTAAGACAGTTATAAAAAATTAATTTCTCATTATTATATATACAGTATATCCAATATAAAGAACTAAAAGAAATAATCCTTCATATCTAGTAAGCACTTTTTCCTTTTTCTTATTTAAGAAAATTAAAGCACCTATTATTAAAGTAACAACTATAAGGAATATTAAATCTACTGATAAGCTTGCAGCTATTGTTATAGGACTTATTAAGGATGATAAACCTAATATTAATAATATGTTAAAGGTATTAGATCCTAATATATTTCCAAGAGCTATGTCATTTTCACCCTTTTTAGCCGCTACTAAAGAAGTAACAAGTTCTGGAAGAGAAGTACCTATTGCCACAATTGTAAGTCCAACTAATTTCTCACTCAGTCCTAAACCTAAGGCGATTGCAGAGGCTGAATCGACAACTATTTTTCCACCTAATATTATTCCTATAACTCCAACTATTGATAAGAGAATATTTTTGCCTGTGCTATTAGGTGACTTTATGTTTTTCTCTTCAAAATCTTCAAATTCTGCAGTTACTGCTACTTCATCTTCTTTTTTATTACTTCTCTTAACTGTATATATTAAATATATTATATATGTTATGCACATTAAGACTAATATTCCTCCATCTATTCTAGATAAAGAATTTTTACTTCCTATTAGTCCAGTAAAAGTAAAAACATACAAAACAAAAGTTGCAAGTAAATTTACTATAAAATCATTTTTTATTATGTGCTTCTTTATGACTAAAGGAGCTACAATGGCTGTACATCCTAAAGCTGCTAAAAGGTTAAATAAATTTGACCCTAAAACATTTCCCATGGTAATATCATTGCTACCTTTTAATGCAGCTGATATACTTACTGCAAGCTCTGGCGCACTAGTTCCTAAGGATACAATAGTAAGTCCAATTATAACTGCTGGAACACCTAGCTTTTTAGCTATTCCTGAAGCTCCATCCACAAAAAGGTCTGCTCCTTTAATAAGTAAAAGAAACCCGATTATTAGAAATATATAGTTCATTAATTCCTCTCCATTTCAAATCACTTTATTAAATATAGATATTTTTTTATAAATTATAAGTATTATTATACTATTTATTTAAATAATTTCTATATTATCGAAATTTGTTTTCATCTAGTTAATAATTTGTCTAAACATCAAAACTTAACTGCTCACTTTCTTCTACTATTATATTTTCTTCTAAAGATGATATTGTTATTCCTAATAATCTGACCTTTTTATCTTTAAAATCCACTACTTTTATAAGATCTTTTACGCATTCCATTATTTCTTTCTTTTCTTTTAAAAAGTATTCTAAAGTAATACTTCTTGTTATATGTTTAAAATTATTGAACTTCACCTTTAAGGTTACAGTCTTTCCCTTCTTATTCAATAAATCTAAGCTCTCATTGACTCTTTCTGCTATTTCTTCTAAAATCTCTATCATTTCGTCTATATCTTCTATGTCTTCTCTTAAAGTAATTTCCTTTCCTATAGACTTTCTAATCCTGTATGGATTTACTGGCCTATTATCTATCCCCCTAGCAAACTCGTATAATATCTTGCCCCTTTCACTAAAAATATCTATAAGTTCTTCTTCAGAAAATTTAAGTAAATCCTCCCCCTTAAATACCCCTATATTATTTAACTTATTTTTAGTTACTCTTCCAACGCCAAAAAATTTTCCTATAGGTATATTTCTTATAAAATCCTTTGAATTCTCCTCTGTTATTACTGTTATACCATCTGGTTTTCTAAAATCTGATGCCATCTTTGCTAAAAATTTATTAAAAGAAACTCCTGCTGAAGCAGTAAGACCTACTTCTTTAAATATTCTTTCCTTTATTTCAAGGGCCATTAAGGTTGCAGAACCTTTGCACCTTTTGCTTTTACTTACATCAACAAAAGCCTCATCTAAGGACAAGGGTTCTACAAGATTAGAGTATTCATTTAATATATTCATAACCTGCCTAGAAACTTTTTTATAAACCTCCATCCTAGGTCTTATAAAAATAGCTTTAGGGCATAATTTATATGCAGTTAAAGATGGCATAGCTGAATGTATTCCGTATTTCCTTGCTTCATAAGAGCAAGTTGCAACTACTCCTCTTCTATTTGGATCGCCTCCAACAATCAACGGCTTTCCTTTATACTTAAGATTATCTCTCTGTTCAATGGATGCATAAAAAGCGTCCATATCTATATGAATTATCTTTCTATTCTCTTCCATAAAGCCTCCATGCAAACATATGTTCATTTTTAATTTTACACTAAGACTTTTTAAATTCCAATATTATAAAAGATAAGTTTTAAATTATAAAATCACTTAAAACTTATCTTAAAAAAATATATTAATTAATAAATTAAAATTCCTTTATTTAACCTTTTCAGGCTCCTTATACTCTATTCCCTTCGTATCTACCTTAATTGATTCTATAACAATATCCTCAACCGGTTTATCATTTGCCCCTACTGAAATCTTTTCTATTTCATGAACAACGTCTAATCCCTTAGTAACTTTTCCAAAGGCTGCATATTGCCCATCTAAATGTGGTGCTTCTTTTGTAACAATAAAGAATTGACTTCCTGCACTATCTGGATCTTGAGATCTTGCCATTGATAATACTCCCTCTTCATGCTTAATATCATTTTCTACTCCATTAGAAGAAAATTCACCCTTTATCATATATCCTGGTCCACCTGTACCTGTTCCCTTTGGATCTCCACCTTGAAGCACAAACCCTTTAACTATTCTATGAATAGTTAAGCCATCATAAAATCCACTATTAGCTAAGCTTATAAAGTTATCAACGGTATTTGGAGCTTTGTTTGGATATAACTCTGCTTCTATAGTTCCAAAATTCTTAACTTCAATAGTAGCTACAGGTAATTTATCCTCTGGTATATTTTCCTTTGCCTTTTTACCTGTCCCTCCACATCCTATTAAAAGTAAAGATGCCATTGTAACTCCTACTACTATTTTGCTAACTTTCTTTAATAAACTCATTTTTATTCCCCTTTCTTAGAATTTATTACTAATATGTTTTAAATTATATCATCTAAACCATTTAAATTTATGTCATATAAGCTATTAATTTGTTTCTATATAATTAAATTTTCCTAAAACAAAAAAGGTATGTATTCTTTTTTTGTATTATAAGAATACATACCCAAAACTTTTTTATTATACTTCAAGTTCCTCAACTTCAACAGCGAAGTTCCCACAATTTTTACAAACATTTATATTAACTAAATAGCTCTTGTCTACTTTTTTATCTCTTAATAATTTATTGTAAGTAAGACCTTCATAAGCTTTTTCTATATTGCTTATTACAAACTTTCCATTCTTAGCATAAATAAACATATTAAACTCTAAAAATGGGAAGCTCTTCTTTTTTTCCTCTAATCCAAATTTACATTCTTCACAAGGGCCATCATAATAGGCTTTTCCAAAGCTAACACCCTCACTACTATTTAATATTTCAAAAAGCTTATCTATATCAAAACCTTCAACATCTTCATTAAAGAAATAAAGCAATTTATCCTCTGATAAAGTATATTCTTTTTCATCAAAAGTGAAACTAAACATTTAATCATTCCTTTCTATGAACAATTCACATTTTATTATTATCTATAAACATATTTAATAACTTTAAAGACAATATGTCAAACTAAATTTCTTTTTTTATTAAACTCTTTATTTCTATTACTCTAATATAAACTTCTCTATAGCCTTAGCAACGCCTTCATTTTCATTTGTATCTGTTATATAATCTCCATATTTCTTAATAAAGTCTGGTGCATTTCCCATTACTACAGATAAACCTGCCTCTTCTAGCATAGATACATCATTTCCACTATCACCAATGCATATTACTTCTTCTAGACTTATTCCTAATTTATCTGCAAGGGCTTTAACAGCACTTCCCTTTGAAGTTCCTTTTTTCATGATCTCTATACATCCACCCCAAGAAGCATAAACTAAATCTACTCCTTCTAAAGCTTCAAATTCCTCCTTAGCTTCTTCTATATTAGGTCCACCTTCTTGTTTTATTATTATGAACTTTAATATATCTTCTCCATGTTCATCATAAGCATCTCTTAAATCATCATACTTGTAGAATTTTATTTTTTCTTTCTCATCTACCCAGCTATTCATAAGCCTATGACTATCATCCTCTGGAATATCTGTATCTGCTATTAGTCCATCTGTAGAGTCTACATAAGCTAAAAACTTATATTTGTTTATAATATCACATATTTTAAAGTAAGTTTCTCTGTCTAGTGTAGATTTAAATATTACCTCATCAGTATTTTTATCCTTTATATATGAACCATTTGAACAGATTAATGGTGCATTTACTCCTATTATATTCCCATATATTCTAGCTGACGGAAAAACCCTTCCTGTTGATATGGCAATATGTACTCCTTTTTCAATGGCTTTCTTTAAAGCCTCTTTATTTCTTTCACTAACTTTATGATGAGAATCTAAAAGCGTACCATCCATATCTATACAAACTAATTTATAATTCATTTAATTCTCCCCTTTCTAAATTAAATTTTATATAGACTTTCTTTTTTAATCAAGATTTAATATTTTAATATACAGCCCTTAAATAAAAGTAGCTATGTTATAACTTAAAATTCTATTTGTTATAAATTCTATATAATATTTTTCTAAAGACTTATAAAGTTATCTTCTAAAATAAAAAACTTATAAATATCTTCTGAGAACCTCTGAATTCCACTAAAAATTTAAGTTCATTCAAATATTCTCTTCCCAATATTTATAAGTTTTATTTACGAGCTATTTTAGTATAACCCTTTAAAATACATATTATTTATTTTTATATTTCTCTAATTCTAAATCTACCTCTGAATCTGAAGTTTTATCTTCTTGTGTATTTTGTGTTCTATACTTATTTAATTCATCGTCTAAACTTAATTCTTCTAATTTAGCAAATTCATCATCTAAGCTTTCACCTTTTAATTCTTCTAATCCAGCAGCATAACTCTCTTTTCTTGAAATACTTCTTTCTATATCATCAATATTAATTGAATTACTCTTACTTTGAACATTTGCAATAACTTCATTTATTTGTTTTGAAGCTTCAGCATTATTAAGTCTAGCTACTGCTTCATCTCTATAACTTCTTGTTTTATCTAATTCTTTTTCTAATTCCACTAATTTTGCTTTTAAAACATCAGCTTTAGCTCTTTGTCCTTCATAGCTTGCCTTTAAAGACTCAAATTTCTTGTCACTATCTAATTTAAGTTTTAAAGCTTTCTTAGCTAACTCTTCATTTCCTTTGCTCATTGCTAATCTTACTTTTTCATCATACTGAGCTGACTCTTCCTTAGCTTCATTCATTTTCTTTTCAGTATCTTTTAAGTTACCAAAAATTTGAGCTGATGATCTTTTAGCTTCATTAAAAGATTTCTCCATATCTCTTATTTTTTGATCTAATAATTCTACTGGATTCTCCATTTCATCTAAAGCTGAGTTAGTCTTAGCCTTAATCATATTTGATATTCTATTAAATATTCCCATTTTATTACCACCTTTACCGACTTTTTATTTAAATTTATTATACTCTCTCTTTTTTACAAATTCATGTCATAATTATTAATTTTAACTATCTTCTTTTTCTAATTGCAAATATTATTAAAGCTATTAATAATATAGTTCCAATACCTATAAAAGGTCTTCTTATGAACATAAAACTAAACATATTTCCAAACATATTAAGTATATTATTTAACATAAGCATATCAAAAAAGCTAAATCCTCCTGAATTGCTACTTCTATAGCTTTTATTTGAACTACCACTGGACTTATCATTATTTTCATACTTATTATTTTCTTTAGAACTTCCTTCTTGATTATTAGGGGCTTTGCTATTAAACTTATCTGTAGTTGAATAATTATTATTTCCCTGTGTACTACCTTTATCTGAGTTACTAGAATCTTTTCCACTTTCTACTTTATCAGAGCTTGAATTACTTCCTGATGAAGGTTTATTAAACTTATCCGTAGTGGAATAATTACTATTTCCTTGGCTTTTTTTCTTTTCACTAGATGAACTACTAGGCTTAGAATACTTTTTACTAGAATTATAAGAACTACTCTTACTTGAACTTCTAGAAGAACTTCCTGAACTCCTTGAGCTACTTCTAGAGCCTCCACCTGAGGATCTTCCACCTTTAGCAATAGTATTTTCTATACCAAAGGTTTCTGCCTTAACTTTTTTAATTGGAGAAATATTAAAACATCCAACTAAAAAGAAAAAAGCTATAAAAAATAGGACTAACTGACCAAACCTCTTATGTTTTTTCACCTCTTCCCCTCCTTAAATGTATTATATATCATCATTATAAATTAATTATTAAATTTTGTATATTTTAATAGTCTAAATTCATAATTATTTGATAATATATGATATCATAAATATATATATTATTTATATGGTGAAGGAGTATAGCAAATGAATGCAAAGGAATTTTTAGATAAAGAAAAAAATACTTATGGTAATCTTTACAGTGAGCTAATTTTTGTTTTAGATGATATTGAAGATTTAAGCGAAGATTCTACTTTAAAGGAAAGAGCATACTACAAAAATATTAAAATATTAAAAAAATATAATGATTTATTAGATAAGTTATCTAGAGAACTTCCAGAAAAAAAATCTTTCCTGTCATTTTTAAATAAATCTAAAGAAAATGAAATTATAAAAGAATGTGAAGATTTCAAAAAAACTTATAAAGATTCTCTTGATAAAATATTTGTATGTTCTAAATGCATGTGTGTAAAATGCATAAGAGAATGTGGCTTTAACCCATGTTTATCATGTAACAAAACTGGAAAAGTTAATTATTGTGATAAAGAAAATACTAATCTTATAGTATTTAAAAACTTTATAAAACAACAATACAATAATGAAACTAATGAAAATGAACCTCTTGAAATTCTTTGTGAAGTGGAAATGTTAGATATGGACAAGCGTTTTAGAATAATTAAAGAAGTTTTAAGTGGTGAACAACTTGTACTTGAGTATGTCTACAATATAAAAGATGGAGATTTATATAATTCAATTGAGGATGTAGACCTATTTAATGAAATAATAGATATTTATGAAAGTAATAAGATATAAATAAAAAGAAGATATTCAAATACTTAATAATTGCATGTATCAAAATAACTTCTTATAAAACTTACAAATAGCAAGAGAATATCTAGATCATCTTTAGAATTTAAATAATTCTTAGATAAATCTAGTAATTCTCAAACTATCTTTGTAAGTTTTGCTTTTATATTTTAATAAAGTCTTTAAAATCTTATTTTATATCTACTTTTTATTTAGTATTAGCTTATTTCTACAAGTCTTATATCTAATTTAATTAAATAATAAATCTAATATTTTTTCACCAGCTTTTCTATTCTCTCCTTTATAAGGAAAACAATGAATATGTATTGCTGGGTTAAAATTCAATTCTATTATGCCATGATTTTTTTCTTTTGTCTCTTCCTCTATATTATCTATTACCATATCTACTCCGCATATAAGTGCTTTAACAGCCTTAGCAGACTTTAATGCCACCTCTTTATAACTAGGATGTATTTTGTCAGTAAAGTCTATGCTATCTCCTCCTGTACTTATATTAGAGTTTTCTCTTAAATAGATTTTTTCTCCATTTTTAGGGATATACTTAAAGCTTAGTCCTTGATTTTTCAAAAACATTTCCTCTATCTCTCCTAATTTTATTTTTTCTAAAGGAGTCTTATATCCCTTTCCTCTTAATGGATCTTTATTCTTTTCAAAAACAAGTTCTTCTATGGTACTTTCTCCATTACCAATTACATTGGCAGGTTCTCTATGAAGTATTCCTACTACCTCTTCCCCTATTACAAGAAATCTATATTCCTTTCCTGTCATAAACTCTTCTATAAGTATTGAACTATCCTCTCTAAAAGCTATTTCAACAGCTTTATCATAGTCTTCCCTTGAATATTCTCCAGGAAATATACTAATTCCTAAACCAAAATTAGTAGACTTAGGTTTTATAACTATTTTCTCATCCTTAAATAATCTAAAATCTTTCTTTGCCTCATCTATATTGTCATAATCTTTACCCTTAGGAACTCTTATATTATTTTCCCTTAAAATATCCTTAGTAACTAACTTATTTTCCATTATTAAGGCAGTTATATATGAATCCTTAGAAGTTTTTGTTGCTTGCTTAACATATTCAACCTTTTCTCCATCACTAAGAGAAATAAAGTTCTCTAATCTATCCATCATATTAAACTCTATTCCTCTTTTAATAGCATCTAATATTAATATTTGTGTTGATAATTCTAAATCTTCATAACCAACTAAATTAAATTCTTTATTTTTAAAGTTATTTAAGTACTCCTTAGCTAATCTCATATGGAAATTAATATATCCCTCTTCTTTTATATCCTTAATAAGTTTCTCTGAAATTGTATCATTAGGATTATTAATTTTTTCTAATGCTCTTTTGATAACATTTTTAAATTCCTCATTATTTGAAAATAAGATCTCTACAATTTCATCCATTTCACTTAGTATTTCTCTTCCTTTGTCTTTTAATAAAACAGGAACTCCATTTTCATGTATAACAGCTTCTTCATTTCTGCCCTTTAAGGCAACCATATCATGATTTTTGAAAAATTCTTCTTGATCTTTATATGTTATTTCCTTGTTCTCTTTTAATAAAGTATAAATCATAAATAAGTGCACTAGATAAAGTGTTTCTTTACTCACTCCTTGAATACTTAAAGGATCTAAGTCTAAAAGTCTTACCTCTAAGTAATCAATCCCCTTATTAAGCAAGCTTTCAAGCATATCTTCGCTTCCTAGTGATTTTAACCTTATAGGGTTATAATATTCTTTTATACTTTGTATTTCCTTATCCTTAACTAAATTCTTTATGTCACTAGCATATTCTTCTATACTGTTATATGAAACATAATAGTCCTTTTTATTTTTATATCCATAAGAACTATTTCTTAAAGAAGTATCATCTTTTATATAATAAGAATCCTCTCCTAATTTTTCACCCTCTTCTTTAATTTCCTCTATATAACTTTCATGGAAAACAGGACTTGCTCCAGTTAAGTATATTAATAACCAATGATATTTTTGAAAGTTTCTAGCCATTCTAAGGTAGATATCATCTTTAAATTCTCTAAAATCCTTTTCCACTTTAAGTTCTTTATAAAGTAGCTTAATAAATTCCTCTTTAAATGAAAAATTATAATGTATTCCACTTATAACTTGTTTCTTTTTGCCGTATTTATAACTAAGATTTTCTCTATATAATTCATCTTCTCTATTAGAAAGCTTAGCAATTGGAATCTCCTCTTCTCTTGGTAATATAGGTGGATTACTCTGTGGCCATAAAAATTCTCCATTTTTCATAATCTCTAAAGATACAACCTTATTTAAATTACATATAAAACTATAAACTTCCTCTAAAGTATTACAGACAGGTGTTACCATTTCTAACTGACTCTCAGAAAAATCTGTTTTTATATATGGATTCTTTTCCCTATCTCCAAAGGCCTTTGGATGAGGTGTTAAAGCTAAGTTTCCCCTTTCTGTAACCCTAACATTTTCTTTTTCTAAACCAAAATTAGCCTTTATAAAGTAATCTTCTAAACTTTCATCTTTTATAATTTTTAATAAACCTTTATCTAAATTCACCATTTCTCTCCTCCTGGAATTCTCTTATCTATACTAACCAGTTCTATTTAACCATTTATAATAAAACATCTACTTATGTATTATTTATGAACTAACCTATTTTTCTTTTAAATTATATTAATCGATAAAAATAATATAATATTTATTAATCACCTTAATTCTTATAGGAATTCTAGGCTTTATTATAAATATATAAGAAATTCCTTATATAGTCAAAGGTGTTATTGTATTTATTTCTTTTATTTTTTCAAAATTACTTTCTTTTTCTCCATATTTCTAAACACTCTAAAAATCTCTATTAGTTAATACGTTTTATTTTTATAATTAAAAATCTTTTATTTCTTATAGTAACCTTTTTCTTTAATTTTTATTTTATAAATAAAAAAACACCATAGCTTTTTAACTATAGTGTCTTTTAGAACATTTTTCTTTAATTTCTTTAAAACTATTAAACAACCTATATAATATTGGATTTTTTTCATTCATTTCAAATTCAAAGCTAGTTTTTGCTAAACTCATTATAGGACTCATAAGATTCATAGTATCCTCATAACCTTGCTGTGCTCTTAATCTTTTTGCATCTATATCTAAATTTAATGTTCCATTTATCATGCTATCATCTAAGCTCTTAGGTACTATTTCTATTATCTGAGCATTTGGATAAAGGCTTCTATCTACAGTTCCTTCTTTAGATAAATGTACTACAATAATTAAATCACAGCCTTCTCCATAAACAGGTTGAATTGGTGTATTATCAACCATTCCTCCATCTAAATACTTTTTACCATCTACCTCTGAGCTATCATATATTAAAGGAAGTGATGCTGAGGCCATTATTATCTCTCTTCCTACCTCTTCATCATAATCATTAATTCTAAAATATTTAACCTTACAATCTGGTAATTCCGTACAGGCAGCATAACAAATTTTCCCTGATTCTTTAACCTTATTTATATCTATAAACTTATTTACAACTTCATAAGCTCCATCCTTAGGAAAATCTCCATTTTCTAATCTATCTGACATATGTTTTTTAACAAAGTTAATACTTTTTACCCCTAAGGCTAAAGCTACACCTTTTTTCAACAAATCCATTTTAGTCATAGGAACTAATTTCTCCATAGTAACTTCATCCCATAAGGCTTGAGCATTGTCCATATCCCCTTGAGCAAATAGGGCAGCATTAAATGCACCAATAGAAGTTCCTGATATAACTTCTATGTACTTGTCCAATTTCATTTCAACTAAAGCTTTCCAAACACCTAGTTCATATGCTCCTTTTCCTCCCCCACCTGATAAAACTAATCCAACTTTCATAATATTTCCTCCATTCATTATTAAATGAATCGTTTTATACCAATAAGATATCCATTATATTATTTTACTACATTATGCAAAAAATTGATAATAAATTATATAAAAATAGACTATATGATAAAATCACATAGTCTATTTGTACTAATTATTATATTAAAAACTTAAGTAAAAATACTAATCCTAAAATAACAGTAGTTAAACTTATCTCTTTTCTTTTTCCAGAGAATAATTTTAATATTATGTATGATATAACTCCAAATACTATACCATCTGATATTGAGTAAGCAAATGGCATCATGATTATTGTTAAGAAAGCTGGTATAGCTTCTGTAAAATCATGTAAGTCTATTTCTTTTATTGGTTCTATCATAAATAATCCAACTAAAACTAAAGCTGATGCTGTAACCGCTGGAGTTATAACTGCAAATAATGGAGCGAAGAATAAAGCTAAGAAGAACATAAATGCAGTTGAAACTGCTGTTAATCCAGTTCTTCCTCCCTCTGCAACCCCTGAAGCACTCTCTACGAAAGTACTTACTGTACTTGTTCCTAAACAAGCTCCTAATGTTGTACCTACTGCATCAGAAAATAAAGCTTTCTTTATGTTAGGTACTTTGCCATCCTTATCTAACATTTTAGCCTTAGTTGCAACTCCAACTAAAGTTCCTATTGTATCAAACATATCCATGAATAATAATGTAAATAATGCTATTACCATGTCTAAAGAGAATATGTTGTGGAAATCGAACTTGAAGAAAGTAGGCGCTATTGAAGGTGGCATACTAATAATCTTGCTTGGTAATGGAGTTATTCCCATAGGTATTCCTATTATTGCTGTAATAATCATACCTATAAATAATGCTCCCTTAACATTTTTAGCTATTAAAACACTTGTTATTAAAAGTCCTATTATTGCTAAAAGTCCTGATCCTGAAACTATGTTTCCTAAAGAAACTATAGTTCCTCCATCTGTATGTACTACGATTCCTGCACCCTCTAATCCTATTAAGGCAATAAGTAATCCTATACCTACTGATATAGCATTTTTTATTCCCTTTGGTATTGAGTCTACTATTGCTTCACGTACGTTAAATATAGTTAAAAGTATAAATATTATTCCTTCTAATAAAACTGCAGTTAAAGCAAATTCAAATGAATATCCCATTTGAATAACTATTGTATAAGCAAAAAATGCATTTAGTCCCATTCCTGGAGCTTGTGCAAATGGTAACTTAGCATAAAGTCCCATTATTAAAGTTGCTATTACTGCTGATAAAGCCGTTGCTGTAAATACAGCTCCTTGATCCATTCCTGCTGCTGATAATATTGATGGATTTACTATAAGTATATAAGCCATTGTCATAAAAGTAGTTAATCCAGCAATAAATTCTGTTTTTACATCAGTGTTATTTTCTTTAAGCCTAAAGAACTTTTCCATAATCTCACTCTTTCTTTCATTTGTTTTTCTAAATCACCTTTAATATATTATCAGATTTTTTATATTTATCAATACTTTTACGAATATTTTTGTCGAAAAAATGAAATTAATAAGTTTTTTTGTAATTATCATTTGTAAAATACGTATATTTAAGTAAATTAATTTCTCTATAATACGTATAAAAACATATTTTTATACTTTAAATCTATTCAATAAATACTTTTTTATTAAACATGCGAACTTTTTAATATTACATTCTACTTAATTCTACCAATGCACATCCTTCTATAGCACAAATACCATTCTTCCTACAAAAATTCAAAATCTCTTCACTTTCAGCACCTGGTTGAATTAAAACTTTATTTATTTCTAAAGCTTTAGCCTCTTTAATAAATTCTATTCCTTTAATAGGATTTATGCATAAATCTATAACCTCAATGTTATAAGGAACTTCTGATAAGCTTTTAAATATGTTTTCTCCTCCTTTTAAACTAACGCCAACTACATTATATCCCTTTTCATTAAGCTTATTTAATATTTTATATGCATACTTTTTCTCATTACCTACATCACCAACAACACACCAATTTTTAAAAGTTAAAAAATCTTTTGCTCCCATATTAATTCCTCCCGTTAAAATTTACTTAATCCTATTATGGCTAATTATTTTTAAAATATAAATGATACAAATCAATTTATATTATTTTTTTAATTTATATATATTAAAAATTCTTTTTCTTAAAGAGATACTACTTAAATATCTTTCAAAATAAAAAACCTACCTCTGGATATAATAAAATACTATCCAGAGATAAGTTTTTAAAATTTATTATCTCTTATCCTTTTGATATGGTTCTCCAGCAGCCTTAGGTGCTTGGGATGTTTTAGAGAATACTATTAACGCTATTAAAGTAACCACATATGGGAATACCTTAAGTATTACTGGAGGTATAGTTGAAAGTGATGGTATTATTTGAGATACGTTTGCTATAGTTGTGGCAAATCCAAAGAATAATGTTGCTCCTAATATTCCCCATGGCTTCCATTGACCAAATATTAAAGCAGCTAAAGCTAGGAATCCAAGTCCTGCAACGCTTCCAGTAAATTCTCCACCGTAAGTCACAAGTATTATAGCTCCACCAAGAGATGAAAATGCTCCTGATATCATAACTCCTATATATCTCATTTTATAAACATTTATACCTGCGGCATCAGCAGCTTGCGGATGTTCACCACAAGCTCTAAGCCTTAATCCAAAACTTGTCTTATATAATAGGAATGTACTTATAGCAAGTATTGCAATAACTAACCATGTAGTTGCATAAGTTTTTGAAAAGAATAAATCTCCTATTATTGGTATCGAAGATAATACTGGAATATCTTTTGGTATAAAACCTTGCATAATTCTTATATTACCACTACCTGTCATATTTCTAGCTAAGAATACAGTTAAAGCTCCAGCTATCATATTTATAGCCGTACCACTTATTACCTGATCTGCATTTAAATTTATACTTGCAAAAGCATGTAATAAAGAAAATAATATTCCTACTAAAACTGCAACTCCTAAACCAATCCATAAAGGAAGTGAGCTACCTGGCATAGCCTCTTGAAGCTTTGAAACTGTAAATGCTCCAGTAAAAGATCCTACAATCATAAGACCATCAAGTCCTATATTTACTACACCACTTCTTTCAGAAAATAAAGCACCTAATGCGGTTATTAAAAGAGGTATAGTAAAGGCTATAGCATAAGGAAATATTTGTTGAATTGTTCCCCACATTACTTGCTCACCACCCTTTCTTTAGTTGTTTCCTGATTGGTATTTTTATTTAATTTATCTTTCTTTCTTTTTTGGAATTTATTAAACACTCTTTCCATTATTACACTGGTAGCTGCAAAGTATATTATTGTAGCCATTATAGTATCTGCTATTTCTGGCGGTATGCTTGTCATAGCGTTCATAAATCCTTTTCCAGTGTATAAGATACCAAAGAATAAAGCTGAGAATAAAACTCCTATAGGATTACTTGCACCAAGTAAAGCTACTGCTATGCCATCAAATCCTTGTGTTGGCATAACACCTATTTGTATGCTTGTAGCGTTTCCTGTATATTGAACAACACCTGCAAGTCCTGCTAAAGCACCAGCTATCATCATTGATAATACTATGTTTCTATTTACTGAAATACCTGAATATTCTGCAGCATCTCTATTAAATCCAACGGCCTTTAATTCATATCCTAAAACTGTTTTATTTAGTATAAACCAAATAGCAAATACAGAAACAATTGCTATTAATATTCCCATGTTTATAAATGATCCTTGGAAGAAATCTGTAAGTGCTTGTATTCTTAAAGTAGCTGTAGCTGGAAGTTGTGCTGATTCAGTTTCTAAGAATTCCCCCTTAAAATACATAGGAACCATATAATAAACTATCCAATAAGCTATCCAGTTCATCATTATAGTTGAAACAACTTCATGAACATTAAACTTAGCTTTTAAAGCGCCTGGGATAAATGCCCACAAAGCTCCTCCAAATATTCCAGCAATAATCATTAATGGAAGCAATATTGGAGTTGGTAATTTTACTGTTAATCCTACCGCTGTAGCAAAAAATCCTCCCATAAGCATTTGTCCTGGAGCCCCTATATTAAATAAGCCAGTTCTAAAAGCAAAAGCTAATGAAAGCCCTGTTAATATAAGAGGAGTAGCTGTAGCTAAAGTATTTCCTATTCTTTCTATGTTCATAAGTCCACCTTGGAATAAGAAAGAATAACCATCTATTGGATTATGACCCATAATAGCCATTAAAATAGCACCAGCTATAAGTCCCAATAAAATAGCCATTAAAGATATAATACACTGTTTAAACTTCATGCTTTTCTCCTCCTTTTATACCAGCCATCATAAGACCTACTTCATTTTCATTAGTTTCATCTGCATTTACAATGCCTATAAGTTCTCCGTTATTTATTATTGCAATCCTATCTGAAACATTTAATATTTCATCTAATTCAAGAGATATTAAAAGGACAGCCTTTCCACTATCTCTTTGTTCCACAAGTCTTTTATGAATATATTCTATAGAACCTACATCAAGTCCCCTTGTAGGCTGTGCTGCTATTAAAAGTTCTGGGTTTAATTCTATTTCACGTCCTATAATTGCTTTTTGCTGATTTCCCCCTGATAGAGATCTTGCTACAGACTCAGCACCTTCACCAGACCTTACATCAAATTCATCTATTATTTTTTCTGCATATTTTTTTATTTCTTTTTTGTTTAATAAACCTTTATTTGAAAATGGTTTCTTATCATATACTTCTAGAACCATATTCTCTTCAATTGTGTAATCTAAAACCAGCCCTCTTTTATGTCTATCTTCTGGAATATGTGCAATACCTGAATTTATTCTATTTCTTATAGATTCTCTAGTTATATCCTTATTTTTAAAGTTTATAGTTCCACTTTCACTTTTTCTAAGTCCTGTAATAGCCTCAATAAGTTCACTTTGACCATTACCTTCTACCCCTGCTATCCCTACTATTTCTCCTGCTCTAACATCAATAGAAAAATCCTTTAATCCTAATACTTTTTTATTATTCTTAACTGAAAGATTTTTTATATCTAATACTACCTCACCAGGCTTAGCTGGCTTTTTATTAACTTTAAATGATACTTCTCTTCCCACCATCATCTTAGCCATTTCAGCTTCACTAGTAATTTTTACATCTACAGTCCCAATATATCTACCTCTTCTTATAACTGTACATCTATCTGCAGCTGCCTTTATCTCCTTAAGTTTGTGAGTGATAATTATTATTGATTTTCCCTCATTTATAAGATTTTTCATTATTTTTATAAGTTCATCAATTTCCTGCGGAGTTAAAACTGCTGTAGGCTCGTCTAATATAAGAACATCAGCATCTCTATAAAGCATTTTTAATATTTCAACTCTTTGTTGCATACCAACAGATATATCTTCAATCTTCGCATAAGGATCAACATTTAATCCATATTGCTTTGATAATTCTTCAATTCTCTTCGCAGCTTTATTTAAGTCCATTCCTAATCCAAATAGAATTTTAGGCTCACATCCTAAAACTATATTTTGAGTTACTGTAAAATTTTCAACTAGTTTAAAATGCTGATGTACCATACCTATTCCAAGGTCATTGGCAACATTAGGGTTGGTAATTTTAACTTCTTTACCCTTAACTTTTATGATTCCTCTATCAGGTTGGTTCATTCCAAAAAGAATTCCCATTAAAGTAGATTTACCTGCTCCATTTTCTCCAAGCAAAGCATGTATTTCTCCTTTTCTTAGTTGCAAAGTTATGTTATCATTTGCTACTATACCAGGAAATTCTTTACGGATATTTAGCATTTCTACTACATATTCCATAAGTTCTCCTCCTTAATACTAAAAAATTCTATACCTCTAACAATTTTGATTTCTATATCATAAATTTATTTTTTCTATTATTAACTTAATATAAATAAAAGGAGAGGGAAGCCCCATCTCCTTAATAAAAACTTCCTTGAATTTTTAAATTACTTTATTAATTCTCCTTGCTCAGCAGAAACTGTTATTTCTCCATTTTTTAACTGTTCAAATACTTTATTTACTTCAGTTATTGTTTCTTCACTTAAGTTTGGATTCTTATCTGGTAAACCTACACCATCATTTGATGCATCATATGTTAAAGTTTGTCCTCCTGGGAAACTTCCATCTAATTCTTTCTTTATCATATCGTATGAAGCGTGATCTATTCTCTTAACAGCTGAAGTAAGTATTACAGATTTATCTCCTTCATATATACCATCATCATATTGGTCAACGTCAACACCAATTATCCAAGCTTCTTTTCCTGAAGCAGTTCTATTTTTTGCTTCTTGTATAGCTCCTACACCAACTCCACCAGCAGCGCAGAATATAGCTTTTACACCATTATCGTACATTTGAGCGGCTATTTGTCCACCAGCAGCTGAATCATCAAATGATCCTTGATATATAACATTTTTTTCTTGAAGAGACATCTTAGTACCTAATTTTTCATTAGCAAAAGCTACCCCTTGTTGGAATCCCCAGTTAAACTTTTGTACTGGTGGAATTTCCATACCACCTATAAATCCTAAGTCGCCTTCTTTAAGTTCTAAAGCTGTAGCAACTCCAGCCATAAATCCAGCTTGTTCTTCAGCAAAGAATATTGAAACTGTATTTTGTCCTACCTCTGGTTTTGCATCTTTTTCACCTGAATGAGGAGAACCATCTAATAAAACAAATTTAGCATCTTTATATTTTTCTTGTCCTTTATATATAGCTGTCTCAAACTTAAATCCTGGAGTTACTATAAATTTAAATCCTGCATCATAAAGATTTCCTATTTCTTTTAAATAATCAGCTTCTGTTGTACCATTTGGTTTTAAATACTTATTTTCTATTCCTAAATCAGTCTTAGCCTTTTCAATTCCTGTCCAAGTTCCTTGGTTGAATGATTTATCATCTATAGTACCAGCATCAGTAACCATACCAACCTTCATTTTATTTTCCTTAGAACCACTATCACCTGTTGCTTGTCCACTATTTGAACCACCACATCCCGCAAGTAAAGTAGCTGTTGTAAGTACTGCTAACACAGCAGAAAGAAATTTCTTTTTCATTTAATAATCCTCCTTAATACCTATTAAAATAATTCTTATTTTAAAGCTTATGTACTAACCTTAAAGTTAAGTTAATAATAAAATGTAATAAGCTAATATTCATAAGCTATTTTAAACTTAACGTTCGAGTTTACAAGATTATATTAAACTGTGAAAGCGATGTCCTTCTATAACGTTTTTTTTATTTTAATATTTTATTTTCATTTTTATAGTAATTAGACATAATTTATTATTCTATATAAAATTCAAACTTACATATTATGTATTTTAACCTTTTTTATCATTTTTTGTATATTTATTACATCAATATTTTCTTATAGTTTAACAATTTATATATAAGTTATTTCAACTTTATTAACACTTAAGAAAAACTCTCAGAAAGCGCTTTCATGAATTAAACATTATAACATTTCATATAGTTAAACATTTTCATATATTAATGTATACTTTTAATTATTACTCTTTATTCCTAACAATTAAAAATTTATTTATTAAAATCATTACTTTAACATAAAAATATTATTAAAATAAAAATTATAAAAAAAGATCATAGCAAAATTGCTATGATCTAAATATAAATTTAACATCTATTAATAAAACTCATTATATCTCCAGTTCTTTCATTTCCTAATCCTATAAATAAATTTAACAAATCTGAATGTTGATATCCTTCTAATTTTAAAAATTTTCCATTTCCTTTAAATTTATTTATTTTTTCTACAAATCTCTTAGAATTTTCACAACCAACTATACAATCCTTAGCTCCATGGACACATAGCACTGGAATTTTAGGTAAATTTTCCGTTAGTAGATTTATTGGATTAACATCAAAAATCTGTTCTTTTCCATATAAATACCTTTTTATATACTTTTCATATTCTTTAGAATTACATTGACTAAAATCTAAGGTTCCTCCTAGTGTTATAAAAGAAGATATTATATTGCTGTCTATATTAAATTTTTCTTTCATGTCTTCGTTGTAAACTAAGTTTGCAGCTAAATCTGCTCCCGAAGAATATCCCATAACTACTATTCTATTAGGCTTATTATTTTCTACATAATGCTTAAATGCTGAAAATATATTTTCCATTTGAACTGGATATTTATGTTCTGGAGCTAGCTCATAGGATGGAATTACTACAGTAAAGCCATATTTATAGAAAAACTTACCTATAGCTGCACAGCCTTTAGGGCTTCCCTTCCATAACCCTCCACTATATATAAAGAATATGGTAGGCTTTCTTTTATCATAGCCTTTATATACCCTATAGTAATCTCTTTTATTATCACCATATCTAAACTCTTTATATTCTATGTTTCTATCCTTTAAGAAATTGTAGTTAAAGAATTTAAAAAACAATTTTCTCTTTAATTTTTTCTCTTCTTTCTGACTCTCATACATTTATAATCTCCTTAAACTTTAAAATTACATTTAAATTTCTCACATACAAATATACCTTATATTTATTAACAATTTCAACACTTTGTTTAAATTTTATTAATATTTATTTCATTTTTATCTTTTGTTTTTTTATTAACTCAAAAAGCATTAATAAAAAGGCATTTCTTTGAAATAAAATAAAGATAAGTCATATGAAATATAACCTATCTTTATTAAACTTTCTATTCACTATTAAATTATCTCTTCTCTTATTAATTTACAAAAGGATTATAAAATCTACTTCCATTATTAAATGTAAACCACAATGATAAAACAAATATTAATACAACTACAATAATAGCTAAATAATCACCCTTAGAAAATTTTCTTTCATTATACCAAGTTCTTTTTTTATTCTTTCCAAAGGCTCTAAGCTCCATTGCTGTACTTATATTTTCTATTCTATCTAAACTTGAAAAAATAAGTGGCATTAAAATGGATGACATATTTTTTATTCTTTTTCCTAACTTTTCTTTTTTAGACATATCAATTCCTCTTGCTTGTTGTGCAAAAGATATATCATGATACTCCCTTTGAATGTCTGGTATGTATCTTAGAGCTATTGATACAGAATATGATATTTTGTAACTAACACCTATTTTATTTAAAGATGCAGCAAATTCACTTGGATTGGTAGCAAGTATAAATAAAAGTGCCATAGGTATAACTGATAGATATTTTAATGTAACATTGAACTCATAAAATAATTGTTCCCATGTTAGTGTATATGGCCCAACTATATGAAATATATCATGTCTTGTTCCATATATATTAACCCCTTCATAAGGTGAGAATATAAAAATAGCTAAATCATTTAAAAGTAAAAAGAATAATATAAAATAAACTATAAAAGAAACTTCTTTAAACTCTATTTTTGAGACTTTAAATATAATTAGACTAAATATAAGCATGCCAATTAATACTCTTGTATCATATGTAAGCATGGCAGCTAATGTCCAAAATATAAAACAAATAAGTTTAGTTGCTCCAGTAAGTTTATCAATAGGAGATTCTTTTTTTATGTATGTAAGCATTGCATCCACTAATTTCTTGCCTCCCTGTCAAAGTCAATAAATTTACAAACAAAATCCTTAGGATCTTCCACCTTAAATTTCAAGGCTAAATCATATAATGAGGTTTCTTTTAAACTTGCCTTTTCTATGACTTCTTTATCTGTAAGTATTTCTGCTGATGTTGTATCAGCTATTTTTTCCCCATTTGAAATTACAATAGCCTTATCTGTATATTCAAGCATTAAATGCATATCGTGAGTTATTAAAATTATTGTAACTCCCTTTTTATTAAGTTTTAGAAGAAACTCCATTATTTCATTATAATGTTTATAATCTTGTCCTGCTGTTGGTTCATCAAGTATTATAACCTTAGGATTTAAAACTAATATTGAGGCTATAGTAACCCTCTTCTTCTGTCCAAAACTCAGTGCAGAAACTGGCCAGTTTCTATATGGATATAAACCACAGGTCTTTAGAGTTTCATTTACTCTTTCTTTAACTTCTTTTTCATCAATTCCTCTAACTCTTAATCCTAATGCAACTTCATCAAAAATCATTGTTTTAGATATCATTTGATTTGGATTTTGAAGAACAACTCCTATTTCTTCTCCTCTTTCCTTGATAGTCTTTCCGTCTAAACTTTTTCCTTCAAACATTATATCTCCCTTTGATTGTTTGAAAAAGCCACATATAAGCTTAGATATAGTTGATTTACCAGCACCATTCTTTCCAACTACACTTACTATCTCTCCCCTGTTAATTTTAAAATTAATATCTTTTAATATATCTTTTTTCTTATCGTAAGAAAAAGATACATTTTTAAATTCTAATAGGGCCTCATTTTCTATTTCCTTCTTATTAAAATTTAAACTTTTATACCAATTTTTTAATTTCTCGCCATCATCACTAAGTTTTAACTTATCTATATGCTCAAGATTCATATCCTTATTTAATTCATATCCACTGTACTTAAGAGCTGTTATGTATAAAGGTTCTCTTATGCCACACTCTTTTAATTTATTAGAAGCTAGGATTTCATTTGGATTTGTATCAGCAATAATTTCTCCTTCATTCATAAGTATTATTCTATCTACATCACAACTTAAAACCTCTTCTAATCTATGTTCTATTATTATTACTGTCTTTTTTTCTTCCTTTTGTATTTTATCTATAAGTTCTATAGAAGCTTTCCCTGCTGCTGGATCTAAGCTAGCTAAAGGTTCATCAAAAAGAAGTATATCAACATCATCAACAATAGTTCCAGCTAAAGTTACTCTCTGTTTTTGTCCTCCTGAAAGCCTATATGGAGCTAATTCTAATCTATTTTCTATATCAACTATTTTTGATACATAATTAACTTTTTTCTTCATATCTTCTTGAGATACACAGTTATTTTCTAGTTTAAAAGCTATATCTTCAGCTACTGTTAATCCTATAAATTGACTATCAGGATCCTGAAGTACAGTTCCTACCATTTTAGATATTTCGAAAACACTTAAATCTTTAGTTTCTTTTCCTTTTATTTTAAGGCTTCCTGAAATTTCAATATCAGTTGAAAATGGTATTAATCCATTTATACAGTTAGCTAATGTACTTTTTCCTGATCCTGAAGGACCAGCTATAAGAACTTTTTCTCCTTCATATATAGTTAAATTTATGTTATTTAAAGTTGGTTTTGATTGAACTGTATAATGAGCAGTAAAATCTTTAAACTCTATTATTGCTTTTCTTTCCATATCAATCTGCTACTCAAAATATGGTCAAACATATCCATATTGAGAAATTTCCTTCTTCATAGAACCTCGTCTTGCCTAAGCTACTGCGATTTTGTATGATTCTCCAAAGGCGTAAATTCCGAAGTTAGCCCTCCGTACATATATAAATGCTTTTGATTTTAAGCTATCTTATATTCTTTAGCATTTTTAAGATTAATACTTGCGTTTAAATCTCTATCAATAATAAATCCACAACTACATTTGTAAACTCTGTCTGATAGTTTCAAATCCTTCTTAATCTCACCGCAGTTACTACAAATCTTTGATGATGGATAAAATCTATCAACTATTCTAAGTTCTATATTATTTTGTTTGCATTTAGACATTAGTTTAGTTTTAAATTCAAAAAACTTCTGACTTGCAATAGCTTTGGATAAATACTTATTCTTCATCATTCCTTTAACATTTAAATCTTCAATAGTTACATAGCTTGGTTTTTGCTTAACTATCTTAGAGACTGTTTTATTTATATAATTAGTTCTTATATTTGTTAATCTCTGGTGAAGTTTTTGTACTTTGACTATTTGTTTTTGAATATTTTGACCAGTAGCTCTCCCTTCTTTTATATTTTTATTTCTTATTTTTAAGCTTTCATATTTCCTTGAAAGTTTTCTCTGTTCTCTTTTTAACTTCTTTTCTACTTTTTTAAAAGTAGATGTTTTATTTATATTTTTAAACTTACTTCCCTCACTACATAAAGCAAATTCTTTTACTCCTAAATCTATACCTACACCTTCATTAGTAGATTTTGATACCTCTATATAATCATCTTCAACAAGTATAGATACATAATATCTATCTGCTTTTTGACTAACTGTACCACTTTTAACTACTGAATTTATAGGAATATATCCAAACTCTTTTAGTCTTACCCATCCAAGTGTTGGTATTTTAACTCTATGTCTTTCTAAAGTCCAATCGGTTTTATTATTCTTAGGAAAATACGCTTTTACATCTTGATTTTTCTTTTTCTTGAACTTAGGAAAGCCTTTAGATTTTTTAAAGAAATCTCTAAATGCTTTATCTCCATTCATAATAGCTTGTTTAGTAGCTTTTGAAGATACTTCTTTAATCCATTTTACCTCTTGATTATTAGGGATATATTCATTATTTAACCATTTTGAAAAATCCATCCCACTAATAAACTTTCCTTTTCTTTCGTAAATTTCTTTATTACGAGCAATATAAAAATTATACACAAATCTTGATACTCCAATAGTTCGGTGTATTTTAGACTTTTGTTCATTAGTAGGATTAATCTCTATCTTGTATGCTCTTTTCAACTGTCTCACCCTCAATAACTTCATATGCTATTATTACTTTAGTATTAGCATATTATCTAAGAAATTCAACTTAATTTTTAAATTATATTTTTGATTAAAAGTTGAAACTTGTGTATATTTTATACATCTCCTAAATTAACCTTCAAAAAAAGGTTGTCTGAAAATATATTTCCCACAACCTCACATACTTCTAATATTCTTTTCTTAAGCTACCTTTTTGTATTCTTGTCTTAGCATAATTAGCTATTAAAATAGTTCCTAAAACTCCAACAGTAACCATATTAGAAATTCCACCTATTGCCCCTTGTAGATAAACCTTATTTGCAGGTTCAGAGTAAATTAATATATCTAAAGTTGGTGCTACTAAAAACCAAGCTACTGCATTAGCAAGTATTTGTATTAAATTAAATGTAAATATTTGTTTTAACTTAAATACTCCCTGATTAATTTTTATAAATCTAGCTCCTAACCCAATTATTAATCCTACTATACCTGAAGCAAAAACCCAACTTATCCAAGGTGATCCAAAAAACACTATATCCTTTAAAGCATGTCCTATGAATCCTATTAAAAAACCAGCTAAAGGACCATATAATAATGCCATTAAAGCTAAAAATGCATATGCAGTTTCTATGTTTGTATTAGGAATTCCTGTAGGTAAAGAACCAAATCTACCTAATATCATAAAAACCGCTGAACCAATCCCTATAGCTACAATTGTTTTAATTGATAGTTTGTTTTTTTTCATTGTTCATCTCCATTTTAGAAAAATCTATCTCTAGATAATAAAATACTTTTTAATGTCTATATTATAAACATAATTTCACATAGTTAACTATAAAGACTATTAAAGTAATTGTCAATAACCTTAGACTAGGACTTTTAAATATTAACACTTTCTTAATTGCCTTATTATGTAATAATATGTTAAATTCTATTTATATATTTGGAAATAGGGAGGAACTTTATGAAAAAAATATCATTATTATTACTTAGTTTGACTTTAACAGCTAGTTTATTTGTGGGATGTGGTAATAATAACACTGAAAAGAAGGATGCTAATACACAGACAAGCTCTGAATCCTCAAGCGAAACTCCATCTGAAACAGTTTCAAAGGATATCTCAATAGAAGAATCAAAAAAACTTATAAATGAAGGAGAAGTTACTCTAATCCTAGATGTTAGAAATGAAGATGAATTTGCTGAAGGACATTTAAAAAATGCTATTCAAATTCCAGTTAATGAGCTTAAAGAAAACTTAAGTGATATAGAAAAGTTTAAAGATGAATTAGTTTTAGTTTACTGTAGAAGTGGAAAAAGAAGTGCTGAGGCTATGGATATTTTAAAAGAAAATGGTTTTAAAAATCTTGTTCACATGAAAGATGGAATATCTAAATGGGATGGAGATGTTGAAAAATAATCTTTTAATGATAAAGAGAAATACTTTAAAAGTATTTCTCTTTAGAGAATGTCAATAATTTTGTGTAAACTATCTAAAAAAATATATTAAAAATTA